>Ga0307509_10009315_pt1 | contig 12319 bp, 15 predicted proteins | sample 10_EM_MG_FD_202245 | JGI IMG/M metagenome (GOLD analysis project Ga0307509, IMG submission 202245) | Populus trichocarpa ectomycorrhiza microbial communities from riparian zone in the Pacific Northwest, United States - 10_EM | ecosystem: Host-associated > Plants > Roots > Unclassified | place...
GGGGCGCCCGCGCGCCGCCCCCGCGCCCCCCGCCCCCCGCCCCCCGCCCCGCGCCCCGGGGGCTGGTCTACAGGCCCAGTCCTGGAGTCTTGGCTTCACTAGACCAGGGGCTCAAATGCTGATGCATCGGATGGTAGAGATTGATTGGGTTGGGGGTGAAAGTTAACTTTATCCGCATGTTTTAAGCATGGAATGAAGAAGGGTATATGTGCCGTACTATTACAGTTGAAACTCATGTTGATGACCGCCGGGCTGAATCTGAATAGACTACCGCCCGCTGGCTACTGCTGTCTGATGCGCGCGACGGAACGGGAGAATGCAGGACTTTGAAGGGGAGGGGGCGTCAGTATGTTATGTGAGGAAGGGGAAGGGGGGGAAAGTAGGCCATTCTGTAGCCTGTTGGTTCGTTCATTATTATTATTATTTTTCTTTCCCCTTTCCCTCCCCTCCCCTTGGGTTTGCCGAGGCATACAGTATTGCGAACTCCAAGATTTCGTCGCCATCATAATGGCTCGTGGAAAGTGAATGATTTGTGACCGCTTGAGAGATCCCTGGTGCCTGCTTGTGTACCAGTAAATGCCTTCACCGAGCGGGTTCCTCTCGGGGGATGTTTATTTATTTATTTATTTATGATATCTATCGATACGGCTAATTACTGCGATAATGACATCGTGCTTACTGCACGTTTCAGGCAGGCAGTTGACCTCCAGAAGCAGGAGCTTAGAGAAAGCTGGACGAAAATGGATTATCAAGGGGTTGCTGTGCGATACTTGCACGGCACTTGTATCCACCCTTCCTCCTGGACTAAAGAATCATTAGAGGCATTCAGCCCCGGGGCTGGAGAACGTTCATGCGAGCTTTTCGAGTCGAAGACTCTGATGTGTTTAATGCCTTTTTTTGCACGCAAATCTGACAAACTTGGCGCTCGAAAAATGCTTTTTCGACCCTGGGGCTGAATCCCCTCTACCCTCTAGGTTACGGTATTGCACTGAGTTGGCTATCGTACCGCGAGGAAATACCCTGCTTACTTCATCCGCTGTTCTCGTAAAAGCACAAAGCTCCTTTTACGGTAACAGAACACAGCAGCTTACGGTAACACACTCAGAGAAAATCCCAGGAATGCACAAAGAAAAGAAAGAATAGAAAAAAAACTTCCATACCAGCCCACCTCCTCACATTGCGTGCAACAAGCGAATCAGAAAAAAGAAAAGAAAAAAAGCCCTCCCTCTGTTATCCACCACCACCACCAACTATCATCTACTCGAGTACCCATCCACTATCAGCATACCAGTATGCAAGGAATAAAGAAGGAAACAAAAGAAAAAAAAATCAAGCCGGAACCAAATAACCATTCCAGAACATTTCCGAAATTGAAAGATATAGCAAGCATCCATGGAACAGGGCTGGCCTCCCAGCAACATCCCAGTTTTCGCCACACGTCTTGTTTCGAATTGATTTGGAGGATATATTTTTAATTATTTTTGTTTGGTATGGAACACCGGCATCACAACAAACAAACGGACAAGCGGTGGCGCGATAAATTGTTCATTCCGGGCGGTGTTTTCTGCGGAGTGGAGTTGGAGCGGAGCATTTGTTGATTGTGGTACAAGTGGCTCGCCCGGTGTGCCAAAATTGATGATGATTACGTCAGCTCTCGGGTTGATATGGACGTTTTTCCCGTGTTCCTGGGGTGGGTGAGTGAGTGAGTGCATCATAGATTTCTCCTCCGGGAAAACTCCCAAAAATATCCCCTCGGATAGGGCACGGTAGGGGCCAGGAACCTAATAGACTATGCTCCACACCGCTGGACGCCCCCTAACGCCAAGGAAGGAAGATTTTTTCTCTTTCATGTTGCCTCTCGTGCATCAAATAACTCCTGAAACCACTGTGTCTAAGAGTTCTTGCAGGGTGGATATTGAGAACTCTGATTCTTTCAAGAAAGGCATAGGAAGCCCCCATGATAGTTATAACCCATACTCGAGTAATCAAATATCCTTAAGAAACCAGTATTTTAGGCAGTATCGGGAGACAATGAAAATCAAACCCAACACCTCCCAGCGGGACGTGATGCAGCTGCGGGTTGGGGGTCGGCCAGGACAGACCAGCAGTATCGGATCTGGCCAAGCAGAGTGAGTGATGGGATGGTTGCTATCATATGCAAAAGTCCCATATTATACCTATACGGACACGCCCGAAGTTGCGTGGGGCATGTTGGACCCGTCACTATCCGTGGGGGCATTCTGAGAGCTTTCCCCCCGTTTTTTTCCCCCGGCTCGCCCGCTTTGAGAGTATGCTTGCCGTGCCGAGTCTGAGGGGAATATGTAAATTTAGCGAGACGTGGACCTTGCATCGCATTGCATCCCCCCGGATCGAGAGATTAGGTGGAGTTTAGTTGGGACGACCAAGGACGTACGCCACGGTGCGCATTAGAAGGAGGAGCGCTGCGCAGTACTAGTACAATACTGGACCGGATCACCAGGTATCATAGGTAGCTAACTGCACGGTAGCTACGGTGTTAGGGTTACTGCGCTTGATCGTTGGATGGGGTACAAATACGAGATGTGAGGTTTATGACTTACTCTATCATTGGGATAACGTATCATACCTTAGAATGGCGCCGGCTGTAGAATTCAGAACGCCCCAAGTGTAAGGATCCCGCACGCCGTAGGCAAGTCTGATCAATAAATTATCTTGGCAGAAAGGGGCGTGGAGAGAAGGAAGTTAAAGTTAGAGGTGTGGCGCAGGGCCATGGTAAATTTTTGTTTGGGAGGAGCCTGTTGTCACGATTTCACGTCAACCCTATGGGTCCCGAGCCCCACCTCACGACTCGTTACTCTATGCAATACAGATGCGGGGCAAGCAAACAGGATGAGGCCGTCCGCCAGTCCTACTTTTCAAGGAGCATTAATTTGAGATTCCTGCAAAAATTAACGCCTAGAGTAGAGACTGCCGATGGGGTTTGCTTAACCTCTATCAACCGGCGGACCTAAGGCCGAAGGAACATGCTTATATATGTACAGTGCAGTACCACCACGTCGGGTTCCGCATACTGCACCTCAGGAAATGGCTCAATCCAAACTTACCAACGTAGGAGCAACCCCCCGGATAATCGATGTTAAAAGCATTCAGTGCAAAGAATGCATCGTGATTTTGCAAGGGAAGGCGGCTCGATAACCCCTTAGTCACCCTGACTTGAGGTTTTCGCACGGGTTGGGTAATGAGTCTGTTTGGGAATGCAAAAACCAAACTCTGAGCACTTCATAATGCTGGTAAGTGCCTTAGTCTAAGTCACATCTGCACGGGATTACTTAACTCGAATATGATAGGATAGGGGATTATAGATCCCGAGTGAGATGGGTTCGCATGTTGATGATCCTGCTTTAGGGTTGGTGCGCCCCGACACTAGCCCCACCCTCCCGCCCTGCTGCACTTGCAGGTCTTGTTGGCCCGTTGGGCACGCCCGTTGGGCACGCCCGTACTTGCACATTGCTGCGCTTGGGCTTAGCTTGTGCTAGTACAAGTACCCTATTTACGAGCACATAAGGGAAATCTCAACTCTTCCTTTTTGGCAGGAACAGGGTAACTGGAGGGGCTGCTTTGAGTATCTCAAGTTACCAGTGAGTGCTACGCTGCTTGTCCCAGGTCATAAGTACCGAAAGTGAGAATTTGTATAAGGAGGGTTGGGCGGGGATGGGTGGCATGTTTGAGGAGGAAGGGGGTTAAGAGGGGTTTGGAGTTTGCGGGGGAGACGGGATGGATGAAAAGAAATCAGATTACCGGTATCGGCAGAGGGAGGAAAGAAGGGTTGGAGGGAAGTGTGAAATTGAGACCTTAGGCGGAGAGAGGGGGTGGCTGGCCAGTGGCAGAGAGTGGAGGAAGGGAAGGGAAAAGGGGAAGAGGGTTTAGGGTAGATACATGTGAGAGTTTTGTATTAGACCTGTGGTTAGGTCAGACGCTGCAGCAGCATCGAGACCCGAAATGGAAGAAAGGTGCCCGAAAATAGGGAGGAGTATATTTTGCATTGGCGCCCAAATAGACAGAGGGTTTTTACTACATGCTCGCCTGGTCTCTGTTTTTGGGCACCTACCGGCGTCGCCTAAGACGAGTAACTTATCCTCCAAGACAGCTTTGACACTGTCATCTGTTTAGCAAGAAGTAGAACGGGGGGTGCCGGTATCCTGCGGCACTGTGTCAAGACTCGACTGCAAAGTGCTTGCTGGCTACAAGTAACTACTGTATAGGAAGTGTATCAATTGAGCTTGTTTTCTTTTCTTTTCTCACACTACTTATGTACTAAGTTAGTACTGTGTCATAGAAGGGATTACGTTCCCCCCCATTCCATACCGTACCTGTGGAGGCAGGTCTGCTGTGGCGTTTGGCTGTTTGTTGCCGGGTAGGAATCGGTAGTGCAGCGTACCGCCGGCGCTGGAGACCGCGAGAACCTGGGCAGGCCTGGTTTCTTTTTTGTATTGAATGGAGCACAGCACGATAGCTTACCGGGAGTCCTCGCACAGAGCTGTGCTGTACGCCCAGGAGTCTAAGTTAGATCTGTATTCATATATCGTGGACACAAAGTTCACATGTACGATAGACTATTGCCGGAAATCTTGCAAGCCGCCTCCCCTCTCTTTCTTTACCACTGGGCAACAGGGGCAATTATGGGGATCCCGTTTTTACTTCTTCTTGTGTTCCTTACACCCTGCCTTCTTGCTTGAGATATGCAGTGGTACGAGGTGGGAGAGGTAGCAAAAGGGTACCTGATCGAAAAGTGTTCTCTACTCGTAGTGTAAATCTGTGGGCGTCATAGGCGGGAACAAGAAATCTTGTCTCACTAGGCCAAAGGGGGGCTGCTGGTCTGTCTCACCGTTCCGCATGCACTAGCTGGGATAGGACGCGCTAGGGATGGCCCTTTAATTTTGTGTACATAGATTCCTATTTTGGAATTTTCTCCCACCGATTTGTTTTTTCTTTCTTCTTCCCTTTCAAAGGTGTCTGTCGTGGATTGAGCTGGGCGAGTGAGAGAGTGAGAAAGCGAGGAGGTACGTGTCAAATGAACAGGAGAAGAGCTGCGTGGTTAGGGCAACAAACAAACAATGCGATGGACAAACGAGATACTCGAGGAGAGAGAGAAGAGCGGTAAGTGAGAGCCAATAGGAGAAGGGGGTTGATAATAATAGCGGTAGCTCTTCCTCAACTCTGGAGGAAGCGTGGGGAAGAGAGTGTTGATCAACCAGAGAGACACAGACTAATGATGGTCAGAACTTCCCATCCCCCCTCCCTTGTACGACGAGGAAAAAAAGTTGTTTGTTGGCGATTGGGGCAGATCCGAAACGCGAACGCTGCTGCAGCACCAATCCCAGTCTGCTGTCAAGCGACCCCGAATCTTTAAGCCGCCTCAAGCAGGAGGCAAAATAGAAAGCATTTTCTCTCACCGGGTGCTGTGTGAATGGGAGGGATCGGAGAGAAATATAGAGGGCGGAAGGGTTAAAGCAGCAATCCATACTCAGAAAACTATCAAGCGGAGGGAAAAAAAAGAAGTGGTGCTGGCTATTCCTTCCTTTCCCCGCCTGCTCCAGGAGAATCGATCCAGGCAAGAACAAGGCATCCTGGACCAGTATCATACGGTACGTGCGTGCGTGTAAGTTTTATCATGAACTAGGCCAGTCGGTGTGATTCGCTTCCTCTTCGTCAACAAACTCTTATTTTATTGTTTTATTATTTTATTGTTTTTGTTTTTTCATTTTTATTTATTCTTTCATCGACGAAGGATGTCATAAGGGGTGAGATATCATACGTGCGTGTTCCAACTATCATACCTACCAGACACTTGGTACTGACGAAAAGTGATGAGGAGAAGGGAGCAAAGGAAGAAGTATCACTGCACATGAGAGAGAGGCATCATACTGGCTGGTTGCTGACTGTCGCTCCACTGGTACCCTTCTGCCCTCTTTTTTCTGCCCACCCAAGGAAAAGAAAGGGCTTCAGTGTCGTAGGGGTCCTTGAGCTGAATTTATTATTTACTGGACTGTGCCATCAATCACCCATCAAGTTACCGTATCCCTTCCTTCAACAAGCAACCAAACATCCCTGGCCGGGGACGGGAGGTCGCGTTATTCGCAGGCAAGCCACACCACACCTCCACCGAACTCGCCGCTCCGGGCGGAGAGGCCCCCTTTTCCTCTCTCCGAGCAATACCGACACCCATTTCATTCCCTTCCCTCTAGCCAGCGACCTCCTCCAAACCAGCCCACCCCTGACCCCACAGCAGTCGTCCGTCACCCATTGTCGAACAACCTGCTGCTGTCCCTGTGCGCGGGCTCTCTCCTCTGAAAATACATACTCACTCCCACCCACGTCCACGCAACCACACGCTGGTCTTGTCCTCAAAGGGAGAGAGAGAGACTGAACGAACCGAGGATCCAGAGCCAGCGAAGAAAAAAGGGTCATTTCAATCTCTCACTCTTTTTTCTCTCTCCCCCTTCTATTACGGGATCCGGTTAATTCTATTGTCCGAGTGGTTGCAGTTGGTGCGTCGTATACCCTGGGAAAATTACTATTGTCACGCATCGTCGTCGTCGTCGTCGTCGTTGTTGTCGTTGTTGTGTCTCTTCCGTTGGCGTTGTTCTGCGGGTAAACAAATCCATCAATACTCCTCACGATCAACTCGAAAAATCCGTCAAACTGTCTGCCAACGTTGCTTTCCGCCTTCCACCCTCCTCCCCCCTCCCCCCCTCTACGCACGCCTCCTCTTCGACCGGCTCGCAATCACCCCGGTCGAAGACGAAGGTTGAATCGACAATTCTCGTTACCTCGCATTACGGTTCTCAGCCTTCCGTAGAACCCCCTCAACAGACTGTTTTCACCGACGATAATTTTACACCACAGCCAAAAATGTCTTCAGCTGTTGCTTCCCAGTCCGTTCCTACTCCTTCGAACCCATCACCACCCAGGGCTGGTAGACCATCCCACCCTCGACCCACTACGTATACTGGATTATCCCCTACTGTCCATACCACAGTAGAGTCGTCACCTGCTAACCCTTCACAATCATCACATGGCCATTCGAATTCTGCAAGTCAAGGAGGCCCACCAATCCCACCACCACCGAGAACCAGCAGTCAGCGTCAGGGGCCAGCCGTGACTTCACCTCCAGCTGCTTCTCAGGCCCCCACATCAGCCGAGAGGAGTAGGGCTTCTAGTGGTCGTACTCGGGGTCAAAGCACCGATGGCCGGGAACGGGAGAAAACCGATAGAGATAGGGAGAGAGATCGTCGACGTGCCGAGGAGAGCAAACCGCGACGTGACCAACCCCCCCCTTCCGCCACGGTCGGCAGGTCCAATTCCACTCGTGATTCTTCGCGGAATGCAACCGGTAGCAGCAGCAGCAGCAACCAGCAATCTGTGGATAGATCTCCTAGCACAAGGAGACGCCAAGAGGCGGTTGATGGGGCTGGTGCCAGCACTAGCAGTCAGAGCAGGAGTAGAAGGGAGCAGAGTGGTAATGGTGGTTTAGCAGTTGTTAATAATCCGGATGGCAATGGGACACGTCCTGCGGGCACTAGGAAGGAAACTAGATTTGGTGAATATATATTGGGCCAGACACTTGGTGAAGGAGAGTTTGGCAAAGTCAAACTTGGATGGAGGAGAGATGGGGGTGTACAGGTAAGTTTTTCATTTTTTGGATGCCTGGTTACGACTCATTTCCGTGATGCCATGCGTGTATCTGGGCACGCATTGGCCAGCACAATTTTAATACTGACTTGTGCACATCAAGGTTGCTATCAAACTCATCCGTCGTGATTCTCTTTCGCCGCACCCCAATAGGTTGTCTAAAATCTACCGCGAAATTTCCATTCTGCGGACCTTATCTCACCCTAATATTGTCCGACTTCACGAAATGGTCGAGACGGATCGCCATATTGGTATTATCCTTGAGTATGCCTCCGGTGGTGAACTATTCGATTACATCCTCCATCACCGTTTCCTTAAAGACCCCCCTGCTTGTCGTTTGTTTGCGCAGCTTGTCTCCGGTGTTGGGTACTTGCATAAAAAAGGGATTGTCCATCGCGATTTGAAATTGGAAAATCTGCTTTTAGATAGGAATCGGAACATCATCATTACTGATTTCGGCTTTGCGAATGTTTTTGATCCTAGGGATGAACTTGGAGATCTGGAGGACAAGTTGGAGGATCCTGAGATACTGAAAGAGCTTGAGAAAGGTGTACCTCATAGTGCTAGTGAGGAGGGTAGTCTATTAAGTATTCTGGGGCCTGGTCAAGTTAGGAGAAGAGCCGATTTGATGGCAACAAGTTGTGGAAGCCCTTGCTACGCTGCCCCTGAACTGGTCGTTAGTGACGGTCTGTATACGGGCAAAAAGGTTGACGTGTGGTCGTGCGGTGTCATTTTGGTAGGCTTTTATCATTTCGCCTTGGGGGGTTGGTTGCTGACTTTAGGAATTGAAGTATGCAATGCTCGCGGGATATCTCCCTTTCGATGACGACCCGGCCAATCCCGAGGGTGATAACATCAACCTGCTTTACAAGTACATCGTATCAACACCATTGACCTTCCCGGAATATGTTAGCCCTCATGCCAGAGATCTGCTAAGGCGAATGCTCGTACCGGAGCCGAGGAAGAGGGCTGACCTTTTCGAGGTCGCTCGTCATAGCTGGCTTAGCCCATTTGCTAATGTCGTGAGCCTAATAACTAGCTCTACTACAGGGGTCAAGGAGGTCGAGCATGTGACAATTAACGGTGTGTTTTTACCCTTTGGGCCCCTGAGTTCAATAAATACTGATATGAAATCTCATTCATAGAACCTACTTTAGACGGGCCGTCTCTCGTGCGCTCTGCCTCTGTCCGCGAACCTTCGTCCACAAACACCCACCCACACCCAACATCTCTCGGTGGGCTTGGCCCAAGGCACCATGCTCATGAACATGCGCCTCAAGCCACCCAATCTAAACCGGTATCGGATGCGAAGAGACGTACAGTGCAGGTTGAGTATGTTGAGCCAAAATCACAGACTAAGAGAGGATCTGCCGCCGATCCCGATCAGGGGGTCGATTCCGAGGACGTTGCACCAGCACCTTTCGTCCCCACCAACAAACACAACGATGGAGTCATGAGGGCCGCTACAACTGCCAGTGTACCATCCAGACACCAGCGCACTATGTCCTCCGACCAACAGCAAGAGCCGCGAGATCGGCCCGCGCAACCGTCGGGGAGCGGTGCTCAGCCGCCGCGAACAAGGCCTTCGAGTTCGCACCCACAGGCCCCGACCAGGGCCGCAACTACTGCCGGAGATGGTGCGGGCTCGGGACTCCCATCGAGGAGGCCGAGTAGGGATAGACATGGGCCATCATTCGCTGGGAAAGGCTTCACTCCTCCCGAACAGGCCAGTTCCAATTCGGCCAGGCCAAGTACAGCGAATTCGATTAGTTCTAATCGGTTACCTTCACGGGGTAGTTATTCCAGGCCTGTTGCGCCCAGTTTGGCTGCTAATAATGCTCAAGGGAGGATAGCAGTGCCCAAGGGCCCTAAACCTTATACCATTAGCAACCCGATTCCACAACCTGACAACAGCGATGCGATCGGAACACCAGCAGGTGCAGGCGAGATGGGAAAGCCAAGTACGGCGGCATTGCCTGGGAAGTACCCTGGCAGGCCATCTCCACCCGCCGAACAGCCGGCAAAAGGACACAAGCGTGCGAACACTATAGGCTCCGGTGGAGCGGGCAGGTTTTTAGGTGGGCTTATGGGCAGTTCTAGTCCCCAGGATAATGCTCCTCGACCTACAATGACTGGTGCAGGTGAGCCAAGACCGTCGCTGGATCAGAGTGGGCGCTCGAAATACGAGAAAACGAAAGAAGGCAAGGGAAGGAGGTTTAGTCTTCTGCCTACAAGCTTTTCCCTCAGAAGTATTTCTGGCAGTGGATCCGAAGGCAAGCATGAACGTCGGCCTTCTAGAAGCGCTTCCGGGCTCCGGATTGGTCACTTAGTCAGCTCGAAATCTCAGCCGCAGACCGCGTCACATTCTCAGCTCATTGTACCGAATACTGGTGGGGGTGGATCAGTCCGTACAGGTTCAGATACATCACTGGCAGTAGGGGGCTCTGCTCCTGCTTCGGCAGCTGGCGGCAACTATGGTCGAGAAAGTATTGACCTCGGAGCTGGAAACGCCAATAGTGCCCGACGACCTGCCGTGCTTCAGAAGAATAGGAAGTTCACCGAAGGTGATGCGGGTGGAACCGGTGGCAGTAGCGGCCCGGCAAGGAGGGTCATGGATTTCTTCAGGCGAAGGGGTGTTGCAAGGAGCAGTAAGGGGGATGCCTAAGAGGTGATATGCGGTGGGTTTTAAGCGTTTGCTTACACGCGTTGGCGAATGTGGTTAAAGAAGCTCCTACTTGCCCGACGGCACGCGATTTCCTCGAGATAGTTGGGAGGGGGAGGCTTTGGTTTTTCTTCTTCTTTTGTTTACAAAAAACCCATGAAATGGACATCTTCGTTTGCGTGGCATAAAAGCGGGAAGCGTTGAGGGTAAGAGGGAGGACGGGTGACCGGAAAGGTGGTATCTGCTCCATTCTCTCCCCCCATAATACAGGGCAGTTCCATGTTTCGTTTCTTTTAAAGTTTTCCTCTCTTCAGCGGTGATCGGTGGTAGTCCAAGAGAAAATCTTCTATTTCGAAGCGCGTTCCCCCCCCTTTTAATCTTAACTTTTCTGTTTTATTAGTGGTTGCAATTCTTTCTTTACTTTCATGTGTGTGCAGCGCGTGTGGCATTCTCTCTTCTACGAAGCCTGTGGTCCTTTCTTTCCTTCCTTTCTTTACCACTTTTTCTCATTCAGCGCGCGGGAGAATCTTTGAAAATAAAGTTGGGGATACCTTGTTGCTTTTGTGCAGTTTTTCTTTTTTCTATTTGATTCTGTATTTGATTCCCGAGCATTATTCTCATCGTGGGGTCTGTTCTATTATTTCTGATCCTTGTTGCTGTTTTTTCTATCTTTTTCTTCCATAATTGTCTGGGTGTTTTCTTCCTTGTGCTTCCATTTCATCTCTTTTCTCCCTTTCTTTCAATTTCCGGGGTCTTAATTTTCCCCCCTTCTTTTTCATACTCTTTAGTTTCATGGAATCATTTGCGAAAGATTGGGATGGTGGTGAGAAATTCATATGCATATACCTCTTTTTTTACCGGATCTTGCTTTGTTTTCTTTTCCTTTTGGAAATGGAGAGGAAATAAAAAATTACTTGGGTCTTTGATTTGGTGATTGGTTTCTTCACTTTTCCTCCTGTTCTGGATGGATGGGTGGTGATATGCCGAGTCTAACTGCCTGGGAAGCGGGAGGGGGCGAGTACAAGATTGAGGTTTATTGGGATCCCTTTTATGGCGTGTTGATGGAGAATTGCTTGCTTGGTGGTGGGTAGGCGGTTGGGATGTGTTTGCCTGGCTTGAAGTTACAGCAGTTACGATGGATTTGACCCGGATTGGTTCGACGGAGGGATGGTTTGATGGATTGACTGATTGCGGGGGGGACTGCTATGCTTAGTGGGGGAGGGGTTATTGTATATACAAAATATTATTGGTATCATAGTATATAATAAATTGCCTTGCATGCATAGGGTGTCACTCGGTAGTTGCGGTTGGGGCGAGAGAGTCAGGAATGGTGGTTGCTTCGCGACGTTCAATAAGGGAGCTTTTTGGATGCATACATTCGTCCATTCGTTGGTTAGTACAGTACTCTCAAGCTGTTTTTCTGTGTTATGACTTTTGTTTGCTGTTTTATTCGCTATGTTGGTAACCTTACTAGATGGATTGGGCTCTAAGATATCCTAAGTTAACACTGACCCTAGTGAACATTCACCACACACATAGGAGAAAGAAAAATCCTCGATGAACTCCCCCACGACAACGCCATTCTAATCTACATTACTACGATAAAGAAATACAAATGGCCTACTCTGTCGCAGTGCGCCTGGCACTGCACACACCACCTACAATACCCCACCAGACAACCAAACCAAACCAAAGCCATGCATCACCCCCCGTCACCCGCACGCATGCCAGTAAACTCACCCTACCCTACCCTAACAAAAAGCGCGCAAACGTCGGAATGACAACCCTTTTAATTCCCGGATTACATATTCACGCCCACCACGGCGGCGATCGTGCCGGGGGGGCGCCTCGGCTGCTCCCGCTGTGTGACATAACGGGCGAGACATGGTAAGGTATATAGTGTCCGAGGGTAAGCCCTGTAAGTGTGGGGGGGGGGGGGGGGGGGGGTAAATATATATCTGTGCACGCCCCTTCCGGTAACAATTC
>Ga0307509_10009317_pt1 | contig 12318 bp, 12 predicted proteins | sample 10_EM_MG_FD_202245 | JGI IMG/M metagenome (GOLD analysis project Ga0307509, IMG submission 202245) | Populus trichocarpa ectomycorrhiza microbial communities from riparian zone in the Pacific Northwest, United States - 10_EM | ecosystem: Host-associated > Plants > Roots > Unclassified | place...
ATCCACAAGCGCGCCGTCTCCACCGACCTTGCCCCCGAAGGAGCCTGGTTCAAGTCTTCCTACAGCACCCCCGAGGGGGGCAACTGCGTCGAGGTCGCTGACCTGAACACCGAGGTTGGGATCCGAGACTCGAAGAACGCGGCGGGACCTGCTCTCGTCGTGCCCGCCGACGCTTGGTCCGCCTTCGTCAGCCTGACTCGCTCACTCTCGGTCGAACTGTAGTCCGTTCCCGAACGGAAGCGTCGCTGCTCTTCTACTGGCCTTGGGAGGAGGGGCACCGACCACTCGCGCGCCAACCTCACTCAGGTTGGCGCGTGTTCGTTTGTGCGGGGGCCAAGTCAGAGCCGCTCTCCGGCCGACTGCTTCTCAATCGCTGTGAAGTTGTTGCTGCTGTGAAGGCTGCGCGACCCCTCAGCGACGGTCGGTTCAGGCCGCTTGGCCCGCCTCCCGTGAGGTCCTAAAGCGCTGTTTTGCTACGGCACTCTCCGGTTCGCCGACGTACTCAAGGCTCTGCTGGGCGGGATACCCGCCAGGGTTCCAGCGCCTGCGGCTATCGCGCAGCCTCACTACAGGGTCGTATCTACCCCGGGCCTCATCACCTGGCCCGGCGGTTCCGCGTCCGGACTGGTCCTGGCCGATCTCAGCAGCGCCGAGTGGTTCGTCCTCGATGCGTTCGAAGACGAACGGTATGGCTTTGTTCACGGGTAGCGACAGCGGTTGTTGATGGGTTTGGGAGGCATCCCGATCCACGGTCGGGTGATGTTCACGAGTTTTGACAGCACTGCGGTTCTTGCCAGGGCAGCATCGGGATGCTCCTGGTGAAAGGTGCTGGTCAGTAGATGTCGCAGGTTGAGCTGTATGCGGCGATCCGGCGTGACCACCGTGCTGGGATGTCGATGCGAGCCCTGGAGCGCAAGTACGGGGTGACGTACCGGACGGTGCGGAAGGCGGTGAACTCCGCCTGGCCGGAACCACGGAAGAAGCTCCCGCCTCGCGCTACTGCTTTCGATCCGTACAAGTTCGTGATCGACCAGATGCTGCGGGCGGACCTGGATGCGCCGCGAAAGCAGCGGCACACGGTCACGCGGATCCTCCATCGGCTCGTTGAGGAGCACGAGGCCGAGGACATCTCCGGTAGGCCTCGTGGTCGGAGACGTCGTACACCGCGCCCCTCGCGGTCGCTGCACCATCAAACACGTTTCGACGGTGTTCGAATCCTTGGCGCCCGCCATTCGGCGACACCTAAGTTGAGGCGTCCAGCAATCCCAGCCGAGCAGCGATCCTTGGTACGCACCAGATAAGGGGTACTCGTGCGAAGCAGATTGACGAAGGTCAGGGCGATGTTCGCGGTTGCCGTGGCCATTCTGGCGCTGACCTTCAGCGCCGGCGTCGCATCAGCCGGTGCTGAAGGCGCCACCAGTCCCTACGCCTCCCAGGCCAAGCACGCGGGACTCACCGCCTCTCAGACTTCGGCACTCCAGAACGAAGTGGACCGGTATCTCGCCCAGATGGGCGGGAAGCAAGTGGCCGCCAACGTGATCGACCTGGGCGGCAAGAACCTCATGTTCGTGGCTGTCCCTGGCGAGGCTCACCCCCGCGACATGACCAAGGGGGCGCTGGTCGACCACTGCTGGCCAGGTGTCGATTCCGGCTACTTCTGTGCCTTCGCCGGTCTGAATTTCACCGGTACTTCGATCCCCATGTACAACTGCGCCCGTTACCGCATTCCGTGGACAGCCGACGGATCGTGGATCAACAACCAGACCGCCGGGACCGTCGCCAACTTCCTGGACGACAGCGGCGTCTCACGCTGGAATGACGGCGGCGCCTACAACGATGACGACGATGCACCCTGGTACTGGGTCCACTGGGTGAAGAACTGCTGAGTGGCGTCAACGGTGCTGTGAAGAGGGGCGCGGGTGCACATCGGCCTCGTCCCTCTTTCTCAGCGCCCCAGGCGCAGGGCCCTCGCCAGGAAGTTGTTCGGCCCGCTGCCGGGATGTCTGGCGTACGCGGAATACACCACCTGCCCGTCGACCACGAACCTGCGGCTTTCCCGGGGAAACCTACCGAGGCTCGGGTGTTCGGGAGGCGGGAATGGGACAGATGTCAGCCGGTGGGGAGACTCGTTTCCGCGGCCGACAGCGTCACCGGAGCTGAACCTGGCGCCTTCCTTGATGCGCGGGACCGAGGCTGGGGTCCACTCGCCCGCGATGGCACGCCACTGGTCGACCGCGGCCTGCAGATGTCCTACGGGGGTGAGGTGTATCTCCCGAAGGGCCTGCTGGCGCAACTCCGGTACGGGCAGCGCGTGCACGGTGGTGGCAATGGTCCAGTCACTGCTCACCGTGGTCTCCTCTCGCCTGGGGCCACGGTAGCGGTCGCCGCTGCGGCCTTTCAGGAACAGCGGTCGTTCCGCCTGGCCGCCCCGTGTGACCCGGCTACCCGACCACACCCCGGCTTCAGCCAGCCGTATGGAGAGTGGCCTGCGCGTAGTCGTGAAGAGTGGTGACCGCAGAGTTTGAGCGGTGCGGAGTGATGTGGTCGACGGCGGTACGGACGAGGGTGATGCAGCGGCTGGCGCCGGTGGCCAGGGCGGTGTCCAGGGCTGTGTGTGCGTCGGCGGCGGCTGCGTCGAGGTCGTGTCGGGCGAGTGAGGTCTCCGCTCGGTAGGCCAGGGCGAGTGAGCGGGTGCGTTCCCGGGATGCCGGCAGCAGGGCCACCCCCTGAGAAAGAGATTCCTGCGCTGTGCGGGGCCTGCCGAGGGAGAGCCAGCAGCGTCCGGAATCGATCGCCACATCGGCCGGTGACATCCAGGAGGCCCAGGCAGGTGTCGTCCCGGGGTGGGCTCGGTCGAGGTCGGTTTCGGCGGTGATCAGGGCGCGGCTGGTTCCCCGCTCGTCGCCGCCGGCGGCGAGGGCTCCGGCGCGGCGCAGGTGGAGCAGGGCGCGGGCGGCGGGAGAGCGGGTCTGGGACTGGGCGGTTTCCAGCAGGGTGACCGCCGTGGTGGGCAGGTCCAACCAGGTGGCGAGATAGGAGAGATCGGAGAGGATTCCGGCGCCGAGATCGCGGTCGGCGCCGATGTGGGCGGCGTGCAGGGCGGCGATCCAGTGTTTTTGAGCGGCGGCGTGTTCGCCCTGGTCGAAGTGCAGCCATCCGGCGCACTGGGCGGCCGATGCCGTGACCTGGTGCAGTCGGCGTTCCGTCGCATGGTCGTAGACAGCGCTGTCGAGGAGCCGGATCGAGGTGCGCAGCAGGGAGTGGACGAGGTCGGTGCACTCGGGGGCGTTGGTGTTGGTCATGGTCCGCAGTTCGTCGGTGCGTGTCTCCAGCCAGGCCAGCAGCGTGCTGTCGACGCGTCGCCCGTGTAAGGCGCCGTGCAGGCGCCCGGGTTCGACGGTCGCCCACTGCTGGGCGACACCGGCCAGAGCAGCGGCGCCGACGGCGAGGAACGCCCGCCGGTCGGACCGCTGGGGGTGCTGCAGGGCCACCAGGACCTCCCTGAGAACGGCGCGGGTGCCGTTGGGTTCGAAACTGTGCGGGGCGTCGTAGGCGGGCAGCCACCACGGCCAGCCCATCGACTGGACCATCTCCTGGTCGACGCCAAGGAGTTCGGCGAGCAGCATCTGGTAGTCGTCGTCCGGGGCGTGTACACGGCCGGACTCCCATTTGTAGACGCGGTCACGGTCGGGGTTGAGGATCATGCCGTGCCGGGCGGCGGCGAGGTGCAGCTCGCGGGCGAGGCGCTCCATGCTCCAGCCGAGCCGGTGGCGGACGTACGTGAGCGGATGCTGTTCCAGCCGTGCCGCGCGCATCGTCTACTCCCTCCCCGGGGTTGATGCCCCCTCAGTCCTACCGTGTCCCGCCCTGGCACGCGGGACAAGTACGGCCGCCAGCCTGGGAGTCGGGCAGACAACGGGCATACAGACGTGCCTCGGGACCGGACGGGAGGCTGTCCGCGCGGTGCGCTCCCGTGCCGCCCCACTTCTTGGAGGCCAGGGCACGGCTGTGCCCGGCGAGGAGTCCACTGTGATCAAGGAAGGGCAGTACCTGTTCGTCGAGGGCCGCGGGCCTGTCGTGCCCTACCAGGGCAAGTACGCGGTCAAGGTGCCTGATGTGTTCGAACGGGTCCGGGCTCGCTGGACGTCCGCCGGCGTCGACACGAGCGCGCCCTATCTCCCGATGCGGATCGAGATGGAGGTGACCACCAAATGCAATGACGCCTGCCCCTCGTGCGGCATGGGTGCCCTCCCGCTCGCGGACGGACGGACCCTGACCGACGGCCAGATCTCGTTCCTGCTCCACCAGTTCACATCGATCGGCCTGCCGAGTATCGCGATCACCGGCGGTGAGCCGTTCACCGCGCCCCGGGCCATGCTCCGCCTCATCGCCGAGGCCCGTGCCAACGGGACCGACATCTCCAAGCTCACCACGAACGGCGTGTGGGGCACGGTGCAGCGGTGTGGCCGTGAGTTCGAACGGCTGGAGAAGGCGGGCTTCTTCGGCAACGAGTTGTTCGTGCCACTGCTGATGCTGTCGATCGGCGAGCAGAGCACCCCGCTGGAGGACGTCGCCCGGATCATCCACCACGCGGTCACCCACTACAGCGACCATGAGCTGAACATCGCCGTGTCCTCGCTCGCCGACCCGGAGAGCCGGGATCACCGGATGGACACGCTGCTCGCGGTGTACGAGGCGGCGTACGGGGTGTTCCCGCACGAGCGGGTGCACTCCACGATGCGCGTCTACCTGGCCAACGAGCGACTGGAGGACCAGGCGGCCGTCCGCCGCCCAGGGCTGACGCCGGTGGCGAAGTGGATGGACCACTGCTTCGACTGCTTCGTGCCCACCGTCGGCGCGTACGTGCTGCCCACCTCCCTGCTGAAGCAGGACGGCTGCTGGTACTCGTGCGCAGCCTTCAACGTCCCCCAGCAACTGTCGTTCGGGAATCTGCTCCGCGAGCCCGCCCGGACCGTCCTGGCCCGCGCCAACAGCTCTGCCTACGTCGCGCGGGTCCGCGCCGGCGGCGGGCTGAAGGCTCTGCACGGCGTGGTCCCGGCCGGCTTCACCCAGCACACGCCGTGCACCTCGTTCTGCGACTCGTGCACCCTGCTGATCGGCCAGCACGACAAGGCCACCGGGGAGACCACGGGGCACCCCACCACGGCGGTGATCCCCCCGCACGCCCTCCTCGCCCACACCCACTCCTCCCAGCCGAGCAGGGCGTCGTGACCGGTGAGGAGACGGCCGCCGCCATGGCCGGGGCCGTCAGCGACATTGGTTCCGGGGCATTCGTCACCGACACCCTGGCCGCTATCACCGGGCTGTCCCGGGAGACGTGCGCGCGCCGTTCGGCCGTGCTGACGGACGATCTGGGGGTGGACAGCCTGGCGCTGCTGGAGGTCGTGGAAACACTCCAAGGCCGCCTCCGCATTGTTGTCGCGGACGAGATCACAGCGCGTGTCCGCACGGTTGCAGACTTGCAGGATGCGGTCGCCCGCCTGATGGCGCCCGCCTCCTGAAGGGACGTCTCGTGACCGAACGCACCATCACTCCCCGCGGCCGTGGTTTCCTCTTTCTCGACTCCCACCCGGTCGGCTGCGAGCGGGTCGTCACCGACATGTGGCAGGCGATCCCCACCCCGGCCGGAGCGCCCTCGACGCAGCCGGTTGCGCTCGTGATCGGGTCCTCCGCCGGATACGGGATGGCGGCCACCCTCGCCGGGATCAAGCGAGCCGGGATCCGGGGCATCGGCATCAGCTTCGAGAAGGCGCCCACCGAGCGTCGTACCGGCACGGCGGGCTGGTACCGCACGGCGGCCACCGCCCGGCTCGCCGACGAGGCGGGCAGCGACTGGGTGTTCCTCAACGGGGACGCGTTCAGCGACGAGTTGAAGGAGCAGGTCGCCGATCTCATCGGGCAGCGGTTCGGCGGACGGCTCGACTACCTGATCTACTCCGTGGCCGCGCCCCGGCGCACCGACCCCGACACCGGGACCGTCTACACCTCGGTCCTGAAGCCGATCGGTGAGACCTACCGTACGAAGACGCTCGTCTTCGTAGACGGGCAGCCCGAGATCCGCGAGGTCGAGACCGGCCCGGCGGGCGGCGACGACATCGAGCAGACCACCGCGGTGATGGGCGGCGCCGACTGGGAACGCTGGATTACCCACCTCGCCGACCGTGACCTGCTCGCCGACGGCTTCACCACGGCCGCCCTGTCCTACATCGGCTCCCCGCTCACCGCGGCGATCTACCGCCAGGGCACCATCGGCGGCGCCAAGGCGCACCTGGAGGCCACCGCCCGCACCCTCAACGAGCGCCTCGCCAAGCTCGTCGCCGGCTGCGCCCTGACCTCCGTCAACGGTGCCGCCGTCACCCAGTCCTCCACCGCCATCCCTGGCATCGCCCTGTACGTCGGCCTGCTGCGCGGCGTGCTCGGCGAGCGGCTCATCTCCCCGGCCGGCCAGCTCACCGAACTGTGGGACCAGTTGACCGGCACCACCGATCTGGTCCTGGACGACGAGGGTCGGGTCCGCCTGGACACCTGGGAACTGGCGGACGACATCCAGGCGCAGACCGCCGAACGCTGGCAGCAGGCCACCACCGACACCATCAGCACCCTCGCGGACCTCGACTGGTTCACCGGCGAAGTCCGCCGCCTGTACGGCTTCGACGTGCCCGGCGTCGACTACGACCGGCCCGCCGAGACCGCGATCCCCTGGCCCAACCCCACCACCTGACCCGCTTCTTGGAGGACGCCGTGCGCCTGCCCACCGATACCGACCTCGTCCAGTGGCAGCTTCACCTGGAATCCGTCCTGGCCCACCTCGCCGACACGGATCTCCGGCAGGCCACGGCCCGCATCAGCGACCCCGCCGTCCACGATGCCGCCGCTGTGTACATCACCCGGCCCAGCAAACGTCTGCTCGGGATGGCGTTCCTGCACGCCGCCCACACCCTCGGCGTGACCGCGCACGACGACGACCTGGTCGCGGTCGCCGCCGCGCTGGAGGTCCGCCACGGCGGGATCCTCCTGCACGACGACATCGTCGACGGCGACACCCAGCGCGGCGGCCAGCCCACCGCCCACCACACGCTCGCCGCGACCTTCGGCCCGGAGGCGGCCAGCGCCGCGCTCTTCGCCGGCGACGTCCTCGCCGCGATCGCCCCACTGCCCATCCTGCGCAGCGCACTCCCGTCCGGTCTGCGCGCCCGGCTTACGGAGATCGTCCAGCGCACCACGGCCGAGGTCGCCGCCGGTCAGACCGAGCAGCTCCACCTCGACACCGTCCAGGACCCCCAGACGGTCTCCCAGGACACCATCCTGAGCGTCCACTCCGGGCAGTTCGCGCCCTACCTGCTGTGCTCCCTCCACCTCGCCGCCGCCCTCGCCGAACACGACGACACCGTCCTGGAACGCATCACCGAGGCCGGGATACCGCTGTGCCAGGCCTTCCAGGTCCAGAACGACCTGGCCGGTTTCCGGGAACTGGCTCGCGTCCTTGGCCGCGAGGAGCCAGCCGACCCGGTCCTGACACTGGCCAACACCTCGGACCTGGCACGCCGGCGGCGCACGGTCCTCGTCCGCGCCGCCCTCGACCACCTGCCCCACGCGGACCGCGCCCGACTCCTGGCCTACATCGACGGCGCCGACGACGACCTCACCACCATCACCCGGCTCATCCACGACAGCCGCGTCGAAGACCTCTGCTCGGGCCTCATCGTCGATCTGCAGATCCAGGCGCGCGAGCGCATCACCACCGACCCCCACCTGCTGGCCCCTGTGCGTAGAGCGCTCGCCGCGACATACGGCTACATGACCGCCCTCTACGATCCCGCCTCCCCGGTCAGCCGCCTCTACCTCCAAGCCCGCCCCGAACTGCAGCCGGTCGCCTGACACCGCCGCCGCGCCCAGCCGCCCCCGAGCGTGCGACATCCGGCCATTCCTCCGCACCGTAGGGAGACGGCGGAAACAAGGGACGCTCCGTCATCGACCGAGCCGAGAGGGCTCTGCGCCCATCCGGCTGTTTGGGCTCCGGCGCACACTGAACATCACGTGATCACCCTCGGATCCCCATACCCCCTGGTTCTTACTGGCGGATACGCAGTGCAGGCACACCGCCTGGTCAGCTGTCCCAGCCAGGATCTCGACGTTGCCACTGAGAACCCCGCGCCGATGACGGACACTGCCGCCACGCTCCGCGCGGGCTTGGTAGCGCGGGGCTGGCAGGTGCAGTCGCTGGAAACCGCCCCGCTGTCCGCCCGCTTCACTGTGACCGACCCGGTCACAGGGCAGGACTGCGAGGTCGACATCCTCAAGGAAAATTTCTGGCGCCCAATCGTCCAGAGCTCGTACGGACCCGTCCTCGCGGAGGAAGACGTGATCGGGACCAAGGTCCGCGCCCTCGCCGACCGAGGAGCGCCCCGTGACCTGATCGACGTCTTCGCGGCTTCCCGCCGTTGGAACACGGCCGACCTCGAAGAGTTGTGGGATTTCAAATCCCGTGTCGGAATCTCACAGCCAATGTCGGATCAATGTCGGATACGACGCCGGCCGTGAGACCGCGCAGTTCGGATGTCCCGTCTCGCTGAGCCTGGAGGAGTCTCATTGATCTGAGTGGGGCGGACTCGAATCTCATGTCCCGTGGCTGTTGTCGAGGGTGCGGTCACCCACTGGGGTGACTTGCGTCCCGTTCAAGATGGCTTGTCTCACGGTGGGCCGGTGGGGCTGCCGGTGGTTCCGCCATGGGGCGAAGCCGGCGATCAATTGACGGACCATGCAGGAAACGCAGGACGGCGAGGACGCGCCTGTGATGGCCGTCCGCGGGGGGCAGGTCGAGCTTGGCGAAGATGTTGTTGATGTGTTTGGCGACCGCGCTGTCGGTGACGACCAGGTCTTCGGCGATGGCGGCGTTCGATCGGCCTTCGGCCATCAGGGCGAGTACCTCTCGCTCGCGCGGCGTCAGCCGCTGCAGCGGGTCGCTGTCGCGGCGCAGCAGCAACTGGGCGACGACCTGTGGATCCAGTGCCGTGCCGCCGGCCGCCACCCGCCGTACGGTCGCGGCGAATTCCTCGACGTCGGCGACGCGTTGCTTGAGCAGGTAGCCCACCCCGCTGGTGTTGGCGGTCAGCAGGTCGGCGGCGTACCGCTCCTCGACGTACTGGGACAGCAGCACGACGGCCGTCGTCGGCCACTGCCGGCGGATCGCCAGCGCCGCGTGCACGCCCTCGTCGGTGAAGCCGGGCGGCATGCGGACGTCGATCATCGCCAGATCAGGCCGGTGTTCCCCGACCGAGGCCAACAGCGCCTCGGCGTCGCCCACTTCGGCCGTGACCTCGAAGCCCGCCATCTCAAGCACCTTGACCAGCCCCACCCGCAGCAGCACGGAGTCTTCGGCGATCACCGCTCGCACAGCGGCTCCCACGGCAGCTCCGCGGCGACCGTCGTCGGGCCTCCAGCGGGGCTGCTGATCCGGAAGACGCCGTCGACGGAACCGACGCGCCCGGCCAGCCCGGCCAGCCCGGTGCCGGCGGCCGTGTCGGCGCCACCCACACCGTCGTCGGTGACCTCCACCCGCACCACGTTTTCGGTCCGCCGTACGCTCACGTCCACGCGTGTGGCGCGGGAGTGCTTGGTGACGTTGGTCAGCGCCTCGGAGACGACGAAGTACGCGACCGATTCGGTGCCGGGCGCCACTCGCCCGTCCAAGTCGACGTGGAGGCGTACGGGCAACGGTAGCCGGGCGGCCAGACCGGACAGCGCCGCGTCGAGGCCGCGATCGTCGAGCACCGCGGGATGCAGTCCACGGACGAGGTCGTTCAGTTCGCTGATGGCCTCCTTCGCCTCACGGTGCGCCTCTTCGATCACCCTGAGCGCCTCGTGCGGCAGGTCCGTGAGCGTCGCCCTGGCCAGCCCCAGATTGACCGCGAGGGAGACCAGGCGCTGCTGAGTGCCGTCGTGCAGATCGCGTTCGATCCGGCGGCGCTCGGCGTCGGCTGCCTCGGCCAGGTCGGTGCGGCTGACGGCGAGATCTGTGACCCGCCGTTCGAGTCGCTGCGCACGGCTGGGCCCGAGCAGCGCCCGCGCCGCGCGCGTCTCCACCCGGGTCACCGCTGAAGCGAGCGGGGGCGCCGCGGCGAGGAGCAGCACGCCCCCCGCGGTGACGTATGCCGCCTGGATGAGTCCCGTGTGCGTGGCCCACATCCACCCGTAGACGGTGGCGCACCCGATGCCGGTGCCCCATACGGCCAGGACCAGCACTTCCGCGGCGGCGAGAAGCGGCCCAAGGAGCGTGTGGTAGGCGGCCTTCCGCCAGGTCTGCGCGGAAGTGAACAGACGGAGCAGGTGATGCGGCCCCAGACGCTGTCCAGCCGCCGCTGCCGAGGCCCGCAGGGAGCGAGGGATGTCCGCTCCGAGCAGTTCTTGATGACGCCACCGCTGCACCGCCGACAGCGGCAGCGCGACCAGAAGGAGCAGGAGGACTACAGCGACCAGCCCGGGAACGATGTCCCAAGGCGTGTGCACCGATCTGACGATCGGCTTGGCCCCGAGCCACAGCCACGCCGGTACCGCGGCGAGATGCGGCACCACGCCCGCAGCCAGGAAGGCCGTGTCCTGCCGGGCCGTCCTGACCCGTCGTCGCAGTAAACGGCTGGGCGGCCCGAGTACGGAGGGGAGCGTCATGGACCGACCGTAGAGCTCCAGGTGGGGCGGGGACCATGCACCTGTCCTCAGGTTCGATGGTGAAGCCCGCACCACCCCGAAGCCGGATCCGTCCGTTACTGACCTTCGCGCGCCCCGCAGCCACGCTGTTTCCACAAGGCCGCAGACCCGCTGCGGAACTGACAAGGACAGGGTGGAAGACGCCATGGACGCACCACACGCGGAAGATCCGGGAGCCCACCGTGAGCGGGCGCCACAGCAGCCGCGGTCCGTGGGGCGGACGATCACCGAGCTCCAGGAGACCGCAGTTCCGTACGACGCGGAGGCGACGCCAGGTCCTGGGCCGTCGTCGCGACGCAAGTGGCCCGGGGGCGAGCCTCGTTACCTCGGCCTCGCGCTCGTCGGCTGCGGCGTCGCCATGCTGCCCTGGCTCGTCGTCCTCGCGAAGACCCTGCCGGCCACCACCCGCGTCCGGCACTGGTCGACCGCCTGGGTGGGACTCGACGCCCTCGAAGCACTCGGTCTGGCCACCACCGGCCAGCTGCTGCTGCGCCGGGATCCCCGCTGCGCCCTCACGGCCACGGCCACCGCCACCCTCCTGGTCACCGATGCCTGGTTCGACGTGACAACCTCGGCCGCGGGCACCGAATTCACCACGGCCGTCGCGATGGCCGTGGGCATCGAGCTGCCCATGGCGACGTTTTGCACGGTACTCGCGGTCCGCTCGCTGCGGCGCCCGTCTCGGGACCCGGACCGAGGTGTCCGGACACGCTGGTGACCGCTCGAACGCCCCGAACAGGTAGCGCAGCCGGGGGCTGTCCTGACGAAGCCGCTCAACAATCACCGCCCTCGCCATGATCGATGAGCCGCGTGCGCGACGGTGGCCACATCACTGCCAGGACGCCTCGTCTCGCCTGCTGTGAGGTGCAAATCAACGTGTCACCCCGCAGGTCAGTGGCCCTGTCTCTGAAAGATCCAATGAGACGGGACTCGGGGGACCGGCGGCCCGAACTGCCCGGCGCGGTCCGTCGAGGAGACGCCACGGGCGTGAGACTCCAGTGTCCGACACGTCGTGAGACTGCGGACGAAGCTGTAGGTCGTGAAGGCGGCATCCGACGTGAGCGCCGAGAACCTACAAGAGTTCGGCCGTCGGCACGCCCGCGGCCGATTTGAGCGGGAAGACCTGCAGGCCAGCCTCACGGGGGCCGAGTGGACCGACCATGAGGCCTTCGCCGCCTATGGCCTCGACGACTCCACCATCACCGCACTGCGCGCCTGGGCCCTGGATTGGGCCGACTCCCTTGCAGTCCTGCTTCTTGAGGAGTCCGAAGAGTCGGACGTCGACTGACCTGCCCCAGGTCATGGGTTCCAGTTCTGGTGGCTAGAGGGCGTCTGAAAAGCCTGTCAGCGGGCTGGTCTTACAAGGCGGCGCACGAGGAGCATGGCCATGGTGAGGTAGATGGCGTTCTCCGAGCAGACGCGCAGGTACTCGTAGTCCTTCGAAAGGCGGCGGCACCGTCCCAGCCAGGCGGTTGGGTCGGCCGCGCGGCGAGGTGCCTGCCGTGGCAGGTCCTGTTCCGCGCGGCCTCCCGCCGAACCGGACATGACGGTTTCCCGGTCATCCGGCTCTCCAGTGACTACTGCGTGACTGGT
>Ga0307509_10009318_pt1 | contig 12317 bp, 10 predicted proteins | sample 10_EM_MG_FD_202245 | JGI IMG/M metagenome (GOLD analysis project Ga0307509, IMG submission 202245) | Populus trichocarpa ectomycorrhiza microbial communities from riparian zone in the Pacific Northwest, United States - 10_EM | ecosystem: Host-associated > Plants > Roots > Unclassified | place...
TTCGCCGTCTCAGGATTTCTGGAGACCGAGTCATTAGCCCAAGGTAGGTTTAGTTTGGAAAGCTGAGAAGATCAAACAAGGCCAAAGCACTCAGGCTATACCATGTTAGGAAAGTATTCATCCATCTCAAGAAACTTTGTCTCTGAATCCCGAGATTTGCAACCTAACCGAGATGGCGAATAGCCAAAGTTCTTACTGTATGATACCACCTCCTCCCGAGACGGCGAATCGCAAAAGTTTTTACGGTACTCGAGTAGTATCTGCGCATACAAGTTGATCAGCGCCGGCTCAGGAACGTGTCCTGCGCGCACCCCTGACCATAAAACTGCCCTTAAACTTGAGAGATCATGCTGGTTGGCAGTTATTGGAGCCTCCACGCCAAGAATTCGTATCCTTGCCGGAATAGCCACAACAATATCCTTGATAGGGCTAACCGATGCCAGTTCTTGGATTGGAGACAGAAATAAGTTACTTGGCCATTCACATAGTATTCAGAATTAGTCCCAAGATGCGCCAACTTACACCTGAATACTAAAATCTGGGCCCCAATTCATCCGAATATTTTAAGAGTCGAGGAGTACTTGCGCATGGCAAAAGCTTCCGGAAGTGTGGCCACTCGCCTAGCGCTAACTTAGGTGTGGCTGTCTTATAAAAAAGTGCTCCACATTTCCGGAAACTTTTGCAATGCGCAAGTACCGTAGTGCACGATTGCCCCCCCCCGCCACAACCAAGTAAATCACTAGCATAGCAATACACCTGGAGGCATGAATTTGTCTAAACTAAGGCTGTGGCATCACATAAAATATTACCGCGAGAGGGGGGGTTGGATCGGAAATTAATCAAAAAGCCTGGAGCAGGCTTTTTCCTCCTGGAGGGTCGCACGATAGAACCCCTTCTAACAAAACAATGACATTTGAAGCGAATCTAATTATAAGCAAATCAACAAATAAAATAATAGAAAAGAGAAGCAAAATGCAACAGAGGGAGCATTTGAACTAGTTCTCCTCACTCCTCGCTTTTGAGGAATAAATATTTATGCAGCCGAGCTCTAGGCCAGAAGGGGGGTCAAAGAACACAGGGGGCTCAACGAACATTACCGTACTCTAAAAGTGCATTGGCCAACCGTGATTTTGCTTGGCGTGTTCGTTGAGCCCCTCCTAATCTAAGTTAAAATATCAAGGAAGGTGTTCCTGCTTACTAAGACATCAGAGGAGCCCTGTCAATCCACATTCTCGGAAGTCGCGACTCAACCCCCCCTCCTCGAACCCCTCGGATTCGATTAGCGAAGACCCTCCCTTGCAGCCCCTCTCACCGATAACCTTATCTTGACCGCAGGTTCGCTAACAAGGGATCCAGGACCTAACCCAATCTACACTGCCGTCTATCATGTCGCGCCGCGCTAATTCGAATTCCGATCCGGCTGATCCCACCGCACACGAGAGAACCGCTGTTCATCCTACTTTCCTCCCGCCCAACGCTGCTAGGCCGGAAACTACAATGCTGCGGGCTCTTTTCTCGCTCGGTTTTCAACCTAGATCGGGGCGTCTCTGGCACGGGAGTCGAAGAAGCTGGTATTTGAGTAGCCTCTTGGGCGATGGCCCCTGCGATGTTCTTTCCTGCCGATCCCGCGATGGGCGTTTCCAGGGATGTGGGCACCCGGCAGGATTTTTTGGATACGCACTACAGTCCACCCTTCCGGTTACTTGTTTCTCTGCTGGTATGTTTTCATATCATCAGGGTTATTGCGGGGCAAGTGAGTTTAGCGGGTGACATGGAGGGCTTGTTCGCTAGGTCCGCACTCTTCACCCGGCTATCGTGGGGGTGTCCCGGAGGCATCCACCGAGCGCAATACCCTACCCCTCATTAAACTATATTTTTACAGTTACTAGCTATGATACCTGTCCTAGATACCGGCTATATACGGTATAGTTTGTTCCGATCGCCTCAAGAATCCTTGCGCTTCGCGTACTATTTTTCTTCGGTCTAAAAAACACTCTATAAGATACAACCTATTTATCGGCGGGAGAGGAGGATAAGGGGGAGGGAAAAGGAAGGGGGAAAAAATAGTACCGGTATAAGGGAGAAAAGGAGCGTAGACGAGAATTTACAGCTGGAGGAAAATTAAATACAATAGGATGAAAGCTATAGACTAGAACTTAACCTTATCGCAATAATAGAACCATCTGACCCCACCGGCTAGACTACTGTGCGTTGTAAAAGGAAATCATGGGTCCTCGTGGTCAGAGAGTAACGGACGGATGTGGTGACAGGTGAGTCCATTCCCGCCTAATGGGATTTACTTCACTTGAAAGGGGTACCGAGGGATAGCGTCGGTGGGTAAGGTACTCCAGAACGGAAGGCATGACGGTGATTTCTGCGGGGTGTTATCTCCTAGGCCTCAGATCGCCCTGCGGGTTACCGTTCCAGGTGGATGTAGCAGCTCCACCACCCTCCTATGGCGATACCTAGCTGCGAGCATGAGCGGAGTCTGCCCGTCATTATCGGGCCTGCCGGGTTTGACTGTTTCTCGTCCGAGTAGGATTTCTACCACCACCTCATGTCCATTCTGAGCAGCAAACGAGAGTGGCGTTTTGCCGGAACCATCCGGCTGGTCAGGATTGACCCCTTCCCGCTCGAGTAATATTTTCGCCACGCCATCGTGTCCGTCCTGAGCAGCATACGAAAGCGGTGTTCTACCGTAATTACTTAGCTTATCGGATCCAACCTCTTCCCGCGCGAGCAGTATTTTCGCCACTTCCTCATGTCCATCTTGAGCAGCATACGAAAGCGGTGTTCTGCCGTACATATCGGGCTTGTCGGGGTCGATGTTTTCCCGTCCGAGTAGCATTTGTACCACCGCCACGTGCCCATTCCAAGCAGCGAAGGAGAGCGGTGTTTTTCCGTACCTATCGGGCTTGTCGGGGTCGACCTCTTGCCGCCCGAGTAGCATTTCGACCATTTCACCATGCCCATTACAAGCCGCCCATGCAAGTGCTGTATGCCCCCAAAAATCTCCCCCGTTGATATCATAACGGCCCAACTCTATCAAGGCGGCTGCAACCCCAACAATTCCGAAGAACGATGCGGAGTGTAGTCCATTAAACGGGGAACTAGTATCTAAATCCCAATGATTCAGGTACCTCACTTGCCCTAAAAGTAACCCGGTCGAGATGTGGTCATCATATTCCCGGAAAAACTCCAGTGCAAGGGATATTGCGGAGTCCGAGAATTCTCTTTTCGCATGGGCTCCCCAGTATAGGGAACAATATTCTAGAAAGGGGGTGTTAAGTGCGCTGCTAGAGGGAATGGCTGAAAGGGCCTTGACTTGTTTAGAGTTCAGATAGGTTAGGCAGGTTCTTGCCATTGTCGAGTGAGGTCTGACGAAAATATCGGGAGAGGCGGAAAGATACTCCTTGAGAGTAAAATGGATCAGTCGTACAGTTGATACCTCCTTACCCACGGTAACAAGCCCTTGACAGCAGCTAACTAATGTGGACGTGGAAGGGATGTTTCCGTCATTGAAATCCGCCGAGTCGAGCTCGATTGCTAGGGCATGGCAGAGCTCATCCGCCATCAACGGCCGCTCTGCATGGCTGATCCACATTAAAGCTTCCATCCCGAGTCTCGATTTATCTCCACCCTGCGCCTTTATTCGTTCTATCGTCGCGCCGTAGGCGTCTCCTAATCCTGAGCCTGTGGTCATTTTCCTGAGCCTCTCTCGTCTCCGAAATACGGTCGATTCTTGCAAGATCGCTTCGATACCTAAGGAAACGAGTAGAAATCTAATCATACCTATTAGCGGAAAACGTAGGGTGGGGTTCTTAGTATCATTGCTCCCACACACATTTCTGACATATTTTCAGAAATCCTCTTCAGAATCTCTGCCTCTAGACTCTCGTTCATAGCATCTGGGGTTTCATCTTGACCTAGTCTAGCACGGAGGTAGCTGATGATATCACCTTTGGTGGGGCCTATGGATAAACTTGTCACTCGCCCAGCAAGACGCCTTTCGACTTCGGCCCAAATATGGGGCCTCCCGGTTACGAATACCCGAGTACCCGGCGATCTGTCAAGTATTTCCTTTAGCGAGCTAAGGAGCCTGATTCGCTGCACTGCTGTACACTCGTCTAGAGCGTCAATGCATATAAACGTAGGTTGTAAAGATGTGATGGCCTGTAGCATCTTCACGAGGTCGGAGAGTTGTGGTCCTCGTCCACCAATGACCTTCCTCTGCTCTTGAAAGGCCCGCAATATTTCCTCCGGAATCCCCTCCATTCGACTAACCATTTGTTTCACCAAGGAACCCAGCATAGTGGTCGCAGATTGCTCTTTTCGCGCCGCGAAGTCAAAGTAAAAACACGTAACGGCGGTGTTTTGTTCCCTGGCCTGATCACAGAGCCTGTCTACCACTAACGAACTGTCACCATGATCGCGGCTTGTTAGCACGGGCTCACTCCCTTCTCCCCCCCGGGGAATAATAATCCTCATTACCTGATAAATGTCTTGCCGACCCCCGGATCCCCGTAGCAAAACAGAACCGCGTTACCACCTTCGCCCTCCCTACCCGAGCCGCACCATATTCTGAATTCCTCAGTTTTCATGAGCCATTCCCCCACATTGTCTACGCGGCGCTCTTGAATGTCGCGATGTCGTAGTTTAGGCTCCAGGGGTGATAACCAGGTCAGAAGTTGAGACTGATCATCCGTAGTAGTATAGTTATACACAAGATTAAAAGAGTTCGAATTATTGGAGTAGTGGGTATTGCCAAAGGCGATTTGGTTCATCTTCTGCTCTTTGTTGCTTGCTCGGTTGAGGAGGCGAAGGAGTCACCAAGGGCAGTTAAACGAGAGCAGAACTAAAGCGGGGTCTAGTTAGAAGGGAGTGGAGTCAGCCTGTGTCACACCAATTTCGCAGCGACACTCACACTGCCGAGTAAGCCACCCGAAGAGTTCAACGGAAATACCGCAAAAACTCAGTAACGTATTCCACACCATGGCGAGCGCCCGTCATAGCGAGCCATCTGCAAGTTTAAGCTATGTGATTGACTGAGCCTTAGTCCGGATTTAAATAGTGGGAGTATTTGGGTGGATGGCTCGCTATGCCGGGCGCTCTCTACTCGAGTATGGTGTGGAATCCGTTAGATCCACTATCGCCCGCCTCGGATCACCATTACTCGTAATTTTCTGACGTTTGCAAGCACGACTACTATTATTGCATTATCACCAGAATCCTGAGGCTCTGGCCGGCCCTCTGCCCATATGCAATAACAGTTGTAACTTGTATTCCTGATTTGCTAACCTACTTGTTGGATTTTTTGACTGCTCATCACATGCATATATTCCCATGCGGGCAGGATCCGAGACGCAACTACTATTATCCGTTACATACCATTACTCCAACATTCCACCACTATTTGCTCATACAACCTCCGACTACGATTCCGCATAGTTAATGCAACAACATCAAAGACCAATCATACGGCACTGAAACAGGAACACTCACGATTCCCGAACCTTATCCTCGGCTTCACACCAAATCTGCGGCTGGCCGCCATACCCTTACCTCGGGAATTCTGATGGAACCTCGGACCGGATTCACGAAGATGCATGCCGAAACTACTAAGTGGGAGAAATCGAGAAGAAGGATTGTGCATGCGTAGGAAGCATGACAGGGAGAATGGCTAGGATATAAGGAAGCCTGTTTTTCCCATTATTTGTTAACTATAAGTTTACCGCACTGCGTTCCTGTCTGTCTTTGCTTTATCTTATTCTTCACTTCTGTTCGGTTGCATTCTGATTGTTCTTTCTTTTGATAAGTTCTTCGTCACACTCTTTTATATCTGCTATATACAATCAACTTGCGTCAAATCCGTATCTGAACTCTGAATCCGGTGTGCCAGAACCTTGTTGCTAAAACTACTCTCCTGAACCTATTGTGGTTTAGACAGCGGCTCATGTTAAGGTCCCCGATAAGGAGTTCCCTGCGGTAGACTACTGGGAGTGAGCAAAATAATCTGGTTACCAAGTAGTAGTGCTTCAAATTTTCTGTGAGAGATACATCTTGGCAACCAGATTATTAGGGCAGTACTGACAGATGTTCTTCGGTTACCGGCGTTCTTTCGTGGGTATTTAGCAGAAGGCTTTGTCGATCTCACAATAGGCCGAAGATCAAAGGAAAACAAAAATAAAAAGAACTGTCTGATCAAGTCCCACCTTCAGGACAATTCCGGACCTCGTCGTCTCCCGCTTGTACATGTCCTCAGAGCCGCCCTTTTAACTACCAAACATGATGACCAGTTATGACAAAAAACAACTGTGCGAGTTTAAAAATATCAAAGCACACTAGGTGTTTCCCAACAGTTCACAGTACTGTGGCAATTTCTTGGCGGCAATGAAGGTACCAGTACAAGATTTTGTGCATAATCTGAACTGTAAAGGTTGTCCTGGTACCTTCGTTGCACAAGACATTGCCTGTCTTTCCGCGAAGAGTTTGGGAATGGGAGTGAACCTATAAGTTTTGGCGTATGATATGATACCTACTTGAGTAGCAGGGCACTGTCTGACTTGTGCCATGATAGGGCTTAGAAACCTATACACAGGGCCCCTGGTCTTACAGGTACCCACTCACTAGCCACGATTCTCGCGATTGGCGTGGCTTAAGTGGACTCTTCGATAGGAAGTATACCGGTAGTGCATTCTGCAAAGTTGAGCTATCGACAGAGCCCCGCTTTCTTCATCAAGACTCCGCTTTTCATTTGCTTCTAGGAATATCACGAACCAACTATACGATAAATCCTCCTTCCAGCAGTGCGGCGGAACTGGAAGATGTCTCAGGATAGTCCCTACCCGAAAAACACTTTTTACAACTCGGATGACCGTATCGATGGTCGGTCTCAGCTTCTATCCTGGTTATCACCCCTAGAGCCCAAGCTACGACATCGCGACATTCAAGAGTGCCGTGTCGACAATGTGGGGGAATGGCTCATGCAAACTGAGGAATTCAGAAGCTGGCATGACTTGAGTGGTAAAGGCGAAGGCGACAGCGCAGTCTTGTTCTGCTATGGAAATCCTGGAGTCGGCAAGACATTCATCAGGTGAAAAGGATTATTCTCCGGAGAGAGAAGGGTGTAAGCCCGTGCTAACAAGCCGCGATGACAGTTCGCTAGTAGTAGACAGGCTATGCGATCGGGCCAGCGAGAAAAACACCGCCGTTACATGTTTTTACTTTGACTTTGCGGCGCAAAGGGTGCAATCTGCGACCAATATGCTGGGTTCCGTGGTGAAACAGATAGTTAGCGGAATGAAGGAGATTCCGGAGGAAATATCGCGGGCCTTTCATGAACAAAGTACCTCCATCAGTGGACCCGGCGGGCCACAACTAGCCAATGTTGTGAAAATGCTACAGGCTATCGCGTCCTCACAACCCACCTTTATTTGTGTTGACGCTCTGGACGAATGTGCGGAAGTGCAACGAGTCAGGCTCCTTGATTCGCTGAACCAAATTCTTGAGAAGTCCCCGGGAACTCGAATATTCGCGACCGGCGGGCCCCATATTCGGGCTGAGATGGAAGGGCGTCTTGCTGGACGAGTGATAAGTGTCTCTGTAAGTCCCACTAGAGGTGATATCACAGAATACCTTTGTGCTAGACTGGTCGAGGACGAAACACCCGATGCCATGGACGAGAGTCTGGAGGCAGACATCCTAGAGAAAATTCCCCAAAATATATCGGCAAGGTGCGTAGGGGAAATCGTTTTGAGAATCCCACCCCGCATCGTCCGCTAATAGATGTGTCTAGGTTTCTACTCATTGCCTTAAATATCGAAGCAATCTTGCAAGAATCGACGATACACCGGCGGCGACTAAGGAGCCGCGACATGGAGGATGGTTTAGGGTTAGGCGATGCTTATGGTGGGACGATTGAACGGATAAAGGCACAGAGTGGGGATAAATCGAGACTCGGGATGGCAGCTTTGATGTGGATCAGCCATGCGGAGCGGCCGTTGAGGGCAGATGAGCTCCGCCACGCCCTAGCAATCAAGCCAGGGTCTAAGGATTTCAATGGTGGCAACATCCCTTCGATGTCGACGTTAGTGAGCTACTGTCAAGGGCTTATTACTGTGGATAAGGAGGCATCAACCGTACGATTGATCCATTTTACCCTCCAGGAATATCTTTCCGCACGTCCCGATACTTTCAGTAGACCTCACTCCTTAATGGCCGAGGCCTGCTTGACATATCTAAATTCCCGGCGGGTCGAGGCCATTTCACCCGCTCCCTCTCTCGATATCCGGGGCATACCATTTCTAGAATATTGTTCTGTATACTGGGGAGTCCATGCGAAAAAGGAACTCTCAGACCATGCAAGATCACTTGCGCTAGAGCTGTTCCAGGGATATGGTAGCCACGTATCCACCGGGTTCCTTTGGGACCAAATGGGCCATCTGGATTTGAAGGATTTTCGTACCGGCTTCCGGCTTTGTGGACTGCATTGCGCATCGCTTTTCGGAATTGTTGAGCTTGTAACCGCTTTAGTAGAGATGAAGTGTTATGATATAAACCGGGGAGATTCTGGGGGGTATACTCCGCTTGCATGGGCTGCTCATAGTGGACATGAAGGTGTGGTGAAAATATTGCTCGAGTGTGAAGAGATCAACCCCGACCAGCCAGATAAATACCGCCGAACGCCTGTCTCGCACGCTGCTAGGAGAGGGCACGAGGGAGTTGTGAAAACACTACTTAGCTACGGAAAGGTCGACCCTCACAAGCCAGATACATACGGGAGAACACCGCTCTTGTTTGCCGCATGGAATGGACATGAGGGAGTGGTGAAAATACTACTCGGATGGAAAGGGGTCAACCCCGACCAGCCGGATAATGACGGTCGAACACCGCTCTCCTATGCTGCTCAGAGTGGACATGCGGAAGTGGTTAAAATACTCCTTGAACAGGAAGAGCTCAACCCCGACAAGCAAGATAATTATGGCAAAACACCGCTCTCGTATTCTACTCGGGAGGGACATGAACGAGTTGTGAAAATACTACTTGGGCAGGAAGGGGTCAGCCCTGACAGGCCGAGCAATTACGGAAAAACACCGCTTGTGTATGCCGCGTGGAGTGGGCATGAGGGACTAGTGAAAATACTACTCGCGCAGAAAGATGTCGGCCCCGACAAGCCCGACGATGGTGGCCGAACACCGCTCTCTTATGCTGCTTGGAAAGGACATGAAGGAGTGGTGAAATTACTGCTCGGGCGGGAAGAGGTCCACCGCCACAAGCCAGATAATGATGGCATAACACCGCTCATGCACGCAACTGAGCGTAGCCATAAGAGTGTGATAGCGCTGCTGCAGACTCACTAAGCGGTAACCGGCGGCACCACTTGAAGCACGGGGGACACAGCTTCGTGAAAATCGCCGCTAGCATGCTACGCACAGGAGCTGTCCTTAAGCGTCATCCATTGTAGGCGGAGAAAATCCCGTGAAGTGGGAATACATTTGTATGTTATCACACCCGTTTGGAAATCCTTGTCTAACTCAGTTGACGAGTTTCATTTTATAAAGTACTGTAGAGCCTAGTCGGTGGGGTCAAACGGTTCTGTCATCAAGGTTTAGCTTATAGCTTCTAGTTTTCTTTTCATACTTAAATTTCCTCTAGCTACAAGTTATTGCCTGTGCCTTTTCTTTCCCCCCCGTGCGGCCTCCTCCCTTCCTTCCTTCCCTCTTCCCCGCCCACTTTCTTAGGTGATAAATGAACTGCATATAGTGTTTTTTTGTAGATACGAGTAATCCCAGCCTTGTAAGAAAACATCCTCCCTGTCCTGTCTCTTTTGCCTAGGGGTTATCTTGTGGAATAAAACGTTTTTGTTCTTTTTCCTACCGAAAAGTTGTGCTACTTTTTGTTAGAATTCATTGATGCCGCTCGGGATGCTCGGCCCATTGCGCGCGCAGTTTATCCATGTATCGCTCAAACAAAGGCTTTGGACATGCGCTCTGGATCGTCCGCCGGGAGGAAAGGGGACTCCCGGGAGCAATACGGTAGAGTGTGTTGCGAGTTTACAATGCTGTCCAGCATGCTTAGTATACATGCAGCCTCTCCCATCGCCCAGGCGAACCCCGCGGATATGTACTTGGGTCGGTGCAACGTCGGAAGGAATGCAGCTCTGAAAAAGTCGGATGCGGGAATGAGTCGGATGCGCAGAGGCTGCCGAGAGAGGAGAAGTTTTCCTTTGTGATGTTTGTTTTTCTTTTGTCAGCATGAGAGTTTTGCGGGAGGAAGGGGGACATGCGTGGAAGAGACTGGACCTGTATTGCGATAGATAGAAGGATAGGAGGAAGGCTTTGTTGTCTTTATATCTATTCCTGTGTCTACCGATTAGTTTAGTAGTTAGTTAAGTGTTGTCGTGAGTCGTGAGCGTGAGGGAGCAGTTGAATGAGAAGAAGCTCCCCTCTCTCGGTTGTGCGATGATGCTACTGCGATCTGTCTTGCGTGTGGCCTGAATCTTGGCGTTTCGTTTCATAGCCGCCGTTTCGCCGTCCATCGTCCGCCGATCAGCGGTCGCTGTTCAAAACTTTTTACTTGTTGATGGTTGATGATAGGACGCGATTGTTAACAAGGGCGACCACTTGTCCCGCCCATTTCAGGCGCGTGCTTGAGCTCGATGCCAGTAGACTGCACACCCAGCCACTGTAGCTGCGAGTGAACGCAAATGAAGTGCCATAAGTAAAGAGAATGATGGTGATTATTCAGCCAAGAAATCGCGATACTCTTCACACTGGGCAAAGAAATTCTCCCGTGATACCTGCCCAATACTCCGCCTTGAGGCACGTATCTCGCAGCGATATCCTTTTCAAGCCTCCCGAGGTGAATTAGATCTCCCAAAACAGCTTTCGCACCCCCGACCACTTGATCCACCATAATATGCCCGTTCGCACGTGAAAAGCTCTTGCGCTAACATGGTAGTTGAATTCAGTGTTGCAAAGAAGGCCTTTGATGATTGAACCCGGGGGGTTAGAAGGGGGGGTTTGAATCGGGGCTTCTGAAAATGGGGATTGAAGGGGGGGGTTCTTTAATGTCTTAGTAAGCAAAAATAGCAGGAACTCTGATGCGAATTTCTACCTTAAACCCAGATGTGCGAGTGTTTATTGCTCAGAAGCCAGGAAAGTAGAGTGCCAGTGCCAGTTTATTTGCTTTTTCTGCTACATTTGTCCTCTTTTCCTATCATTTCATTTATTTCTTTGCTTCCAGCTGCCTTCAATATCATGGTTTGACGATTTGTTGGAGGGGGTTCTATCTTATAACCCCCGGTTCGAAAAAGCGCGTTCCTAGCCTTCGATCATTTTTTGATCGAACCCCCCCTTTCATTGCAACATTGGTTGAATTGAGGCACAGCGGAAATGTTCCATCCGGCAAGTGCAAAGATTGGAAAGCTCTTTCTCATCCTGATGTGATGTTCTATAAAGCTACCTCGTGGATCATGTTTTTTTCCCGATCATTATCAACATTGCCGAACCTAGTGCACATGCTGGTGCGGTACGGTAGGGTGGATCCGTCAAAACCGAAACCACTATCGAGGAGGGGGCCCCCCGATGGACGAGCCGACCTGGAGTCCCCGTCCGATTACGGAATACTCCCGCCCCGGATGCCCGAAGGGCGCCTTGCTCCACCTTGAGCATCCCTATAACAAAAACTAGAACATTCGAAGTCTGTGTTGTGTAGTTTAGAATCTCCTTTTTGGAAAAGCAGTGAAGGACACCGCAAAAAAAGAAAGCTGCTCTGAGAGGCGCACAGTAGAAAACTGTCAAAAATCGTCAGACCTTAGTACAGGAGGCAAGTCTAATGACATTTCACAAACTTCAATTATTATCCCTTGGGCGGTCTGAGACAGTAAAATTCGCGACCAGCACGCTAAATAATACCTTATTCCAGATCAGTCGGGTAACTACGATAGTTATTTTGGTTTCGGAATTTGGCTTTTCAATGCCAAAGTGACTCAGCATCTCAACAACTGTTTTAATCCCCAACCATTCACAGTCCTCCAAACCAGGATTAGGGTGCTGGTCGCGAATTTTACTGTCTCTTACTGTCTCAGACCGCCCAAGGGATAGTTTTTTGCTGAAGGTAAACGAACATGCAAAATGCTAGCCAGCGCTGAATTCATCCTCGACAGATAACAGTACCTTGCCCATGCTCGTGTTGGAAAAGCTGCTCGGCATGTTGATTTCTTTTGTTTCATCAAAGAACGGAGATTAAGAAAGATGTTTTCATTGACGGATGGATAGGACAGGTGGAAAGCATCAAGGCTACGGGAATGAAGGAAG
>Ga0307509_10009319_pt1 | contig 12315 bp, 14 predicted proteins | sample 10_EM_MG_FD_202245 | JGI IMG/M metagenome (GOLD analysis project Ga0307509, IMG submission 202245) | Populus trichocarpa ectomycorrhiza microbial communities from riparian zone in the Pacific Northwest, United States - 10_EM | ecosystem: Host-associated > Plants > Roots > Unclassified | place...
TTGTAGCATCGCTCCCCTAGGCAGAAGCCATCAAGGGGGAGGAGAGGGGGTGGTGGTGGAATCCCACGATGATTTCCCTGGTGTTGAGATTTCAATCGCCGGAGGTGTAGGGGAGATGGTTCGTGTCCATCTATGTGCATCTGTTCACACTATATATATAACTCCGTGATCCTATAGGGTGCTTGAAAGATTCCAGTATTTTTACCAATTGATTAGAAAGCCTCAATTTGAAGCTCTACAACAGGGCCCCCATTATCAGATTCAACTCGAATACATGAAACTGAATAAAAACACAGGCATTTGCCCATGAAATTCTCGGACCACATTCAAGATCCTCAAACAAAGTAAGCCAGCACCATGTGACATTCATGCTAATCAATTCAAAAGACTCGATATAGTTTAGATTGTCCAGGCAGCTGGACCCTACGCGCGATCCACACGCGATATTAACATAACCCCTGATTGACTTGTCCTGGAAACTAGACAAATCCAACGGGAGACTCTGAAAAAAATCCCCCATCCCTAACACATCTCCATTCTGCCGATGGAAATACAACCACTCCGGTGTGTATGAGAAGCACCTGCGAAATGCCCACGCTAATCTGGATATCGTCCTAGCGTCTACAGTACAATCTTGTTTAACTGTGATTAATAATGACAATGAAAGGGGAATAGAGCGCCACAAGAGACAATAAGGCGTAGATTCAGACTACAAATCTGATCCCGAACCCACTGGATATGAGTACGACGCATTCAATGACATCCGTGAGGAGTTTGATACAGAGATATGTAACGAACCTTCAAGTGTGTTCCCAATTAACCGATCCTTTATGAAGGTGCCTGTTCTTCTATCGGAGAGGTCAAAGGTTTTGAGCAAGAAGACAGCAATGTATGTCAGGATCAATGTTCAGCATTGACTGGTCTGAAGGGTTTCAAGCTAGCATCTTGGTTTGTTGAGGGTCAAGTACCTAGGTCACGAATTAATGAATACTTCTGGAGAGGCCTTAGTGATACATCATTAGCCGGGTATAGGTCTATGCATACACGGGAGAATCACCTCCGCGCATTGGATACTCACAGTCCATATCTCCAATAGTACGAAGAACAGGTTGGGAATGGGAAGCTAACATTACTATTCTTCTTTCGCAATGTCCTCGATTGCATCAGATATCTCCTGCATCAGATGGCCTACCAAGATGACTTTGTTTACGCGCCGTTCTGTAAATAAGACGCTAGTGGGCACACGATATATCCGGAAATGCACACGGCTGACGGGTAGAGGAAGGTTAAAGTACTGCATCATAACACTTTTTAACTAGACAATAGCTTACAGATTGTTGGACAAATTTCTACACGGTGAGACCCTTATTCTGATTATAGGGATGTCAGATCAGACTCATCTCATAAACCTCTCAGGCAACATAAATGCGTGGCCAGTATATCTGACTCCAGAAAGTCTTCCCTCCACACCGCGCAACAGCCCAGGATCAATAGCTCTTCTGCTTATCGCAATATTGTCTATTCCACCAAACAATCAAAGTCCTCAAAGGCTAATCAACACGACAGACAAATCAATGCCGACAGTCAACGAGATGTATACAAATCTATCCTATCATCTGTACAAGATCCGACATGTGATGGTGTACCAATTGATTGTCCCGATAGGACGCTTTGAAGCTGCTTCCCAGTCTTGGCAGGGTGCATTGCAGACCACATGGAAACTGTCGCTCTGCACAAAATAAAATCCAACACCAGTCCTAGATGAGAAGTGCGCACTGGACAATTGGGATGCAACACCAACGTCTATCCAGTTCGAGATTACGCCAGATATCAATGTTTCAAACATACAAACCAGATCGCAGAATTGGATGATGACATCACAACTGCTAGTCATGGAAGTCCTTTTGGTCAAAATGTTTTTTACCTGTTCTCCCGGATTTTGCCGTCCGATCTACCCAAACCAGACATGCTTCATACTGTTGATCTTGGAATATTGAAGTACATGATGGACTTCATACAGGGCTTTCGGAAGAGGCAGAGACAACTCGATGCAATCAAGGAAGTTTGGAAGAAATTAACCTTCTATACAGGATTCCTAGAAGCAAAAAAGGATACCGTGAGATTATACAGTGGTAGGGGAAGGGGATGAAGAATCTGGAGCGCTCTATTTCGGGCGTTGTAGTCCTGGCGCTGGGTCAGCCTGGAAGTGCTCATGTTATACTGTTCAAGGATACTCTCCAATGCGTCAAGGTGCATGCTGACTTGAATATGATGGCGCAGTACCGGTATCACATGTCAGAAACAATGGCTTATATGGAAGATTATCTGTACAGGTTTCACAAGACGAAGGATATCCTTTTAGAGTATGGAGTAACAAAACACAAACGGACGAAGATTGATGAGCAACCAATTGAGCTGCGACATGACAGTGCTCAGAGTAGGGAGTGCATCGCACCCTCGAAACAGCGCCGGAACCTCTACTCTCACAGGAAAGAAGACAATAAGTGAGGTATGGACATGATCTACAGAGAATCACATTTCAACTTTATGAGGATACATCTGCTAAGTCACCTTTCTGATGATATAGGGCAATTTGGCAATACTCTGATGTATTTGACTGAGACCGCGCAACTTGTGCATAAGACACAAATTAAGGACAAATAGCTGTAAGCAAATAACAACGATGCCTGACGTGAAATTGTGCACAGCTATAGTGGTCAGGATGCAATCCGAATCACAGAATTGAACTTGAGTCTATCCAGCTTCACGGTGGTGATAACTCTCCGGACGTCTTGCAATCGGTGGACATGACAAGTAGCCCCCCTCCGGAGCTAATCACACATAAGTGAATTCCTAAAGGACGCTAGGAGAATGTTACCAACCTCGACAATTTGTCCATGGTGTCGGGCGTTTCCTTGCAGATTGTATGTCGTGAATTGATATGATTTAGCCTACATAATCCACCACGTATGATGCACAGGGGCACTACACTTTAGGAAGCAGGGGAGGCGAAAGGATTGGGTTTGGGTGGGAGCTGGTATGGAAGAGATGTACAGTGCGCTAAGAGGCCATCTACTAGCCAGGCTCGGTGCTCTCTTGCAAATCAGGGACTACACATCCGAAGGTTCAGTGTGCCGGCCCGCCGGTGTTCAGTTCACGAGCACGGTCAACTCTGGGCATCTATCAGACCTACATGGCCTAGTTATAGTTCAAATTAAGGAGGATGTCAGTGTGTTTACGGTTGTGGACTTAGGGAGGATTCTGCCCCTGGACTAGCTGATATCGGAAGCGGAACGGGACTGGATTGTCAACAGGCACATTGATCTGGAACATTTAGGGAGGTTTATTAAAGGATCCGGAAGTATAATGGGGGCACCCTATAGAGAGGTGAACTCTGAGGTTACGACCGCACCAAACACTCAAAGTAGAAGATAAAGATGAGGTAAAATAATTGAGAAGAATCAACGGTAAAACATAATATAGTTAAGCTCGAAGCTTCACTCAATTTAGTTGTCTCGAGGAAAAGTTGGTTGTCGAAGTAGAATGCCAAACGCTTAAACTTAAGTAGATATCAGATTTAAGCGTTTGACATGCACCACTACTTCCGACCTTTGTGCGAGCACCCTGTCCTGCTCAGGGTTCGTCCGAGGTATACCCTCCATCAGGATTTATCCTGGCCGAAGTGTTGGACCAACTGGGGTACACTTAACTCCGTCAATAGGATAGGAGTTTCTGCAATGCATCTCCAATACAACCGCAGGTGGAAAACCTCTTCCTATCAAAGTCATACCTGTGGCGAGCTGTTATGACAACAACCGGAGTCAATACCTAGGTGGTGGACTCACTGGCCCAGTGGCAGTTTCGTCTGTACAAGCTATGCAGTCCATCATTTAATCTATGCAACTATGCAATCTGATAAATGGACATGGAAACTCCCCCGGTGAGATGTAGCCGATGGTTGGCTAAGTGGGCGTTACCCATAGCCATCCTCACGGGACATACTCTACCGTGATAAGACTCATACCTGTAGAGTCCAATAACAACCCATAGTAATGCTACAAATCAAGGGGAGAAGGTCCGGGCTGGTTACTGAGGTATTTGTCTCGAAAGCACCCTGGCCGTCTGACACTACCTGAGCACCACTAGGAAGACTACCCTACAACCCGTAGGCTAGAATAGACTCCTAGATGCCCGAGAGACCATATATGAGCAACCTCCATTTTGGATGTTACCCATACTCCCCTTATATATCCTGCGAACGACATTCAGTTCGACGGACGGCGACGACTTATATGGTGTTACGGAAGCTGCTCCAATGACCTCTTTTTACTAGCAAACGAGCAACTACACACCCGTCTGCCTATGACGCGCCGTCCCAACCCTGGGGCCAGAGGGGGGTGTTAGCAAAACCCCCCCAAGTTCAATAGTATGCTCGGGCCACCCTTATACAGGCGTGGGGCCTCCCCACGCAGATGCGTGTGCGCCCAAGAACATCTAAAAGCCCATAGAATGTGCAGCAATCGACCTCTAAGTTCTAGGATGACTTTGCCGGTGAAGGTAGGTTAACTTGGGTTCCTCAGTAGGGTAACTGGGACCCATGGGCATAATGACCAGATTCCCAAGGTAGGGTAACTTTGCCCTCTTATGCCTTTAACCTCTCAGGAAGTCCTCCAGCTGACGACAGAAGTCGTCTCGGAGGTCCGTGTAACATTCCCATAATTCTGTTGACCTTATGCGAATGTTCTCCCGAAAGGTTACCCTGCCTAGTAGAGTCCCTCAAGGCTACTCAACAATTCCCTAGGCCTTATCCTAGGTTTACTAGCTATTTGTATAAAGTATACGAGACCATACCACCTCTGGTTACCTCTTGGTATACCATTTGGGGTAAGGTGATAGTGATTGTAGCTACCTATCGTAGTGTCGTTACACTAATCCCCTCTTCTCTTGGTCTGTCCTCAGATCGTCAACCTCGTCTCTTAGTCCCACGGTTTGGATTGTCAATAACCCTATGGTCTTTAGGTTTAGACGGATACCTCTCATGGAACTGTTGCAATGCTTGCATTGCAGTATCTTCTAACATCTCGAACGGTTCCCAAGAATTCTCTTCTGGACCATACCCTTCCCAAGCAACCATATATTGCACAAAGCAGTGTGGAAATTTTGACTTAGGATTCCCCTACCATCTGCTATCAACCACTTCCGCAACAACATAGCTAGGCTCATTGTCTACTATGTCAGGTGTTGGTATTATCTTTTGAGGCCTGCCCATAGCATCCTCATGATAGGGTTCAAACAGACTAACATGGAATACAGGATGGATGTCCCATCTCACTGGCAGCTCAACCTCATAGGCGCTAGACCACACCTTGCATTTGACAACAAAGGGTCCAAACATCTTATGGTCTAGTTTTTCAATAGGCCTTTTTGTACAGAGGTTCTTGCGGTTTAGCATACCCCTATCCGCATTCTTAGCTCTGCCCTGTGAGACATTTTCTAACGTAACATATTCCGGAGCTGACTGTCTCTTTTGATCATGCCATTTCGGCTGTGTTTCCTGTGCCTACTTTATTGTCTCTCAGATCTCCTGCCACCTGCCCTCCCAATCCGTCACAACAAGCTCGCTGTCTGGCTAGATTCCTTTGTTATCCGACACTATCCCCGACCACTGAGTCTGTAGCGAGAATCCCCAATTTATTTCAAAGGGACTAGCATTTGTGGATTCCGACCTTGTAGTATTATACGCATGTTCCGCGAAAGGCAACAGCGATACCCAATCGTCTTGTTGATATGAACAATAACTTGTTAAATATTGTTCTAGTGTCTGATTAACCCTTTCAGTTTGCCTATTTCTTTCTGGGTGGAATGCGGTAGAGAGGTTTTGCTTTACTTGCAATAGCTGCATCAGGCTTGTCCAAAACTTGGACCTGAATCGGGTGTCTCGGTCAGAGACAATTGATTCAGGAAGCCCATGCAGGCGCCAGATTTCTTTAACAAACGTCAAGGCCAATTCCTTAATGTGTTCATCCGTCCTTACAGGTATGAAGTGTGCCATCTTGGAGAACCTGTCTATGATGACCCATATCTTTGTATACCTGTCGGACCTTCGTAAACCCACAATGAAGTGCATGGATATTGCCGTCCATGGCCTCATGAGAACTTGTAAGGGTTCTAGGAGTCCAAACTTCTTGTGCAGGATGACTTTGTTACATGGAATATATCGCAAGAGCGAACGTACTCCGTAATGTTCTGATCCATCTTTGGCCAATAGAAGTCAGCCCTGACCCTACCAATAGTCTTGTACGTTCCGTAGTGTCCAGCAATCGTTGAATCATGTTCTGCCTCCATGATCGTTTGCGTTAGACCTTCGTCCCTTGGAATGTACGGCCTGTTTTTATATAGGAGCAAGTCCTTTTCGATACTAAAATTTGTATCGACCTTACTATCCCCTTTGAGGAGTGCCTTTAGCGTTGCTAAATAGGTTTGATCACTATCGGCTGCTTTCATGAGAGCCTCATGAAATGTTTTCTGCAACCGAAAGCCTTGGCAAGTCTGCAACATATGTGGTCGCAAGATAACAGGCTCCTCTCCAATATACCGTCGAGGGCGAAAAAATGTAAAAAGTTCGGAATTATTTCCCCCTTCAGGGCCGTAGTACCTACGCCTCGACAAAGCATCAGCCTTTTGATTCAACCATCCTTCTCCATAGATAACCTTAAAATTGAACGGTTGTAGAAACTCTGCCCAGTGATGTTGTCTGCGGTTTAGAGTCTTTGTAGTGTTAAAGTACTCTAACTTCTTATGATCGGTATACACCAATATCTGATCATCAACCGACATCAACATATAGGCCCATTCTTTAGAGGCTGCCACTATTGCGGCCATTTCCTTATCATGGACGTCATAATTTATCTCTGCTGGCGAGAACTTTCTACTATGAAAAGCTACAGGGTGCCATTTCTTATCTTGACAGAGTTGAGATAATACTGCTCATAACGCAAAGTCACTAGCGTCGGTTTCCAACTTTGTTGGACGAGTGTCATCAAAGTCTGTCAGGATTGGACCTGTGGTAAACATCTCCTTCAATTTGTCAAAAGCATCCTGACATGAAGGAGTGCACGTCCATTTGATACCTTTCTTGGTCAGGTCCGTTAATGGTTTGGCTATGTTGCTAAAACCATTTATGAACCGACGATAGAAATTGGCAAAGCCCATAAAGCTTTGCACATCGACGACCTTCTCGGGCGTTGACCATGCCTGGATCTCTTCAACTTTTGTACTTGTCATAGAGATTCCTCCATCAGATATCTTATACCCTAGGAACTCTACTTCCCGTTGATGGAAGCTTGACTTCTTAATGCTAACGCGAAGACGTGCCTTTCTGAGCCTTTAGCTGACCCGCCTTACCAGGGTGACATGTTCTTTAACTGTTTCCGTATAGATTAGAATGTCATCCATATAGGCGATGACTCCGACATCTAACATGTCACTGAATACATCATTGATCATACTCTGGAAGGATGATGGTGCGTTGCATAACCCCAAGGGCATCACGGTGGACTTGTAAAGACCATACCGGCTTTTAAAAGCGGTCTTCCATTCTTCACCTTCTGTCATGCGGATAAGGTAATAGCCATTCTTCAAGTCCAATTTCGTGAAGATATTGGCTTTACCGAGCCTACACCTAAGCTCGCTCATCAAGGGTAACAGATACTTATTCTTGATAGTAATCATATTTAACCCTGGGTAATCAACACATAACCGAAGTGTTCGATCAGGCTTCGGTACAAATAATATAGGGGTGCCTATTTGCGAGGAAGATCTTCTAATCTTTTCATGGTCTTCCATTTCCCTAATATAATCCCAAAGCGCGTCTAATTTCTTCTTAGACAAGGGATAGATAGGCCCATCTGGTGGTTTGGCCTCTGGAATCAAGTCCATACGAAGATCGTATTTACTGTGCTCGGGTAAAGCATTGATTTTCTCTTGACTGAATATATCTGCATAGTCTCTATATTCAGGGAGAATCTTAATCTTGATGTCCTCGCCGTCTTCATCAGTGTAAAGGGCCATGCCCATGACAAAGATATTGTCTGGGTCCTCGGCTAAGAGTTCCTCTTCGGTAATAAACTCTAAGCGCCTTGCTTTCCTTAGGCAGTGGGCTTTACAATATTCTGATCGCCACTTAAGACTGCCCTTCTCCCAGTTAATATCTGGGTTGTGGTCCTTTAGCCACGACATTGGCAGGTAACCATTCACTTTGCCTGCCGGCATATCTGAAACTTCAAATCGCATCTTATTCATATGGGCTCCTATGTACATATCCACCGTAGTGGTATAGTGTAGACCTGAGCCTGGGATGTGGTTCCCACCGGCATCTAAAATTGGTGTCTGTTCCTTCCGACGTACACAAGGTACCTGGGCATTCTTAACCCAATCGCTGCTTAATACAGCCCCAGTAGCGCCACTATCTAACAATAAGAGGGCTTCACCACTTAGTCTCTCTTGATTGTGCCTCCATTCCAATCTCACTTTTACGTGAATGGATCTTGTATGTGGCGGTGGGCCTGCAAGCCTCAACCGCTTAGCTGGTCTCTTGTCCCTAAACATTGTAGTTATTAACATTCCAGAAGAATTTGGTATGGTTTTACAATAGTTAATCAATATCCCTTGCCTTTCGACACCAGAGCGGCCACAACGGGTCGTCAATAACTTTTATCACTTGATAAACTTTGGGGGGTTTCAATAGCTTGGCTGTTTACTTTCACGCCAGCATGATTTCGGGTATTCAACCCTCCTCAGGTAAACTTGCAAAATAACTTCAATTGCTAAGTCAAGTCCAACCTGACGAAATCAACACAAAACCCAACCAAATTCAATCCAAAATTCCAAACAATAGGAGGTAAGCAAATAACCCTTTCGCAAAATCACATAAGAAATAAAATAAAAGCTTAAAACAAAGTATTGCAACCATGCCCACTATAACAAAAGAAACCAAACCAATCTCGCTATCGCTATAGCCAGATATTAGTTTCAATGTGTTGTACCTCTGGTGGGTAACATTATTGCTTCATTTCCGTCATCCATCTCATCCACCTTTCTCGGCTCTAGAGGAGAGTCAGCTTTTGCATTCCTATCACCTGTTGGGATAGATCTTACCTATCCGTCCATATGAGTGTCAATCTCCAAGATATCCAAATCTGGAGGTGGTGATCCGCGGACCTCGGCTACAACTTGCTTAACAGCAGGTTTCGGGGCAGCTTCAAGGCGGCCTGATTTCGGGACTTGGGTGGCTTCATATCCAGCTTCACCTGCGCCTCTTTTTCGATTAATTCCAGAGGACGCAACAACTAGAGTAGCCGAAGGACACTTTGGCCAGTAGTGCCCAGCTAGTCCACATCGAGAGCATTGATTCAACCGCTTGCCTTTGTCAATGAGAGTCTGAGGAATATCACGATGCATTTTCGTGTGGTCTGTTTCTTGATGTCTTGAAGACCCAGACGCATGGTTGCGGGAATTCTGTTGGCGTTGCCCCGAGCCTTTCCTATCCTTTCGCTGTCTCTTAGCGGATGATTGCCTATCATCGCTCTTTTCCGGTCTGGAATGATGTTATTCCTTTGTAACCGTACTGTTAAAGGAAGCAACCTCTTCCAACTGATGTCCGGTTTGACGGAGGAGATTGATATATTCGACGTATTCGTCGGGAAGCGGAGTTTTTAAAGCCCGTGCATTGCGAATGTCTGTAGTTATACCGACACGGGCTTTGTCCTTGACAAAATTGCGGCTATATCCCAACTCTAAAGCCAGTCTCATCAGCTCGTCACAAAAGTGATCGATCTTACCGGACTTCATAGTCAAATCAGGGCACTCCCTAAGAGCGCGATCCTGATCGGAGTGTCTACCAAAACTTGACACCAGCCGTTGCCGAAAACCTTCCCCAGTACGAAGGACATTTTTCGGATTGAAGGGAATACCTTCTCGATGGGCACCCTCTTCACTAACGTAAGGGTGTACGCTCTGATAGGATTTCTTGGCAGGACCTTGGAGAAGGGGGATTACCAAACTGACTTTATCCCAGTCCTTGCTGAGGGATTACCTAAAGTAGTCCAGTTTGATTTCGCAATCCTGCATGAAGCGTTGAGTATCGGTTGAGTCACCCTTGAACGGATCGACACAGAATTTCTGAGGTTTCTTCGGTCGATTCGCGGCCTTCTTATCCTCAAGTTGTTTCCGAAGATACTCAGCAAGCTCATGACACCGTTTATGATACTTTTCCTTCCTCGCATCATTCCAGTGGGACTTGCGTCTCCCTAGGAATTTCCGCGGATCGGGAAGGGAGGAGTCAGAATCGCCATCTGACGAGGAGTCGGAATCACGCGGATCTCCACCACCTCCAGCGTTTCCACCACGGGGAGGAAGATTTCCTCCACTGCCACCGGCGTTGCCGCTGGGGCCTCCCGTAGAGGAATTATACCCACTAAAACCATCTTCACCCGGTACCTCTTCGTCCATTCTCTCAAGCAATGGGTTACACGGTGGGGGAGGTGGTTGTTGGCTAGTGGCACGAGTGTTAACCGCATAGTCTCTTAAAAAATCAGGGCAGTCACTATGCCTCGTGTGCCTTACACTCTCACAGTACCCACATCGGTTCTGTTTTGACTTTGGCTGAGGAGTGTGGTTCCTAGGTCTCGTCCAAATATTGATCGCCTCAAAGTCATTCTTGAGACATGGAAACCTATGCTTATAACAAATATCGCTTCCTTCGGCCACAACCCTACAGTCAGGAGAACAAACACCCGTAGGTGCTAGTGCTTCCGACCTTCGGGTAAAACCGGAAGGTCCAACATTCCCCACAGGTTTTGCTGGTGCGGGTGGTGCTATTGCCGAAACAAAGGCCCCTGGGACTTATGGAGTGGTATGTACAGGGGTTTCCCCTGCTACCGCAAAGGGTCGTTCTCGTTCGATACGAATCGCGGGCGTATTTTGTTCAACGGCCTGAGGGGCAGGTACCGTCGACGATCGTGGTAAAGGGGAGGGTGTTTCGGGGCCAGCCTCCGGAGGTGGCGGCTGAGGAGAGTTCTGTCAGGATGATCTCCCCGACGAAATGGACCTAGATTTGGTAACCCCGAGAGGACGTGACAAGGGCCGGAGCTTTTTGACCGAAGGAGTTGTTCCCCATGATCGGACAACCTCACTCAACGCCACTTCGAAAGGGCTTCGACGTTCATGTGCTTCGGCCACCTGCTTTTGCAATTGTGCAAGCTCCTCTGGCTGTGCGACGAAATGTCTACCCACAACATTCAACCAAGGTTGATATTTCTCATTTATCATATAGGCTGCGGCTTCAGCAGCGTAATCAGGCGGGGGTTCTATTGCCAAAGGAAGCGCATGGGCAGCGTTCATAACCACGTCATTCTCAACGTCAATGGAGTACCCCTGGGCGGCAGCTGGCTCCAAGGCTTCTACCCTTTTCCGGATCATCTGATTGGACATAGCTATCTTGCGCAGGTTCTTTCCCTGTTATTCCATCCAACGATTAGCGTTTTCCACGATCTGGGTTTGAAATGCCTGCTGATGCTCTTCAGCAAGATTGTAGAGATGGGTTTGTGCATCTTGCATCTGCCGTGTGATTTCCTCAAGAATGTATGGTTCAACGAGATCTTTTGTGAAATCAGCGAAAGTCATCTTCCGTTGTCTAATCTGGGGTATTCTCCGTCCTACTGATGGGTCATGAGTGAAACTTTGGAGGAAGGCGCAAGGGTCTTCAATCTCCATCTCTTTGACCGTACTAGGTATTTCCTCCACAAAGGTTGGGTAATTCTCAATGTCATATGTCAGGAGCGGTTGGATTGGCCGCCAAGCAAATCGCTTCAGGTCTGCTCTTGCAGCGGTTCGAGATATTTCTCGTTCAATACCAGTCATGCGCTCATGACTAGAATGAAAGCGGGACACAGCCATAGTTGAAGACATTGTTCTTTCCACCCGATGCTTCTTGTACCATACAAGCGACTCGTAATCAAACAATGTCCAAACTGTAGGCTAAAACAAGAATTCTCAGAAGAGAGTTAAGCGAGTGCGCCTAACTATATACTGTAACGAGGGCACCCAATAGAGAGGTGAACTCTAAGGTTGCGACCGGACCAAACACTCAAAGTAGAAGATAAAGATAAGGTAAAATCATTCAGAAGAATGAACGGTAAAACTTAATATAGTTAAGCTCGAAGCTTCACTCAATTTAGTTCTCTCGAGGAAAAGTTGGTTGTCGAAGTAGAATGCCAAACGCTTAAACTTAAGTAGATATCAGATTTAAGCCTTTGA
>Ga0307509_10009320_pt1 | contig 12314 bp, 13 predicted proteins | sample 10_EM_MG_FD_202245 | JGI IMG/M metagenome (GOLD analysis project Ga0307509, IMG submission 202245) | Populus trichocarpa ectomycorrhiza microbial communities from riparian zone in the Pacific Northwest, United States - 10_EM | ecosystem: Host-associated > Plants > Roots > Unclassified | place...
TCCCTGCTGCCGGACAACTCGGACAGGCTCCCCCGGGTATGGCTGTTCCAAACGTACCGGCTGCATAAGTCAACGTTGCTGCTGCCGGACAACTCGGACAAGCTCCTCCGGGTGCGGCTGGTCCAAACGTACCGGCCGCATAAGTCAAGGTCCCTGCTGCTGGACAACTCGGACAGGCTCCCCTGGGTGCGGCTGTTCCAAACGTACCGGCTGTACAGGTCAACGTCGCTGCTGCCGGACAACTCAGACAGGCTCCTCCGTGTACGGCTGGTCCAAACGTCGCTGCTGGCGGACAACTCGGACAGGCTCCCCCGGGTGGGGCTGGTGCCAACGTACCGGCTGCACAAGTCAACGTCGCTGCTGCCGGACAACTCGGACAGGCTCCTCCGGGTGTGGCTGGTCCACACGTACCGGCTGCAGAAGTCAACATCCCTGCTGCCGGACAACTCGGACAGGCTCCCCCGGGTATGGCTGTTCCAAACGTACCGGCTGCATAAGTCAACGTTGCTGCTGCCGGACAACTCGGACAAGCTCCTCCGGGTGCGGCTGGTCCAAATGTACCGGCTGCATAAGTCAAGGTCCCTGCTGCTGGACAACTCGGACAGGCTCCCCTGGGTGCGGCTGTTGCAAACGTACCGGCTGCACAGGTCAACGTCGCTGCTGCCGGACAACTCAGACAGGCTCCTCCGTGTACGGCTGGTCCAAACGTACCGGCTGCACAAGTCAATGTCCCTGCTGCGGGACAGCTCAGACAGGCTCCCCCGTGTTATGTTACCGCGGCGGGTCCGGATGTACCTGTTCAACCTGGTAATGATCCTGCGCACCCACAAATGGTACGTGATTCAAGTTCACCGGATAATGACTCTGCGCTGGCGCAAATGTTACCTGATCCACCGCATAATGGCCCCACGGTAGTCCAAAACCAACCTGTTGCGCGGGGCTTTCGCCCCGCACCCAACCGTAGGCCCACAGGTTAGTCACTTCCTAAATCATCAGCCTGTTTCAGGTTTTGACTTCCTGACTTATGAGATACAGATTGGAGCGCTCTACTTGAGCGTCTGCGAGCCGTCCGTATCGTTTATGTCCTGCCGTCGCGACGTGGTCTGGCACTATCCCAGTTTGAAAGGAATAAGGTAAACGTCGCCCCAAACTATAACTTACTCCCTTGGCGTCCCCCTCATGTCAATGGGGTAGGGTTCGCCGTGTTGGATTCCTATGACATCCGTGGAATGTCAGCTATGATTTACAGATCCGTACCTCACCATCGAATCCACTACATACTTGGCGCTACAGGCAAAGGGTGTAGAAGGTTACGTAGCTCTCGTATGCGACTGTTGGATAGCCTGGATTATGTCTTCATCGACAGCGATGAAACTGTAAGAGCTTGGCTCCTTTCAAATTCCGTACTCGACGACCCGCTGGATCTCCTGGTGTACTGTTACAGTGATCGGGTTTCAGAGTGGCAAGACACCTGGCGCTGAGGAGAGTCGACTATCTCAATCAAAATGACATCCGAAACTGTGCCCATGATCCGGCACAACGTATAGGCCAGCTGGATTCCCGAGAATTATTCGACGACAGACCTGCTGATCAGGAGACTAGTGATACGGACAACGCGCATGAGCATGATACCTCTCATTTATCCGAGTCGTCCTCCGGCCTCTCAGACTCTGCGCATGGAAGTGAGATCCTCTTTACAATATTGCCACGTCTGCCTGTAGGACACGCTAAATGGCCCGCGAATTGTATCCCCCTTCTTGCCAAATCGTTAAGCGAGCAGAATCGACAGCTACCATTAAACGTCCTCTATCGCCCGGCTCAAGGCGAAGATGACCCCATGCACGGCATACAGTTCTATGAGGATTATCGCCTTGAGGATACGCCCGAAAAACGCTGCTTGAATTATCTTATCAAGGAGTATCAGAGATCCGAGGAGACGCGGAAACGTCGTACTGGTTTCGACGCCGCGAGCACAGAGGACCCTAAGTCTAAGAGAGTGCGTATGGGTGCTGGTCCGCAGAACTTGACAGGAGAACTGATGGATTCGATGGCGCGCCGACTATCGGCCATGTCTCCCTAGATGAGCCGTGGATTCGTTGTCTGGACTGTCATTTCAAAGGGTCATTGATTGTTTCCTTTCCTTTTTTCGTTTGATCATTGTGTGTGTAGCTCAAAGCGATGTTTAGTCTCGTTCTTTCTAGATGGTGTTCCCATCCCATATAGGTGCAGAATGTCATGTTCCGGTAAACAGTCGACGTTTGTGCGCCAAGACTTCTGCCATTGACGATGCGGCTCTTATCGCAGCTCAAACCCTTGTGTGATCGTCAGGGAGGGGATCATGCCGATTGACGACACAGAACATCGTACCCCATAGGGCTATCACAGAACGAACCTCACATACACAAACGCCTGGCGAAATTCTGACAGTCCGACAAGCCCACAGCGCCGCACATGTTGTTGTCTACGCGCAGTATACCAATGCCACCTACCACCCATCCTTCCCCTCTACACCATCCGTCTAGCATTGACTTCCACACATCTCCTCCCCTCGTCCGTATATCAAATGGCTCCATTGAGAAAAACGGATGCCTCGGGGGAAAGGTCAAAGTAAGGACTATCTCTTCATCAATTTAAGAGCGCATTACCTTAACGTTTCTGTTATGCCCAGCCGCCAAACAATCCAGCCCCCGGGGGTTGACGCCACCAGCGCAAAACGCTGAAAAAGCCATCCTCGTGCAGCTGCCATTGCCGGTGAGGCGTCAACAATGGAAGAAATCTTCTCTGTTTAGCATGATCACACATTACAGAACGTCCAGATATGATCCAACTTTTTAACTTCAATAGTCGTTAATTGACGTCCGGTGCAAGACCACCCTTTGAGCCAGCCGTGGAGGATAGGAGGTGAGGGCCAAACATACTACGCATATATCAGAAATTTGCGACCTAACGACAGCTGGAATCAGGGGGCGCTATGGGGAGAGATCCTACGCTAAAAGCTGGTGTGGGTTGTTTCCTGCTTGCGAGCCTACAGCTGTGTACAAGGGATGGCGCAAACAAGTCAAAGCATACCTCACGGTGCTCGGGTGGAACCCTACGAGTCTGACTGGCACCCAAATGGACTCGGTACTCAGTTTCGCACGCTCCCTCACGTCGGTCAAAGGCCTATTTAAATTAATCAAAACAAACCACCGCCCCGAAGATGTCGATGATGTCAAACGTCAAATAAGAGTGTTGGTTAGGAACACAGCCAAGAAGCTTCAGGCGACGAAAGATCGTCACCATGCGGAACGGGCAGAGAATCCAATAGATGCAGAAGTCTGTGATGTTCAGAGTAAGTGTTTGCCCCCATTTACATTATGCAATTCTACGACTAGTACTCACAGTTTTTCCAGTGGCCCAATACGATGAGGCCTCTCCGTACTGCCAAAGGCCGATCAGGATACACATTATTCGACGAAGAGGCGCAACGAAAGCCGGTCACCCCTTCTTGCATTACCCCTGGTATGACGAAGACTCAGGCGGAGGGATTGCATGGGGTGTCTTGGCATCGCTGAACTTGGAATCCCTACTCAGCGTGCTCAAGCGACAACATGTGGAGGACCCCATCCAATATCCCCGATATCTCATCGGGGCAACTCGGCCAGGAGCCAGCGCGGTACGCCAGCGACAGTCGGACCCCCTCCCCCTCTCGGAGCTCATATTTTTATATACAGGCGATGGCATCTGGGTGTGGCTGCTCGCTAACCCTGGCAAAGATCCTCTTGATCTCCTGGTGCTGGAGTCACGCCAGTATCAGGGAGAGGGCTGAGACGAACCCCCGGCGCCAGCCTCCTGTGGACATCCATTTTGCGATCGTAAGGCCTGGGACCGGTGGGCGCAGTGGGATGACATCCGAGCTGGGGACCATGAGGCAGACGACGAGGAGAGTCTCAACGACGGCAGCGGCAGCCAAGACGAAGACAATGTCGATCACAGTCACCACAACGATGATCGGGTGCCGCCGGGACAGGTTCACACTCCTGATCGCCGTGGTAGAGACATTATTCAAGGTGACGAAGTATGTTTTCTTTTATTTTCATTCAACATCTTATCTAATCATATATCTAGGACGACGACGGGGACAGCGGTGAATCGGAGCGTGGGAACACCTCTGGGAGCGATTATTCTCCGGGTCGGAGAGCCACCAGGCAGACATACCAGGGATTCACGACACGGGGATTCAGACAGTGGGCCATCTGAGAAGGAGCGGGCTAGAGTCCTGAGGGCTATTGTTCAAAAGAATCCCTGGCTTGCAAAACTCTTGAAGACTCCCGAACAAGAGGCTGTGGCGCCCCGACCAGGATAGAGAGCTGTGGCGCGCAGGACTAAAGAGCATCGTGGTCCAGGGCGTGGGCACGACGGCACTGTAGACACACCTGCTGCCGAATCAGAACCACCAGAAGATTGCGATATTCATCGGGCCAAGTCTCCCACCCCTGCGCCTGAGACGTTTACTCGAGCAGAGTCTACCCCCCCTCCTCCAACCCCTTCTCACTCAGCCACCACTTCTCCTACGCCTACGCCGAGCGTTCCTCATCATACCACAAACCCCCACCCACCCCAGCAAATTGCAGCAGGGGGATCTCGGGATACCCGCCCCCCAAATGCGACGAATACGGCCCACGCGCCCAGCTCCGAACCACACAACAAACCTGAACCCCCGACGTACCCTACCCCCCGACATGGGAGAGGTCGTCAAGGGCGTCACAGAACATGACCTTGAACGTTCTGGCCACTTCCCGATTATTATTTTCACGCCACCCCAAAATTCCAGATTACATCTACACGCTTCCAAGATGTCCCGTATTCTCTTACCTTTTCGTGTCAGCTACCCACTTCCTAGATGTCTCATATTCTTTACATTTTCGTGTTCCTATCCCCTGTATAATAGTCATCAATTCCTTGTACCCCCTTACTTTGGCATCTGGTATTCGCTACTTTTAGAATCTCATTGCCAGTGACTCTATTTGTGCACATCGCGTTAGTAGACATGATCCGCCTGCGTCAGATTATTCACAAGGTTGTATTCCTTGCATACAGATTTCAGGGTGCTGAGTGGTGCTGATTCGCTGTTCGGAGATGAGAGTAGATACTCCTAATCCTCTTTGGGCGTGGTGCGTGTTTTCCGTGCAACCTTGTCGTCAATCAATACTGATTGCAGCTAGCTTTCGCCCAGCCGGCGACATTTGCGCCACCATCATTGCGCTTAATTTTTTCCGATACCCAACACCTGTGTGTGGGGTCCTATGAATTTCAACGCCAAAGCCCAACTTGAACCTTCATGATCCCAAAGCCCCATTTCGTAGGGAAAATCTCGACCTTCGGACTCTGCGTTCCTTGTGGTTCTCCCGACGACAGTATGATGTGTCCTATGAATGTTACGATTGTCCGTGTAGCGGGCACCGCCACGATGGCACTCATTCCAATACAGATCGTAGGCAATTCTTTCACCCTCATACCGCGTGATAGTCTGTGCATAGTTATGTCCGGTCCGGCGTGAACCACGAGGTTGTATTCCTCTCCATAAGTTTTCAAGGAGCTAAGTCGAGCAGATTCGCCCTTCGGAGATGTGAGTATATACTCCTGATCATGCTCTTTTGGCGTAGTCTATTTCCCGGGCAACCTGGGCGTCAGCCCATGCTGCATGTAGCTAGCTTTCGCCCAGCGACATTGACGCCACCGTGGTTTCGCCTTTTTTTCTGACACCCCACCCCCGTGTGTGGGGTCCTATGGAGGTCTTGAATTTCAGCTCCAAAGCCCAACTTGAGCCTTCACGATCTCAAACCCCTATTTTGTAGGGAAATCTCCTGCATCGGACGTCCCGTCTAACTCTCCTGACGACAGTATGATGTGGCCTACCAATGTTGCGATTGTCTGCGTCGCTGGCGCGGCCACGATGGCAATAATTCCAATACCGATCGTGGGCAATTCTTTCAATGTCATACCGAGTAATAGTCTGTGCATAGTTATATCCGGTCTGGCGTCAACTGCCGGCGTCAGATTATTCACAAGGCAGTACTGTATTCCTTGCATACAGTTTCGGTTGGTGGTGATGATTCGACGCTTGGAAATGAGAGTAGATCCTAATCCTCTTTTGGAGTGGTGCCTGTCTCGCGAACAGCCCTAGTCGCTAACTGATACTGCTTGCAGCTAGATTTTGCCTGTCCGGCGACTTTAGCGACATCTTCATTTCATCTATTATTTCTCACGATAGACCTGTGAGTCGTAATTCCTGAACCGCGGATATGGTATTGAAAGTTTAAACCCCTTTGTGTAGGCACATCCCTCCCTTGCATACCCAGTGATAGTAAGTGAGCCTACCACACCCCTAAATCCTAGCGTTCAGGTATAAGACCTAACGCGTCCTCTTCGACGAAAGGACAATACTCACTCCTCGCTTCCACCAAACTCGACACATGCAATTATCAGATTGACCCCAATCTTTACCAACGTTCACTACCCATCCTATATCCTACATGCATCCATATTCCAGCAGTCAGTCCGCACCCCGGGTAGGCAATCTTAACCGGCGCAGGCGCGACATCATACCCGACTCCATGGGGTCGAGTCAGCCAACTCCACGAGTGGGCAATCTGAGCCGGCGAAGGCGCGACTTCATACCCGACTCCATGGGATCGAATCAGCCAACTTCATCAGGGGGCAATATGAACGGGCGTAGATGCGACATCGTACTAGCGAATAGGATGTCCAGATCGGTAACCCAACAGACCGAATCCGGCAGCTCCAATAGTGCTGAATCGTCGGGTCGTAATTCTTCCCCACCACCAATCGCGAGACGGCTTCTAGCACGACCGGCCAAGCGCCTCCGGAGTAGCACAATTCAGACCACAGCATACACTGAACCTGGGATGGAGGCTGACGGACAAGGGCATATGGAACCCGTCCGCCTCAGCGACGATAGCAGGGATGAGTATCCAATGTCACATCCGGGCAACGAAACTCAACTGGACACCGAACCTGCAGGAGCGAACCTCGGTGGTGCAGATGAGACAACACCTAGACGTCGTCGTGGGCCACGATTGGTGGAGACACACGGAAACAATCGCCCAAGCACTGTGCGAATTTCGACCAACTCTGGTTCACAGGAGGCAGCAATTGTCCCACAAACACCCGCGGCCCGTGTGACCATAACTCCCGGTAGGCCCTTGTCCCCGGCGACATTCCCATTATCAAGCGTTGTACGGTATTCGTCCCCACTTGGCGTCCCTAGCACAACAACGTCTGGTATCAGGAGCTCGAGTCCACCAGGCGAACCGAGTACTAGAGGAACTGTGTCTGTCCGGCATGTAATTAATTCGCGGCGAACCACGGTGACAGATGTGGAGGGGGAAATACTAGGAGTAGCAAAGGATCTGATGCTTCAGTACACCCTTTATGTTAACCCACTCCCGAACCCTGTTGCTTTGACGTCTGAGGTGCATAGTGTTTGGAGTCGCGCGCAAGATGAGATCGCGGATGCCGGAAATATTGAACCGTCATCTAAGAGTATAAACATTGTAAGTCAGAGGTCACAACCATAAAGGGTGCTGCACTAACTACGAAAGATATGTCAAAAACACTCTGGCGTGCAGGCGCAGTTCATCCATTATATAAAAAATCATATACGGGAATTATACGGACTACCGGGCGACCCCACTGCCATCGCTCGTAGAGTCGACTACCTTCTCGAGGATGACAGGCTCATGTGCCCCTCAAATGGGTATGAGGTCTGTATCCGCCCGTCGCCCGTCGCCCAACCAGGACTTCCAATCACGACTGACTATAACCTGGATGTAGCCCATATCATTCCGGTTCCTCGCTCCTCAGATTGCCGACGCCATCTATAGTAAGTATTTCAATGGCAAGAGAAAGCCTGGGATACTAGACCCGGAATTCATCAATCGGGTCAATGGTACGATGGTGTGTCTCACTTGTGCAATCCTGTGCCATCAACTACACGCATATCGCCTTGGGGTGTATCAGGATCCTCCGGACTTCAAGCCTGACACAGTTGGAGGTAGGAGACCCTCAATGTCCCCCCCGTCCTTGGTTTTTGTTCTGATGACTAACCAATCTTGCAAGACCTTTTCTTACGGCAGAAGAACATCTGGTGGGAAGTACCACGGCCAACACAGCAACTCATGCTCAGGAATCTGCGTGAGACAATCACAGACAGGATCCAGCAAAATCATCGTCTGATGCAGGAAAGTTGTGAAGGCTTTGCTGACAATCAGGATGCAGTTCATGCCGAACTGGAGCGTCAGCTATCCATGCGTCAGCTATCCATGCGTCAGCTATCCAGCCGGAATCCAAGACGAGCTGCTGTGCGGGAACAGACACCGCTCAACAATCACGCCGGGCGTTTAGAGCACTACCGGCAGAGTCAAGATGCATCTCAGGGGAGCGAACTGTCGTTTGACTACAACCAGGCGTCGTTCGCCCAGGCGCTTCAGATGCTAGATTCAGATCCCGTGAGCCTAGGTAACTCACAGGAGCTGACGCTGAGACTAGCGCAAGAGGGACCAGCAACCCCGGGTTTCGCCAGTCGGCTATCGTTGAGCCTGGACTACTCACAGGAAAGTGACGCAGGCGTGGGAGAGAATTGTTTTTTGTAGACTTGGCGATGTGTGAACCGTTGAGTTTATGGAATTTGATTTGCAGGAAATGTAAACTATTAGATTTCGGTTGGCCGATCTGTGAAGCCGTTAGGACAATTTGGGCTGTATTTCTGAGCAAGATCTGAGCGAGAGCTCAGAAACGTAGAATAGCCGTGGCCAGGGTGTCCTGAACGCCCTGGTCACGGCAGTAGACTAGTAATAATAGAATATCAAGATGCGGATGAGGTTCAAAGTCACGATACAAGGGGCACCACCGCCTCGAAGCTTTTATGAATGATACTCAGTAATACAAATGAATAGTGGAGCGATTGAGACGGCGTCTGGAATATGTGTGCTATCACGACGCCGTCGAGAGTATGCAAGTGAGCCATCACGATGCCGTCGCGACGAACATGTGAGCTATTTGGAAGGCATTGGGAGCCTATGGCCACACATGGCAAATGATGCCGAGGGGGTTCAAATATCGCTGTATAGCATCCGGAAGACTAAGCATCTGGATAGTCTTCCGGATGCTAGAGTGCAGTTGGATTCCGCCATGACGAGGGAGGCACAAGAAGGAGATCGTCGGGATGCGGGTGAGCTTACGGTCTGAGGGCATCTGGACCCATGCGCTTGGTGGTGGACGTCGTCAGGACGTCGAGGACGCAGGGGTAGATGGGGAATGGCGTCCAGAGTAACGGCTAACGTTCTGAGTGTCCTGAGCGTCTGATGCACAGGACGCTCAGGACGCATATAATAATTTTTGCTGATGCACGTCTTTGTAGGTACAAGGGGACTAACTTTCGTGCAAAACGTCCCGTTACTTTCTATCCACTATTCCGCCTGTGTGTCTGTAACCTTATGCGCCGTTCTTCGATTAACCTGCTTCTATCTGCATAAGGTGCCCGAATGTCTCCCCTCCTATATCCTGCGAACAGCATCCGGTCGGACAGACGGCCGCAACGTATACAGTGTTATAAGATGTGTTCCATTGATAGTGGTCTTTGGTGTTGGGACGCAACTACCCAGGTGGCCAGTGATGACCCACCGTCCCAACGCCGGGGCTGGAGGGGGGTGTTATCTTTTTCCTTTGAAGTTCGTTTGTATCAAGGTTGGGTAACTCTGCCCTGTAAATCCTTACCTGGAGTCCGTGTGCCTAACAGAAAGTAGAAATAAAAAATAACAAAAAATAAAGCTCCCTTTTTGTGCGACCTCAATTTGCATCTAGCACAGCCTGAAGTCTTTCAGGCCTCCATGCAATCCATCCATTGAAGATCCTTTGGGAAATAAGATCTCACTCCTCATTTACTTCCTGAAATAATTCAGCAGCACTGTGAGGTCTTCTTTCAAGCCTAGAGACTTGCTTTCTAAGGGCTTTTTTGAGCATTGTCCAGGCATTCTCAATTGGATTGAGATCTGGTGAGTTGGGAGGCCAAGCTAACCTTTGATTACCACATTTCTTCTGCAAATTTTTGTTTTCCTCTCCACAATGCCATGAGGCATTATCAGCAGCCATATAAATAGTTTCTGAAGCTATATTTATTCCCTCTATAAAGAGGATAATGTAGAGCTGGTGAATCTCAGTGGCATATTGGTGAGCATTGAGCCCAAGTCTGTTCTTTTTACTTGTCCTTTCCTCCTCTGTCCTCTTCCTGACCACAATTAACTCAGTCCTCCTTCCACGCATCATTGCAGCATACACCGCAATATTGGTCCTTCCTGACGTAAAACTGGGTTTTAACCTTTTTTCTTCCCGCTCCTTACCAGCTCTAAGTCTAACCTTTCTTCCCACACGCTTTGAATCATATTCAATAGTAGCTTCATCAACAAAAACTCCCCACTTCCAAGCTCTTGTCCACTTCCTTCTCATTCTAGCAAACACCTTTCTCTTGTCCTTCTGTCCTTTCCTCCAATAAGGCTTTTTCCTGGGTATCTTGAGCTTAAAATCAGCTTCTCCAAAGATCTTATTGATAGTATCTTTTCCAAGACCAACATTAGCCTTCAGGGTAATATCCCTTAGTGCTAAATGAGGCTCAGCATCAATAATATTAAGAACTACCTGCCTTTTGGTATCAGTAATCTTGGTTGGTCTACCAGCTCTGCAAGCATCATGGGTGTTGTCACCATGATTTTCAGCCTTTTTGATCAAGGTAGAAACAGTTGACTTAGGAACATTCATGAGCTTAGAAATTTTATCATACCCCATATCAGTGTGCTTCCACAGGGCATAAAATTTCTCTATTGCAGTCTTCTCTTGCTCTTCGTGTATGTGGTGGGACCATGGTTGTGCAGGGATGTTGCGGTGATGGTGTGTTGTCCGGTTGCCAAGCGACTATACGGGAACTTATTAGACAGAACTGTACTCGTACTCTCGAGTACCGTATGATACCTCCTTCTCAGCTCAATTCCACTCCGCCTCAGATGTGCTTACTCAGCCTGCTGACCGACTGACTGTTAGAAGCTTCCCGCGCCTTTCACTATCAATCGCAACAGAGGATAACCTACTACAACTTGGCTCGTCTCGCGATATATAGGACCGGACAGCAAGATGACGACCAGAATGAGGAGTCATTTTTACTTACACACCCGTCTATTATCTATGGTTGATTATATCCAAGCATGGTCTGAATTATCCCCATCCCCCATGAACGCCAAAAACCTGAGAGCTAAAATTAAAATAGAGATAAAATACAAAAACCCTCTTAGCAGGGCCGTTCTACCACTCCAGTCCTCCGGCATCCTAACATCTGACCAAGACTGCCTCGCTTACAGTACGGTACTTAATTCTCTTGCCCTCCGAAGCTGTGAAGCGGGGCAACCAGGGAATAAATCCGCCAATACGTACTAATTCCCAGGTCAACAATCCCGAATTCCCCTTCTCAATAAGCGTAAGGTGGACCCTCGTACCGTATGTTACCAGACTTGCTGTTTAATTTAGGCTTCCACCGATGAGGACTGAATGAGGGGGGGTGAGATTAAGTTACGGTGGCGTATCGTATTAATAGTGACATGGGTGCCGCTCCTCTTCCTCTGCTTGAGAACGGGCGAATCATCGGCTAACGACTGTATGCATGTTTCAGCCCTAACAGCTCGTCTTGTCCGTTTTTGGCAATGTGCATGGTGCTGTGTCAGCCCCATGTGAGTACTGTATGCCCAAACTTTAGGGTAACTTTAAGCTTCTCTTGATGTTGCAGGCTTGTTATGTTGCGTAGGACTGTTGTGCACTGCACTGCACTGGTTCGGACTGGAAGGAATTAATTTTTGGCAGGAGACGATGGATGAGGTGAGGTTTGTCTGGCCCCTAGCGGATGTTGACGGGTGTCGGTGGAAAGGAAGGCCTTGTAGAGGAGAAGGAGCACACGCAGAGAGCTGTCGGTAAAGTACACTATTAAGGGCTCGGGAAGCGCTGGTTGACCGAAACGAGTGCTTCCTAAACTATTACTGTACTCCACGGTACACGTGCTAGTACGAGTACAGTACACATAAGCCACCTTCTATATTGTGCTACTTGTCCAGGACAAGTACTAGTAGTACCCGAGCACCAGAACATTTACTCGTAATGTCCTGACGTTTGTGAACACAACTGCTATTGCATGATGCCAAGATCAGGGCAAAAAAGCTGAATTTTGGCGGTATGCAATAGCAGTTGTGTTCACAAACGTCAGGACATTACGAGTA
>Ga0307509_10009321_pt1 | contig 12314 bp, 15 predicted proteins | sample 10_EM_MG_FD_202245 | JGI IMG/M metagenome (GOLD analysis project Ga0307509, IMG submission 202245) | Populus trichocarpa ectomycorrhiza microbial communities from riparian zone in the Pacific Northwest, United States - 10_EM | ecosystem: Host-associated > Plants > Roots > Unclassified | place...
AAGGAAGTTATGTTCGGCAAGTTGTTGTCGGGCAGGAGGGACAGCAAGGGTGGGGTGGTCGAAGGTGAGGGGTGGTAGGGAGGTGGAGGAAAGCCAGGAGGTGAGGGTGGGGACGTGGGGAGAGAGCGCGGTGTAGCGGAGAAGATGGGGAAGGTCGGGATGAGGTTGAAGAATGAAGGTGGGCACAGGGCCAGGCGTCTTTGTCCAGGTCGCGACTTGGTGGAGCATAGTGAGGCCAGCAGAGGCGAGGCCGTGGGGGAGGTGAGAGAACATGGGGGCAGGGGTGAACAATGGGAAGCCCGGCGCGCGGGCGATGTGCTTCAGGGCTACTGAACCAGAAAGAACGAAGGAAAGGCCAGCACCAAGGACAGGGAGGCCAAGGTCCCGCATGACGCTATGCGTGATGACCCAGGGCCAGGGAAGCTTGTGGGAGAGGTGAGGGTAGGACCAAGCAAAGCCTGGCGAGTGGGCAGCCAGCGGCGAGGTACAGTGGTCGATAGAGCAGGTCCAGTCGGAGAGCGCGGTACGGGCCATGGAGGAAAAGAGAGGGGTATAACGGCTGAGGCCACGAAGGAGCCCCGTCACTGCAGCACAGTCATTCAGACGGGCAACGGAGGGAAGAGCAAAGCTGTGCAAGGATAGAGGCAGAGTCAGGAGAGCGGAGTTGAAAGAGAAAGGAAAGCGGAGGTACTGGTGGACCTTGTGTGTGGTAGCCAGGCCAAGAGAAGCAGCGTCGGCCCGCAGAGGCAGCTGGAAGGCAAGGCGGGGGCGGATGCAAGAAATGAGGTGTTGGATGAGAAGACAGCACAGGGGTGTGAATGGGAGGTGTCGGTAGAGGTGAGGGAGGTCGAAGGAACCAGCGGTGTCGAGCGAACGTTGGAGTTGTTGGCGTGGGTCGTTGATGGCCACGCGGAGGAACTCCATGTGACTAATGATGGTGACTGGTTGAGAGACAACGGCAGAGGAGGTGGCATCTGCAGGGTCGATGGAAGGAGCTGAAGCAGAGGCGGGAGCGTTTGGAACACTGAGCATCAACAAGAGGGACTTGGGCCAGGAAGTCAGCCACCCGTATGCAGCCTGAAAGTGCTCCGCGGAGAGGACAAGGGAGCGTAGGGCAGGGAGCATTGTTGCGAAGATAGTGGAGTTGTCCATAGCTTCCACCACCGTTACAGGCAGTTGGAGAGGGTCCGTCGGAGTGTGGGGAGGTGCAGGCAAGCTTGGTGAGGTGAAACAGCCAAAGCACCAGAAAGCTGAGAAGCAAGGCCATGCAGCCAGCGGTGGCCTAGGCTAGTGGTGAGCATAGGCTTTAGAGGAGACAATGGTCCGCCTTGCTTAGTAACGCCCGGTATCAGAATGGAGTCCGTCAGGCCATATGCAGTCTTGATAGAGTAGGGAATGCCGGTCTGTGCAGACATGTCAAGGTGGATGAGAGCGCCGGGCAGGCCGTAGGCATGAACAGCATCACAAAACCCTTGGGGGGAGAGGTGACCGAAGCCCTTCTGCTGATCTTGGCGCAGAGCATAGAGGGGGGTCTGTTTGCAAGCGGCCCAAGGCTCAAGCTGCGCAAAGAAGGGCGTGAGGTCACAACCCTGAATTCCGGGTTGGGTGGCAATCTGGCCAGCAGGAAGAGCAGAACGTCTGGAAAGGAAAGGGAGAAGGCAGTGGTTCAACCAGGCGAAAGGGGTGCTGAGCAGGAAGTTGCTACAGCAGACTCCCCAGTAGTTGGTAAGCTCCAGTTGTGAGCCCCGTTTGAAAACAGTTGAAATGGTGGAGGGCTTAACGGCGTCTGGGAAATGGGAGTGCAGAACCTCGTAACTGAGAAGCCGCAGGGCGAGGGTAAGAGAGGTGTCAGAGAGGGCCTTGATAAGCCATTTTTCCCTACGATCCGGGCCTGGGGCAGGCCGCGCCTTCCCAGAGCGGAGAAGGAGGTGAAGGGAGGTAAGAGAAAGTGGCTGCGGCCAAAGAAAGGGGCAGAGGACACCCAGACATGGACGGCGCGCACAGAAGGGGTGGTGAGCCAAGGCTTGGGTGGGGAAGGGGGGTCAGAGCAATGGTAAAGGCCGGAGAAATACATGGTGGTAGCCATGCGGACCTCAGCAGGACCGGTGATGAGCCGGGAGGGGTCAGTGGGGTCCTGCTGGGCAAGAGGGGGGGAAGAGCAGAGGAGACAGGGACAGAGAGGTTTAGAGGAGCCGCTGAGCAGAACCCGATTGATGCATGCCAAGGTCCGGCAAGTCTCAAGAGCACGAGTCTTGGAGCGTTCTTTGTGATAACGGAGCTTGGCGATGGTTCGGTAGGTACGAGTGAGGAAGCGTGCGAAGGAGTGCGCAGGATCGTGAGGGGAGGCGTCGAAAGCGCTGAGGTAGAGGCGGGCCCCAGGAAAACGGTTGCAAAGGGGCTGCAGAACAGCGGGGCCAGTGCGAGCCACATGGATGAAGCGCCCGAGCTGTCGGTTTTCCTGAAGGAGGAGGCGGATGGTTTGGTTTCGGAGGCAGGGAGAGACCAGAAGAGCGGCAGGCAGATGAAAGGTGGAGGAGGCAGCGGAAAGGAAAATGTCGGTTAGGGAGTGATAGAGAGGCGTGAATGGGTAGTGAATGGGTTATTGTCGTCAACTTGAGAGCCACTAAGGTGCCAAGCAGCCACTGAGGTGTTGACAAGAACCAGGAATACCAGGGTGTCTCAGCCAGATGGCCCCGTGACACCACTGGGGGGTTTTTTTTTTGAATAGGGAGTTTATTATCTGAGCTAGTCGCAGTTGCGCTGTTTTGGCGGAAGGTGTCATGCCCCAAAAGAGGTAATTCCCCCGTAGTTTGGTAGCCACTAGTACAGCTGTCAAAAATTTGTACTCAGCAAAAATAAAAAGATCTCGGAATGATAGATGCAAGAAAAAACAAACATAAAGAAACATGTGCCGCTAAACACGTGTCGGTGTCGCTAAGACACCCGTCACTAAGCGAGTGGGGGGGGAGCCTGGGGGATAAACGGGCGTGTACAAGGGTGTTCCCGGGCATTATTTCAGCCCAGAAAGTATCCCCAGGGGAGCTCCTCGCATATACAAATCCTAAACCGGCAGCGGAAGAGGGTGCAAAGGTGAACCCGGGCAGAGCAGCGGAAAGATGCAGAAACGCAGGACCAGGCACTGCGCTTGATGCGCAATGTGTGACTGGGACTGCCGCGGACAGGTTCGCGCAAGTGAAAGAACGTGCAGCGGAGGCAGCCGCTGCGGCAGAAGGTGACGCACAGGCAGGGGCAAGCACAGCGGAGCGGATGCGCAGGCTTGCTGCCTGGCGGTGCCCAGGTTCTTCGTTATTAATAGCTAGTCATATATCACGGAGAGGAATAGTGATGCAAGGGTGTGTGGGGTAGCGGTTGTTACGTTTGCAGTTGCTTGACTGGCCAGGGCGGATCCCTTGGTTTGATTCCGTGATGGTGCAATATTCTTTTTTCGTTATTCACATGACATTTCATTTACCTATCCACTATACGTTAGCCGCAAAAATTAATAATATAAGCGGCATGAAGCGGTCCGATATGCAGACACCAAATATTGTTTGAAGTCGATTTTTCATTGAGAAGGTGGAAGGGCCTGCACATCCGCTCCGCTGTGCTTGCCCCCACCTGCGCGTCGCCTTCCACCGCAGCGGCCGCCTCCGCTGCACGTTCTTTCACTCACGCGAACCCATCCGCGGCAGTCCCAGTCGCACATTGCGCGTCAAGCGCAGTGCCCGGTCCCGCATTTCTGCGTCTTTCTGCCGCTCCGCCCAGGTTTGCCTTTGCGCCCTCTTCCGCCGCCAGTCTAGGGTTTGTATATGCAAGGAGCTCCCCCGGGAACACTCTCCGGGCTGAAATAATGCCTGGGAACGCCCTTGCGCGCGCCCGTTTATCCCCTGGGCTCCCCCCCACTTGCTTAGTGACAGGGTGTCTTAGTGACACCAACACGTGTTAGCGGCACGTGTTTCTTTATGTTTGTTTTTTCTTGCATCTATCATTCCAAGATCTTTTTATTTTTGCTGAGTACGAATTTTTGACAGCTGTACTAGTGGATACCGAACTACGGGGGAATTACCTCTTTTGGGGCATGACACCTTCCGCCAAAACAGCACAACTCCCACCAGCCATTCCACCACCAAACACTGGCAGCCCCTTTGCTTTGAGGCTTGGTGGTACAGTATGGAATGGATGGGTGGGTGCCATTCTCACCAGTGCTTGCCCCTTCTTCAGATATGCATAAAAGACCAGTCGTGAGGTGACGTACAAGATTTCAATTTTATTAATTAGCAAGAAGCGTCGGCAAGTAATAGAAAAAAAACATGCTTTACCAACGGACTCTAAATGTAGAAAGTGAGAAAGCTAGGTTGTTGAGTTCTGGGTGTGCATTGGGCCTCACAATGCATGGGTCAGCCCTAGAGCTGCTTTGATATTGGAGATATCACCACTCACCTCAGAGTGCATAGCACAGGTCAGGCGCTGGAGCTGGTCGCACTGCACTGGGCTAACTGGTGTGCTCCTGTCACGGCTAGACACGCAGGGTTCTTGGTGTACTATCTTATCGATCCGCTCTGCTCACTCAACTGAATGCCTTCCATGGCAGCGCTGGCTGTGAACACAACACTTTTTTTCCCCCTTGGCACTTCCTTTTGCTCCCTTGAAGTTTAAACTACCTGCCTTCAACCAAACACCTTACTTCTATACCCATTCAAAGGCTCCAACCTCTCATAGATCTCATCCTTCATATTTTTACAATGGCTGCTAGCACCACTGCTCCTCTAGGCAACTCTATACACTCTAACCCAGACAGGGTACTGCCGCCATACATCGACATTGCAGAAGCTCCTGATGCCCTTCATTTGCTGGACTCAGATGCACCAGAGCAAGCTGAGAAACTCCTCCATTTGAATGGGCCTGAAGATGACGATGAGCTTGAGGCAGCACACATGGCCTTCTCATCCAAGGAACCTCAGCCCATCTCTCTGGGCCATATGAAGCAAATCTATGACCAGAAAGAACGTGGAAAGTGCCTGAACTTGCTGAAGAAGCGTCAGAAGCCTGACTGGAGAAACTCAAACTTTGTGTTTCAGCCTAGGGACCTGGGGAAGAAAGTGAGCTGGAGGGTACACAAGCACTTTCTGGACTTCCTTGTCTTGGTCTCAAGAGGCATTGGGCTGGGTGCACTCCTACCAAATGCCAACAACAACATGTCTTGGCTGTTCTGCCTAGATGTGAGAAGAAACGAAAAGTGGGACTTCAGAATGGCAAATGCAAGGCTGGGGTTTGACCCTTCTGAAAGGATGCTATGGATAGGGAAGACCCATATGTCAGAGGATGTTTGGATTGCTATGGTCCCAGACTCTGATACTCTTGAAACAGACGATTCTCTAGAACTGGAGGAGGTGACCCGGAAGGGTGCCAGGAAGTGTCGTACGCATCTTACAGAACGTCACCATAAAATCCTGCTTGTGTTCCTGGCAAACATGCTTCAAAGAACTGGGGTCCATGGAATATACCTGCCTGAAACCTACCCTGACCTGGATATCAACTTTCAACTAACCTCAGACCTGTAAGCAACCTATTTGGCACTTTTCAGCCATTCCAAGCCTTATCTATTCTGCTACTAATACACTGTACTATGCTGTATATAGCATGGACCAGTGCCCCCTCAATATAACTGTCTCTGAAGCACGACAGCTACACAACCAAATTGTCAACGACTATAGGCCTTGGATAGCTGAAGCCCCACCATCCTACACAGAGGGTGGCTTTTTTACAGACTCTGTCCCTCTTGCCATTATATCATGCTGTGGACAGAACCAGCAGATCTTTAGTGAAAGCCGCAAACCTGAAACACAGCAGCTATACGATGAAGAGGTTGAAGCTTGGAACCGGCGTCACGACTTCTCACAGGTCAAGTATGTCTCCCTAGCAATAGCTTCTCACATGTCGTAAGTGGGCTTTTATTTACTTGGCTATGCTGAGGCTATATTGATGAATATGGGTGTTTTCTCAAGCGTTGCAGTTGCAGATGAGGTTGCCCCTCGTCCCACCGAAAACATTGTTGCAAAGTGTGAAGACGACATCTGGGATGGGACAGATAAAGATACTAGGCAGCAAGTGCCTCACGATAGCCTTGATGGGCTTGATGAGGATGCACGAATATTTACAGAAAAAGGGTTTGAGATCTTCCGCCACCTGCCCTATTACAAAGACCATCAGCAAAAGCCTTGTGGGGTCTTAGTGGACTTCAGAAACCTGGACATGCTCTTTGACTCAGATGTCTATTTACGCTATGCTAGGGCAGGCCTATGCCAGCCAAGCTACTCTGCATACCCTCAGGCAGGCCTTGTGACGGCTGGACACATTCAGGCAAAGTCTCTTGTGTCTGACTTTTACCCACTTATCGAATCTATCAACGTCGACATACTCCGTGCCAGAGGGGAGGACTTTGAGGAAGAGCTGCTTGCAGAGGCTCCAAGGTGGCCAGTCTATGGTATCTCATGCCAAATCTACAACGCAGTAATGCACAGCACTAGAGGAACTGGCCAACAGCACCATGCAGTGGCATGTGGAAAGGTTTCTGGCGCACTAGGTGGCAAATGCGTTCCTAAAACTGCATCGATACTGGAGGGACAAACAACAGGGCTGCTTCAGTCTTGCAAATCCCGGCTGCCCCATAAGGCATATGAGATCAAGGCATCAAATCCCAAGATATGTAAAGACTTACGGGTGGAAAATGTCTATTGGGTAGACTTTGACCAGGTTGCAGAAGAAAATAGAAGTGGAAGGTAAAAAGGCTTGGCAGGCTAGGGTGAGTAAGCGACAGCTAACACCTTTCTTTTCAGTTACTTTTACAGCGACATCATCCAGCACCTGACCAAGGCATGTCAGCATAGTACAGTTGTTGACAGGTTAAAAGATAATGTTGTGCTGTTTGCACCAGAGGTAAGGTGGCTAGCTTATTTGCTGGGTAAAGCTATCTGACGTGCCACAGGCATTTCCTGCAGTGTATAGTTGGATGACATATCCACTTACTGTGCTTCTGGAAGCAATTTGGGATGAAGGCTGCTCAACAGAGGACAGCCCAGGCATCAAGGCAGTGGAGCTGTGCTCCGTCGTTGAACGTAGCCTAAACTTCCTGCACACAGGAAATACAGCTGTGCTACTAACTCGGCTCATGACCCCTCTGTGGACAAGCCTGGGGTTGCTGAGGGACGGGTGGCCTTGCTTCAACCCGGAACTGGTGCACTTTGGTGATGGGAAGAGGGTTGGGTGGAAGATCAAGCAGTGGCCTTTTTACAAGAAAACACGCAGGCCCATTTCAGCTGCATATGCAGGTCAAAGCTTTTATCACGGCACCAGCCATGCAGAGGTAAGGCACTGTATTCCATGCCTGCAGCAACCTAGCCACCTAACGCTACGTGCTAGACATACCTGGCACTGGTAGCTGTTGAGATGGCTTCACTATACTCAGTGGAACTCCCTCGTGTGCTGGCTGGCCGCCTAGCGTTGCAAGATGCACTGGCACATATTTTGGTGGAGCTGTTTATTGGCGACGTGGTCTCTCTAGTATGGAAGGGGTTTGGAGGTGGCATAGCAGCACAGTGTCAGCACGAGGACCCAAAGGTTGCATATTTGGGAGAGAAGAAGATGCAGGCGTACTCAAAGTGGTCGGAGCTGCCACACCCGCTAGCAATGGATGCAGAACTGGCCACACTTGACATCGAGGCTGGACGGAGACAAAAAACAAAAAAATATAGCAGCTGGGAGCTGCTCACCATTATTTCTGGAAAAGAAGCTAGCTTCTCACACGTCCATTCAACAACGCAGGAGATGGGGGAGAGCTTGGTGGACCTGGCAAATGCAGTCCGACATCGCTGGGCCAAGGCACCGCTGGTTCATGGGGGGCTTTTGCACCATGCACTTCCTGCAGCACAGGAGAGGCTGGCTAGGCGAGCCCAAACCTTTATCAGCAAAGAAGATATGGAAAAAGCTCTTGGGACAGCCCTCGGACGTGCTCTCAAGGCACAGAAGGTGGAATTTGTTCCATACCACAAGGCAGCAGAGGGGCAGTCTCACCCATCAGCAGCTGACCCAAGGTGGTGGATGAGGATTCGCCGCTCTTCATATGTGGGAAGGGAACCAAGCGAGGAGTTCTCAGCTAGTAAAGAGGAAGTGTTGGGTGAAACTGCACCATGGAAGCTACCTACCAAGCCCCAGCATCTTAGGCGGATCATTCACCAGACGGAGCTACCCATAGAATGGAGTTTAGAACATGCATCGCTTGGGGGGCATGGCAGCCGGGACCCTGTTATAATCAACACATACAAGTGGGCTGAACTAAACTATGATGGGAACAAGCCACTTCACCGGATGGCACTCCTGTGGTCTATTATGTTCTCTTGGGTCTTGCCACAGGTCGGGATTCCTGCAGGTACAGATGTTGGAAAAGCAAACACAGCGATGGAGGCGACTTCTGCTATACTCAACATACCCTGGGAGACGGTAAAAAGAAAGGGCACCAAGGCAGCTCTTCCATACATAGTAATGGTGACTTGCTACATCATATCGTTTTTCGAGCCAGGTTCCCCACTGCAGATGCATCTAGAAGAAAACAGCAACATGCTGGGAGATGACTGGACCAAGAAACATGGTAAGTTCAGTAACAAGGTGTTGCTAAGGCATATCAGGCTAAGCAGAAGCTTTTTTTTATGGATACAGGAACAAAGTGCATCAATGCAGTAATGTTGATTCGGATGAAACTAGCAGTGGCAAAGAAATCAGCTGCAGCGAAAACGCCAAAGTTCAAATCCAACTGGGACCTGAAGGACGACGATGTAGTTGTGTCACTTTACAAGGATGTGGTAGAGGTGATAAAGGCGGACATGTCACTAGGACTCTATAATGCCTACTGTCTCATATTCGGGGAGGAGGTGGCTCGGTATGTCGGAGCAAAGTTCAACTTTACCTGCCCACCACAGGGCCTAGGACGCTGAAGGGCTGCATGCTGGCAGGTGTTAGAGGAGGGAGAGTTTGTCGGATATAGGAGATTCAGTCGCGCACTTGGCGGAATGATGTCTATGATGGGACACGTTCTGACTTTTTACTTTGACATTGACACTTCTTATTGCGATGTATGTCTTAGCGTTCCACATGTTCACTTTAGCTCATGATTACTGCATCTTGCCTTTCTCGTGTTTATTATCCTTGTTGCTGATCACTCCCTGAGTACATATGCTGCGTAGTATTCACCAGTAAACCTCAGCCTTCACTTTCTCAGACTGAGGTTAGTACCATATGCGTTTCTTGTTCATGTGCTGTAGCTAACTTTGACCAAGTGTCTTATGTTCGTTCTACAGGTACATAGCTTCGCGAATATAGCCTTCACTTTCTCAGACTGAGTGTCTTACGTTCGTTCTACAGAGTTGTTACTAGGGGCTGAGCAGGCTGATAACATGGTGTTTATTTGGACTACTCCTAGTGCTGCTGGCCCAGCAGCACCATGTTCGCCCTCGCCCACCGCTTGCCCTTGCCCATTGTTCGCCCTTGCCCATCGCTCGCTCTTGCTATCGTTTGCCCTTGCCATTTTTTGCCCTTGCCACCATTGCTTGCCAACATCTCCTCTTGCTTTCCACCATTGCCACTGCCATTGCCATTGCCCATCGCCCATCGCTGTCGCCATATCTCATCGACACGTCAAGGGGCTCACATTCCCACAGTACTGCTTGCTTGCTACTATGGACATACATACGCTCTGATGTAGATAAATTTTACTCAAATAAGGGCCCTTTTACATTGGTTGGAGGTAAACATATTCAAGATGCGAGGAAGGGCATCAGCAGGACCATTCACAGAGAGCGCCTATGCAGCCAGCCGTTGTCAGTAACACATGAATGGGCCGGTTTGTCAAGTTGAGAACCAGCAGGAGGAGCAGGAGTAGCGTACAAGCAGCTTGAGTCAACAGTTTCGTTGCAGGAATAGAAAAGCCTGAAGGAGTAGGGAACATATCGTTGTCAGTAGAAGTAGGTAGGGCTACCGTCAAGTACTAGAATGGGTAGAAATCGAACCTGGAGTAGAACCTGGAGTAGAGTGAGTAGAACAAGTAGACCTACTATCTCTACTCACTCTACTCACTCTACTTGTTGTCACCTTGCTGATGTGTAGCTTGTGCTGCATACTGAAAGCTGAATTTAGGGCTGAGCACCCATCACCATATATATGGGTATACGGGCCGCCGTAATATGGGACCCGTTACTGTACCGTCTGGCCTTGAAGCTTGAAGGGTCAGTTTGATGGTACGGTTGATGGGCCAGTTACCCCCCCATATCAGACCATAAAGTGACGGCCGTATGATGGGCATGCACCACATGACGCCTCCCAAACCATCTGAGCCCACCACATCTTGTTGCCTTGCTTGCCTTGGCTTTGGCCCTCTGCCCTCAACCCTTGTGTTGGCCTCAGATCTGGCCATTTCCGACCACATGACGACTTCTGCAACTGCCACTTGACACGTCGACAATGCCCTTGCACACACGCCTCATCCCCTTGCCTCGCCCTCAGCTGCCATCACCTTGCACTCGACTCCCGTTTCCTTGTCATCCCCTTTTCCCAACACATCTCGCCTTGAATCTCGCTACAGACAAGGCTCAGGTCGCCTAGAATCGCCAGTGCAATAGTTGCGCATCGCCTCAAGGATGGAGAAGTAGGCCCAAGCGCATCAGCCTTGTCGGATAAGGCCTTGTTTATGGATTCCACATCCTTTTGTACATTTATCACTTTGTTTTTCCTATCAGAACACACGCTCTCTTCTTCTAGTACCTCAGAACCCCTTTTATTCGACCTTGTGCCTGCTGTTAATAGTATCGAACGTTGCCATGCAGGCCTGTCACCAGCAAGGTCTATCCTTTCCACCTTCCTTTTTCCCTCGTTTCCTACTCACCCGTCGTAGCGTACTTGTCTTGTAACTGAACCATCCCAACCGTATAAAGAACCTGCGCGCCCGCCTTGCTGAAGAGCAGGCAGTCGTGGCCCAAGTTTCCCCCTCCTTCATGTGTGTACCAGGCGACCGAGCCCCTTCCCTTCCTTCATTTCTTGCTTGAATATGACTGCTAGCAGACGCACGGCTACTGCTTGCTGGCCGACCTTCAATCCAACCCACAGCATGCTCTCAGACTCTTGGGAATGCAGCCTGGCTCCTCCTCCACCTCTTAATCCACCTCTTTCTTGAACTCACGTGTGGACACAACGCCTGCCATACAGCGCGTCCTGCTCCCCACCAGTCGAACTCAAGATTCATCGAAGCTGCACCCATATAATCCCATATCCCCCCGTATACGGCCGTATTTACACCCGTACCGTACCATCTTCAAGGTTTCAGACCACCGTACGGCTACGGTTACGGGGGTACCCGTAGCTGTAACAGCACCATAAGAATACGGCTGTATTCCATATATGGTACGGTGCTCAGCCCTAAAGCTGATAGCGCTCCCTTAGCGGTGTGGTGAGGCACAGAGCTAACACTATGCCTGATAATGCTCTAACGTACTGTTAGCCTGGCATGTGTGGGTATAGCATACATATGTGTTGTAGCAAACACAGCGCATGGCAGGGTTAGCTGGACGTTTGACACCCTGCAGTCCTTAGCACACTAGCAGCAGCCTACTTGCATGTGTGTTTAGTCCTGAACCCCAGAACCTTATTCACTTGCTTATATAGCTGTAGCTAGTCAGTCTTATACCCTCAGCTCCTACGTCTGATGCATGCATTCTGAGGTGAGTAGCAGCTATTCCTCAACATACCACTAGTTCCCGTGTCTGATACACATGTTCTGAGGCCAACACGTGCCTGGAACCCATGCTACAGTCCTGTTGCTTTCTACAGATGTACCCCTCAGCAGCATGGTGGTGCACAGAACTGAGGGGGAGATGAGGCTAAGTGCAGTCTGGTATGAGTTAGTGTTGCCGCGACTTGGCTCAGAACTGGCCCGGCGAGCCGAAGCTGGCTGTTTTGTGACTCGGTTAACTGGACCGATCCTGGGAAAAGTCGCGGTTCCAATGACCGTTGACTCGACTTGAGTCGCGACTCGAAGTCGCCTCAGACCGCCCATCTGCTGCCCTCTCCAGCGCCTCGCCAGTTCACTTCCTTTCTGTGTCCCAACAGGATCTGTCCTCTGCCTTTCCCCTCGCTCGCTCGCTTTCTTTCTGTTCTGACTACTTGCTTGTTTTCATGTCGTGACCATTTCCACCTGCTTTGGCTGGCTGCTTTCTTTCCGTTGGACCAGGCTCATCCTCGAACATTCCAGTGAGTGTGCCCCTTACTCCCTT
>Ga0307509_10009322_pt1 | contig 12313 bp, 9 predicted proteins | sample 10_EM_MG_FD_202245 | JGI IMG/M metagenome (GOLD analysis project Ga0307509, IMG submission 202245) | Populus trichocarpa ectomycorrhiza microbial communities from riparian zone in the Pacific Northwest, United States - 10_EM | ecosystem: Host-associated > Plants > Roots > Unclassified | place...
AGGTTGTTCTTCAGCAGGTAGTCGCTGGCGCCGTTGCGCATCGCCTCGACGGCGGTGTCTTCGCCGATCTCGCCCGACACCAAGATGAAGGGCACGTCGCTCCCATGCGCCTTCAGCAGGTCCAGCGCCACCAGGCCGGAGAAACCGGGCAGGTTGTAGTCGGAAATGATGACGTCCCAGTCGCCGTGGATCGCCGCGATGAACTCGGCCTCGGAATCGATGCGGCGCATCGTCACCCGCAGCCCGCCACGCAGCAGATGGGCAAGGGTGAGTTCGTGGTCGAGCTCGGAGTCTTCCAGGTGGAGAACCCGCAGCTCGCGCTCGGCGTTCAAGTGGGTGGCCAGGGGGGACTGCATGGCCGGAAGTATGCCGCGCAGCCGCCGGCGGGATGGAAATGAGCCGGATTCACCGCCTTGATTCTGCTCAGGTCTGTGGCCGGACTGCCGAAAACCGGATCATGCGCAAGCCCCGAGACCCCGGTCTCTCGCCGACGACGGAAGCACGACGATGCTGAACCAACAAGACCACGACACAGAGTCCGCACCCGGAATGCCCCTGATCGCGGCCGTCGACATCCAGGACAACCTGATGACGGCGACCAACGATCTGGACCGCCTCCAGGGCCTGCTGTCGCATGCCTGCGACGAGCTGATGCAGGGCTTTCACGGTGCTGCGGGCAACATCCAGGAGCTGGTCGAGGCCGCCCAAGACTCGCCCTCGCAGGAACTCTTCGACAGCGTGATGCAACACCTGGGCGGCGCGATCACGGCGCTGCAGTTCCAGGACATGGCCTCGCAGCTGATCGCCCACACGAACCAGCGGTTGCGCAACTGCGCCGACCGCATCGCCCGCGAAACCATGGGCGATGACGAGGACGGCGCGGCCGTCGTCGAAGATGGCCCGCTGCGCCCCAACCCGGTGACGCAGGACGAGATGGACGCCGGCTCGGTCGAGCTGTTCTGAGCGTCACCTTAAAGATTCCACCCCAACGACCGAATACGCCACAGGCAATCTGGAGAAAACCATGCATTCAATCCTCGCAGTAGACGACTCTGCGTCCATGCGCCAGATGGTGGCGTTCACGCTCAAGAGCGCGGGCTACAGCGTCGTCGAGGCCGTCGACGGCCAGGACGCCTGGGAGAAGACCGGCAAGACCGACTTCGACCTGGTGCTGACGGACCAGAACATGCCACGCATGGATGGCATCAGCCTGACCAAGAAACTGCGTGACAACCCGAAATTCAAGGCCACGCCCATCCTGATCCTGACGACCGAGTCGAGCGACCAGATGAAGCAGGCCGGCCGCAGCGCCGGTGCCACGGGTTGGTTGGTGAAGCCTTTCGACCCGGCCAAGCTGATCGAGGTCATCAAAAAGGTGATCCGCTAACGCGGTTCGCCCACAACGTCAGCGTGAGCGCAGGAGTATTTTCATGGGTGAGATGACAACCGAAGGTGCGAACATCGGCGCAGGCATAGACCTGAGCCAGTTCTACCAGGTCTTTTTCGAAGAAGCGGGCGAGAACCTCGACCGCATGGAAGCACAGCTGCTCGAGATCGACATCGAGGCCGCCGACGACGAGGAGCTGAACTCGATCTTCCGTTGCGCGCACTCGGTCAAGGGCGGCGCCGCCACCTTCGGTTTTGCCGACGTGGCCGAGCTGACGCACCAGATGGAGACGCTGCTGGACAAGCTGCGCCGCCACGAACTCCAACCCACCGCGGCGATGGTCGACGTGCTGCTGCAATCGGGCGACGCGCTGCGCGCCCAGCTGGCACGTCACCAGGGCTCGGGCGGCGACGTGATCGATACCGCCGACCTGCTCGTCAGCATCCGCGCGATGAGTTCGGGCACGACCCCGCCGCCCAAAGCCGCCGCGCCCGCGCCGGTGGCCACGCCGGTCGCCGCCAAACCCGTCGAAGCCCCGCTCAGCGCACCGGTCAGCCCGAACGGCCAGGCCCGCGAACTCGAAGTCCGCGTCGGCCCGCTGAAGGACACGGCGCAGGCCAACAGCCTGATCGAGCTCTTCAACGAGATCACCGACCTCGGCACGATCGAGCCGATCGACGGCGGCCAACCGAGCGACGGCATCCGCCGCTTCCGCGTCGTCACGACCAGCACCGACAACGACCTGCTGGACCTGTTCACCTTCCACGTTGCACGCGACCAGGTCGCGCTGCTGCCGATGACGGTGGGCTACGGCTTCCACGCCGGCTCGCCGGGCGCACCGCCGGCCGCCGAGCTGGAGCAGAAAGACCCGGGCTACGGCTTCTTCGACAACGCCCCCGGCGCCCCGGGCGTGTCCGCCGGCGACGCCGGCACCGAAGCGTCGGCAGCGACCGACACGCCGGCCGCCGATGCCCCCAAGGCCGCGGCCCGCGCACCGGTCCGCGCCGAGAAAGCCCCGGCCGCCGCGCTCGAATCGTCGACGCTGCGCGTCTCGGTCGAGAAGGTCGACCAGCTCATCAACCTGGTCGGCGAACTCGTCATCACGCAAGCGATGCTGGCGCAGAACAGCAAGCAGGTCGACACGGCGCTGTACCAACAGCTCGCCGGCGGCCTGGCCGATCTGGAACGCAACACCCGCGACCTGCAAGAGTCGGTGATGTCGATCCGGATGATTCCGATGTCGATGGTGTTCTCGCGCTTCCCGCGCATGCTGCGCGACCTCGCGGCCAAGCTCGGCAAGAAGGTCGAGTTCGTCACGCAAGGCGAAGCGACCGAGCTCGACAAGGGCCTGGTCGAGAAGATCACCGACCCGCTGACGCACCTGGTGCGCAACAGCTGCGACCACGGCATCGAAAGCCCCGCCGAGCGCCTGGCCAAGGGCAAGCCGGAACACGGCACGATCACGTTGGCGGCCTCGCACCAGGGCGGCTCCATCCTGATCGAGGTGCGTGACGACGGCAAGGGCCTGTCGCGCACCAAGCTGCTGAGCAAGGCCCGCGAACGCGGCATCGATGCACCCGACTCGATGAGCGACGCCGACGTCTGGGGCCTGATCTTCGCCCCCGGCTTCTCGACCGCCGACGTCGTCACCGACGTCTCCGGCCGCGGTGTCGGCATGGACGTGGTGAAGAAGAACATCACCGCGTTGGGCGGCACGGTCGAGATCGACTCCGCCGAAGGCTACGGCATGAGCGTGAAGGTGCGCCTGCCGCTGACGCTGGCCATCATGGACGGCATGTCGATCGGCGTCGGCGAGGAGGTCTACATCCTGCCGCTGTCGTCGGTGATCGAGTCGTTCCAGGTGCAGCCTGGCGTCATCAAGACCATCGGCGGCGATGGCCGCGTGATCGAGGTGCGTGACGAATACATGCCGGTGCTCGACCTCGAGCAGGTGTTCCAGGTGCCGCGCTTCAACTTCGACAACGCCGGCGGCATCGTCGTCGTCGCCGAGGCCGAGGGCGGGCGCGTCGCCCTGCTGGTCGACGAGTTGCTCGGCCAGCAACAGGTGGTGGTGAAGAACCTCGAGGCCAACTACCGCCGCGTCAACGACATCTCCGGCGCCACCATCATGGGCGACGGCCGCGTCGCACTGATCCTGGACGTCGGCAGCCTGGTGCGCCGTTCGCGCCACTGAACGAACGACTCGACGCTCACGCGTGCGGCCCGCAACACCTCGGTGGTGCGGGCCGCACTGCTTTTGGCGGTCCATGGCGACAACCGCGGGGAACGGCGCGGTGGTTGCTCAATTTGTGTGCACCGGTGCCGATATCAGAGCAGCAGTTGTCATTCGAACCGCAGTGTCTCTGTGAGCCGCTGCCCCACAAAGGACCGGAGTCCAACATGAATATCAACAACCTTCGAATCGCGACCCGCCTCAGCATCGGTTTCGGCGCCGTGCTCGCGCTGCTGCTGATCATCGTGGCGATCGCCTACGACCGCTTCACGACAACGAATGCCGGCCTCGCGACCCTGCTGAACTACCAGGAACAGGCCGAGCTGGCGCAAGACTGGTACGGCAAGACCCAGCTCAATGTCGCCCGCGCGATCGCCGTGGCGAAGACCGCCGGCCAGCCGGAGGTGCAGGCCTACTTCGATCCGCTGGTCAAGAAGACCTCGGCCGACATCACCGCGATCCAGCAGAAGCTCGAGCCGCTGATCACATCGCCCGAAGGCAAGGAGCTGATGGTCATCGTCGCGAAGAAACGCAGCGAATACATCGCCGCCCGCAATGGCGTGTTCGAGGCCATCAAGGCCGTGGACCACGTCGCCGCCGAAGCCCAGCTCAAGGACAAGATGCTGCCCGCGTCCGAGGCCTACCTGGCCGCGATGGGCAAGGTCCAGGACTTCCAGGACACCCAGGCCAAGCAGGATGCGCAAAGCCTGGGCAACGGCATGCGCAACGCCGGCAAGGCCTTGCTGGTCCTGCTCGGTGCCAGCCTGGCGGTGGGTGTGGCGATGGCGTTCGTGATCACGCGTTCTGTCACCGTGCCGTTGCACGAGGCGGTCGGCTCGGCTCGCGTGATCGCGGGGAGCGACCTGTCGCAACCGGTCGACTCGCAACGCAAGGACGAACTCGGTGAGCTGCTCCGCGCCATCGGCCAGATGCAGGGCGCGTTGCGCGGCCTGGTCAGCCAGGTGCGCAACTCCACCGACAGCATCGGCACCGCATCGGCCGAGATCGCCGTCGGTTCGCAAGACCTGTCGGCACGCACCGAACAAACCGCCTCGAACCTGGAACAGACGGCGTCGGCGATGGAGCAGATCACGGCCACCGTGCGGCAGAGCACCGAGTCGGCCCACCACGCCAACCAGCTCGCCGCGTCGGCGACCGAGGTCGCGGTGCGCGGCGGTGCCGCGGTCGCCCAGGTCGTCGCGACGATGGAAGACATCAACGCCTCGTCGAAGAAGATCAGCGACATCATCGGCGTGATCGACGGCATCGCGTTCCAGACCAACATCCTGGCGCTCAACGCCGCGGTCGAGGCGGCCCGCGCCGGCGAGCAAGGCCGCGGCTTCGCGGTCGTCGCCAGCGAAGTGCGGTCGCTGGCCTCGCGCAGCGCCGCCGCCGCGAAAGAGATCAAGGGCCTGATCGGTGCCAGCGTCGAGAAGGTCGAAGGCGGCTCGCGCCTGGTGACCGATGCCGGCAAGACCATGACGGAGATCGTCAACTCGGTCAAGCGTGTCTCCGACATCATCGGCGAGATCACCGCGGCCTCCGGCGAACAAAGCCAGGGCATCAGCGAGATCAACGGCGCCGTGGCCCAGCTCGACCAGATGACGCAGCAGAACGCCGCGCTCGTCGAGGAATCGACCGCTGCCGCAGAAAGCCTCAAAGAACAGGCCGTGCGCTTGGCCGAGGTGGTGGGCACCTTCAAGCTCGAAGCCACCACGCACTGACACTCAAAACAAACGGAGACACCCATGAAACTCAACGACTTTCGAATCGGCACCCGGCTCAGCGGCGGCTTCGTCATCATCCTCACGCTGCTCGGCCTGATGATGGCGATCGGCATCTGGCGCATGAGCAGCACCGCCGCGGCCACGCGCGAGATGATGGCCACGCCGCTGGCGAAGGAGCGCCTCACCTCCGAATGGTTCCGAAACGTGGCGGTGGGTGTCGTGCGCGGCAAGGCGATCGCGAAGAGTTCGGACCCGAGCCTCGAATCGCTGTTCACCGAGGAAGTGAAAATCTCGACGGCACGCGGCAACGAGATCATGAAGGCACTGGCGGCGCTGCCGACCAGCCCTGAAGAACAGAAGGCGCTGGACGGCGTCAACGAGACGCGCAAGGCCTACCTCGCCGCACGCGACTCGATGATGAAGGCCAAGCGCGCCGGCAACGCCGACGAAGCGACCCGCATCTACGACACCGAGTTCACCAAGGTCGCGCCGGTCTACGTGGCCGCCATGCAGGCCTACCTGGACTACCAGAGCCGCGCGATCGACGAGGCCGCCAGGGCCATCGACGCCGACGCGCTGAAGAGCGAGCAGCGCCTGGCCGCGATCGGCGTGCTCGCACTGGTGCTCGGCGGCGTGTTCGCCTGGCAGCTGACGCGCTCGATCACGCGCCCGATCGCCAGCGCCGCCCGCCTGGCCGACGCGGTCGCGCACGGCGACTTGTCGCAGCGCCTGGAGGTCGAGGGCCGCGACGAGATCGCCCAGCTGATGACCTCGCTCGGCGCGATGAACGCCAGCCTGCACCAGATGGTGACCCAGGTGCGCCAGTCGGCCGACAGCATCCAGACCGCCAGCAGCGAGGTGGCCACCGGCAACCAGGACCTGAGCCAGCGCACCGAACAGACCGCGTCCAACCTGCAGCAGGCGGCCAGCTCGATGGAGCAGCTCACCGGCACCGTCAAGCAAAGCGCCGACTCGGCCCGCCAGGCGAACCAGCTCGCAAGCTCGGCCGCCGAAGTGGCCGCACGCGGTGGCGTCGCGGTGGCGCAAGTCGTGACGACGATGGAAGACATCAACGCCTCGTCGAAGAAGATCAGCGACATCATCGGCGTGATCGACGGCATCGCGTTCCAGACCAACATCCTGGCGCTCAACGCCGCGGTCGAGGCGGCACGCGCCGGCGAACAGGGCCGCGGCTTCGCGGTCGTCGCCAGCGAAGTGCGGTCGCTGGCCCAGCGCAGCGCCGAAGCGGCCAAGGAGATCAAGGGCCTGATCGGCGCCAGCGTCGAGAAGGTCGAAGGCGGCTCGCGCCTCGTGACCGACGCCGGCAAGACCATGACCGAGATCGTGAGCTCGGTGCAGCGCGTCTCCGACATCATCGGCGAGATCACCGCCGCCTCGGCAGAGCAGAGCGACGGCATCGGCCAGATCAACGGCTCGGTCACCCAGCTCGACCAGATGACGCAGCAGAACGCCGCCCTCGTCGAAGAGTCGGCCGCCGCTGCGGAAAGCCTGCGCGAACAGGCGGTGCGCCTCGCCGAAGTGGTCAGCACCTTCAAGCTCGGTTCGCCGACAAACCCACGCCACGCGGTGCACTGAGGGCGGGCCGGCACCGTCCGGCCTCAACTCGGGCGCCAGAACGCCGATAGCTGTGTAGTGCCTGCCCCCGTGGCAGCTCGACGGTCGACGCCGAACTCGCCTTCTCCGGTCTTGATTCAAACGGATTCATGATGATCAAACATCTCAGCTTCAAGCGCAAGATTGCCTTGCTCGTGGTCAGCGCCGTTGCCGGGCTGGCGGTCATCACCGGCGTGTCGGTGCTGCAGACGCACACCGACATCACCGAGGGCCGCAAGAGCGCATTGCGCACCGCCGTGGAATCGGCCTCGAACATCGTCACCGGCTACCAGGCTGCGGCGGCCGCCGGCACCATGAAGGTCGAGGACGCGCAGAAGGCCGCCGCCGATGCGTTGCGCCTGTCGCGCTACGGCGCCGAGGGCAAGGACTACTTCTTCATCCTGACGACCGACGGCGTCGGCGTGATGCACCCCCACATCAAGACCTGGAACGAGCACCAGCAACTGACCGGCAACAAGAACACGCAGGGCGTGGACACCGTGAAGCTCATGGTCGACGCGATGGCCGCCGCCAAGGTCAGCACGACCTATGTGGCCTTGGCCGTCGCCCGCCCCGGCGACACCGACCCCAAGGCGGTGCTGTACCCCAAGCTGCAGTACTTGGTGAAGGTGCCGGGCTGGAACTGGATCGTCGGCTCGGGCCTGTACATGGACGGCGTCGAAGCGCAGGTGCGCTCGGCCGCGCTGCAACAACTCAGCATCTGCCTGGTGGTGCTGCTCGCGATCGGTGGCGTCGGCGTGCTGGTCACGCGCAGCGTGCTCGGCCAGCTCGGCGGTGAGCCGTCGGTCGCGATCGCGGTGATGGCCGAAGTGACGGTCGGCAACCTCGCGGTCGAGGTGCCCCCCGCACCGGCCGGCAGCCTGTTGGCAGGCTTGCAGGCCATGGTGAACTCGGTGCGCAACACCGTGATCCAGGTCCGCAACTCGACCGACAGCATCGGCACCGCCAGCAACGAGATCTCGATCGGCAACCAGGACCTGAGCCAGCGCACCGAACAGACGGCCTCGAACCTGCAGCAGGCCGCCAGCTCGATGGAACAGCTCACCGGCACCGTCAAGCAAAGCGCCGACTCGGCGCGCCATGCGAACCAGCTCGCCTCGTCGGCGGCCGAGGTCGCGGCCCGCGGTGGCGTCGTCGTCGCGCAGGTCGTGACGACGATGGACGAGATCAACGCCTCGTCGAAGAAGATCAGCGACATCATCGGCGTGATCGACGGCATCGCGTTCCAGACCAACATCCTGGCGCTCAACGCCGCGGTCGAAGCGGCACGCGCCGGCGAGCAAGGCCGCGGGTTTGCAGTCGTGGCCAGCGAAGTGCGCAGCCTCGCCGGCCGCTCGGCCGCTGCGGCGAAAGAAATCAAGGGCCTGATCGGCGCCAGCGTCGAGAAGGTCGAGGGCGGCTCCAAGCTGGTGGCCGACGCCGGCGCGACGATGAACGAGATCGTCAACTCGGTGAAGCGTGTCTCCGACATCATTGGCGAGATCACCGCCGCCTCGGCCGAGCAGAGCGACGGCATCGGCCAGATCAACGGCTCGGTCACCCAGCTCGACCAGATGACGCAACAGAACGCCGCGCTCGTCGAGGAGTCGGCCGCCGCCGCCGAATCGCTGAAGGCCCAGGCCGCAGCCCTCGCCCAAGTGGTGTCGACCTTCCGCCTCGGCAACACCGCGCACGCTGCGCCGGCGCCGTTGGCCGCACCCGTCGCGCCGGCCCGCCCGGCACCCAAGGCCAGCCCGGCCAAGCCGACCGCCGCCAAGGCCGCAGCCTTCATACCCAAGGCCAGCACCCGACCCGCTGCGGCCCCGGCCAAGCCGGTGAACCGCCCGGCGGTCGTGAGCGCACCCGCCGCGAGCGACAAGGACTGGGAAACGTTCTGACCTCGGCATCCCGGCCGCCCCCACACCTCAGCGAAAGCACACCATGGACATGATCACCGACGCCACCCACGTGGCACGCCACGAAGCCGCTCGCGCCCTGGCCCAGGCCAGCGGCGAGTTCCTGACCTTCCGGCTCGGCGGCGAGGAATACGGCATCGACATCCTGAAGGTCCAGGAGATCCGCTCGTACGAGCAGCCGACCCGCATCGCCAACGCACCCAGTTTCATCAAGGGCGTCGTGAACCTGCGCGGCGTGATCGTGCCCATCGTCGACCTGCGCCTGAAGCTGGGTTGCGAAACGGCCGAATACAACACCTTCACGGTCGTGATCGTGCTCAACGTCAAGGGCCGTGTCGTCGGCGCCGTCGTCGACTCGGTCTCGGACGTGCTCGAACTCGCGAACGACGCGATCCGCAGCGCGCCCGAAATGGCGTCCGTCGCCGACACGACCTTCATCACCGGCATCGGCAGCGTCGGCGAACGCATGCTGATCCTGATGGACATCGAGGCGCTGATGGCCAGCGACGACATGGGGCTGCTCGACACCCGCCACTGATCCGCCGCATCGAACGGCACGGCAACCGAACCCCTCCATGAATCACGCCCTCCCCTCCAACGGCTCGATCGCCAAGCGCTTCTCGGTGACCGGGAGCCTGGCACTCGCGTTGGTGCTGCTCGGTGTGTTCAGCGCGATGAGCGTGCTGATCACGCGGCATGCGCGCGAGAACGTCGTCACCTGGGTGGGCGACAAGGCACAGTCGGTGGTCGAATCCGCCGACGCCTTCGACCTGACCTCGCGCGTCACGGTGGAGCGCCTGTTCGCGCTGTTCAAGCAGGAGTTCGATCCGGTCTTCAGCCACGACGAAGCCAGCGGCGCCCTGAGCAACGGCGGAAGCTCGCTGGCCAACAACTTCGTGCCGGTCGACAAGTTCACCCAGGCGACCGGCGGCGTCGCCACCGTGTTCGCACGCAAGGGCGACGACTTCATCCGCGTCACGACCTCGCTGAAGAAAGAGAACGGCGAACGCGCGCTCGGCACCGCGCTCGACCGCAAGCACCCGGCCTACGCCGGCGTGCTCGACGGCAAGCCCTACATCGGCCGCGCGGTGCTGTTCGGCAAACCCTATATGACGCGCTACGAGCCGGTGGCCGACGCGGCCGGCAAGATCGTCGGCATCCTCTTCATCGGCTTCGACCTGAGCCCGTTCCAGGCGTCGCTCGAATCCCTCGTGGCCGAACGCAAGATCTTCGACACCGGTGGCGTCTACGTGATCGACCCGAAGAAGGTTTCGGCCGACGCGACCTTCGTGATGCACCCTTCCGCCAAGGGCAAGAAGCTGACCGACGTGGCCGCGGACGCCCTCGCGTTCCTGACCGCGCTCGACACCGCGCCCGACGGCCTCGTGACCCAGGCCCTGCCGCTGTTCGGCACGCAGGGCAACGACCGCTGGGCCGTGGTGCGCAAGAGCAAGTCCACGGGCTGGTGGGTGGTCGCCGAGGTTTCGGACCGCGAGGCCATGAAGGCGCACTGGGCCATGATGCTGCCGTTCTGGGGCATGCTGGCCGCGGCCTGCGTCGCGCTCGGGCTGGGCCTGTACTGGATGATGACGCGCTGGATCACGCGCCCGCTGCGCCAGCTCAGCGGCGCCGTCAACGCGCTCGCCCAGGGCGACCTGACGCAGGCCTCGCACAGCGACCAGCGCGACGAGATCGGCACGCTGGTGCGCGACGTCGAAGCGCTGCGACTGCACTTCCAGGGCACGCTGGGCAGCGTGCGGCGCGCGGTCGACTCGATCGGCACCGCGAGCGTCGAGATCGCCACCGGCAACCAGGACCTGTCGACCCGCACCGAACAGACGGCCGCGAACCTGCAACGGACCGCCTCGGCCATGGACCAGCTCACCGGCACCTTGCGCCAGAGCGCGGCATCGGCCAGCCAGGCGAACCAGCTCGCCGCATCGGCCGCCGAAGTCGCGGCCCGTGGCGGCGTCGTCGTCGCGCAGGTCGTGACGACGATGGACGAGATCAACGCCTCGTCGAAGAAGATCTCCGACATCATCGGCGTGATCGACGGCATCGCGTTCCAGACCAACATCCTGGCGCTCAACGCCGCCGTCGAGGCGGCACGCGCCGGCGAACAGGGCCGCGGGTTTGCGGTCGTCGCCAGCGAGGTGCGCAGCCTCGCCGGCCGCTCGGCCGACGCCGCGAAGGAGATCAAGAGCCTGATCGGCGCCTCGGTCGAGAAGGTCGAGGGCGGCTCCAAGCTCGTCGCCGACGCCGGCCACACCATGGGCGAGATCGTCAGCTCGGTCAAACGCGTCTCCGACATCATCGGCGAGATCACCACCGCCTCGGCCGAGCAGAGTGCCGGTGTCGGCCAGATCAACGGCTCGGTCACCCAGCTCGACCAGATGACGCAGCAGAACGCCGCGCTCGTCGAAGAGTCGGCCGCCGCCGCCGAATCGCTGAAGGAACAGACCGCCACGCTCGCCGAAGCCGTCGCCGCGTTCCGACTCGTCACCACTTCCTGAACTTTCTGACCCACCGCGAGAAACCACCATGGACATGATCAACGACGCCCGCCAGATCGCCCAGCACGAGGCGGCGCGCAGCGCGACCGCGATGGGCGGCGAGTTCCTGACCTTCCGGCTCGGCGCCGAGGAATACGGCATCGACATCCTGAAGGTCCAGGAGATCCGCTCCTACGAGCAGCCGACCCGCATCGCGAATGCGCCGGCCTTCATCAAGGGCGTGGTCAACCTGCGCGGCGTGATCGTGCCCATCGTCGACCTGCGCCTGAAGCTGGCCTGCGAAACGGCCGAGTACAACAGCTTCACGGTCGTGATCGTGCTCAACGTCAAGGGCCGCGTCGTCGGCGCCGTCGTCGATTCGGTCTCGGACGTGCTCGCGCTCGACAAGGACACGATCAAGCCGGCGCCCGAAATGAGCTCGGCGGTCGATTCCGGCTTCATCACCGGCATCGGCAGTGTGGGCGACCGCATGCTGATCCTGATGGACATCGAAGGCCTGATGGCCAGCGCCGAGATGGGCCTGATCAACGCCACCGCCTAAGCACCTCACGCTCGCGCGGCGAGCACTCCCCGTCAGCGAGTAGTTGCAGCGCCGACTCCATCTCTCTGGTAGGAATTCATCGTGAACTTCGGGAACGTCAAAATCGGCACGCGGCTGGGCTTGGGCTTCGCTGCGCTGCTTGCTTTGCAATTGGTCATCGGCGGCATCGGGCTCGGGCAGATGGCCGATCTGTCGGGCCGCATCACCGTCATCACCGAAGTCGGCCAGGCCAAGGCCAAGGCCTTGAGTGAAACCGAGAACTTCGTCGGCGCGCGTGCGATTGCCGCCCGCAACCTGGCCCTGCTCACCGACCCCGCCGCCCAGAAGGCCGACCTCGAACGCGTCAAGAAGGCGCAGATCGGCATCGACAAGAACATGGAGC
>Ga0307509_10009323_pt1 | contig 12309 bp, 10 predicted proteins | sample 10_EM_MG_FD_202245 | JGI IMG/M metagenome (GOLD analysis project Ga0307509, IMG submission 202245) | Populus trichocarpa ectomycorrhiza microbial communities from riparian zone in the Pacific Northwest, United States - 10_EM | ecosystem: Host-associated > Plants > Roots > Unclassified | place...
CATCGATGGCGATGCAACAGGGTTCTGATGATCCCGCTTGGAGAGTTTTTTTGCACGTGTTGTTTGAGTTTTGTTATTTCCTTTGTTAGTTTTTGGAATTAAGGTTTTTTATATGCCATAGCGCGAGTTGCATGCAGGATTTTGTACCTAAATAAATAAACACATGATTCAAAAAAAAAAAAAAAAAAAAAAAAAAAAGGTACAAAGACAGCATCCTCCGTCTCCTCTACACACCTGGCGATTGAAATCTCAACACCACGAGATTATCACCACTTTTCCCAACTCCACCCCCTGCTATGGGTCCGCCCTAGGGGGTGGAGTGCATCTCCCCTCATCTTCTCCTGCCCTTAGGTTTATCCCTTTGGGCTTTCTTCACCTTGGGTTGATGGATTTGTCTTCTTTTGATGATGTTTCCTCTTCCTACCCCGCTTTTGCTCTGCCTCGCTTAGAGCATTTGCACGGTCGTCAACACTCATCTCAAAGCCCATGTTACAGACGGCCGGGTACACGGTTTGCAGTAAGAGAAAACCTTCCAACAGGCCACAGTTGATTTCTCTACTCTCTTTATCCTTAAGAGGCTGCCTAGTCAAGACACGAACGCGATTACCGATAGTTTCTAAGGCACAGAGTTCGGGCTACCCCTCTTTCCTTTCTTCTCCTCACCGTCGGATCGGCTGGCACCCTACTGCTTCTTCACCTTTTTGGCTGGTACCCACAACTACCTGGCTGGTATCCATAACTACTTCTTCACCTTCGGACTATTGCCACGGTCCATCACGGCCTGCCTCTGGGAGGATGGTATTGGACTAGCTCCTTCCTCTTTTTCGAGTGTGTGGCCAAAATAGATGGCATCTTTTGCCTCCCCAGGAGTTCGATCATGCGGAGCCTGGCCCCTCCCGCGCTGAGTGTGTGGATTTTTTCAACTGGTCTCCACTGCGGTTGCTTTTTGTTTTTCTTTTGTTCGGATGATCGTACCATGGGTTTTCCTGATTCTTCCTGCTTGTTCTTGGACTTGATTCCTTTTGTCTATCTTCTTAGCTAGTCTAGGGTTTCTTGTTGGGGGTGAGATGTGCGGTTGGTTCCATACCAGAGGTACTTGGGGGGTTGGCCTTTTCCCAGGTGTAGTTGGGGGCTTTTTCTATGCCATAGCGTAAGCTGCATGTAGAATTTTGTACCCTAAAACAATAATCATATAATTCAAAAAGAAAAAAGAGAAAGAAAAAAGAGAAAAAAGGTACAAAGACAGCCAAGATGCTTAGCGCCCTCTATTTTCCTCTCGCTTAAAATACTTTCCGCATTCGGCCAACATAAACCTCAAGGTTTGGTCTTTATTTCTTCACGATACATCTATTTTGGCATTTCACTTGGGCTTCATTTTCAAGTGAAATATATATTTCACCTTTGCTGAGAGGATTTTTATTCTTGGAAAGTTGAACTGGTAGTTTGACTTTACTTTCTCTCTCCTCCTCATGCCTGTCCCCCGGCCTGGCCTGTTGGCCTTGTCTGGAGGTCGTCTACCCCTCTCGCTTCCACTGGTGCAGGCCCGGCCTCGGCTGTCGGCCCTGCTCGCTCTGCGTCCAGTTGCCAGGACCGTAGGGCTGATCCGATCTCTCGCTCGTCGTCGTCCCAGTCGAGTCACGCCTCTCTCTCCTGGGAAGCTGACAATGTCACCAACATTCTTGGGCATGCTGCCAGGCTTGCTCGCCTTGACCCGGGTTCGTTCCCCACTGTCAACAATGCATCCGCCGCTACCTTCCCCGATAGCCAACTCACTATGGCCCCCCTTCTCGCCCAACTCATCGCCATGGTTAATGACCTTGGTGCCTCTGTTACCTTCATGATTTCCCAGGTTGAGTTCCTCACCTCCGCCCAGGCAGAACGCTCAGCCACCCCCTTACCACCAGCCACATCCAACCTGGAGGCGTCCCTCAAGGACTTGTCCTCTTGTGTTGCCACTCTCTCCTCACACCGCGCCACAAAAGTGGCACCCCTGCTACCTCAAGCCCCACCCGCTCCCGCGCCTGCTGTCCAAGCTAAACATACTCAGCAGAAGAAAAAACTCGCCACCCGCCTGACGTCTCGTAAGGTCGCCCCCACGGATTTTCCCTTCCTCTTTGAGAGAAAATGGTATGGCAACCCGGACACATACGCCAAATGCCACCCGGACTCACCCCTAGCGGCTATCCTTTTCGCCTCTCGCCACTCCCAATATGAGGAGGAAAAACGTTACTCTGGGCGTTACCCAGCCCCCTCACTCTTCCAGACCGGTCCTCCCCCCGGTTTCACTGTTTCTGATCCCCCGCAGCCCTAAGAACAAACCTGGGCACATTACCAGCAAGGGCGGTCTGGGCAAGAAGAACGCCACTGCAGCACAAGTCGCTACTTCAAGCAAGAGCAGTGTCCCCAAAGGACCCCCACCGCTCCCAGCTGCTCAACGTCGTTTCTTTGCCCCCCGTAGCTCTCCAACCCTCCCGAACGATTCGTTCATCATGACTGCTACCCTTCCCGACATCATGGCCGCTGTGCTTAAAGAGGCCAACTGCTCTCTACCCCTCTCGCTTAATGCCTCGGTCAATCGCAATGGGGCTGTTACTGTCACGGCCAATCCCTACACCCCGTCTTCTGCTTACTCCCCCTTTTTTGATGCAATGAGTAAGAAGCTCAATCAGAGTTTCCCGGTTGGAGACAATCCTTTCCAGGTTTTCAGGGAACCCCCTACACGTGTAGAGCTTCTCATCCACAATCTTCCCCTATCTATCCTCCCGCACGAGCCTACTGACCCCTTCCCCTGATTCTTTGAATCAATCAGCAATGCTATTGACGTCCCCATATTTGGGGCTAGATTCTTGCAGTTAGATCCGGTAAAAAGGGCTGAGAAGGGCACAACCTCGGTGGTTGTGGCAGTCGACCCACTCCATGTTGCCCGGTTCGGCGAATCCATTGGGCTATTCTCACGCACCCGCACAGTCGCCCCTGCCTACTCTGCCTCCAAATCCACACAGTGCCGAAAGTGCTGGCGTTTTGGTCGCTCTGCTCCTCTATGCAAAGAAGAGGCACAATCTTGCCCGATCAGCACTCTCCTCTATCACCGCTCCGCCCACAGAGGTGCTAACCAAAGCTGCCCGAAAGGGGGCTTTGCCAAGTCCGTTGTGGGTTGCTGCAACGCCTCCCCCCCTCTCTGTATCCATTGTGGAGGTCAGCATGCCTCTTTCGATGGCACCTGTCCCTTCTGCCGCCAAATCCTCTCCGCTCTCCGTCCTCCCGGGGAGCAAGACATTCCTGATGCCCCCGATGTGGGCCACCCCCAAACCAGCCCTCCGGGTCCAACGGTTCACCCAACTGTACCGGCCACTCCAGCCAGACACAGTCCTCGTTTCCCTCCCACTAGCGAATCTACGCAACCTGAAAACGTTAATATTGTTCGCAGCGCTTCCGCCTACTCTAGCCTTGCCGCCCCCCTCCCCCGCAGAAATCTCTTTGGTGCAGGCAGCACCCTCTTCAGAGCTAGCACCGGTGCCGACTGGAGCGAGCCCGTACCGACCGACGTCCACATGGATCTTTAGATGTCGAGAAGCCCAGCCCCAACACCGAGTCCTTCACTATCCCAATTATTCCATTATCCTGGTTGCTTAAATCTTTCCATTGTTCAGCATAATTGTCTCGGTAGCAGTAATGTTTTTCAAACTCTTTTTAGTTTTTTTACTTCTGTAGAAAGTTCTCCTCATATTGTGGCTCTTCAGGACATTCCTGTTTGGAGGAACTGTCCTTGTTTTTTTCGCAACTATAAATGTTTTTTCCCTCCAGCAACTGAGTGCTACAAGCCTCGAGTTGCCACCTATGTTCATGAAAGGCTATTGAGTGTTATTTCTATTCTTCCATGTTTTTTGAAAGGGGTGACCTCATGGCAGTGAATTTTCACTCCCCTGAGGGACTTTTGGATACCTCTCATAATTTAGTTCCTTTGTACAACGCCTACTCTATTCCTAATGGTCACACTAGGTCAGTTTCTCCTGTTGATTTGTTTCCTCAGCATGATTTTCCTACACTTGTCCTTGGTGACCTCAACATTCATCATTTCGTTTCCAACCCGACTCGTTTGCTCTCCGGCTACGATCAGTTTATAAGTTCCCCCTATTTCGACAGGACCTCAGCTCAGTTGTTTTCTCTCCTCAATACTCCCGTAGTCTACACCGGGTTCCTGTTCACCTCTAATCACCACACTGCAGTACTTGATTTGTCCTTTGCCAACAGTAGTTTGCTTCTATATTTCTCCTCCTGGAACCCCTCACTCCCGCCAACCGGTTCGGATCACACCGCCCTCTCAATCATTCTCTCCACTCCGCTCCTAAAGCCCCCGCCCAGGGGCCTCAATTGGAAATTCACGGATTGGGATCACATTTCCCCTCTGCTGAACGATCTTACACTTGCAGCCCCCCGTGCTCTCCCTACTCCAAACTCACTCGACCTATGGTTCGACGACTCCCTCGCCAAAATCACGCACCTTATCACATCCAACACCCCAACCAAACGCCCGTCCTCCTGCTCTAAGCCGTGGTGGACTCCTGAACTCACAGAGCTATGACGCATCCATCACCATACAACCCACCTCATGAGGAAGAATCAGTCCTCACACGCCCTGGCCCGCGCAGCTCAGAACAGTTATTTCCCAGGCGATCCTGTCCGCCAAGATAGTCGACTGGTCGCAGATTCTGGCCAACGTCGACGCCGAATCGGTCTGGGTTGCTTGAAAGATTGCAGCCCGCAGAGCCCCGGATCGTTTCCCCACACTTGAGAACGCCTCCTCTCCCACCGAAATTAACAATACTCTTCTACAACATTTCTTCCCTCCTAGACCCTCTCCTCCTCCTGCTCTCATCCTTCCTGCGTTTAAGGACATCCCCCCGGTTTTACCAGCAGAAGTGTCCTCTGCACTTTGAAAATCCTCCAACACGTCAGCCCCTGGCCCAAGTGGTATTCCTTACTCTATCTGGAAGCAGGTTCACAAGGCCAACAAGCAGCTTGTTCTAGCTCTTTTCACTCCCCTCCTGACGCACGGATACCACCCCCTAGCCATGAAGAAGGCCAACGGCATTGTCCTCGACAAACCGGGCAAACCTGATTACCGTACACCAGCTTCCTTCCGCATCATTGTCCTGCTCGAAACTGTTTCCAAGATCCTCGAAAGACTGTCTGCTCTTCGTCTTGCCTCCGCCGCCCGCTCTCTTGGCCTCTTACACCCCACTCAGTGTGGATCCCTAGCCGGTCTGGGCTGTTTCGACTCTGTCGCTACTCTCACCCAAGAAGTCCACCTACTTCAGGCTGCTTCCTTCAAAGTATCCTCTCTTTTCCTGTATGTCAAAGGAGGTTTTGACAATGTCTGCCCTAACAAGCTGGCCTATACCCTCACCAAAGGAGGTGTCTCCACCTATCTGCTTGCCTGGGTCAAGTCTTTCCTCTCCAAACGCCAATGCCGACTGATTTGCCAAGGTGCGCCTAAGGTTTTCTGCCCGGTCGCGGTTGGCACCCCTCAAGGATCGCCCATTTCTCCTCTTCTTTTTGTGCTTTATATAGCCAGCCTGCACCCAACTATCCCCCAAGGTCTGGCGATTTCCTATGTCGATGACCTCACCCTAACGGTCGGCTCGCACTCTGTTCGTTCGAATATCCGCGCTCTTCAATACTTTTTCAGCCTCATCCAGAGGCGGGGTGCTGACCTGGGGATGGCTTTTTCTGTCCCCACAACTGAACTCATTCACTGGAGGACTCCAAAGGACCGCTCGGATGTTTCCTTTGCCCCCATAGTGATCAACGACATGCTTTTTCCTCCCTCTCAAGCTGTCAGGTGGCTTGACTACTGGCTCACTCCTACTATTCAGTGCTCCGTTTATTTCCTGAGACGACTGGTACTTGCCAAAGCCTCTTTCACTTCAATCCGACAGCTCAGTGCAGCTGGGAAAGGCCTCTCCTGCTGGTGCAAGAGGAAGCTAGTCTTCGGCGCCATCCTTCCGATTCTCACCTATGGCTGGGACCTTTTTGTTCAAGATGCGGCCACTCTTAGGAAACTCGACTCGTTCTGGCATGGTGTGCTCCGGTGGACAACTAACCGTTTTTACACGACTGCACTCGGCGCTCTGTACCGGGAAGCTTCGCTACCACCCATTTCCTCCATCTGCAAACACCGCCGTCGGTCAGCTGCGCTCCGCTTGGTCTGCGCCCCCTCTGAATTCAACCCTGCTACCGCCCGGATACCCGAGTCTGTGCCCACCTGGGATCAGGGTAGTTCAGCGGACGATCATTGTTTGCTCCTCTGAGACTCCTCCAAAGCCGTTTACCTTACTTCATGGCTGGGTCCGGCAGTGAATTCCGCCAAGCATCTACCACTAGACTCCTTATGTCAAGAGGTCTCAGACCTTATTGAGGAAATCTCTATCCCCCCGCTCGCCTCAACCAATCTCGTGGGGCTCCCACTATCGAGGGTACCCTCCTTCACCTACCAAGCTCTCAGAACTCCTCTGATACAGGCACTTCTCGCTGACTGGTTGGACTTAAGTCCACCGGTGCCCTCTTCCTATCCTTATGACGCCTGCCTCACTCCCCATGCCTTTACTGGCCTTCCTCGATTTATATATGGCCGCATACACCCGATGCGTACAGGTGCCAGCTACCTTGCCGCACATACATCCTGGAGGAACAGGGACTCCAGCACCCTCTGCCCTTTCGGTCAGGAAGACGATGAGTCCTTCCAACACGCGATTCTCCATTGCCCCACTAAGGCTCACCCTGGCCTCACCCATCTCTCAGGTGTGGACGATATTGGCCCTGACGGTCCCCTCTGGCTCTCGGTTCCCCTCCTCAGAGGGTTAGCTGAGTATCTCTACGCTACTCGCAAGGGCTTTCCTCCACCTATGATGCCCACTCGAGCCAATACTGTGACTCCTGAGCTGGGTTCGGGCTCGGATAATGCTTAACACATATCTCCCTAGCTTGGCCCCGGCCTTCTAGGTATTGTTACTTTCAAAACTCCCCTGCTTGAGTTTCTCTTCAGGGTATTTTCTACATGTTTTATCAGTTTTCTTTGTTCCTGTTTGTTTGCGGCAGTAGGCAGGTTGGGGCGGGGAGGTTATTTAGTACTTATGAGTGTTTTTCTTATGAGCTATAAGGAGGGCTTTACTTTACTTTTCATTTGTTAGTCATCGATGGCGATGCAACCGGGTTCAGATGATCCTGCTTGGAGAGTTTATGCACGTGTTGTTTGAATTTCGTTATTTCCTTTGTTAGTTTTTGGAATTAAGGTTTTTTATATGCCATAGCGCGAGCTGTATGCAGGATTTTGTACCTAAATCAATAATCAGATGATTCAAAAGAAAAAGAAAAAAAAGAAAAAGAAAAAAAGTACAAAGACAGCAGTCAGCTTTACCGCTATGGCCAACAAAAACCGTGTCCTTCTCACCCCAGGAAACATCCAAACCCCCAAGTCCTTCTGGTATGAGACCAGCCGTACATCTCGCCTATCGCCCAACCAAATCCAACGAACATACTCGTACATACGAAGGAAGTAGAAAGGAAAGAAACAAGCAGGAAGGAGAGGAGAACCCTTAGCGACATCTGTAAAAAACCGAGAGGGTGAACAAAAGAAATGTATGAACCCCTGACAAAGGAAAATTACGTCTGATAAGTGACGTGTATCAGCCAGAGCTAGGAACTGAGAGTGTGGACCAGTACGCCGGAGCGGTCCCGGGGAACGAAGCGGTCCCCGATGGCAGGATGGGATAACGGATGGCGGAGACTCTGATGAGGGGTCCCCGGTAGGTGTGCCAAAACCGCATTAGCGACGGCCAGAAAGACCGGCGTAACCGAGGCGGATTTTGTATAGTCACAGAAAGATCGACCGAGCGCGGGAAGCAGTAGGGTGCCAGCTTAGAGGGTGGGAAGAGGGGGGGTGGATGTAGCCGTAACCGAGCAACAGGACGAAGACCAAGAGGGTGGAGAGAAGAGGATGTGTGGGGGAAGGACTAGACCAAACACTTGAGACAACTGACTAGAGTAACCGCGGCCGATGCTTTTCCGAATGCGAAACGAGGATGAGGTGCTAAAGTTACTAACCGAAGTGTTCCCCGACAGGACCACATAACTGAGAAGGAAAGGTACTTCGCAAAGGGCTTGGAAAGCTCAGCGCCGACCGTGAGCGAAGAGAAAGCAATGCCGACCGTGCAAAACCTAAGCGAGATGCAAAGGAAGTGCGGGGTAAGGGTGGAGAACCGAACTTTATGAGGGGGCATCAACGACGAACACGAATGAGAACCCCGTAGAGGAGGGGGTATACCGCCGAGGGAGTGGAGGCGTTATAGCGTCACTCCCCTAGGCAGAGGCCATCAAGGGGGAGGAGAGGGGGTGGTTGTGGATCCCACGATGATTTCCCTAGTGTTGAGATTTCAATCCCCGGATGTGTAGGGGAGATGGTTCGTGGTGTACACTATGGACAGATCTCTGCAATATATACACTTACCACCTTCAACTATTCTTTGTGGTGACTTCAATGCCCATCACAGTTGGTGGAATTCAGATATTGAACAACAGATCAGAGGTGATGTCCTGGTAGATTGGTTTAGAGCTAACAAGTCTGATCTAGTCAACCATCCAGATATTTCCACATACCACTACAGACAAGGCACTGGGGCATCAATTCTGGACTTAACACTTGCTACTTGTGATATTTATGACAGATTAGTTAATTGGGTAGTTGATGAGCAAGCACATACTGGAAGTGATCATGAAGTGGTAAGATTCACTCTTGTCTATGATACTAACAACTTGATTCCTAGCCCTATGAGCAACAAATACAACTGGCAGAAAACAGATTGGGAGTCTTTCAACAAAACTCTCTACACTTTAATGGATAAGTCTTTTTTTTTTTTTTTTTAAATCAAGTGCGTTTGTTTTATTAAGGTACAAAGACAGCATGCATCTTTAACGATATGGCCGACAAAAACCCTACCCTCCTCACCCCAGGAAACATCCAAAACCCCCAAGTCCCTCTGGTATGAGACCAACCGCACATCTCGCCTATCGCCCAACCAAATCCCACGAATATACACGTACACCCGAAGGAAGTAGAAAGGAAAGAAACAAGCAGGAAGGAGAGGAGAACCCTTAGTGACCTCTACAAAGTATATGAACAAAGGAGATAAATGAACCCCTGACAAAGGAAAATTTACGTCTGATAAGTGACGTGTATCAGCCAGAGCTAGGAAGTGAGAGTATGGACCTGCACACTGGAGCGGTGCCGGGGAACGAAGCGGTGCCCGACGGCAGGATAGGACGGTGTATGGAGGCGACACTGGTCAGGGGTCGCCGAAGGGAGTGCCAAAGCGGCATTAGCGACGGCCAGGAGGACGGGCGTAACCGAGGCGGGTTTTTGTTTAGCGACCGAAGATCAACCGCGGGAAGGGAGCAGCAAGGTGCCAGCTGAGGGGGTGGGAAGGGGGGGGGTGCGTGTAGCTGTAACCGAGCAACGGGACGAGGACCAGGAGGGTGGAGGGAGGGGGATGTGAGGAGGAAGGACAGTCCGAACACTTGAGACGACCGACTAGAGTAACCGCGGCCAATGCTTTTCCGAATGCGAAGCGAAAGATGAGGTGCTGAAGTTACTAACCGAAGTGTTCCCCGACAGGACCACACAATGGAGACGGAAAGGTACTTCGCAAAGGGCTTGGAAAGCTCAGCGCCGACCGTGAGCGAAGAGGAAAGAATGCCGACCGTGCAAAACCTAAGCGAGGTGCAAAGGAAGTGCGGGGTAAAGGGGAGAACTGAGCTTCATGAGCGGGAGTCAACAATGAACAGGAAAAACCCCGTGGAGGAGGGGGTGGACCCCAGAGGGAGAGGAGGGGATCTAGCATCACTCGCCTAGGCAGAAGCCATCAAGAGGGAGGAGAGGGGGTGGTGGTGGAATCCCACGATGATTTCCCTGGTGTTGAGATTTCAATCGCCGGAGGTGTAGGGGAGATGGTTCGTGCTTTAATGGATAAGTCAACTGCCACATTCTATACACTTTGGGAATCTGCTACTACTGATGACTTAGACAAGGCTACCCTTATACTCACAGACTTAATTTATCAATCACTCTGTTTGCATGTTCCTCTCAGCAAGCCTTGTTCAAGATCTAAGAAGTGGTGGACTGAGGAGCATTCAACTATGAGGCAAGCAATGGCTAAACAATTTAGGAAGTGAAAAAGTACCCAACTTGACTCTGAATATGCTGACTATAAGAGACATAGGAACACATACTTCAGAGCAATCGGAGAGAGTAAGGCTAACTGTTAGCAGAATTTCCTCAACACTGCCAAAAATCAAGATATCTTCACTGCAGTTAAATACACAAGACCAACTCAGACCCTCAAGACTTCCACTTTAGTTTTTGGTGAACACAGTGCTACTGACTTTGAATCAAAATGCCAGATTTTCAGAGATACCATGTTTCCTGACCCACCAGCCCGTGTTTCAACATTCAATATTCAGAATACACCAACGAATAAGTTATTTCCATGGCCTGATATTACTGACTTTGAGGCGAAGGATGCCATCATCTACTCAGCAGCAAACAAAGCTCCAGAACCTGTTGGGATCAACTTTCTTTGTTTAAGGCATGTGTAACAATCTATCCCAACTCCTCTTGTTGATCTATTCAAGGTACTACTTACAACAGGTTAGCATCCTCACTGCTGGAGAGAAGGAACAGGTGCCATTCTCAGAAAACCTAACAAGCCTGACTACTCTATCCCTAAATCCTATAGGCCAGTGTCTTTGCTAAACTGTCTAGGAAAGATTTCAGAGAAGATAATTGCCAACAGAATTTCCTATTTTGCAGAAACCAAGGGACTTCTACATGGTGAACAGATGGGAGGAAGACATGGCAGGAGTGCAGTTGATACAGCTATGGCTCTTGTTCATAATATTCAACAAGCTAACTGTAATGGTAACGTGCTCTCTGCCCTCTTTGTTGATGTTAAAGGTGCTTTTGACAATGTTTCCAGAACACAACTACTCCTGATTTTACAGTCTTTAGGTTTTCCAACTCCTGTACTCAACTGCATAGACAGCTTCCTGTTAGACAGATACTTAGGATTGGCATTTGATGGTCAAAGACAACAACTCCTTCCAGTCAACACAGGCATTCAACCAGGATCACCCATTTCACCAATCCTCTTTCTCTTCTACCTGACAAACTTATTCAAAGATTTGAGACGAAGTAGATTGACACCACAGCTATGATTCCCCTCCTATCTTGATGATATTGCACTTGTGGTTACAGGACCCTCTGAGGAGGCCAACTCTAGAGCATTAGAGGTGGCTGCCAGGAGGGCCTGGAGTTGGGCAGCTGACAATGTTATAGTTTTTGATGACCCCAAAACAGAACTCATGTATTTTCACAACAAAACCAGCAATTATACCAGAAACTCACTAGTAACTCTACCTCATGGCACAGTTATTTCCCCTTCAGAGCACATCAGATGGTTACGAGTTTGGTTAGACAGGAAACTTCTATTCAACTATCATGTACAACAAAAGACAGCAGCAGCAACCAGAGCACTCAACATGAGTTCCAGACTTTCTAACTCAGAATGGGGACTTTCAGCACCAGCAATGAGGCAGTTATACTACACTTGAATTACCCCAATAGCTGACTATGGAGCAGAAATCTGGTGAAAAGGGCGAATTGGATTGGCTAATAAGTTAGAGAAGTTATAGGCAGAAGCTAACAGAAGGATTCTTGGAGCTTTCAGAACTTCATCTACTGCAGCACTTGAGATTGAAACAGCCACCCTTCCAGTTCCCTTGAGACTTGACAGACTTTGCAAAAGATATCCTTACAGAGTGTTACAGATGCCTTCAGATTATCCTTTTAGACAGAGAACACCTTCCACTTACCCATCAACAATCCAGTCAACCAATCTTGCATCTTCAACAACATCCTCTACCTCTTCAGATTCAGATAGTTGCTTTTCTACACTACTTAGATGGAGAAAGAGCTACTCCTTTGACCCATAACATGAGCCATATGGGAAGGTGAAAGTTGAATGGAGAACTTCACCTTCTCAACAACCTAAGTTTCCCACCCAATTGATCAGAGTGTTGAATTCAGTCAGTAACAATCTACCAGTAGGACAAGAACTTGAGCAATACCAGCAACACCTCCAACCACCCTGGCAGATCAACCTCCCAACCCTCTACTCCAGACTCCAGATCATCATCAGTGCTGAAGATAAAGCAACCACAGCCAGACACCATACTGCCCTCTTCAATAAGATCAAT
>Ga0307509_10009324_pt1 | contig 12308 bp, 13 predicted proteins | sample 10_EM_MG_FD_202245 | JGI IMG/M metagenome (GOLD analysis project Ga0307509, IMG submission 202245) | Populus trichocarpa ectomycorrhiza microbial communities from riparian zone in the Pacific Northwest, United States - 10_EM | ecosystem: Host-associated > Plants > Roots > Unclassified | place...
CCCATCCCACTCCAATTTCTCCATCCCGCGCCCAGCATGGATATGGCCACACACCATCACCCTTGGTTTTACGCGCCAGACCGCGTCCAAAAGCGCGTCGCAGCCATACCCAGTGGGGCCATCCACATGCGCCCTTGGGGGCCCATGGGTAACGAGAACATCGAGACCCTCCTCTAACCTCACCCAGAGCTCCTGAGCAAGCGACCCTCCTCGCGGGTACTGGAACACAAAGTTTCCATGTCTTGGCGTCCACGCGCTCCCATGGATCCGCACCGTCCGTCCACGCACGGGCACGTCGATGGCTTCGTTGTCCAAGTAAGTTAACCCACCACGAGATACGTCGAGCGAGGCACGCACATCGTCATGTGCCAGCCCTGTGTCATGGTTTCCCCCAATAAAGAGTTTATGTGGATGTGGGAGCGAGCGAAGCCAGTCGAGTGTTTTGCTGAGCTCCTCAGCAGAACCAGAGTGCGTCAGGTCACCAGCGTGGATCAGGATATCGCCTGCCGGTATTTCTGATGGTAGCAAAATGTGTGTGTGTGTGTCTGAGATGCATACAAGGCGGATTTTGCTTAGGTCCGAGGGCGAAGGGGGCGTACAAGGTACCGGCACGTCTCGCAGTGCATGGTAGACAGTGGAAAGCAAGAAGAAAGGCACTGAGGGCGACTGCATGTATCGTCGGCGCAACGGCGAATAACTGTCATCTTTCTTCAAAATATTGTCCAAACCATCTGCAAACATCGTGGTCAAGAGCAAGGAACACGTAGTTGGTATTTTAATTTAGGGGGCATAATCATTCACGTGATCGAGATGAGATAAAGTTTGAGCGCCCAATCAAACACGTTTCCCAATTTCAACATCCCTTCAATCTGAGCCTATTAATATTAATATGTACCATATATATTTTCACCTGTCCGCGTTCAACCAAAAATTCGCATCTTTAGCCGATCCAGGCCCTGGTGTTCCCCTTTTTTCTTTGACTTCTCTGGATTAACGTGTAACAAGTCCTGATGTTCCACAACGCCACGATCATCACCATTTGGACTTCGCTCAGTCAAACCCTCACAGCGCTAGATGAAGTCACTCAATGAGTCAAGAACGAGGAACACTAACATAAAAGAGCCGTGCGTTGCACGTTATTACTGACCTCAATGTACTTCGAAGCCGCCCTGACCATCTCTTTTTGTTCTTTCAGGAGCTTATTGTTTGGAGAGTGATGCCGGAACGCGTAGAATTGTAGTAATTGAACGAGTTCAAGAGACTGGGAGCTACGAGGGAGAGATAACCATAGGCATCTCAAAATCGTGGACTCAAAGTCATCCACGATGTTTGTCCTTTCTGGGCGGCTGAATTGGGTTGTTAGAATTGTTGGGATAATCATGAGTAGACACAAAGAAGACAACGCACGGAATCTCCCTAAATACGACCTTGGCACACAGAAGTGCAAAGTTTGTAAAATGTTTTTCGGTGATTAGGAATTCGGCTGCCCTAGAGGGGTCATTAAACAGATTGGATATGTAACGGGAAGGTGGTGGAACATCGTCTTCCCAGTGGTGGGAGAGCCATACGGTTAGGTATGAATCTTTGTTATTTTTGGTGACTGGCGAAAGAATGTCCATGACCACGCTGATACCACCTTCAGCGAAGAAGTGCCAGTCGGAAGAGGCATAGAGACATATAGCTGCAGGGAAAAAGGCTTGGTATTCGTGCGGCGTTTCTCTGAGCGCCTCGAGGACCCATTTGTCAAAGTTGCGGAACTGAACATTATACATTTTGAAATATTGAGTATTGGATGACTGAATCTGTGAGTCTGGATTAGCGCAGTGGATCATAATTACAATAGAGATGCCTAAGGTTACCTGACTCGCGTGTTTTTCAAGCCACCTAAGAAAAACGGGGCCTTGCGTCGATATTTTGCACCGGAGTTGACCATCGCCAACCATTTCCCATAGATTAAAATGTAGCAACCTATCGACCAATTTGCTAGTAGGAGCCGACTTTGTAATACATTGGACGACTTGTTCCAAATGAAGGTGATCTGGCATCAGAACAAAGATATCAACATTAGTCCTCGACGCTAAACGTTAAGCTTTCACATACCCGGGCCCCACCGCTCACGATTTAAATGCAGGAATTGGAGAGCCAGATTCGCATATGCTCGGGGAGGATCCAAGAAGAAGTTTCGCGATCGAGAGGGGTCAAGAAGGAAATCAGGAAGCGAAGCATGGTAAATTTTAACGAAGAGACTTTGCCTGTTCGGAATATCGACAAGGGCTACCATATCACCCATAACAACTTCTAACTGTCCATGTCGATACCCGAAAAGTTCTTCTAAAGACCCAAGTCTGTCGAATTCGTTCGAGTCCTTTAAGACGTTCTTCGAGAGTATGAGTGCACTGAGGACCTTCAAAACATTCTCGATCTGATCACAGTCGACAGAAGAGAAAATTTGGAGGTATAGTGTGTCAAGGGCTGCAAATGGGGTGTCTGTCTGAGAAGATCTCAGCTCAAGAACAGTCTTTAGCCTATCCTCTGGTTGATGACGACGGGATTCGATATAACGAATTACTGTTGCGGCATAGATGAATTGTCCCGAGGATTTTTCAACGAGATGGTCGATGTCCTCCTTCGGTGGCCAGGATTGTGGCAGGTGTGGTCGTGTTGAACAGAGTTTCTGAAATTTGGATGTAAGGAAGTGACGAATATCCTCATCGGATTGGTAGTCATGCTCGAGTGGAAGGGTGTGGGTAATGGAACGTAGGATATCTGAGCCGAAGGTGTCTCGAATTTCCAACTCGGGTCGACTGGTAATAAGGAAATAAATGGGGGTAGTGAGCTGCTGAGTAGATCGCGCAAGGAACTTGAGAATATCCTCTTGTGACTTGCGGTCTATACACTCATCCAGGCCATCGATGATAATAAACCGGGGGCGCTGATACAGAATTTCCTTCGATATCATGTTCAGAGGGTCGACTATCATGGCCTTCATTTGCGCGGCTGGAGCTCGAGAAATGATGGTCGGATCCCGCTCAAGTAAAGCAAGGACGTGTTCACGGATTTCTGGAATCGATTGGATTAATTGCCAGGTGAGGGTCTCTACCAGGCGCGAGTTATCGTTCCGCCCAGCGGCGGTCCTGGAGAAAAAGAAACTTGCGGCTAGTAATTTTGCCTCCATACATAGCTCTGCGATGGTTTGTGCAATTGCTGATTTCCCTGCTCCTGCAGGACCATACACCCACAGGAAGAAGAGAGACAAGTTCTCCGAGCGCTGCTCGACCCAGGCCATTATTTTCTTGAGAATTGCTTCTCTTGTGTGTGGGTAACATTTTGGAGGGTCGAACCTGTCAGCAGCATCGTGGAAGGCGCCGAGGGCGACACGTTGGCGAAGAATCTCAAGTGCTGGTGGGTACCGCGAAAGGTTAATACGTTGGAACACGTGTAAGTAGTTTATCCATACCTGCTGGATGTTCTCTAGCCTGAATAGTGTAATTTAAGTACTGTTCTGCAGCCACAAAAGTCCCTCCTGTGATGGTTCTGATTGTTGCGCTGGTGAGCATGGTTGGTAGAGGCGCTAATGAGCTGCCTCCATCGTTTGACTAAGAAAGATGGATGATGAAATTCGAAGATAAAGGACTTTCCCTGGCCATTCACACGGCAGTGCAAAGAGAAGAGAAGTCAGGTTTACGGGAGAAAGCTGTGTTCCGAGCTGATCGGATTTGAAATGCCCGCATTTACATGTTAGTGTATTCAATCACCCATGATGCCGCTGTTAGCACATACTTATGAACACAGGAGAGGTGAATGCCACCGTGAATCAGTGTCATGGAACAGTTGGAAACTATTGGAAGAACTCGCCATCACCGATACCCACGTGGCAGTGATCAGGCAAGAAGCACCCGCGATCGTCATGAGCCGACCACGCGAGCATTCCCACGACAGATCAAGCGCTGATAAGAATTTGATTGGAATTTGACATTTGCCCGTCGTCTAGTTCAAGATGAGATTTCCAGACCTGAGTAACAACGTTATCTATATCTTCCGAGTTGGCTTTCTGTGGCCGACATGTGTACCGTCTGAAACAACCCTTGAATTGGCCAAGTATCGGGGGACGGCATTGACAATGGAAGGGCAGTATTGCAGCCTTATTTGGCTATGGGAATGCTCATGTGCTCCGCACGCCCAAAAATATTGGATTTCACAAATCTATGCAAACGGCCGTAACATAACCCTGTAGGATATTTGCATGAATAAAAACCACGATTCGTGCCATTTCTTACAAACTATAACAACAACGCATTCACTCCCAAGACTACACCCATACCGAGCGCCAAAAGCGCCGAACTCAAGCTGCCTACGACTGGCGAGATCCTGCCCGCGGCATTAAGCAATGTCGTCCTATTCGAGTAGATGATAGTGGGTGTGGAGTCTGACTTGTTGCCGCCGTACACGTAAGAAGTGATGTTAGATGAGGCAGGCACGCTCTGTGCATTCGTGCACTTAATCGTCACAGACTTGATCAGCGCGTAGAAGTGCCCTGATGCTTTGTAATCGGGGTCGGCCCAGTTGATCATGCCTGCGGCGAAGGGATAGTGTTAGTCGAGTAAATTGTTCAAACTGGAGAACTAATTCTATTACCTCCAGCCCAATCAAGGGTTCCTGAAGGGGTGCCTGTAATACCAGCAGGCCAGAGGCTGTCCAAAAATCAGAAAGATAGTTAAGGAACGGATGAAATACTGACGAGAGTTGTACGCGAGAAGGCGTGGTAGGATAGTGTGCTACACCTGCAGAATCAAAGGTTTCCGACTTCTTGACGGTACGGACAACCTTGCCATCGATGGAAAAAGTAAGGGTGTCCCGTTGCCAGTCAATCTTTGAGAACATCAACATTTGACAAGAGAAACGGTGACACTTTGGCTTACCGTATAGTCATGATAGTTGCTGAATGTGTCAGAGAGGCCGCCGTGAGTCCCTCCGTTTGATTTGGTTGCTGCAGAAAAAAGAAAGAAAGATGAGAGGTCCATCCGAATCCATATGAAATGCAACATACGAATGATACCCTGCCAGAAGAAGTTACTCTGTCCTTCAGTGGTCGTAGCGCCGGGAAATTCCCAGTCAATTTCGTCCTTGATATCACTCATCGTAATGAAGGCGGTGACAACCCCTCCCCAGCGGCCAGTCTTGACTGAATATGAAAAATTGAATACTAAACTGCGTCGATTCAAGTTTAAACTAGAACGTACGCTTGGCGGTGATGGTCCCGTAATGGACATATCGTGTAGTGGACAGACGAGTGCCGCCGTTGGTCTCAGTAAGGATTATCGCGAGATCCCCGTTATTATTCTGAATGGATCCTTTATCAACGACCCAATCTGCCAAACAAGAGAACAGAACGCTGAAGTTGATTGGGCAACCGGTTACAGAAAAGAATTTGAGCGTACCGTATTTCGAGGAGTTGCCATCAAACAGGGTATAATTCGAGAGAATGCGGGATTGGTCCGTGAACGTAAACTATCGGACGTTCTCGTCAGGTTACTAGACATTTGAGCACCGTTATGCGTACCGTTAAATCTTTGCAAAGCGGTTCGGGCCTGCAGGAGTCGAGTGCCTTGGAGGCGAATGGGTTGCAGCCACCTAAACAAAACTAGAAAAACATGAGTCTCGTTCTCGCCATTGGACACAAAAAACATACAGCGCCGGTTCCACAAAATCCGAATTCACCTATGTAGAGGTCAACAACAGAGATAAAATATGCTGTTCGAATGGACATACTGCAGCACGGAGCAGAGGAAGGACAGGGGGACGTAGCATTACTGTGATTGGGATATTTTTAGGACAACATGAATGTTCCGTGCAAGTGTAAAAACCCACCAAGCAGTGGCCTTAGTAACGCCCGCAAAGGCAGCAAGGAATAGCGGCAAAGCCGCGACAAGAAACAATGGTATCATTGTTCAAAAGACAGTTTTGGTTGTCGCGATAAAATAATAGTGATGTAATTGAGTGGTAAGGTTTTGGGTATTTTCCCGTCGCCTGGAGAAATAGCAAGAAGAAATGAGTGTCTTGAGCTAATGAAGGTGGGTTGGCGAATGGGAAGAGGTACAGCGGAGTTTGGCGATGAGAGATGGAAGAGTGGTCGTTCAGGCACTTCCAGGCACCTCCTGTGATTTGTACCACGTGCGGCCATAGAATGTGTGACCTTTTCCGTATATGGTGACTGGTCTTCTATAACCATCCACTTCTTATACTTAGTAAGTAGATAATAAGAAATCTATCTAATTCTGAGGAGAGCCAAGGTGGGTAAGTACCCCAGAAAACTAAAGTGCACCAAGGTACTTATTTATTTCGTGTGCGACTTTGAATAAAAGTAAATATAATGTCTTCTATCCCGATAAGGTCCGCATGTCGGAATGGACAACGAGTCCAAAGCTTCGAGTGGAACGGCCCCCTTTATTCCACTGGACATCCCCCTTCTTATTTCAAGCTGGACAACGACGACTCAGAATCTCAAATCACTGTCTCTTGTTTCCCACGATCCTTGTTTCCCACGATCTTCTCAACTGGACACATCTATTTCGCCAGCCTGAGTTTACTATTTTGCGCCTCTTGTCTGGCATGAATCCAACCTTTTTTATGGTTCGAAATGCTTTCCGCATCGCACGCCCTTCGTCTTACCGAACCCGGAGGTTTTAGGATACATGCGACACCTAAGGCTTGATCCTATATGTTCCTCAGCGAAATCAACGGCAAATGGTTCTAGAGAGAGCATTTGTATTAACTGGGACAACTTCCACTGCGATATAAAAGTGGCTTTCCTTGATCTACTCCGTTGATGCATTTGCTTGAATTAATACTCAACGACATCTACGCGTGTAAATTTCTTTAACTTTTCTCCTCGGTGGCCTTCCCAACCTCCATTCCCTCAACATGGGAGTTTTGTACAATACGGGTATTGATGGCGTCACCTTCGCGTTGTCCTCAATGGCCTCGAACCGCTCAGCATAATCATACAATGTTACATCGGCAACCTCGAAAAACCCGAGTTCTCTCCACTTCGGAATATATCTATGAATAATGAATACGACTCAGCCGTTGGGGACGACATTACGAGAATGAGGAAAATCAACGGCGTCAAGGCTGTTGTGGCTAGAGTCTCAAGCACGGGGGATAGGAATATCTTCGTCTCTCAGCGTGAATGCAGTTGGTTTTGATGGCTGGACAAAGGATGTAGATAGCCTTCGTCTGCCCTGTCCCTTTCTTCAAGTTGCGGTGTGTTTTTAACTTTTTCGAGAGTAATGAAAGACTAATTTAACATGCATAAGTCTCGAACGAGTGAACAACCCAAAGATAATCCCCATCCCAAGCTTATGGAGCAAACACATGTTATGATGGTGGAGGGTTGTATCGCTGTATTGGTCGAGTGTAAAAACATATAGGTATCTACAATAATATGCTCATGTAGCGCAATGAAGAAAATTATGAGGTACAAGGCCTCAGCCTTTTGAGTTGACGATGCAGGGTATGCTGGCTAAGGATAGCTTCCTTTCCTCCTATGAAGCCATAACAATCAAGCAAGGTAAACAAGATGATAAGCGAGCGAGAGGAAGGCAGAGTGTGCTGCAAACAATGTAGTAAGGAGAAGAGGGGGTATTCAAGAGGGACAACGCAGACAAAAATTCTGAGGAAAGAGAAAACCCAAGAAAATCAAAGCAAGAAGGCGGAAGCGATTGTCGGGGCGGCGGCGGGGACGGCGGAGAGGGATAGACAATATAGTGGCCCACTGCCGTTTGAACGGGGGCACCAGGAACGGGCGTAGGTCAAGCAGCGGAGCTTTGATAGAGGGCGCTACTGATTTTTAGTGGAGCATATTGGATGCGATGGTCGGGTACGTTCCCGTACAATTTCTCTAGGCTCCAGCTAGATATTCAAATAGTTTAGCCCAACATCAAAATAGACACGAGCAATAAAAAATGACCTCGAACGGGCAGATGTCGAGGCAGGTTTGGGCGGATCATCGAAAACGTTAGAAAAGGGTGGGTATGGCGCAGAAGGAGAAGTATCAATAGAGTGTAAATCTGGGAATGAATTATGGTGTGGCCATCCAGTCACAGAGCCCGCAAAGTATTCCAAAAGTGGGTCAATCTTGTGATCAGAAGGAAACCTAAGATGTTCAGATGTTCGAGCTCTCCCAGATGGGTCGAGGGCATTCTGAACCAAGTTGCGGTTATCAATAAGACCACTCTCGCCGGCAGGGCTTCTTTGGTCAAGCTCGAGGATAAGCGGGGTCGCTGGTTTAACGTAGCGAGCCTCGACTTGGTAGTTGCCATAGCGTTGGCCGCTGAGGCTCTCTTTCGCTTCTTGGGCTATGCGAGCTTGTGAATATTGCACAACAACAGACATAGTACCAAGAGGAGACACTTGGACAATCTCGAGCCTCTCGATATGCCCAAAAGGAAAGAACAGAGGATGAAGGTCCTGAGCCTGTGAGAACAACAACGTTGGCAGGTTGGTTACCAGAAGCGATGTCGTTGGGACAGAGCTAGTCGTTAGCGAAGCTGGATCAGCCTCATGAGAGTCAAGAGAGGAATCTGAAGAGTCTGAAGAGGTTAAGCGCCGCTGTATTGGACTGGGACTTCGACCATGAGAACGCGAGTCTAGAAGCATCGCACGATCTCCGCCATCTAGAAAACCTGGAAGGATGAAAAGTGGTAAGTCCAGTGTCAAACGAAAGAAAAATCAAACAAACCCTGTGATCTTTGGACAACAGCCCAAGATACGTCAATGGAATGCCCTCTAAAATGACGTCAGCTGTCATGTCAAGCCTAAATGCAACCCTGACGATGTACTTAATTAGGGTGCGAGTTAAACAAGCCATAGCACGTCGGGCTTCATCATGGGTGGACATTACCACGAATCCTCGACGTCTTGAAGAGTTATCCACAGTTGCAAGGATAACACAATGAGATACAGTGCCATATTGCGAGAATACAGAAGCGAATTCGTTTCTTTTGGAATCAATTAGGGATAGCCCAGCCAAAAGATAAAAACAAACTAACTTCGTGAGGGCAAAGGGTAATCCAAGAACGTAAAGGTTTCGGCGATCATCCGCCCCGTTCTTATCAACACCGTCGCTTGGCACGGACATTGTCAATGCTGAGACGGACCTTCGAAATAAAACTTGGTAAGTCATTGATAAACCTCGGAAGATGGCCTTGTCGGATCCAGAAAAATGAAAACACCTTCAGAAATAGTAATAGCGCAGATGCGCACACTAGTATCACTGTAGGAGTACACCCGTGCATACATGGACCGCAGAAAGGACATGAGGAAAAACAGGCAGGTAACTCACAAGGAAGTCCCATCGATTCGGTATCCATTCATGCAAAGTGCCTTTCTAGATAGATATCCAAAATTAGGAAACCTCGCGGCCCAATTAAGGGAGCTTACACGGCGGCATCTCGATCAAGAAACGTTATATCAAGACGCGGAGACGACCCATCTCTGACATCTTGAAAGTTACGGACCTGACCTGAATATAGCTCCCAATTAACGTTCTAGAAGTCATAAGAGCGATAATCACTTACCTATGAGCGCATTAAACAAAGCTACAATTTCACGCCTATTGACTAGTAGGATGTGTTCTGTTAGAGAATGCGGAGGCCCGTATAAGGTTTTTACTCGCCGTGGTCTGGGATATTTTCAACAGTAACTGAGTTTGTAGGGCGATTGTTACTAAAGCTAAAAATCGCGCTTGACCTTAAGGCGGGCGAGGATCTGGAATTCATATGCCCGTTGACGGCTGTCCCACGTCCGAACCGATACTTGACTTGGTGCATTTCTGGCGTGGTTTATCGTTGAAAAGAAAGTACTTTTGAGAAAATCGCTAACCCAATAAGCAGGGCGTGGTGGTATTTAAGCAAGAAACAAGCAGTGAAGATGAAGAACGGCGACAATAATGAATTTGGATTCATCAAGAATAATTTTCCCACAGAGAACGACGCGCGACCACGTGATCCAGTGATTCCCAATTGCAATTCTCAGCTTTCGCGACTTACATACCTAGTTCCTGCTACCTATTCCTGCCTGTACGGGTCCTTCTGGTGGCATTTTCCTAGCCATTTAATCCCAACGACCCTCAGTGAAATCTTTGCAGCTGTCGATAGTACATGTTCTCTAGATCTAGGCGATCTTTGCTTTCTCTGGGTCTTCCGAGAGATGTTCTTGCAGCGTTGACACGTCTTGGTTATGAAACTTTACAAGATCTGGGGTCAATAACTGCAGAGGAACTCTCCGAAGGTGAGTAACACTATTTAATAGCCAATTCATACGAAGAGTGATGTGAAGTCCAACAGAGGTTAAGATATCTATAGCTGATGCCCGTGCTCTCGTCTCGAGGCTTCAAAATCCCCAGACTCCAGCAGCCACTCTGCCGATGACGCAATCTGCTGCTCTTATGGTCCAACAGTCCCAGAAAATATTGACCAAGTGTGTGGCCCTTGACAAGATCCTAGAAGGTGGATTATCTCGGGGTCAGATCCTTGAGATATCTGGTCCTCCCGGAAGTCCGAAGGAGAAACTAGCCCTGAAAATTGTGGCGGCCTTCGCCGAATTCGGAGAGGAGACATTGTTTGTAGGTGAGGATTTGATGATGATTTCTATATTTCCAGCAACTATATTGATAAAGCATTTAGACTGCCAAAATGGGGCCAGTCCAACGGTAATACACAATGCTTTAAAAAGTTAGTCATCTCATGAATGTAGTTCTGCAATGAATGCTTAATACTTCTAGAATTTTCAATAAATTCCGACTTAAGTCATTTTATCTACCCCACGAGAATCCAAACATTGCCCGAGCTCCTCTTGTTTCTCCACCAACTTCCTAACATCCTTGAGTCTCATCCGAAGGTTGTTTATCTGCCGTCCTTCAAATTTAATTTCTAATCTCAATCAGGTTTCACTACTTGTTTTGAACTCGATCTCATTCCCATTCCAATCAGCCCCTTTGGCTATTTCTCAGAAAAGCAACATTATGGACAGAGTCAGACAGGCCCTATCGAAAGGTAGTGCTTTACAAAAATTAACAGTGAGCTCGCTGCTAGCCGAATAATAACACGGTGAATAAATTGTTTATTATTCCAGATTGTAACAACTTCACAGCTCGCCACAAAAATGATTAACGCAGATGGGAGCCCAGGAACGTTTGATTCCGGTGCAAGGGGGATTATGCTGCCATCCCTCGGTAATTCACCCTCTTGTCTACACCCTCGAACGCGTTCTCAGCTCAATATACTAGGGCCTGAATACCTTCCTAGCTCGAAATCGTATAGAGTAATTCTATCCCCTGACGGCTTGACTTCTGGGTGAGAATCTTAAACCAACATCGCGGTGGCAATAAACTCATTGTAGTCACTACCAAATGCGAACCAGATTTATCAAATTGTTGTCTTCTCCAAAATACCCTCCTGAAAAAGTGCCCGAGTTTTCAGAGCCATATTCAATCGTGAGCCACCACTTGTCATCTGAAATGGCATCGGGTTCATTCTTTCTCTGCCTTTCTTGTCTTCCACAGCGCAATGGGGAAGTTGTTTGATCTGACCCGAGGAAAAAAAAAGTTTACTATTTTGAATACCATCTAGTTTTGGACGACTCTTTGGTTTTTTAATGTTGCGTTCAACCTACGAATGAAACCACTTTAAGGAGCATCGCTAGGCTCGACACCAGTCGGTATGAGGTGGGCACCAATTTGGGATCATATTGCTGTAGAATAGGTAACATGGAACTACTATACAAAGTCTGATTCAATGAGAGGGGAGCAGGGGAATTGGCCCAGTGGAGTGGAGGGTCCTGCCCCAAAGTCTTAATCTTAAGAAAAATTAGGGGTTAATAACTTGAACCATGGGCTACCATGGGATCAATTGTCAGTTTGGGACTCTTCACTCATGGAAGATTTCCCGCAGAACCTCCGCCCCAAAAATTAAGCTGCCTGTAAAAAAAAAAACTGAGTCAGCTAAATGAACACATTTTTTTCGCGTTTTAAAGTGATAGGCAGAACGCGCCAGCGTTCACAATGGCTGGGTGTCCAAAATTCCAGAAATAAAAATCACCGAGCGTCGCATCATGATTAGACTTTGCAGGGTTTTGTGATCCGGGTTCACATGGTTTTGTATCATGATTGTCACGTTTGAAACCACAAAAATCAATGTTCGTGAATTTATATATTGGGTGACTTCCCACAGCGCTAACTTGAAATTCACTCTTCAAACCTTCTTTGTCGGAGCTCAAAAGAAACCCTGACGTCAAAACATTTAGCTTTT
>Ga0307509_10009325_pt1 | contig 12305 bp, 8 predicted proteins | sample 10_EM_MG_FD_202245 | JGI IMG/M metagenome (GOLD analysis project Ga0307509, IMG submission 202245) | Populus trichocarpa ectomycorrhiza microbial communities from riparian zone in the Pacific Northwest, United States - 10_EM | ecosystem: Host-associated > Plants > Roots > Unclassified | place...
CAGCCGCAGGGGCCTCGCTCGGCATCGCGGTTGAGAAGGGCGATGCCGCCACCGGCACCTGTTTCGGCAGGATGGCCTCGCGCGCTGCGCTGGTCGAGGGCAGCGCGTCGGCGCGCCAGATCAACATTGGGATGTTGGCGGCCTTCAGCGAACGCGACATGCGCGACATCCGCTTGCGGGCCCGCTCGCTCATCTGCCCGCCTTCGGGCTGCAACTCGACGACCGCGATCACCTGGGCGGCCATGTCGCACACGGCGAAATCGACGCACTGGTAGCCGAGACGGCGCAGCCAGTCGGCGTACGAGTGCCGCTTGGGCACGCTGAGAAAGCGCGACAAGGGCACCTGCGCCAGCACCATGTATTCGGGCAGCGCCCGCACCAGCGTCCCGAAAGCCACACGTTCGTGTGCGGTCAGCACGCGGGTGGCCTGCGGTGGCCAGCCGGTCAGTGTGTCGATGCGCTCGGAGGGCGCCGTCGGTGCGCGCGCCCCGGCTGCACCGCGCCCGCGCAGCCAGAACCAGCCGAGCAGCAGCACCGCAGCGAGCAGAACCAGGGCAATTTGAAGTGTGTTCATCCGTCAGTCTCGAGGGCGTCCCGGAACAAGCAGTAAAGGTTAGCCGGAGTTGGCGGCGGCGTCATCCGCCGGTGTGTAAGCGGGAGCCGCTCAGCGCATGCCGCCGGGGCCCCCCATGCCCTTCATGGCGCCCATGCGCTTCATCATTTTCATCATGCCACCGCCCTTCATCTTCTTCATCATGTCGCGCATCTGTTCGAACTGGTTCAGGAGACGGTTGACGTCTTGCACCTGCACACCGGCACCGGCCGCGATGCGGCGCTTGCGGGTGGCCTTGAGCAGGTCGGGCTTGCGGCGCTCCAGCGGCGTCATCGAGCAGATGATGCCCTCCATGCGGCGCATGTCGCGCTCGGCGCGGTCCATGTCGGCCTGGCCAGGTGCCTTGCCACCCGTCATCTGGCTCGGCAGCTTGTCCATCAGGCCGCCCAGGCCGCCCATCTTCTTCATCTGCGAGAGCTGCGACAGGAAGTCGTTCAGGTCGAAGCTGTCGCCCGACTTGACCTTGTCGACGAGCTTCTGCGCCGCCGCCATGTCGACGCCTTTTTGCACCTCTTCGACGAGGCCGACGATGTCGCCCATGCCGAGCACGCGGCCGGCGTGGCGCTGCGCGTCGAAGACCTCGAGGCCGTCGATCTTCTCGCTGACGCCGGCGAACTTGATCGGCGCGCCGGTGATCTGCCGCACCGACAGCGCCGCGCCGCCGCGCGAGTCGCCGTCCATCTTGGTCAGCACGATGCCGGTCAGCGGCAGCGCCTCCTTGAAGGCCTTCGCGGTGTTGATCGCGTCCTGGCCCTGCATCGCGTCGACGACGAACAGCGTCTCGACCGGCTTCAGCGCGGCGTGCAGCTCGGTGATCTCGCGCATCAGCGCTTCGTCGATGGCGAGGCGCCCGGCGGTGTCGACGAGCAGCACATCGAAGTAGTGCTTCTTCGCGTAGTCGAGCGCGGCCAGCGCGATCGCGAGTGGCTTGTCTTCGCCGCTGGACGGGAACCACTCGGCACCGGCCTGCTTCGTCACCATCTTCAGCTGCTCGATCGCGGCCGGGCGGTAGACGTCGGCCGAGACCGTCAGCACCTTCTTCTTGCGCTTCTCGATCAGGTGCTTGGCGAGCTTGGCGGTGGTCGTCGTCTTGCCCGCGCCTTGCAGGCCGGCCATCAGGATCACCGCCGGTGGCTGCGCCGCGAGGTTGATGTCGGCGACGCCTTCGCCCATCGTCGCGGCGAGTTCGAGGTTGACGATGCCGACCAGGGCCTGGCCCGGCGACAGCGAGCCGACGACCTCGGCGCCCAGCGCCTTGTCCTTCACACGCGCGATGAAGTCGCGCACCACGGGCAGCGCCACGTCGGCCTCGAGCAAGGCCATGCGGACTTCGCGCAGCATGTCCTGCACGTTGTCTTCGGTGATGCGGGCCTGGCCGCGCATCGTCTTGACCAGGCGGCTGAGCCGGTCGGTGAGGGTGGAAGCCATCGGGGTGGGCGCGCGCCGCTGAACAGCAAGCGCGAAAGTACACTGTGTGCATGATTCTATCGTTCGCCCCTGCCACCGAGTCCGCTGTGACGGCGGCGTGGGCATTGGGTTTGCCCAGCCTGGTTGCGCTGGTCGCGTATGGCACGGCGGCGCTGCTGCGTGAGCAGCGCGACACGGCCTTGCGTGCTGCGTTGCTGGCCGGGTGGATCGCGCACGCGGTGGCGATCTGCGTGGACATCGCGGGCATCGGCAGCGACGTGGTCGCCGCGCGCTTCGGCTTCGCACCGGCGCTGTCGATGACGGTGTGGCTGGTGCTCGCCGTCTACCTGATCGAGACGCGCTTCGTGCCGCTGCCGGGCGCGCGCCGCGTGCTCGCGGTGCTCGGCGTGCTGGTCATCGTCGTCGCGTGGTTGTTCCCCGGTGAGGTGCGGCCGCAGGTCGCGTCGCGCTGGGCGCCGGTGCATTGGGTATTGGGCATCGCGTCGTATGGGCTGTTCGGCGCCGCCGTGCTGCATGCGGCGATGCTGAACCGCGCGGAGCGCCAGATGCGCACCGCGGCGATGAGTGCCGCGGGATCGGGCGCCGGCATGCCGTTGCTGCGGCTGGAGCGCATGACGTTCCGCTTTGTCGGCGCCGGCTTCGTCGCGTTGTCGGCCGCGATCGTGCTCGGCACCTGGTTCGCCCACCCCTGGCGTTGGGACCACAAGACGGTGTTCTCGATGCTGGGCTGGCTCGTCTTTGCCGGCCTGCTCGCCGGGCGCCGGGCGTTCGGCTGGCGTGGGGCCGTTGCGACGCGCGGGGTGTACGGCGGCGCGGCCCTGCTGCTGCTGGCCTATGTGGGTTCGCGCTTCGTGCTCGAAGTGCTGCTGCACCGCCCGCCGGTTTGACGAACGGACGACCGGATGAAGTTCATTTTGCTCGTGCTTGCGGTGCTCGTTCTGCTGTGGATGCTGCGCAGCAGCCTGCGGCGGGCGCGACCGCCCGAGCGCACGCCGCCGACGGCCAACGCACCGGCGCCGCAGGCCATGCTGATCTGCGCGCACTGCGGGGTTCATCTGCCGCGTGACGAGGCGCTGCCCGGACGCGGCGGCGAGTTCTGCGACGACGCGCACCGCGCCGCGTTCGAACGCGCGCACCCGCCGACATGAGCGGCCAGGAACGCGGACAGGAGCGCCGGTCCGCGGACCGGCGCGGCACGCGGCGCGCGCCGGTCGCCGACGAATCATGGTTCGGGGCGTTCAGCTCCGATGCCGACACGCAGCTGCGCGAGGACGACGCGCCCGAGGTCGACGACGAGTACCGCTCGCATTTCGACCACCCACCGCGCGCCCGCGCCGACAGCAAGAAGCCCGAGGATTCGCGCTTTCTGCTGCGCGAAGCCACGCGTGTGGTGGCGTCAGGGCAGACCGCGTTCGAGCGTCTGTACCGCGCGTTCATCGCGGCGCGTGCCGCGCTCGGCCTGGCGCTGGCAGTGGCCATGAGCATTGGCGGCCTGTTCGGGTTGCGCTCGACGCTGTCGGTGACGATCGTCAGCGTGGCCTACGCGGTCGCAGCGATCGGATTGTGGGCGCTGCCGCGCTTGCGCCACCCCACGGTGCCGCGCGCCATGGCGCGGCTGGGCAGCCCGCAATGGATGGCGACGATAGGCGTCGACCTGGTATGTTTCATTGCGCTGCACGTGCTGGCGCCGGGCACGAGCCTGAACTATGTGGCGCTGCTGGTGTTGCCGGTGCTGATGGCCGGCGTGCTGACGCCGCGCAAGCTTGCGTTGGCCACCGCGGCGGTGATCACGCTGGCGCTGCTGGGTGCCGCCTGGCTGAGCGTGCTGGCGGGCGCCGAAGGCTCGTTGCAGGTCACGCAGGCTGCGCTCGCGGGCGCCGGCTTCTTTGTCATCACGCTGTTGGCCGGTGAGCTGGCCGGGCGCTTGGCGCGCGAGGAACTCACCGCCCGCGGCAGCCTGGAAATGGCGCGTCAGCAGGCACAGCTGAACCGCCTCGTCATCGAGGAGATGCAGGACGGCGTGCTCGTCGTCGATCGACGCGGCCGGGTGCGCGCCGCGAACCCGGCGGCGCGGCGCCTGCTCGCGCCCACCGGGCTGAGCCGCCCGGCCCCGTTCCAACTGCGCGGGGTGCAGGCCTGGGACGCGCTCGTGAAGACCGTGGAGCGGGCCTTCATCGAAGCATCGTGGCCGGAGGCGGGGCGCGACGTCGTGCTGCAGTTCGATGCCGGGACGACCGGTGCGCCCGGGGCGCAGCGCACCTTGCGCGCGCGCGTGCGCTTCACCCGCAAGCGCGAGCCGCAGGCGATCGAGGAGTTCTGCGTGCTGTTTCTCGAGGACGTGCGCAACATGCAGGCCCGCAGCCGCCAGGAAAAACTCGCGGCGATGGGCCGCGTGTCGGCCGGCATCGCGCACGAGATCCGCAACCCGCTGGCGGCGATCTCGCAGGCCAACGCCTTGCTCGCCGAGGACGCCACCGACCCCGGCCAGCGCCGCCTGATGCGCATGGTCAGCGAGAACGTCGAGCGGCTGAAGCGCATCGTCGACGACGTGATGGAAGTGGCGCCGGGCGCGGTGCCCGCCGTCGGCGTGATCGACGCCACCGCGCAGGTCGCGACCGTGTGCAGCGAGTGGGCGCGCGCCGCCGGCGTGGTGCTGGGCGACCAGAGCGTGCTGCGCATCGAGCTGCCGTCCGAGCCGGTCGGCGTGCTGTTCGACGCCGAGCACCTGCGCCGCGTGCTCGTGAACCTGCTCGACAACGCACTGCGTCACGCGAGCAAGTCGCCGGGCGCGATCCGGCTGCGCTTGGATTCGCGCCACGAGGCGCAGGCCTTTCTGAGCCTGGCCAGCGACGGTCCGCCGATCCCACCGGATGTGGAGCCTTACCTGTTTGAGCCGTTTTTCTCGACGCGCAGCCGCGGCACCGGCCTGGGCCTGTATATTTGCCGCGAACTGTGCGAGCGCTACGGCGCGACCATCGACTACCGGTTGCGCGCAGAGGGCGAAGGCCAGCGCAACGAGTTCTATGTCGACATGCAACGCAAGGCCTTGGGCCCGGTCGAAGCCCGACTTCATTTGACGCCATGACCAACGCTTCGCACTTCAGCCTGCTCGTCGTCGACGACGAACCCGACCTGCGCACGCTCTACGAGCTGACGCTGCTGCGCGAGGGCTACGACATCGAGACCGCCGGCACGGTGCAGGACGCACTGCTGCACCTGAAGGACCGTGTCTACAGCGCCGTCATCACCGACATGCGCCTGCCCGATGGCACCGGTCTGGACATCCTGAACTGGCTCGAAGAGAGTGGGCGGCGCGAGAAAGCCATCGTGATCACGGCCTATGGCTCGGCCGAGAATGCCGTCGAGGCGCTGAAGGCCGGTGCCTACGACTACCTGACCAAGCCGGTGGACCTGAAGCAGTTCCGCGCCGCGGTGGCGTCGGCGCTCGGGCGCCCTGGGTCCAGCGGTATGCCCACGATAGACCCGACGAGCTTGCCTTCCGAAAGCGGTGCGCCGGCGCAGCCGGCTGCGCAGCGACCGGCAGCGCCGGCGGCGCCAACGCCTGCCACGCCGGTGAGCGCGGCGTTGTCGCGCATGGCCGGGCAGTCGAGCGCGATGCAGCAGGTGCGTACGCTGGTCGACAAGGTCGCGCGCAGCATGGCGCCGGTGCTGGTGAACGGCGAGTCGGGCACGGGCAAGGAACTGGTGGCGCGTGCCATCCACGAGGTCAGCGTGCGTGCTGGCCAGCCCTTTGTCGCGGTGAATTGCAGTGCCATCCCCGAGCAACTGCTCGAGGCCGAGTTCTTCGGCTATCGCAAGGGCGCGTTCACCGGCGCGATGGAAGACCGCGAAGGCTTCTTCCAGGCCGCGAACGGCGGCACGCTGTTTCTCGACGAGATCGGCGACTTGCCGCTGGCGATGCAATCCAAGTTGCTGCGTGCGATCCAGGAGCGCTCGGTGCGGCCGGTCGGCGCCGTCAGCGAGGTGTCGGTCAACGTTCGGTTGCTCAGCGCGACGCACAAGGACCTGGCGGCCGAGGTGCACGCGGGGCAGTTCCGGCAAGACTTGTACTACCGGCTCAACGTGATCCAGATCCGCGTGCCGCCGCTGCGCGAGCGCCTCGAAGACCTGGTGGCAATCAGCGAGCGCGTGCTCGAACGCATCGCGCGCGATGCCGGCGTCTCGCCGCCGCCCAAGCTCACGCGCGACGCGCTGGTCCACTTGGCGCGCTACCCGTTCCCCGGCAACGTGCGCGAGCTCGAGAACCTGCTGCATCGCGCCGTAGCACTGTCGGGGGGCGAGGTCATCGACGTGTACGACTTGGGCCTGCCCGAGTCGGTGTTCACCGACAGCGCGGCACAGGAGCTCGACCTGATCACCGAGAACACGCGCGGCGACGTGCTGCAGGCGGTGCACCGCGAACTCGCGCCCATGGTGCCGATCGAGGAACCCTTGCCCAACAACCTGGAGCAGCACCTCGACCACGTGGAGCGCGACATCCTCGTGCGTGCGCTCGAGCGGCATCGCTTCAACCGCACGGCCGCAGGCGCGAGCCTGGGCCTGTCGCTGCGCCAGATGCGCTACCGCATGGCGCGCTTGGGCGTGAATGTCGGCGGCGATGGCGGCGCCGACCGCGATTGACCGTGACCTCGATGGCTGACGCGGTGTGGCACGAGGGTTGGCTGCGGCGCGCGCGACGCTGCGAGTCGCCGAACTTCGGGCCGCGTCCGCCCGATGCGGTCGTCGACCTGGTGGTGGTTCATTCGATCAGCCTGCCACCCGGCGAGTACGGCGGCGACGCGATCGAGCGGCTGTTCACGAACCGGCTCGATTGGGATGCACATCCTTATTACCAGCAGATCCGCGGCCTGCAGGTTTCGGCGCACTTTCTGGTGCGACGTGACGGCGAACTGCTGCAGTTCGTGTCCTGCGATGCGCGGGCCTGGCACGCCGGCCCGTCAATGTGGCGAGGACGCGAGAACTGCAACGACTTCTCGGTCGGCATCGAGCTCGAAGGGCTGGAAGGCGAACGCTTCGACGCGGCGCAGTACGACGTGCTTGCGGCGCTGATCGGTGCACTCGCTGCGCGCCAGCCGATCAGCGCGGTCGTCGGCCACGAGGACATCGCACCCGGACGCAAGTTCGATCCGGGGGCCGGCTTCGATTGGTCTCGGCTGATCGCGATGATGGGACCGGCCGCTCCGTATTTTCCCGAAGAATTGCAACGACGCGTTTGATCGCTGCGTTGCTCGGCGCCGGCCGATGCGCCCGGATGGCGCGGCCTGCCAATCGAATTCGGCCTGTGTGCCAAGCGTGGCGCGGCTTGCGGATGTCGCACCGCATGGCCGCTGCGTGAACGCAGCGGCGGGCGTGGAATCGGCCACGGCGCAGCACAGGGACGTCATGAAGAGGGACGCTATAGCTAGTGCTTGTAGCGTCCTCATACCCCAGATATAGTGTGTCTTCATGGTATTCTTCAACACTTCATTCAACGCCGTTCTGCGCATCTTTTCAACGCGTGCCCGGCCCCGCTCACCCTGCCGTGAGTCCGCCCGCCGCCTCGTCGATCCGACCCTTGTCTTGCCGTTGTGGTGAGACCGTGAGTGCCGTGATCGATTGAATCGACCGTTCCAGCGACAGACCAAAATCAAGAGGGCCCTACATGCAAGCAGTCACCGCCACCCAACCCGCCGTCGCCTCCGTGCCCCGTTCCATGACCGAGCCCAAGCCCTTGGCGTCGGTGTACCAGGGCTACCAGATCATTCGTCGCAACGGCGCGGTGGTGTCGTTCGAGCCGAACAAGATCGCCGTGGCGCTCATGAAGGCGTTCCTGGCGGTGCACGGCACGCAAGGCGCGGCGTCAGCCAGCGTGCGCGAGACCGTCGACGGCCTGACCGAGTCGGTGGTGCGCGCGCTGCTGCGTTCGCGCCCGGGCGGCGGCACCTTCCACATCGAAGACGTGCAGGACAACGTCGAACTCGGCCTGATGCGCGGCGGTCACCACGAGGTTGCGCGCGCTTATGTGCTCTACCGCGAACGTCGTTCGCAAGAGCGCGCGAAGCAGGGCCAGCCGGTTGTCGCGATCACCGAGCCGGTGCTGACGGTGATCGACCGCGGGCAGCGCGTGCCGCTCGACTTCGCGCACCTGCGCACGGTGATCGAATCGGCCTGCGCTGGCTTGGGCTCGGAAGTGAAGGCCGAGCCCATCCTGGCCGAGACCAAGCGCAACCTGTACGACGGCGTGCCGATCGACGAAGTGCACAAGGCGTCCATCCTGGCCGCGCGCACGCTGATCGAGAAGGACCCGGGTTACACACGCGCCACCGCGCGGCTGTTGATGCACACCATCCGCCGCGACATTCTCGGCGAGGAAACACTGCAGGCCGACATGCACACGCGCTACGCCGAGTACTTTCCCGGCTTCATCAAGAAGGGCGTGCAGGCCGAGTTGCTGGACGAGAAACTGCTGCAGTTCGACCTGGCCAAGCTCGGCGCGGCGCTGAACGCCGATCGCGACCTGGCCTTCGACTACCTCGGTCTGCAGACGCTGTACGACCGTTACTTCCTGCACATCGACGAGCAGCGCATCGAATTGCCGCAGGCGTTCTACATGCGCGTCGCGATGGGCCTGGCGCTGAACGAGATCGACCGCGAGGCGCGTGCGATCGAGTTCTATGAGGTGCTCTCGAGCTTCGACTTCATGAGCAGCACGCCGACGCTGTTCAACGCCGGCACGCGTCGCTCGCAGCTGTCGAGCTGCTATCTGACGACCGTGGCCGACGACCTCGACGGCATCTACGAGGCGCTGAAAGAGAACGCGCTGCTGAGCAAGTTCGCCGGTGGCCTGGGCAACGACTGGACCAACGTGCGCGCGCTGGGCAGCCACATCAAGGGCACCAACGGTAAGAGCCAGGGTGTCGTGCCCTTCCTGAAGGTCGTCAACGACACGGCCGTCGCGGTGAACCAGGGCGGCAAGCGCAAGGGTGCGGTCTGCGCCTATCTTGAAAGCTGGCACCTGGACCTGGAAGAGTTCCTCGAGCTGCGCAAGAACACCGGCGACGATCGCCGCCGCACGCACGACATGAACACCGCGAACTGGATTCCCGACCTGTTCATGAAGCGTGTGATGGACGGTGGCGACTGGACGCTGTTCTCGCCCAGCACCTGCCCCGACCTGCACGACAAGTTCGGCAAGGACTTCGAGACCGCGTACACCGCCTACGAAGCCAAGGCCGCGCGTGGCGAACTCAAGCTGTTCAAGAAGACCCCGGCGCGCGACCTGTGGCGCAAGATGCTCTCGATGCTGTTCGAGACCGGCCACCCGTGGATCACGTTCAAGGACGCGTGCAACGTGCGCTCGCCGCAGCAGCATGTGGGTGTCGTGCACTCGAGCAACCTGTGCACCGAGATCACGCTGAACACCAGCGAAACCGAGATCGCGGTCTGCAACCTCGGCTCGGTGAACCTGGTGCACCACCTGACGAGCATCGATGGCGTCAAGCAGATCGACCATGTGAAGCTGCGCAAGACGGTCTCGACCGCGATGCGCATGCTCGACAACGTGATCGATATCAACTACTACGCGGTGAAGAAGGCGCGCGACTCGAACCTGAAGCACCGGCCGGTGGGCCTGGGCATCATGGGCTTCCAGGACGCGCTGTATGAATTGGGGGTGCCGTACGCGTCCGACGCGGCCGTCGAATTCGCCGACCGCTCGATGGAAGCGGTCTGCTATCAGGCGTACTGGGCCTCGACCGATCTGGCCGCCGAGCGTGGTCGCTATTCGAGCTACCGCGGTTCGCTGTGGGACCGCGGCATCCTGCCGATCGACTCGCTCGACCTGCTGGCCGAGGCGCGCGGCGGCTATGTCGAAGTGGACCGCAGCGTCACACTCGATTGGGACGCGCTGCGTGCGCGCATCCGCGAGCACGGCATGCGCAACTCGAACTGCGTGGCGATCGCGCCGACCGCGACCATCTCGAACATCGTCGGCGTCAGTGCGTCGATAGAGCCGTCGTTCGGCAACTTGTCGGTGAAGTCCAATCTGTCGGGCGAGTTCACCATCGTCAACGAGTACCTGGTGCGCGACCTGAAGAAGCTCGGCCTGTGGGACGACGTGATGGTGATGGACCTCAAGCATTTCGACGGCTCGCTGCGTCGCATCGACCGCGTGCCCGAGGATTTGAAGGCCTTGTACGCGACCGCGTTCGAGATCGAAACGCAGTGGCTGATCGAGGCCGCGGCGCGACGCCAGAAGTGGATCGACCAAGCGCAGTCGCTCAACATCTACATGGCGGGCGCGTCGGGCAAGAAGCTCGACGAGACCTACAAGCTCGCGTGGCTGCGTGGCCTGAAGACGACCTATTACCTGCGCACTGTCGGCTCGTCGCACGCAGAAAAGTCGACCGTGAAGGCAGGGCACATGAATGCCGTGTCGAGTGACGCGAGTGCGTCGACGACGGTGGGCAAGTCTGTCGATGCATCGATGAGCGTGAGCCACGTCGAGCCTGCGACCGACATGAAATTCTGTGCAATCGACAACCCCGATTGCGAAGCGTGCCAATGATTCGAGGCTGCTTCGGAACGGCATGTCGATGCGAAGTCGCAACAAGCAACGCGCGCGAATGTCAATAAGTGCTTGGGGTTATCTCGCAACACTCTCATAATTAGAACGCACAGGAAAATCTCACCATGCTGGTTTGGGAAGAAGAAGTTAAACCCGCTACCGTTCACACCGCAGGTCTTGCGCAGATACCTGTTGCGCAAGCATCGCTCGGGGCTGCGTCGCAGCTGCCGCCGGTGAGCGCGTCATCTGTGTCCGAAGACGCCAAGCCCGCGACCATGCGTCGCGTCAAGGCGGCCGACAAGCGCATCATCAACGGCCAGACCGATGTCAATCAGCTGGTCCCGTTCAAGTACAAGTGGGCGTGGGAAAAATACCTCGCGACGTGTGCGAACCACTGGATGCCACAAGAGGTCAACATGTCGCGCGACATCGCGACCTGGAAAGACCCGAGCGGGCTGACCGACGACGAGCGCCGCATCATCAAGCGCAACCTCGGCTTCTTCGTGACGGCCGATTCGCTGGCCGCCAACAACATCGTGCTCGGCACCTACCGCCACATCACGGCGCCGGAGTGCCGCCAGTTTCTGCTGCGCCAAGCTTTCGAAGAGGCGATCCACACCCACGCCTACCAGTACATCGTCGAGTCGCTGGGGTTGGACGAGAGCGAGATCTTCAACGCCTACAACGAAGTTCAGTCGATCCGCGACAAGGACGAGTTCCTGTTGCCGTTCATCGGCGAGATCATGGACCCGAACTTCCACACCGGCACGCCCGAGAACGACCAGACCTTGCTGAAGTCGCTGATCGTGTTCGCGTGCCTGATGGAGGGGCTGTTCTTCTACGTCGGCTTCACGCAGATCCTGGCATTGGGGCGTCAGAACAAAATGACCGGTGCGGCCGAGCAGTACCAGTACATCTTGCGCGACGAATCGATGCACTGCAATTTCGGCATCGACCTGATCAATCAGATCAAGCTCGAGAACCCGCAGCTCTGGACGCCGCAGTTCAAGGCCGAGATCAAGGCCTTGTTCCTGAAGGCGGTCGAGCTCGAATACCGCTATGCCGAAGACACGATGCCGCGCGGTGTGCTCGGTATGAATGCGTCGATGTTCAAGGGCTATCTGCGTTACATCGCGAACCGGCGTGCCACCCAGATCGGCCTGGAAGAGTTGTTCCCGAACGAAGAAAACCCGTTCCCATGGATGAGTGAGATGATCGATTTGAAGAAGGAACGCAACTTCTTCGAGACGCGTGTCATCGAGTACCAAAGCGGTGGTGCTCTGTCGTGGGATTGAATGGCCTGAGCGTCTGCTGCTGCATGCGCCATGGCGTGAATCTCTTGCGCCGGTTTGGGTGAGAGCAGGATCAAGATCTGCGAGGCGTGATGTTTCGACACAGAAGCGAAGCACGCGACTCGCAACCGAATTCGTCGTACTGGGGCGCCCCTCCTGGGCAGACTCTGGACGATGAATAGCTGGTTTGCATCGGCTCGCCGATGCAGAGCAGTTCTTTTTGCAACTTGATCAAGGAGAAACGAAATGGCAACTGCAAAGAAGGCTCCGGCGAAGAAGGCCGCGGCAAAGAAGGCTCCGGCGAAGAAGGCCGCGGTCAAGAAGGCTCCGGCGAAGAAGGCCGCGGCCAAGAAGGCTCCGGCGAAGAAGGCCGCGGTCAAGAAGGCTCCGGCGAAGAAGGCTGCAG
>Ga0307509_10009326_pt1 | contig 12305 bp, 16 predicted proteins | sample 10_EM_MG_FD_202245 | JGI IMG/M metagenome (GOLD analysis project Ga0307509, IMG submission 202245) | Populus trichocarpa ectomycorrhiza microbial communities from riparian zone in the Pacific Northwest, United States - 10_EM | ecosystem: Host-associated > Plants > Roots > Unclassified | place...
ACACCCAAGCCTCGCATGGTGACCGGCTGAGCCACTGACAGGTGGGAATCCAACTGCATCCGCTGTGGCAGAGATGAGGAATGGATCGTCCCGGTGGAGCTGCCGATCGCGTGCGTCCCAGACAGTGAGCCCTTCACGCTGGAGTGAGGAGAGGTGATTGACGCCGGAGAAGAAGAATGAGTCGTAGTTCTTCGGGTCGTTCGGCCCTGGATGAAACCCCTGGCAAAACGTACCGCTTCTTGTAGCGGTCGCCTGGGGCGAGATCAAAAACAACCCAGCAGTCTGACTTCTTGTTTCCGAATCGCTGGGCCCCGTCAGAGAACATCAGCACGGTATCATGTGGATTGAGGCGGGGCGCGACATCCTTGAGATAATCTTCACCATCGGTATAGTCGGAGAGGATGTCTGGTGGGTCGGTTTGACCAAGAAGGGTGTCTGTGACCTGTTGTCGATAACTCATCTTTTCTACGGTGACTCCACAGCCCCTGGATCTGGGGCCCGACGGGGATGGTCGTCATCGATTGACGAGGCTTCTTGATTTTACCACCGCTGGAGCGGAGGATGGCTGGATCGTAGCGGGCCTCCGGGCAATTGAGACAGGTGGTGAGGTATTCGTATGGGCCGGTGTGTGCCGTGTAGGTGCTGACACACATGTCGTCCTTTATGGGAACGATCCCGGTGAGGTCCTCAACGCGACGTTTGATCCGATCGTAGGAAAGGAGCCTCCATTTCGCCTCTGTGTGGCACCTGAGAAAGGCCGCGACACGTTTGCGGTATGTTTCTTGTGGAGCGTTGGTGAGGATAAGATACATGTCCAACGAAAAGCGAGTGCCTCCGTGACCGGGTTCCTGAGATGACAAAGGTCGTCCCCTCGAACTGAGTACTGGATGAGGCATTCTCGATCTCCCTGATTGCTGCGAGAGTACTCTTGAGTTCTTCTAGGTGCACAGTGATATCTGGAGTGTCGAGCAGGTCAGGGTTTCCAGAGCCTATACCATGCCAGCCTGGGAGTTGCTTTCGTCCTCGTCCTCGCTGTCGGTGTCGCCAGGAGCGATAACTACTCCCCCGCCACCCGTCAGTAAATGATACAGAATACAAATGCAGTGGTCCAACCTTCCCCATTATCATCTAATGTGTCCGCGGCTGTCATCAGGAAAACATCGAGTCAGTTTCCACGCGATTGGAAGTGCTTGGAGTTGATAGGAGTTCCACGGAAGCGCTTCCAGTGTTGACAGTCATCTGGAAGCGCGTCGAATTGTGATCCAATGCCTTTCTCTCTCACTGGTTCGTGCGCGTCACTTAGTCACCACAACTTTGTGCCAGTGGAAAAATCGGCTGGGGGGACGGGATGGGCGCCAGTTTCACCTACCGCCGCGTCAGCGGCGCCACTTCTGAAGAGATAATGCCTCTGTGTAGGTCAAAGTGTCAATATTTTACCCTTCCCTCCATGTTGCGAGGTGCTCGAGGGGGTCGCCAGCGTAGGTTCCTCAACCAAAGTCTGGGCGCTTTTGTAATAGGTAGCTGTTGCGGGATAGACAATGCAGATTCAAAAAAAAAAGTATGGGCGCTTATCGTGGGTATCATTGCCCTTTATGGGAAGCGGCAATACCCACGAGCAAGAAAAATAATATCCTGGCAAGGAAACATTTTCAAGGAATTCTGTCTCACAGATCTCTTCTGCAGGTGAAAAGGAGTTGATCTATCAAGGTGGATTGCCTAGGAGCGGATTGTGTGGGGTCGGGTTTTCGACGAGCGCCGGTTGTCACAAAGTTGTGGTGACTAGGTGACGCGCACCATAGTCACGGCACAACTCGCTCTCACCCTCAACAATGGCACAATCCCGTGGACCGTTGGTGGAACGTATGTTGCTTGCCCTCTACCGCGAATACACCTTCGAGCAGTGGACAAGGGATCATCCACTCGTCGCAGCAGACGCATGGGCAAAGGGAACGCATGACCTGGCGGTCACCCTTACGACCGAAGTGTGGGACCTCGAGCGACCTTGGAATGAAAGTCTCTTCCTCGAGTGGAGTAAGAGAGTTCGTGGCCTAAACGTGGGTCCTCCGGCCATTTTGACCAGTCCGCTCCCAACCGTTGACATTGACTTAGATACGGTATTCGCAGCTACGGGTAACGTACCCGCAGCTTCGTTCTCACCCTTGGGTCGACGTCCTTCTCGAAGTTTTGGAATGTAGCGCGGCTATGGTGCAGGTGGGTCTGGTGTGCAACTACCACGCGGACGATTGCCGAGTGCTTCACGCAGAGAACGTGCGCTATCTGCAAGAACTACAGGCAAGGTGAATATGCCACGACGTGTACTGCAGAGGAGGCTCCGAACAACCCAAATTCACTGCCGAAGTGCAAGCGCTGTCGGGGGAGGGGCGTTTCCTGCAACTGGGGATCGGAAATCCCAATGTCCATAAACCACATCAAGGTCAAAATCCAGCACGAGCAATTGGCCCGGCCCAACAACAATATCGAGGGGAATAATGGGGAGGGCGCCGCAGATGTTGCCATGAGTGGTTCTGAAGACAGCGCCGAGGATGTTGGCATGGACGATGTTTGGAACGGGGCTGAGAGTGTCCCCAGGGGCGAAGTCATAGGTGGCGTCGAGCCTAGTGGGAGTGAGTTCGGGGACCTCTTCCCGCTCCTCAAAATCGACGAGGGGATTGCGGAGGAACCTATCGAGGCCGCCTACATCCCCAATCGCGATTACCTCATCCAGCAGACCCAAATCGCCATTGGTGCGTCCCTTTCCAGAAGGGAGGCCAACGGGGAAGACATTGTCCGAGGTGTGATGGGTCTCCTTCCCAAGTCGTTGGGGTAATCTGCTGTACCATTCATCATTTGCATACGTCATAGAGAAAGAGGAACGAATCTATGAGTTTCCCCCATCACCGATGTTCACTTAGGTCGATGCCCTAAGTCTCGGTGCTCGATCGCGCGCTCGGACTGCCGACTACACAGTTTCTGTTATACATAAGGCATAAGGCACCACCGCTACTAGTCTCAGGCAGCATAAATCCATGGATCCTCAAACATCTCATAAGTTCGATCAACTTTTTTCTCGTTGCTCGTAGAGTAAGCACAAATAATGAAGACATCTCCCCGGGAACCGGCGATCTGGCTGGGTGTATACGACTAGTTTGGAAAAGTAGCTGGGAGGTACATCCCGAATCTCAGGGACGCCCTCGTGAACGATCTGGATCACCCCTCCCAGTTTTTGACCGTCGAGATTTTGGATAGCCTCGGACGGGTCCTTCTTCTGCTCGAAGGTCAACACGTCGTCGCCGCCGGGGACAGCGGCACTATCCGCGCTAGCCTTTTTTGTGTGTCGCCTTCTTTGAGCAGAGGAGGAAGCGGTAGGCGCGGGCTGTTGACATGCCGCTTTCTTCGGCACCTTCTCCTTATGTTGTTTCAGGGCGGGGATGGTCCTTCTCATGGCCTCGATCTGTTTCTCCCTCTCGGCAATGCCTAGAGACAAACATCCGTTAGCATCAGAAAACAAGAGGCGAATGAGAGGTTATTACACTGTTGGTTATCGTCCTCGCTATCGCCATCCTCAGCGCCCATATCATCGTCGTAGCTGGGCTGGGGGGCTTGGGTTGTGGGAGGTTCTTCCACTTGTCGTCGAATAGTCGTTATGGTTCGATACCTATCAGGTTCACGGGCGTACCGGCGGGGTTGAAGTGGAAACAATCGCAGATCATGAGCTTGGAAGTCGCCGAAAAATGCTTGGGCGTTGGGATACTCGTGCGCATCCAATTTCTTCCGCATTGTCGAGAGGTCCACAGGCTGCTTGATGGTTTTAGGGTAGGTTGGAATGTTTAGTGCGATCCGATCCACGAAGAATAGTAAGAAACTGTTCTCGTCCTGATAGTCGAGAACGGATGCACCAACCGGCTCGTAGAACGGACTGGCGATGTTCCAGTGCGACTTCCGATGGGTGTTGCCCGATAACTTACTACATAACCTCGACTCCTCCGCGTTCAAGTTGTCCTTCGCAGCCCTCGGCCTTCCATCCGCCCGCAGAAATGGAATCGTTCCGCCTGATAATGGGGGTCGGCGATGGGGCCTGAGGGGCGGCGAGGAGCGCGTTGCTTGGTAGGGGTGGTAGTGGTGGGGGGTGGGGTAAGAGGGACCGGGGCAGTGGGAGAGCCTTCTTGACAGGAGGGGGGTTTAGCCTCTTCAGGCGGCAAAGGTTCTTTATCGACTTGTCGAACAACTCCTGCGCTCCTCGCCTCCCCATTTTTGAAATCGCATGCTCCGGGCCGTCGAACTTGACACAGTTGGTGAGGACCAGGCGCACGTCCACGATGAACTGGTCCGCGGTCTGGCATCGCGGGTTCTCTGAGTTGGGGTCGGGTTTAGCAGGGCCCGAGATGTTCAGTTCCGTTCGATCGTCGAGAAGTCCATGGGATGGATGACGATCTTCAGGTAATGCGGAATGTTCATGATCACGACAATGGAAGAGAAGAATGGTCGTGCGTCTTTCAATTTTTCAGGTTCCTGAGGGTTGACACGCAGAATTTGTGCTGAGCTAGTGAAAGCGAAGTGGTTCCGAGCGAGTTGGGCGTTAGGAGTCGAGTATGTATCGGAGTGGGATTCGGTGGAGGATGGACGGGTGTGCCGTTCAAGATTGGACAGGAGCAGAGACGGGGGGTGGTGTGGGATTCTCGTTGAACAAAAAAGACACATTTGATCAGTACACCAAAATCTCCAGAACGACATAAAGCGCGTCATGTAACAAGAGTCACGCACAAAAATGACAGAAGCGGCGTCTGCGTAGTATGGTACCGGTCGTCCTCAGCGTCCATACATCGTCGTAGCTGGGCCGGGGTTTGGGTTGCGAAGGTTTTCCCACTTGTCGTCAAATAGCCGTTTGAGCTGGATGCCCGCCGGGTTCATGGGCGTACTGGCGGGTTGCAGTGGAAATTGTCTGGATCATGAGCTTGAAGTCGTTGAGAAACGCTTGGGCGTTGGGATACTCGTGCGCGTCCAACTTCTTCTGCATCGACATAAATCCGGAGGCTCCTTGATCAGAAAAAGCCACAATTGGAAGGACCTCGAGAGGTTTGGAAGAATCGCACGAGCCACAGGTTGATTTTGAGGGAGAAAGAGTACTGACCGGGTAAGGGTTGGCATCAGTAGGGCAATTAGGTGAGAGTGCGAAAAAACAGACAAGGGAGTCAACCAAAACAGGGTACTCGAGTCCAACGATGGTTGAAACCGGTGACATCGAGAGGCTAGGGCCCAGCAATTGATGAGTTGGGAGCGCGTAACAGGGCGGGTGGCTGTCATGTGTCAAATGTGGAGCACTGGTGATCGATGATCGATTGATCCCCGACTCCGACAGGAGGAGGGTTGGTCCGTGAGGAAACGTACCGACCTCCCTGCGAGCGACGTGTCTGTGCGGGTCGTGCCGACCGGGTCAACCAATTTTAGTTTAATTTGATGGGAGCCACGCGCAAGCCACGGGAACTGCCGTCGCCTTCTTTTGCCCCGTGCAAGTGAGAAGGCTCTGGGGCCTATTCCCCTTACCCCCAACGTTCATGGGTATCGAGCAAGCAGCCTATGCTTCCCCCAAATGTGTCAAGCCTTTGACCTGCAAAGGTGATCCCAGCTCCGGGCCAGGGTCACGCATTGAGGAGGGGTGACACAGGGTCCCATGGTTTTCGGTCCCTCCACGATATCCGGGACCACTACGTTGCTGGATAGGTTTGAGTTCGTTTGCTTGGATATAAGATGACCCCAGCAACACGAAAAATGGACCTCGGTGACACGGCGGCTGAGCTGCACGAGCCCGAGCATCTGGCTATGATCCTGAGCTCTCTCCTTTCCCCGTGACTTTGAGCTCCCCGGTTCCTCGGTTTACATTACGCGTGGTTAATTGCCACCCCGACACAACGGTATCGCGTTCTCGACCGCGACCCTCTATCGTTTGTCTCGGGTTCCACTGGGTCGCGGGCCCTTCGCACGATTGCCGTTCGTTTCTCATGACGCACTCTTGAGGTGTTTTCGAGGGTTCCGGAAAAGTATTCCTCAAGGATACTGAACAAAGGCCGACTCCATCGATTTTATCCAGGATGATTTTTGAAACGGACAAACCGATTGATAAAGTTCAACATTCAACCTTTTGTTCACAACCGATACAAGACTGCGATTGGATCCCATTTGCCGTCCCCAAAGGTTCGTTGAAACCCAGAGAACAGAACCGCCTCACCTGCCTGGTTCCAGAACCCAGCCACTCAAGTCAGATCACAAATAAGTAGCAAAGTTGATGCTGGAGCAATAAAGACTCTCGCGCTGCATCCTTGCACCGGACCCTTCACCGGGGTCGAAAACAGGAAGGTATGATTTGCAATTGGTAATACAGTGCTTCAGGCTGCATCGCGCTTCTACCGGAGCTTCCAGGTCACACTCTACCACAGAACCAACTGGCGGAGGTTCTTCTTGGAAACGATTTTATCTCAAAACCATTCATGTCGCTTCCAATCTCCAAGCTTACAAAGGAAAGGAACAAACGGGCTCGCTGTGAAAAATGCGAGGCGGTAGCGCGACGTTGAAATGCATGAAATCACAACGGCAGCAAACGAAGAAATCACAGGGGGAGCTACAAGCTATCCAGAAACTGAGAAAGGTCTTACGAGGACAAATGGGGTGGAGTCGGGGACTGGCGCCTGGCGCCGTTACGATGTGTATAGCATGCGTTGAGGGCGGAATGGGGAGGGTGGTGTGTTAACGGTTAACGTACTATTCAGTGTCGAGACGCGCCTCCCCGTACAGATCCCTCCACCACGGTATGGTGTCTCTACCCTACAACCGACTGGCTTCCTGTTCCTGCTCTCAAACGCAGCCAGGACCCTGAAAGGCAGAATGAGAATGAGGATGTGGAACAGGAAAGTGGAAAACAGGCGGACGGGTGAGTGTTATATTCTCTCCGGCCGGGATGTTACTGAGACCCCCGCACAGCAGAGAGCAGGACGCACTGTTCACTCAGGAGGATCATCGGTCTCGATTCTACGAGTGCTACCCTGTGCTACCGCGAGGAGGCCAAGGAGTATGACAGGGAGTTCATGAAGAAGCACAGCGATGATTTGAACACAACTCTGATCTTGACAGGAACACGGCAAATGATAGTCTCCTCAAGCAGACCGCGTAATAACACTCCACTGAAGGATGTAGCGTATGTATATAGTGGTCTGCGACTCGACACGTCGATTTTGTCACATCGCGGTTTTTTAGTCAGCATTTCTCACGCCCGGCCAGGTTGCCCCGCGAGTCTACACTGCAGGAGGCGGGGTTTGGGACGTGTTGCCCCGAGTTGCTTCCCTCCAGAGCCTCTCCCCTCTGTCGAAATACTGGTGGTAATACACTTTTAAGACCCCTGTGCCATCCTGCTTCCCCTCCCTTCCCACCACTGCGTTGAACTCGACACCCAACCCCACCAATACCGCAACACGAGCTCGACCCGTTTAAGAACGACTTCCTGAAATCATTGCGACAAGTGCCCTACTGGCCTTGAGCCCACCTCGCTCCCCACTCCTTCACCAATCGCGACACAAAAGTGAGGTCGAAGCCGACCCCCGTGAACTCCGAATAGGCATGTGCACACCGGTGGTGATGAAGGAGGGGTTCGTTGGACTCCGCTATGTTTTTCCCCCCTAAGTTACTAGCGCGTTGAGGCCACCGTTTGGAAGCTCGGTAATTTCGAGGCTAACATGTTTACTATACCCTTTATCTGTTTGGCGTGTTTGCGGCCGGCGCCCAGCCGTCTACTCTGAGACCCATCTAGCATCAGTACCCGGTGTGAGCATTTCAAGTTCTGACACACGTGTACTTAGTTTTCAGTAAATATGTGGACTGATCCGTCAGTCCAAAAAAAATAAGATCAATACACGGAGGTACTGCCGTGTACTACTGGGAATGCGCGCGAGTTCCCACAGTGCATACGAACCCTCCCGCGAAACCGGCGGCCCCTTGCGCACCGTGCCACGACAACCTACATTGCGAAGCCTGAGCCTCGTTACGACCCTCATCCCTTTCGACGTCCACTTCGAGCGTATCCTCCACGGTCTCCCGGTCGCGATTCCTTCCGCGCACCTCTCGATGTATCCCAAAGCCCCAGCCCTCCGCTTCCGCGTTCCACCTCTTCTACCGCGCCCACCACCCGATTAGGAATCCACGATTCCCACGTCCACTCACACCTGGACCTCGGATACTTAGTTACTCGGTCCGGTTCCGCGTTTCGACGGATCAGTGGTTGGTTTCGTAGTTTAGGTTCCGAGGTATCCCGCGATGCTTACTTCCGTTCCGATAGTCAATCCCGCATTGCAATGACATCGTCGATGACTCGTCTCATCAGTAAAAAGTCTGATCACTTTTGGGCGCCAAGCTTCTGTTGATTCACCTCCGCCAAATTTGGGCGCTTAGGGCCCTTCCACTTATCCAAAGTGACTTTCTTAAATGGACTTCTGCGCACTTACAGTCACTTTCGATCGCTTTTCGTACTTTCGGTCACTTTGAAAGTGATCGGAGCATTCCCTGATGGCCCTGTGTATATGGGCCTCGTTTCCCCTGTTTCCTTCGGGTATCTTTGCCCTTCCTACGCTCGTTCCGCTTTTCCCTTCCTCCATTCTCCTGCCAAATTCTTTCCCGATGCCCCTAAGGCTCTTCGAGATATAAACCCTCTAAAGCGTAGCGCCCAAATCAGAGAAGTTTCCCGGCATTCCGCTACCCTCCGTCGTCGTCGTGGCCGTAGCCGTTGCCGCCGTCTATCCTGATGATTCCTAACTCGGCTTGTCGTCGCCGTTGTTGCGGCCTTTCCTCGTCATCATCAGGAAAAAATGACGTGGTCGGGGACTCTAGATCTTCTACGGCGCTACAGGTGCTACCGAACGCCACGTAGCGCTCGGTAGCACCTGTAGCAGCATGTAGCGTCTTATGTAGCAAAGTCATCATTTTCTCCTGATAGTTGAGGTCGTCGAAGCCGTCGTCGCTGCCAGTGTTGCCACCCCAATCCCGCAATCATCGAAGTTGGCTTTTGTTCATCGCTATGCTATCTAGGGCATCCCTACTCCCTATCCCGGGCCCCCCCACCTACCTACCGGAACATCAGGAAAATGTCTTTTCACTTTTGAGCGTCAAAACTTTCTCGGTGATTTCCCCCGCCAAATCTGGGCGCTTAGGGCTTATACTTCTCGTTAGGACTTCGAGAAGCGGACACTTGGCTTTCGGAAGTGCGCTTCTGTGCACTTCCGGCTGCTTTTTGTGCTTTCGGTCACTTTGAAAGTGATCGGGGGATTCCCTGATGCACTTCCCCCGGAGTGATAATAGGATTCAGCCAAGTGTGCCGCGTGGGTGGCCATGAATGCAAGTTCCGATGATACTACACTCGTCTTGCCCGTGGGGACGCTCCACCGCAGTCTTCCCCGTTATAGTTCTCTGTTGATATTTACTGTAATTTACTCTATCAATGAGCTACAGTAGTTCACCAGTCACCCGGCCGCCAAAACAGTATTTTTGCCATTCCACACAAACGACCTTGTGTCACGTCGGGAAAATGGTCTGAAACTGTAGTACTACACTATACCTTCGTAGTGTTACGAAATGATTGTCCGGTTGTACGATTTCCGTCCTGTGGAACAAACCCGCGAGGGTGACCACGAGGCGCACTGTAATGTCACGGTTTGCAAAAATTCACTCAATCATCACACAAAATTGGAAAACTTCCCTCTGAGTTATCAGCCATGTCAACGGAGGGTCGTGTTGGCCTAGGGATCCCTTTTTTCCTCATTTATACAACGGCCAACTTGTGGGTGAAGCTCGAGTCTCCCCAGCTTGCCTTGTGACATATAACTTCCTAATTTGGGAGTTCACCGTGACATTTTGTCACGCAGCACTGCCATTTGGACGAGAATCTGAGGTATCTGCTCAAGCAACACACTTTCCGCAACGGGAAGAAGAAGGGAATGAGCGCAGTGGAGGTCCCGACAGTGTGACACCAAGTCTTTACTGCTTTTTTTGTGTCCAGGGCACCAGCGCTGACAACAATTATGGATCAAATATTGGCCCATGGCGCGTCTTTGCTATATTGCCTCAATTTTATCGTAGAATAACACAAAAAGTACATGGGGCTATGGGTGGTCATACTAGCCACGAGATGGTACAAAAACCGTGGTCAGACAGCGGTTGTGGAATGAGGAAAGGCTGTTTGACCGGGTGAGTGGGGGTGACCAGGTGACCGGTGAACTACTGTACTTGATTGGGCACGCATGCAGGACCTCCAGCGTTCTCGGTGCCCCGTCGCATTTGCCAGACTCTCCTGCGCAGCCGAACGAAGACCGGAAGGCGTTGAACACCATGACATACCACTGTACACCGTACACAACCCGCATGTCAAACCAATGCCGGCAGAACGAGGAGAAGCACAAACCCTAACTGGAGGTTCCATTCCCGTTCTGCATAATGTACATCGCGAGCTCGAGAACATGAGTCTGGACTGCCAGCTCTGCGTCCACATCGACGAGCTTGCGTCCACGACCATCCTCCACCCGCTTAATCAGGTCCCAATACACCAGATACGACGAGGGCGGGTTATAGTCCAGCCTCATGCCGTGGGGAAAGAAGATCCGGGTGTCGCGCTGCGGGCCATTAACATAGAGGGGTAATACCAGATTGGACAACCTTGATTGCGGAGAAAGTCCAAGGCCAGTGAAGGTGGAGGTAACGGGGTCCGTTGGGCGTAGGGAGAGTTCATGAGCCTCCAAAAGGACGTCGAGCATCGGGAGTATTCGGGCAACAGCAAGATGCTTTTCGGAGGTGACGACCATTTTAAGATTCTCCTGGAAACCTTTTATACGAAGGTATGGCTCGAAGAGCCCCCACACCTGGCTCGCAAGCTCGGACTCCCCGATTCTGCGGTAGCCATGCAGGATAAGATTTTGGTAAAACAGGGTGCTGGTGGTAGTTCCTACCCCCTGGCTGGTTGTTTCAGCGGACGGATCTCCCAAGCAGATAGGTAGGGGGTGCGATTAAGGGATGTTGGTACCTTGTCATGGGACTCATCAGGTTTAAACAGTCCCTCTGCTCCGAGCGCTCGCGGGATGGAATCGAGGGGACGCCCCGTTGTGATTATCGTTCTGCAGTTTTTCATGGCCCGGTTGATGTTACAGGACAGCCCGTGACAGTCCAGGGCTAAACTATCCATAACGTTGGGTCCGGAAGGAACAGGTACTGGACTCAATCGGGTCAATCAGAAGCTGCAAAAGGAGGGCCGGAGTGAGGATTGAGCACTCAGCTCTCACCATCGGGAGTCGGCATGTTTGGGAACAGCCCTCGAACCTGTCTGAAGATTTGTTCACAGACAAACGACCTTCCCCATTGTTCTTCTACGACCACTTTTAGGTAGTGGGACTGTATGATATCCACGTCAGGCCTCGAAGAGCACGATTGGGTTCGAACCGTACCTCGGCCACTGCTATCCGATGCAACCAGTCATCCGCATTTCCTCTTTCGTCGAAGATGGGCGTTTCATTGGCTGTCAAAAGCATTTTGAGGAGGTTGGATGGCTCTGGTCCCACGTTGCTTTGGCCCTGTCGGCGGGGTGGAGGTGTCATGCCGTTTAGAGACCGCTCGAGCAGGTCGCGAAAGTCGTTGTAGCGGTGTGGATCGACGCTAGTCATAGTACCGTCTTCGGACTGTGGGCAGGGGAGCCTTGGGAGGTCGCCGTGGTGCCTTTGACTGTGGAGCCAGCAGTCCGATCGCGGCGATCAAGGGCAGGCGTACTATTATCCCCACGACCGAAGGGAGGGGGGTCATGTTTTTTGTTCGATCATCTCATGGCACATCGACTCAAAATTTTGGTAGATTTGAAATCGTTTTTACCCACGACCCGATTCCGGTTTAGTTATGTAGTTCTTTGCTTGTTCGTGTTGACATCGTCACGGAGCTCCTGCCATCCCGTGAGTACCTTGTACCCCAAAACCCCTAGGAATTCGCCCCACACCACATACCTGCGTCTCATCAGGGGGGTTATAAAATGGGAGCCTGAACGACCAAGGGCTGTTTGACTATCGACTCATTGTGACCATGCACGCCCCAAACATCAGCAAAACGGCCAAAAACTTATCTCAGCTTATCTGCTTTCCTCGACTTATTCTCGCTTTTCCAAGGCCACGAACTTGTTTCCAACTTTTATTGATGATATTACATATTACCTCGAATCTTTCGTGCGACGCGACCTATGTTTCGGGCCTTTTCGTAGCCTTTTACCATAGATCCCATCACTGTCACTACTTTTAATC
>Ga0307509_10009327_pt1 | contig 12304 bp, 14 predicted proteins | sample 10_EM_MG_FD_202245 | JGI IMG/M metagenome (GOLD analysis project Ga0307509, IMG submission 202245) | Populus trichocarpa ectomycorrhiza microbial communities from riparian zone in the Pacific Northwest, United States - 10_EM | ecosystem: Host-associated > Plants > Roots > Unclassified | place...
AGCCTCGGGTTGCAACCTACGTTCACGAAAGGCTACTAAGTGTTATTTCTATTCTTCCATTGTTTTTTGAAAGGGGTGACCTCATGGCAGTGAACTTTCACTCCCCTGAGGGACTTTTTGATACTTCTCAGAATTTGTTTCGTTTGTACAATGCTTACTCCATCCCTAGTGGTAACACTAGGTCAGTTTCTCCTGTTGATTTGTTTCCTCAGCATGATTTTCCTACACTTGTTCTTGGGGACTTTAACATTCATCACTCCGCTTCCAACCCGACTCGTTTGCTTTCCAACCACGATCAGTTTATAAGTTCTCCTTATTTCGACAGAGCATCGGCGCTGTTGTTTTCTCTCCTCAATACACCCGGGGTCTACACTAGGTTCCCATTCACCTCCAATCATCGCCCCGCAGTTCTTGCCTTGTCCTTTGCCAACACTGCCTTGCTTCCGTTTTTTTCCTCCTGGAACCCCTCCCTCCCGCCAACTGGTTCGGATCATCCCTCCTCACGATCATTCTCTCCACTCCGCTCCTAAAGCCCCCACCCAAGGGCCTTAACTGGAAGTACACGGATTGGGATCTCATCTCCCCGTTGCTCGCCGATCTTACGCTTGCAACTCCTCCTTTTCTCCCCACTCCGCACTCACTCGACCTATGGTTCGATGACTGCCTCGCTAAGATCACGCGCCTCATCACCTCCAACACCCCTACCAAACGCCCATCCTCCTACTCTAAACCGTGGTGGACTCCTGAACTTACACAGCTACGACGCATCCATCACCATACCTCCCGTCTCATGAGAAAGAATCAGACCTCGCCCGCCCTGGCCTGTGTGGCTCGAAACACATATTTCAAGGCTATCCAATCTGCCAAAAGGGTCCACTGGTCGCAGTTTCTGGCCAATGTCGACGCGCGATCAGTCTGGGATGCCAGAAAAATTGCGGCCGGCAGAGCTCCTGATCGGTTCCCCACTCTCGAGAACGCCTCCTCCCCTACCGAAATCAACAACACACTTCTACAGCATTCTTTTCCTCCAAGACCCTCTCCTCCTCCTCCCCTAATCCTTCCTGCGTTTAAAGACGTCCCTCCAGTTTTACCAGCAGAAGTGTCCTCCACACTTCGAAAATCGTCTAACACTTCGGCCCCTGGCCCGAGTGGTATTCCTTACTCTATCTGGAAGCAAGTCCATAAGGCCAATGAGCGGCTCCTTCCATCTCTGTTCACTCCTCTCCTCACCCACAGGTATCACCCACTAGCCATGAAGAAGGCCAACGGCATTGTCCTGAACAAGCCAGGCAAACCTGATCACCGTACACCTGCTTCCTTTCGCATCATTGTCCTGCTCGAAACTGTCTCCAAGATCCTCGAAAGACTATCTGCTCTTCGTCTTGCCACCGCCGCCCGCTCCCTGGGCCTCTTACATCCTAACCAGTGTGGGTCTCTAGCCGGTCTGGGCTGTTTCGACGCTGTCGCTACTCTCACCCACGAAGTCCGTCTACTTCAGGCTGCTTCCTTCAAAGTTTCAACTCTTTTCCTGGATGTCAAAGGTGGATTTGACAATGTCTGCGCAAAGAAGCTGGCTGCTATCCTCACCAGAGGAGGTGTCTCCGCGTACCTGGTTGCCTGGATCAAGTCTTTCCTCTCCAAACGCCAATGCCGACTCATATTCCAAGGCGCGCCTAAGGTTTTCTGCCCGGTCGCTGTTGGCACTCATCAGGGCTCTCCGATTTCTCCTCTCCTTTTTGTGCTTTATATAGCCAGCCTCCACCCGACTCTCCCTTAAGGTCTGGCGATTGCATATGTCGAGGACCTCACCATCACGGTTGGCTCAGACTCGGTACGTTCGAATGTCCGCGCTCTTCAATACTATTTCGGCAGCATCCAAAGGCAGGGTGCCGACTTGGGGGTGGCTTTCTGTCCCCAAAACTGAACTCATTCACTGGAGAACCCCGAAGGACCGTTCGGATGTTTCCTTCGCCCCCATCGTGATCAACGACATGCTTTTTCCACCCTCTCAAGTTGTGAGGTGGCTAGGCTATTGGCTCACCCCTACTCTACACTCCTCCGTTCACTTCCTGAGACGGTTGGCTCTAGCCAAAGCCTCTTTCGCTTCAATCCGACAGCTTAGTGCAGCTGGCAAAGGTCTCTCCTCCTGGTGCAACAGAAAGCTTGTCTTCGGCGCCATTCTTCCTATTCTCACCTACGGCTGCGACCGATTTGTCCCGGACGCAGCCACTCTCAGGAAACTCAACTCGTTCTGGCATGTGGTGCTACGATGGACGACCAATTGCTTTTACACGACCCCCCTCGGCACTTTGTACCGGGAGGCCTCACTCCCACCCATTTCCTCCATCTGCAAACACCGCCGTCGGTCAGCTGCCATCCGTTTGGTCTGCGCCCCTTCGGAATTCAACCCTGCCACAGCCCGCATACCCGAATCTGTGCCCACCTGGGACCAGGGCCGTTCTGCGGATGATTATCGCTTTCTCCTCCGAGGCTCCGCCAAAGCCGTCCACCTTACTTCATGGCTTGGCCCGGCGGTTAACTCAGCCAAGCACCTACCACTAGACTCCCTTTGTCACGAGGTTTCAGACCTTATTGAGGAAATCCCTATCCTCCCACTCGCCTATACCGATCTCGTAGCGCTCCCGCTATCGAGGATACCTTCAGTCACCTACCAAGCCCTCAGAGCTCCTCTGTTACAGTCACTCCTCGCTGACTGGTTAGACTTGAGTCCGCCAGTGCCCCTCTCATATCCTTATAGTGCCTGCCTCACTCCCCACGCCTTTACTGGCCTCCCTCAATTTATATGTGGCCACATTCACCAGATGCGTACAGGTTCCGGCTACCTTGCCGCACATGTCTCCTGGTGGAGTAGGGACTCCAGCACCGTATGCCCATTCTGCGAGGAAGACGATGAGTCCTTCCAGCACGCGATTCTCCTCTGCCCCACTAAGGCCCAGCCTCGCCTCACCCATCTCTCAGGTGTGGATGACATTGGCCCTGACGGTCCTCTTTGGCTCTAAGTTCCCCTCCTCAGGGGGTTAGCTGAATATCTCTACGCTACACGCACTGGTTTCCCTCCAACCATGTTGCGCATTCGAGCCAATACTGCTACTCCTGAGCCGGGTTCGGGCTCAAATAGTGCTTAACACAAAAACTCCCTAGCTCGGCCCCGGCCTTCTAGGTATTGCTACTTCACAAACTCCCCTCCTCAAGCTTTTCCTCAGGGTATTTTCTATACAGTTTATGAGTTTTCTTTGTTCCTAGTTGACTGCGGCAGTGGGCAGGTAGGGCGGGGAGGTTTTATTACTGGTGAATGTTCTTTTTATTGGTATAAGGAGGATTTTATTTTACTTGTGTTTTGATAGTCATCAATGGCAATGCAACTGGGTTCTGATGATCCCGCTTGGAGAGTTTTTGCACGTGTTGTTTGAATTTTGTTCTTTCCTTTGTTTGTTTTTGGAATTAAGGTTTTTTATATGCCATAGGGTAAGCTGCATGCAAGATTTTGTACCCTAAAACAATAATCATATGATTCAAAAAAAAAAGAAAAAAAAAAAAGAAAAAGGTACAAAGACAGCCATCCGCCGTCTCCTCTACACACCCGGCGATTGAAATCTCAACACCACGAGATTATCACCACTTTTCCAAACTCCACCCCCCGTCATGGATTTGTCCTAGGGGGTGGAGACATACCTCCTCTGCTCTCTCCTTCCCTTGGGTTTATCCCTTTGGGCTTTCTTTACTCTGGGTTGATGGATTTCCTCTTCTTTTGATGATGTTTCCTCTTCCTACCGCGCTTTTACTCTGCTTCGCTTAGAGCATTAGCACGGTCGGCAACACTCTCCTCACCGCCCATGTTACAGACGGCCGGGTACACGGTTTGCAGTAAGAGAAAACCTTTCAACAGGGCACGGTCGATTTCTCTACTCTCTTTATCTTTAAGAGGCTGTCTATTCAAGACACGAACGCGATTACCGATAGTTTCTAGGGCACAGAGTTGGGTCTACCCCTCTTTCTCCTCTTCTCCTCACGGTCGGATCGGCTGGCACCCTACTGCTACTTCACCTTTCTGGCTGGTACCTACAACTACCTTGCTGGTATCCATAACTACTTCTTCACCATTCAGACTATGACCACGGTCCATCACGGCCTGCCTCTGGGAGGATGGTATTGCACTATCTCCTGCCTCTTTTTTGAGTCTGCGGCCAAAATAGATGGCATCTTTAGCCTCCCCAGGACTTCGATCATGCCGAGCCTGGCCCCTCCTGCGCTGAGTGTGCGGAATTTTCAAGTGGTCTCCTCTACGTTTGCTTTTCGTTTTTCCTTTGTTCAGATGATCGTCCCATGGGTTTTCCTGACTCTTCCTGCTTGTTCTTTGATTTGATTCCTTTCGTCTATCTTCTTAGCTGGTCAAGGGTTTCTTGTTAGGGGCCAGATGTGCGGTTGGTTCCATACCAGAGGGACTTGGGGGGTTGGCCTTTTCCCAGGGGTAGGTGGGGGTTTTTTCTATGCCATAGCGTAAGCTGCATGTAGGATTTTGTAACCTAAAACAATAATCATATGATTCAAAAAAGAAAAAAGAAAAAAGAGGTACAAAGACCGCCATCCTCAGTCTCCTCTACGCGCCTGGTGATTGAAATCTCAGCACCACGAGATTATCACCACTTTTCTTTTCTCCACACCCCGCCATGAGCTCGCTCTAGGAGGTGGAGTCATACCTCCTCTACACTTCCCTCCTCTCAGGTTTATCCCTTTGGGCTTTCTTCACTCTGGGTGATGGATTTCATCTTCTTTGATCATGTTTCCTCCCCCTACCCCGCACTTGCTCTACCTCGCTCAGAGCATTTGCACGGTCGGCAACCCCCTTACCGCGTCAACGGGTCGGTCGCAGTCTCGGGCTATCGGTGAAGTAGTGGCCCCGGTAGCTCTGCTCTCTGGTATTGCACTATCTCCTGAGAGTCCTGTCCGGTACGGTCGGCATCGTCCAAAAGTCGTGAACTCGCTTCGGTCGCCTTCCCTCGCACTTCTCGGTTTGGGTCTACCCCGCCTTCTCCACTTCTCCTCATGTTCGGATTGGCTGGCACCCTACTGCTTCGCTCTTTGGCTAGCACCCTACTGCTTCTTTACCCTGGGCCTCGGTTCCCTTCTGATCTCTGGGCTTGGGTGATTGTCATGGCTGCGTGCGTGGCTTTTGCCTGGGTTTGGGGTAGGGGTTTCATGCCTGCGGGCTCTGTTGCCTCTGGGTAACATGCACTCCCTTCCGGTCTCGTTTCCGGTGGGCCTATGGTCGCTACTTCCCCCTACCACACACTTCCGTTTGTGTTGGTTTCGGTTACCGATCTTTCTCTTGGTGGTCTTGTCTGTCCTTGGGTCCGCGACGTAAGAGTCCCAGGTACATATTTAGGTACCTCTTAGTGTCTGATCATTGGCCTACGGCTTTGTCCTGCTGGCTCCTTGGCCCCTCCCCTGCTGCGGCCGAATGGGGTCAGTCGTGGGCTATAGGTGGGTTGCTTCTGGGTTCGGCTGGGATTTTTCTTCCTTGGGATTTGTGAGGTTTCTGTAATTTCCTTGGTTGTTCACTATTGGGGTGGGGAGTTTTCTTATGGGCTGCACGTCTGTGGAGGTTTTCTGGTTCGTTGTTTTCAGGCCTGTACGCTATTCTGTAGTTTCTACCCATAGTCCCGGACGTTTTGGTGTCGGGCAGGGTCAGAGGGTTTTAGCACAAGGGATCCGGGATGGACTGTAGGTGGAGGTTTTTCTTGTCTTAGAGCGATCTGCATACTGGAGTTTGTACCTTAAACAATACTAAAATGATACTAAAAAAAAAGAAAAAAAAAAAAAAAAACGGTACAAAGACAGCATTCAGCTTTAACGCTATGGCCAACAAAAACCGTACCCTCCACACCCCAGAAAACAACCAAACCCCCAAGTCCCTCTGGTATCAAACCAACCGCACATCTCGCCTATCGCCCAACCAAATCCTACGAACAAACTCGTACACCCGAAGGAAGTAGAAAGGAAAGAAACAAGCAGGAAGGAGAGGAGAACCCTTAGCGACATCTACCACAGAAAGTATAAAAACATAAGGAATGAATGAACCCCTGACAAAGGAAATTTACGTCTGATAAGTGACGTGGATCAGCCTGACCTAGGAAGTGAGAGTATGGACCTGCACACTGGAGCGGTGCCGGGGGACGAAGCAGTGCCCGATGGCAGGGTAGCATGGTGTATGGAGGCGACCCTGGTGAGGGGTCGCCGGGGGGAGTGCCAAAGCGGCATTAGCGACGGCCAGGAGGACGGGCGTAACTGAGGCGGGTTTTGTATAGCGACCGAAGATCGACCGCGGGAGGGGAGCAGTAAGGTGCCAGCTGAGCGGGTGGATGTAGCTGTAACCGAGCAACGGGACGAACACCAAGAGGGTTGAGGGAGGGGTATGTGAGGAGGAAGGACAGTCCGAACACTTGAGACGACCGACTAGAGTAACCCCGGCCGATGCTTTTCCGAATGCGAAACGAAGACGCGGTGCTGAAGTTACTAACCGAAGTGTTCCCCCACAGGACCACACAATTGAGATGGAAAGGTACTTCGCAAAGGGTTGGAAAGCTCAGCGCCGACCGTGAGCAAAGAGGACAGAATGCCGACAGTGCCAAACCTAAGTGAGGTGCAAAGGAAGTGCGGGGTAAGGGGGAGAACCGAACTTCATGAGCGGAGTCAACGATGAACAGGAACAAGAACCCCATGGAGGAGGGGGTAGACCCCAGAGGGAGAGGAGGGGTTGTAGCATCGCTCCCCTAGGCAGAAGCCATCAAGGGGGAGGAGAGGGGGTGGTGGTGGCATCCCACGATGATTTCCCTGGTGTTGAGATTTCAATCGCCGGAGGTGTAGGGGAGATGGTTCGTGTGGTCGCAAGATGACAGGCTCCTCTCCAATATACTATCCAGGGCGAAAAAATGTGAAAGGTTCGGAATTACTCCCCCCTTCAGGGCGGTAGTCCCTACGCCTCGACTAAGCATCAGCCTTTTCATTTAACCGTCCCTCTCTATGAATAACCTTAAAATTGAACCGTTGTAGAAACTCTGCCCAGCAATGTTGTCTACGGTTTAGACTCTTTGTAGTATTAAAATACTCTAAATTCTTGTGATCAGTGTACACCAATATCTGATCATCAACCGACATCAACATATATGCCCATTCCTTAAAGGCTGCCACTATTGTGGCCATTTCCTTATCATGCACGTCATAATTTATTTCTGCTGGCGAGAACTTTCTACTATGAAATGCTACAGGATGCCACTTCTTTGCCTCAGAGAGTTGAGATAATACGGCTCCAAATGCAATGTCACTAGCGTCGGTTTCCAACTTAGTTGGACGAGTGTCATCAAAGTGTGTCAGAATGGGACCTGTGGTAAACATCTCCTTCAATTTGTCAAAAGCATCCTGACATGAAAGAGTGCACATCCATTTGATACCTTTCTTTGTCAAGTCGGTTAATTGTTTGGCTATCTTGCTCAAACCTTTGATGAACCGACGATAGATATTGGCAAAGCCCATAAACCTTTGGACATCGACGACCTTGTCGGGCATTGACCATGCCCGCATGTCTTCAACTTTTGTACTTGTCATAGAGATTCCTTTATCGGATATCTTATACTCAAGGAACTCTACCTCTCATTGATAGAAGCTTGACTACTTAATGCTAACGCAAAGGCGTGCCATTCTCAACCTTTCCATGACCCACCTGACCAGGGCGACATGTTCTTCAACAGTCTCCGTATAGATTAATATGTCATCCATATAGGCAATGACTCCGACATCTAACATGTCATGGAATACATCATTGATCATACTCTGGAACGTTGATGGTGCGTTGCATAACCCAAAGGGCATCACGGTGTACTCATAAAGACCATACCTGCTTTTAAAAGCGGTCTTCCATTCTTCACCTTCCGCCATGCTGATAAGGTAATAGCCATTCTTCAGATCCAATTTTGTGAAGATAGTGGCTTTACCGAGCCTACTCCTAAGCTCGCTCATCAAAGTCAACGGATACTTATTCTTGATGGTAATCTTTTTTAACTCTCGGTAATCAACACATAACCGAAGCGTTCCATCAGGCTTCGGCACAAATACTATAGGGGCGCCTATTGGCGAGGAAGATCTTCTAATCTTTCCATGGTCTTCCATTTCCCTAATATAATCCCAAAGTGCGTCCAATTCCTTCTTAGACAAGGGATAGATAGACCCATCTGGTAGTTTCGCCTCAGGAATCACGTCGATATAATGATCGTATTTACTATGCTCAGGTAAAGCATTGATTTTCGCTTGACTGAATATATCTGCATAGTCTCTATATTCCGGCAGAATCATAATCTTGATGTCCTCGGAGTCTTCATCAGTTCAAAGGGCCAGGCCCATGACAAATATATTGTCCGGGCCCTCGGCTAAGAGTTCCTCTTCCTTAATGAACTCTAAGCGCCTTTCTTTCCTTAGGCAGTGGGCTATACAATATTCAGATCACGACTTAAGACTGCCCTTCTCCCAGTTAATGCCTGGGTTGTGGTCTTTTAGCCACGACATTGGCAGGTAACGATTCACTTTGCCTGCCGGCATATCTGCGACTTCAAATCGCATTTTATTCATATAGTCTCCTATGTACATATCCACCGTAGTGGTATAGTGTAGACCTGAGCCGGGAATGTGATTTCCACTGGCATCTAAAATCGGTGTCAGTTCCTTCCGACGTACACAAGGTACTTGGGCATTCTTAACCCAGTCACTGCTTAATACAGCCCCAGTAGCACCACTATCCAACAATAAGAGGGCTTCACCACTTAGCCTCTTTTAATTGTGGCTCCATTCCAGTCTCACTCTCACATGGATGGATCTTTGATGCGGTGGTGGGCCTGCAAGCCTGAACCACTTATCGGGTCTCTTGTCCCTAAACATCTCGGTTAGTAAATTTCCCGAAGAATTTGGTTTCGTTTTACAATAGCTAATCAATGTCTCTTACCTTTCGACACAAGAGCGGCCACAACGGGTCATGAATAACTTTTATCACTTGATAAATTTTACGGGGTTTCAATAGCTTGGCTGTTTACTATCACGCCAGCATGATTTCGGGTATTCAACCCTCCTCAGGTAAACTTGCACAATAACTTCAATTGCTAAGTCAAGTCCAGCCTGACGAAATCAACACAAAACCCAACCAAATTCAATCCAAAATTCCAAACAGTATGAGATAAGCAAACAACACTTTCGCAAAATCACATAAGAAAATAAAACAAAAGCGCAAAACAAAGTACCGCAACCATTCCCAATGTAACAAAAGAAACCCAACCAATCTCGCTATCCCTATAGCCAGATTTTGGTTTCAATATGTTGTACCTCTGGTGGGGAACATTACTTCTTCGTTTCTGTCATCTATCTCATTAGCCCTTCTAGGCACTAGAGTAGAGTTAGCTTTTGCATTTCTATCACCACTTGGGATAGATCTTGCCTAGCCGTCCATATCGGTATCAATCTCCAAGATATCCAAATCTGGAGGTGGTGATCCGCAGACCTCGGCTACAACTTGCTTAACCGCAGGTTTTGGAGCAGCTTCAAGGCGTCGCGATTTCGGGACTTGGCTGGCTTCGAATCCAGCTTCACCGGCGCCTGATTTTCGATTAATTCGAGAGGGCGCAACAACTGGAGTAGCCGAAGGACACTTTGCCCAGTAGTGACCAGCTTGTCCACATCGAGAGCATTGATTCAACAGTTTGTGTTTGTCAATCAGAGTCTGAGGACTATCACGATGCATTTTTGTGTGTTCTGTCTCTTGAGGTCTTGAAGACCCAGACGTATGGTTGCGGGGTTTCTGTTGGCGTGGCCCCGCGCCTTTCCGATCCTTTCGCTGTCTTTTAGCGGACGATTGCCTATCATCACCCTTTTCCGGCTTTGAATGATGTTTTTCCCTTGTAACCGTACTGTTAAAAGAAGCAACGTCTTCCAACTGATGGCCGGTTTGATGGAGGACATTGATATATTCGACGTATTCGTCGGGAAGCGGAGTTTTCAAAGCCCATGCATTGCGAAGGTCTGTAGTTATACCTACGCAGGCTTTGTCCTTGACAAAATTGGCGCTATATCCCAACTCCAAAGCCAGTCTCATCAGTTCGTCACAAAAGTGATCAATCTTACCGGACTTCATAGTCAAATCATTCCACTCCCTAAGAGCGCGATCCCGATCAGAGTGTCCACCAAAACTTGACACCAGCCGTTGCCGAAAACCTTCCCAAGTGTGAAGGACATTTTTTGGATCGAAGGGAATACCTTCTCGACTGGTACCCTCTTCACTAACGTAAGGGTGTATACTCTGGTACTATTTTTTGGCAGGATCTTGGCGAAGGGGGATTACCAAACTGACTTTATCCCAGTCCTTGCGGAGGGATTCTCTAAAGTAGTCTAGATTGATTTCGCAATCCTGTATGAAGCGTTGAGTATCGGTAGAGTCATCTTAGAACGGATCGACACCTAATTTCTCTGGTTTCTTCGGTCGATGCGCTGACTTCTTACAGTTGTGTTGTGTCCGACGATACTCAGCAAGCTCATGACACCGCCTATCATACTTTTCCTCCCTCGCATCATTCCAGTGGGACTTGCGTCTTCCTAGGAATTTCCGCGGATCAGAAAGGGAGGAGTCAGAATCGCCATCTGAAGAGGAGTCGGAACCACCCAGGTCTCCACCGCCTCCAGCGTTTCCACCACGGGGAGGAAGATTTCCTCCACTGCCACCAGCGTTGCCGCTGGGGCCTCCCCTAGAGGAATCATGCCCACTAAAACCATCTTCGCCAGGCAAGTCTTCCTCCATTCTCTCAGGTAATGGGTTAGACGGTGGGGGAGGAGGTTGTTGACTTGCAGCACGAGTGTTAACCGCATAGTCAGTTAAAAAATCAGGGCTGTCACTATGCCTAGTGTGCCTCACACTCTCACAGTACCCGCATCGGTTCTGTTTTGACTTTGGCTGAGGAGCGTCGTTCAAAGGTCTCGACCAAATCTTGATCGGCTCAAAGTCACTCTTGAGACATGGAAACCTATGTGCATAACGAATATCGCTTGCTTTGGCCACGACCCTACAGTTAGGGGAACAAACACCCGTAGGCGCTGGCGCCTCTGACCTTCGGGCAAAACCGGGAGGTCCAACATTACCCGAAGGCTTTGCTGGTGCGGGTGGTGCTATAGCTTAAACAAAGGCAGCTGGGCCTTATGGAGTGGTGGGTAGAGGGGTTTGCCCTGCTACGGCAAAGGGTCGTTCTCGTTCGATATGAATCGCCGGCTGATTTTCTTCCACTGCCTAAGGGGCAGGTACTATCGACGATCGTGGTAACGGAGAGGGGGTTGCGGGGACCGCCTCCGGAGGCTGCGGCTGTGGAGAATTCTGTCTCGATAATTTCCCGATGAAATGGAGCTAGATTTCGTAACCCCGAGAGGACGTGACGAGGGCCGGAGGTTTTGACCGAAAGAGTTGTGCCCCGTGATCGGACAACCTCACTGAAGGCCAGTTCGAGAGGCGTTTGACATTCATATACTTCGGCCACCTGCTTTTGCAATTCCGCAAGCTGATCTTGCAATGCGATGAATTGTCTACCCACTTCGTTCAACCAAGGTTGATATTTCTCATTAATCATGCAGGCTGCAACCTCACCAGCATAATGAGGAGGGGGTTCTATTGCCAACGGAAGAGCAGGGGCAGCATTCATAACCACGTCGTTCTCAGTGTCAATGGAGTAACTCTGGGCAGAGGCCGGCTCCAAGACTTCTACCCGTTTCCAAATCATCAGATCGGACATAGCTAACTGGCGGAAGTTCTTTCGCTGGTATTCCATCCAACGATTAGCATTTTCCACGATCTCAGTTTCAAATGCATGCTGATGCTCTTCAGCAAGGTTGAGGAGGTGGCTTTGTGCATCTTGCATCTGCCGTGTGATTTCCTCAAGTATGTATGGTTCAACGAGATCTTTTGAGAAATCAGCGAAAGTCATCTTCCGTCGTCTATTCTGGGGTATTCTCCCTCCTACAGACAGGTCATGAGTGAAACTTTGGAGGAAGGTGCAAGGGTCTTCAATCTCCATCACTCTGACCGTACGAGGTATTTCAATCTCAAAGGTAGGGTCATTCTCAATGTCATATGTCAGGAGCTTGTAACGGGGGCACCCTATAGAGAGGTGAACTCTAAGGTTGCGACCGCACCAAAACTCAATGTAGAAGATAAAGATAGAGTAAATAATTCACGAAGAATCAAAACGGTTAAACTTAATATCGTTAA
>Ga0307509_10009328_pt1 | contig 12304 bp, 15 predicted proteins | sample 10_EM_MG_FD_202245 | JGI IMG/M metagenome (GOLD analysis project Ga0307509, IMG submission 202245) | Populus trichocarpa ectomycorrhiza microbial communities from riparian zone in the Pacific Northwest, United States - 10_EM | ecosystem: Host-associated > Plants > Roots > Unclassified | place...
AGCCTTTGCCTCTCTGCGGAAACAAAATCACGGAAAGCACTGGTGATGCCATCACCAGTGGACTGCGCTGAAGCTGAGTATTGGAGATTCGACGCAGTGAAGTGGTACTGACGATCGCTGGGGTCGGTGCCCCCAGGTTGGAAATCAACACCTGAGGCGCTACAGCGAGACCACCCAAACCATGAATCGGGACCCTGGGGGTATCCCGCTTTGGAGTATTTCCGATTATGTCGTCGCGTGTTCCGGAAGTTACACCCGGGGCAGGATTGGGAATGTCATCAGTCTCTGTCTTGAACCCTGAACACACTTATGAGTTGACGCATGGATGTGCAACACGGAGTCACTCACAGCCTTTATTGACCCCCTTTGCATTCGCAGGACCAGATGACCATGTGTAGATATTGGTCGAAGCGATGAAGATGGAATCCTTGAGGGGAGCACCAGGAATAGAGATTTCTTTGACATCTTTCAATGTCACCCCCGTCCCGTCACCTTCGCCACCGGTAGAGCTAACGACACCTTCGTATTTCAGACCAGATTTGGTAGAGATTGTAACAGAGGTACCCTAGATACATTCGGAGAATCAAAGGATGGTCACAACAAGAATCGTGTGGGGTATACAATAAAACCGGTGAGGAACTCCAGGATGCGGTCGGTCTGCTGGGGACGAGCGCCATTCTGCTGGTTCAAAGGAGGGAACAAGCTAGTGTCTTCGGGCCGTCGCGATGGAGGTGGCCGATTGGGTAAGCAGTCGGAGGTCGAGGCCGGCGAAAAGCTCGGGGCGGCACGTCGGCCAGTCAGTTGCCTGAGACTAGGAAACCGGTTTGAATCACGATCAACAGAAACTCATCACCGGGCGGAGGGTCAAGGGGGAGAATAGTCGGCGAAAGGCGTACCGCTCATAGGGCACGTCATTCCCCTGGTGCTCGGTTCGATCGCTTGAAGGCATGATCAAGCTAACGCCGACAGAGAGCGGAGAACAAAACCAGAAGAGATTCACGGGAAAAAGGTCGTTGCTTGAGAAAGACGGTGGAAAGTCCTTCAGTCGAAAGGGTGACTATCAGGAACAGTCTAGACCCTTGCCTCGTTTCTCATTGATGGACGGGGACGTCGGGAGCCACTGCTTGGCGGACTGGGCGGCAGATGGGGAAAGTACGGAAGTCACCGCACCCATTCCACCCTGGAACGGCTCTTCTTCGACGAAAACCTCGCCTTGGATCCCCATTGTTGGTAGTTTCTAGACACGTGGCGCAATACGAACCTCTCCGAGCGTTTTCCATCTCTTTGCAAACGTGTGTTGAATTTTCCGTGATTTAACACAGTCCGCCGCGTCCTCGAAGTAACCCCCGCTTACGTAGTTAATCTCTCCGTTTTAATTTTGCAACAACATTCTTCGGAACGAGGTAGCCGACACAGCGCGGAAAACAGAGAGATGACGACACTACCAACTTGCGTTCCCGCCGCCGGTCCCTGGCATGTACGTTGTTGAAGATCTCGAAACGACTTAGCCCAAATCCGTTATCAACTCTGGTATTCCTCCCCCACCACGACATCGCGAAAAGATGAAGATCGCCGTGCTCACCTCCGGCGGTGACAGCGCGGGTATGAACGCCGTCGTCCGTGGCGTGGTCAGAGCAGGGATCGTAAAGTTCGCGACTTCTTTCTCAGTTTTTTTCACCCTTATCAACAGTCTGACTCGTCTGCTTATCTCTCTCTTCACCTTCTCCACAGGGGATGCGAGACTTGGGTCGTTCGCGAAGGATACGAAGGCCTCGTACTCGGAAACGATGAGAACGTGAAACTGCCTCCGTACCACAATACCACGGTTTCGAAGGACGTTGAGATCGCCGATCCCGAGTTCCTCAAGGCCTTGCGGTTTGGAGATGGAACTCTGTTGAGGGACGGAACTTTTGATCATTCTGGGGGAAGGTCTCTCAAGGGGAGGTATATCATCCGGGTTGGTTGGGACGATGTTCGTGGATGGATGCCGCAGGTAAGTAGCGGTCATGGTCATCCTTGTTGCAGGGGAGTGCTGACGCCTGTCCATTAGGGCGGAACTCTGATCGGCACTGCAAGGTCCAAGACCTTCCGCACTCACGAAGGACGACTGAAAGCCGCGTTCAATATGATCAAGGAGGGTATCGACGCCCTCGTCGTTTGCGGTGGTGATGGATCCCTCACCGGGGCGGACGTGTTCCGATCGGAGTGGCCGGGTCTTGTCGCAGAACTGCACGCTTCGGGTAAGGGAATACTGTACTAGCTCTCATTGAGCATTCCTCTGACACCCCGTGGGCGATTAAATAGGAAAAATCGCGGACACTCAAGCCATCCAACATGGGCACCTCAAGATCGTCGGACTCGTCGGTTCTATCGATAACGATATGTCCATGACTGACTTGACCATTGGCGCTCCAACCGCCCTGCACCGAATCTGCGAAGCCATCGATAGTATCAACTCCACCGCTGCTTCCCACCAAAGAGCGTTTGTACTTGAGGTGATGGGTAGACATTGTGGTTGGCTGGCTTTGATGGCCGGTGTAGCGTACGTCAGTGGAAGGCACTGTCATTTCGGGTTACTGACTGTTTCTTCACTAGGTCTGGTGCGGATTTCATTTTTATTCCTGAGCGGCCGCCCGAAGCCGGCAAATGGCAAGAGGAGATGTGTGCAGCCGCCGGCCGCGTGAGTTTTATTATGGTGTATGTGTCATTTCCTGCGCCTTCTCATGGGATCTGTAGCACAGGAGCGTTGGAAAACGGAAAACCATCGTAATCGTCGCGGAAGGTGCCCACGACAGCTCCCTAGCCCCGATCAAGGCGGACGATGTCAGGGAGGTTCTCTCCGAGAAACTTGGACTGGATACCAGGGTCACGACCCTTGGACATACCCAGCGTGGAGGTCGACCATGCTACTACGACCGTGTCCTCGTGAGCCGAGTTTTCCAACTCTCGGGAATTTCCATTGATCAGTTCGGATTCAGCCCACCATGCAAGCCGTTGAAGCGGTCAATACTCTACTGAAGGCCGGTCCGGATACCCCCTCTTATATGATCGGTATCAGTGAAAACAAAATTACGCGTGTTCCTCTTATGGAGGCTGTTGAAATGGTGTGGTGTTTCCATCGGCCTGGGTTTTGAACAAGGTTTAAAGACTAACATCTTGCCGCGTAGACGCGTAATGTTGCAAAAGCAATATCCGAGAAGGACTTCGCGAAAGCGATGTCCCTGCGGGATCCTGAGTTCGCGGAGACCTTGGACGGCTTCTACCATACATCGCAGTTGGTGGTGGAGCCGCATTTACCAATACACAAGGTATGGTATTTCAGCGCATCATCCGGGGTAGTAGCTGACGTCTTTCAGCGGCTAAGGGTGGCGTTTATGCAGTAAGTGTGTGCCGTCTGTTCCGCTGGAGTTTTCTGATCTCCCCCAGTGTTGGCGCCCCCGCAGGAGGGATGAACGCCGCAACCCGTGCTGCCGTCCGACACTGTCTATACCAGGGCCACACACCGATTGCCGTCTATAATGGTTTTAAAGGCCTCCTCGACGATAACGTCGTTCCTCTTACTTGGCTCGGTGTCGATAACTGGATGGCTCGTGGCGGATCTGAGCTCGGCACAAACAGGACCCTCCCTTCGATAAACATTGGACAAGTTGCATCCAAGTTCCAAGAGCACAACATTAATGCCTTGATGTTGATTGGCGGATTCGAAGCCTTCACCACCCTCGTCGAGTTAGAAGCAGCCAGGGAGGCATACCCCCCACTTTGTGTTCCTGTGGTCCACCTGCCGGCAACCATCAGCAACAACGTACCGGTCACAGAATACAGCCTGGGAAGTGACACGTGCTTGAATGCTCTCGTTGATGCCTGTGACGCCATAAAGCAGAGTGCGGCTGCGAGTCGAAGCCGCGTATTTATCGTCGAGACCCAGGGAGGGATGTGTGGTTATGTCGCTGCTATGGGCGCGCTTGCGGTGGGCTGTCATCCTACGGCAGTTTTCGTGATACTGAAAATTTAATAGACCGGAGCTTGCATCGTGTACACCCCGGAAGATGGCATAAACCTCGATATGTTGCGACAAGACGTAAAATTCATGCAGAGACGCTATGGAATCGACAAGAAGGGGAAGGCCGAAGGGCGGCTCATTATCAGGTGCGATCGATGCGGTTTTGAATCGCGGACCTTTTGTACGTAAAGGAAGGTTAATGGCTGACCGCTACCGGACAGGAACGAAATTTCCTCTTCAGTTTACACGACTGAAGTGATAACAAAAATGTTCAAGGAGGAAGGGGGTGCGCTGTTCGACTCCCGCATGGTCTCCCTCGGCCACACGCTTCAGGGGAACATTCCTTCCCCCATCGATCGGACACGCGCGGTCCGGCTATCCCTCAAGTCGATGCACTTTATCGAGGAGCAGGCAGAGCAACTCGCTAAGCTTCCCTGGAAACAGAGATGGACGCACAAGGGCGCCGATGCGGTGATCACGATTCAGGGCACCAAGGTGAAGTGGGTCGGGGTGAAGGAGATGGTAGCGCAGGCGGACATGAAGAACAGACGGGGCAAGACACAATGGTGGACGAAATATAAGCAGATGGGGGAGATGCTGGCTGCGAGATCGCACCTTGTCGGCTGATGGTCGCTCGAACAATTGATTGGGATGTTTCACCAAGGTGCTTCCTTTTTTCACCTACTGTTAGTTTTTGTTCCGTTGAGTCCCCGCCAGACCACAGGGAGTTTTCGGGAGTGGGTCTGGTACTTACGGTGCGGTAGGATCAAACGTTAGCTCGGAAGAAAAAATTTGACTCCAACTGAAAGAGAGGACAAGGTGAAAACCTCAATTGGCTGAGTCTATTGGAACTAAGGCGTGAGAAACCCGATAAGGAAACTGGCTGATGTCAGAGTCTTGCTCACAGTCCCGATCGGCGTCTGGCGAATAAGCCAGATAAATAACCGAACGCGGCTGGAAATCCCTCCACACCCAAAGGCTTCTCCAACCTCCCCCCCAATCTCGTTTCCTTATGTCCGTTCCAGCTTCCGCCTCCGACCCGAGCCTCCCCCATTTCTCAAACGGTGCCAACCCTCAGCACCTCATCGTGGTCTCCAACCGTCTCCCAATCACCATCTCCAAGGATGCCGAGGGCAAATTCAGCTTCAAGATGTCCTCGGGCGGCCTCGTATCCGCCCTTTCCGGCTGCAAAAAGTCGATGACCTTCACTTGGATAGGTTGGCCAGGTTTCTACATCAACCCAAAGGACAGAGCGTACGTCGACCAGGTCCTCGCGGAGGAATACTCCTGCCAGGCCGTTTATCTCGACGACGACATCGCGGATCGCCACTACAACGGATTCTCAAACTCGATTCTCTGGCCCCTGTTCCATTACCACCCTGGCGAAATGAACTTTGACGAAGAGAACTGGTGGGCGTACAGGGCGGCCAATCTCAAGTTTGCGGAAGTCGTTCTGCCGCATGTTAGGACGGGTTCGATGGTTTGGGTGCAGGATTATCATCTTATGCTGTTGCCCATCATGTTGAGGTCCCTCTTGGACGGTCCGGAGGGGCTCGATCGGGCGACTTTCCGTGAGGTTGAGAGGGTCATGGAAGGGATCGAGACAGATGATACTATCAAACCACCCAACGCCACCAACGTCAAGATTGGTTTTTTCCTTCACACGCCTTTCCCCTCAAGCGAGATCTACAGGTACGTAAACCATCCCCCCAACCCCGATTTACCCGCCAATACGCCGTCGAGAGAGAGAAAATACTGACCACGAAACGACGATTGTTAGGATCCTCCCCGTCCGTCGCGAGATCCTCCTTGGGGTCCTTTATTGTGATCTCATCGGTTTCCATACCTACGACTACGCCCGCCATTTCCTTTCCTCATGTACCCGGATCTTGGGTCTCCCTACCATGCCGAACGGGGTAGAGTTTTCCGGGCGCCTTGCCAGGGTAGGCACTTTCCCGATCGGTATCGAGCCATCATCTTTCACAGAGGTCAGCAGTTCCCTCATCCCCCTAAAAAGTTGTTGCTTCCCTGAACTGATTTTGCGAACGTTCCTTCTTTTATTGATGCGGTGACCACCCCGACGGACCGTCCGGTGATGTGCACTCCAGAACCTCGCCAAGGAGTCAGTGAAGAAGAGGATTCAACAGCTCGAGCAGAGGTTCGACGGCGTCAAGCTCATCGTCGGTGTCGATCGGTTGGATTATATCAAGGGCGTTCCTCAGAAGCTTCACGCTTTGGAGCTGTTCTTAACCCAGCACCCGGAATGGATCGGAAAGGTGGTTCTGGTACAGCTTGCCGTGCCATCACGGCAGGACGTCGAAGAGTACCAGAATCTGCGGGCTACCGTCAACGAACTCGTTGGGCGGATTAATGGACGGTTCGGAACCGTCGAGTTCATGCCCATCCACTTTATGCACAAGAGTTTGGCGTTCGATGAGCTTTGTGCTCTTTATGCCGTTAGCGATGTCTGCTTGGTTAGCAGTACTCGTGACGGTATGAACTTGGTGCGTACGCTTACTCCATTCCACCGCTGAAAGTCGGTTTACCGGAATTCCTCAGGTCTCGTACGAGTACATCGCCTGTCAGCAGGATCGACAGGGCGTGATGATCCTGTCCGAGTTTGCCGGGGCCGCCCAGAGTCTGAACGGGAGTATTGTGGTGAACCCCTGGGACTCACAACAAGTCGCGGATGCCATCCATGAAGCTGTAACGATCGAACCTGAGACGAGGAAAGAGAACCATAGGAAACTATTCAAGGTATTACCGTGTTCCTCCCTCCGAAACGGACTGAGTGTTGACGGTTTTCCTCGAAAGTACGTGACGAAGTACTCTTCGTCCTTCTGGGGAACCTCGTTCGTCAGCGAGATGGGGAGGATCAGTGCAGCTGCCTCCACGAATTCCACAAACGTTCCTTCGACCGCGGAGATGACTTCACCGAAATCCGAGTTGAAGATCTCAAAGGACTCCAGGGACGGAAGCGGAATCCTCACCGCCATCGGGAGTACCAATGACCTTCTTCAGGTTCCAACTCAAGCTGTGGCGTGAGCTGAGGGGTGAGGTTGTTGGACGGACACACGGACAACCAAAAAGTAGACGCGCAGTTCGGTTTGGAGAGGGGGGGGGTTCGGTGTTCGTCACCTGTGGACGTTCTCCTCCCACTGGGGTTTAATTTCTTCACACCGCCGGTTTCTATACATACCCCATCTGCACTATGGGAGCGCCTTTGGTCGGCTAGTTGTTTTGTTCCCGCCCTTCTTTCTTTTGACCACTTTTTGACCTATTCCATAAGTATTCTACACGCAAGACCACGCACGTGTAACCCCTCCCTCTAACCCGGGTTTATGTACTTACATAGATGAGAACGACGTACGGCAACAAGGAGTTAGATTCTGATACCGTGTTCCCCCATCCACACAAACCGGTGAGTGACCGCGAGCGAGATATTGATGTGGATTACGGTGTGTATGTATTACTTTTACTAAAACTTTTACGTGAGCAGTGGGTGTGCTATGGATAGGTGCGGTGCGAGTACCCAAATCTAAAGAACAAAATGGCCCCCGGAAAATAAATGGGATTGGGCGGGAGGGGGTCTAGGTCACACAGGTTCCAATGTAACCCTCGGTCGAGCCCCCATCTTAACGCCGGCAATCCTGACTTTCACCCTCGCGCCAACCTCCAGATGGCTATCCGTCGTGATATCCCCCCACATCCCTAACTGGGGAATCATCGACCGCGACCTATACCTACCACCAGCAGCCTTGACCACCATCGTTCCAGGTCTCGCCTCAAACACAGCCGTCTTCGGATCCAGGGTCTCCGACTTGATCTCCCCGTCCAACCACCGCTTGAGGAACGCCCCAGACCAATACTCCCCCCCCATACTGGAGGCCCTCCTCCTCTCGCGATCTCTCAACGTGACTTCACGAGCGTACTGTGATAGCCACTCTTCTCCGAAGACGGTTCGTTTGCCCCTGGTGTATCGAGCGGGGTCCGAATTGGCCAGGAGGGCATGTTTTATCTGCCAATGCGCGACGAGATCTGCGTATCTCCGAAGAGGGGAGGTTACTCTGACGTATCCCTCCCCGTCGGGAATCCCCAACGCCCAATGACCCTTTGGGGCTAGCGTGTTCTCTGCTTTGGGCAATGAGACCTGAGCCTTCGCAGTCTCGTACTGGTCGACTATCCCGAACTCGTCCCGAGATGCGATCACTCTCTCAATCTCGGCGGGGTCCGGTCCCACAGGTCCTGGCCCATATCTCCTCACAAGGGGGGTACCGTTCTCGACACCAAACCGCGACGCAACCCTACAAGCCCCCTTCATGAATTCGGAAACCATCACCCGAGCGCCCCTCGTCAGCCCATCGGGGTGCGTAACTGAGTACGACATATCCGGGAATCCACCGTACAATTTGAATTGGCGCATCGTTGAAGTGTCGGTCTCCGTGAAGGGGGACGGGAGGTTTGGTGGGATGGGGTGAGTGAATCGAACCTCAGAGGAACTGGTGGTGAAAGTGAACACGGGGAGAAGGGCGCGGTTCGCGACCAATCGTGAGGAAACCTTGTGGAGGAGTTTTAACCGTTCCGAGTGGACGGGTTCGATGGGGGTATGAGAGGGGTGAGATGGGTTCGGGAGTTCGAATGGGAAGGTTGGCGCGAAAGAAGGGAGTCCGAGCGTTGCATCGACAGCACCATATGTCATGACGTGAACGTTCCTGATGGTAGCCGCTCGAACTTTGTAGTCGATGAGGTCCCCAGTGGTGTCGACCTTGAAACTAAATGTCATCACTTGTTGAGGCTCCCCCGTTTCTGCAGCGTATCCCAGACTGAACCTCTTGAACGTTGATGGAGGGAGCATATATCGGGTCCCGTCAACCAGATATGATGATTCAGACATTTCCCGCGCCTTGTATGAAAATGTGTGCGTAGGAGGAAGTAGAGTAGTGGGATCCGCGACGTGGACATGGACCCAGTAATTGTCTGGTTCCAATGGGATGGTTTCGATGGAGACGCCGTCATCCAGCTCTGAGGCCGAAACGTCGTCGATCGCATAGACCGGCAGGTCACCGAAATCGTGTCGGATGGCTTCCAGTGAGTCGCTTGTGTAAAAGTCTTCCGGGCCAAGCGGTTTGGAGGGATATGCTGGAGCACGGAGAGGTTTCATGGTCGGTCGGTGGGCCCGTGCCTCGGTGCGGGAAGCGAAGGAAGCGCCCTCGGTCCAAGGGCTGAAAACACCCAAATCTGTCAAGACCTGCTGCAGCGCAGTAAGTTGGCTGACCGGCCATTCTGTATCGTCCAGCAGGTCAAGGCGTTTTAGGATGTAAGTACTGGGGAATAAATGAGGGTTGAATTGGGTAAGGCGTTGGGAGTGGAAAGCGTCGGACAGGAAGCGCAGGATTTCGCGGTCAGTGTCGGTAAGGGTATAGTTGTAGTCGGTTTGGATCTCGTGCGGCGTAGTGGAGATCGATTGTTGGCGGAGAACCTTCGCTTGTTCCATAATCATCTTCACCCTGTCGCAAAATTCGTTAAGAATGCGACCTCCCTCGATGCGCATCCAGTTGGTGACGTCGGCGATATTTTGGGCTTGTGCCGGAGGGCGAACCAAGAATGTCCGCGTTACACGATAGGCGGTGGGGTGAGCGATAAACTTGGTCGGGTGGTCCATGAGGTGTTTGTGTACCGCAATTGTTATCGGCAAAGCGGGAACCGGGGTATCGGGGCGCCTAAAGAATCTAACCGCTGTTTGGACGTCGACCTTTCTCCATCCATTGGGGTTGGGGGACTTCAGGTGATCGTAGAATTTGGCGGCACGATTGTCGACGTATCGGGTGGCACGTTCGATTTCTTTGCCCATAGTGCGCAACTCTGCGAGAACTCGAACCCGAGCGGCCAGCTCTGCCGGGGTGGTGTGGAGGGTCATTGCCCCACAGGCATCCACGAGCGCTGGGTCGACGAAACCCGGGACGCAAAGCATGATATCGGCATCGTTGAACGGGACAGCTTCGCCCGTGGTCGTGAGAGTGAGGAGTTGTTGGGACCGACCGGAGTAGTGTGGGTTCATGGCGACTGCGTGAACCACGGCATTAGTCCTACACACTCGAGTCCATGAGCATACAAGCGGAGGATAGGCTGACGTGAGCTGACCTCCGGACTTCCAAAAACGAGCCCTTTGGGAGGACCTCGCCCCCAAGCCCAGTATCGAAAACATCGTCTTCAAAGGCATCCCGGGGGGTTCTCAATATCTTCTCCACGGATTCTTGCGGGATACCCTGTGGAGGGACGCGGCGCCCCCTCATAGGTGCGGCATGAACCCAATTTGCTGCTCTGTCTAGGACGCCCGCTCCCTTCCTCACCACATCCCACTCATCCTTTGCACGAGTCTGGGCAGCTTCCTCAAGGAAGCCGCGGAGGGATTCCGCGAACTCGCTACTCCCGCTGGGGCCTACACCGTGGCTACGAAGAGAGTTCGACGACTGAGAGGTGACGGTACGGCGTTGGAGCGACCTGAGGGAGGAGGCGGAATGGCGGAGCTGGCCGAGTTTTGAAGATGATCGCTGCATGCGACGCGGTGGCACTGGAGAAGCCCCGTGGAGAATTTCCGGAAAAGGAAAAACGCCCAGAACACGACACTTATGATATCACATGGACGAGAGAAAGGCGGAAATTCGCATTTTGGACCCTCGACAACGTCAGCGTCAACCACAAAGACCACGTCGTCGTCGTCGTCGACGAACGGAATCGCACAGTGAACTGGAACTTTGCCGCTGTGGTTTTCATGCTTTCTGGGCTTCTCAACCGAGGTGCGCCTCTTCAAACCCTAACCCTAACTTCCCGACTCTAACTCTCGCCCGAAGCGTCCGACCCTCTATGTACATATTTCTACCCGCCAATCGAGGATGAGGAGGACGAAGAGAATTATCACCGCCATCCATCGGTCCCGAAGCACATTGACTGGAAACCTCTAGACTCTCTCGACGCCAAACCAGCTGCTAGTGGCTGTTCAAACACCCTCCAGTCTTCCTGCTGTCCCTTATCTCCGTTGGGGGAAAGTTGTGGTTGTGGCGGAAACCCGTCAGAAGCCACTCGGCTACGCATCATCCAAACTATCAACTCCGAGACCGATCTTTACGAGGTTCTAGGGGTTCAGCGTGTGGCGGGACCCATCGAGAAACAGGCCCTCCGGCGCGCGTATCTTACCAGAAGTAGAAAATGCCACCCAGAGTAGGCTTTACCTTCATCCTCTCGATTGCGCTTCTTGACAACCCTCTCTTAGTAAATTCCCGGGCGTGACGGACGCTACCACGGCGTTTCAGAAGGTTTCGATGGCATACAGCGTGCTCTCGCTACCAAGTCTGAAGAATAATTACGATTCCATGTCCCCGGAACAACGAAGGAATTTCGATTTCTTTCGTTCACAACCACCCCCCGAGGAAACGTTCAGGAGTGTACTGTTGGGCGTACTCAACGAATTCCTGGATGGGGACCTTGAGGTCGTCCGCAACTTTCTTAGTGGGTGTATTTCATCTCCCGTCAGTAGCGCTGGGCCTTCTGACGCTGGACGAAGGGGCGATAACCACATTCAATTCATCACTGCAGCTTGGGGAAGAAGGCATTGAGTCAGTCTTGATGACACTGCACTCGATCCGTCAGCGCGCTCTGAGTAAGCTCCTTTGATATTCCACCGAACCGGGCGGTTAGCTCTAATGACCCCTTGACGTCACTCACGTAGCCTGCCGCACCTGCGTTTGGACGCTACACGGCGAACTCTGCCACCTACTAGAACTCCAGCATGCCTTCAGGCAATTGGCGTACACCGACGTGTGGACTCGGTCCAGGCTGACCATCCAAGTCGTTCGGATCACGATCAATCTACCGCTGAAGATTGAGGAAGCCCTCACAACCGACTACCGGCAACGCCAAGGAAGGCAGCGTGGTGACGATCAAGAAGAACACCCCAGAACGTCGTTTATCCCGCACAGGATCTGTTTGGTCATTCGTGGAATCGTGGTGGTTCTGGAGCGCATGGAAAATGGATTAAAATAATCTGGGCACTTACCTTCTCTCCCTTTCTGTCGTTGTTTCAGCCGGCTGCAATCTTAGGGTTCCAGTCTTCAATTGATCACTGGCCCGTTGTGTCTTTTTTTCCCCCGCCGATTCATGGGGTATCTTACAACTCAACCTGTACTACTGTTTCGCGACAGCCTTTTATTTAGACGGTGTATACTTAGACAGACAGCCGAAACGCGAATCCTCCTTTCTCTTGATCTGCTCCCAAGACTCTCAGCTGGTTCTTCCGTTGGCCCGGAC
>Ga0307509_10009329_pt1 | contig 12303 bp, 8 predicted proteins | sample 10_EM_MG_FD_202245 | JGI IMG/M metagenome (GOLD analysis project Ga0307509, IMG submission 202245) | Populus trichocarpa ectomycorrhiza microbial communities from riparian zone in the Pacific Northwest, United States - 10_EM | ecosystem: Host-associated > Plants > Roots > Unclassified | place...
TTGAAGGAATGGTGTGGAGGATTTTCTTTTGTTATTGGGTTTTCAGGCCATACCTCAGGGTGCATGCCATGGATTTTCCCGTATTTAGTTACAAATAAACCGAGGATTTAACAAAAAAAAAAAAAATGGAGCCCTTGTGTGACGGATTTCGGATCCAGTGATTGGTCCGTTCTCAGTCAACTTAGGCGCAAGGCTTCACCATCAACCCCGCTTTTCCTCAATTCCAAGTAATTGTCTTAACGGATCCCAAGTTAATCAACACCTTGCTCTCAACGACATTCAAAGTGGTGAAAATCGGAAAAAATGGCACAAGTTTTCAGCAATAACCACCATTCCGTCAACATCGCAAATAGCTTCAACACTGCCCCCGATGATAGATCTGAAATATTGGAGTGGCTATCTCCATTAGAGCCGCGGGTACGACATCGAGACATCGGAGCCCAGCGAGTAGATAGTATAGGAGCCTGGCTGCTAGACACCACGGAATTCAAACGCTGGCATACCGGTGGCGGGGAGGATGAAACCTATCATCCGACATTGTTCTGCGACGGCAACCCGGGAGTGGGAAAGAGCTATATCGTGTAAGAGAGCGTGTATCATTGCAGTGAATCAAAGAATGGTATTGCTGACTGGCTGCAATGACAGTTCACTGGTTGTTGATAGGCTGTGCGACGAGTCTGTCGAAGGGGATACTGCTATTGCATGCTTCTACTTCGACTTTGCTGCTCGGAATGAGCAATCACCGGTAAATATGCTCGGCTCACTATTGAGACAACTCGTTAGCAGACCTGGAGAAATTCCGGAAGCGGTGACACGGGGCTTTCGAAAAGAGAAGACGGTTATTGGAGGGAGAGGGCTACAAGTTTCCGGCATTTTGAGCATGTTCCAGGCCATCGCAAGCGCAAAGCGCACATTTATCTGCGTTGACGCACTTGACGAATGTGTGCCAGAGCATCGAATGGTGATCCTCGAATCATTAGGACATATTCTGCAAGGGTCCCGGCATACTCGCATATTTATGACAGGAAGGCCACATGTCCGGAGCGAGGTGGAGAGGGGATTAGGTGGAGTGGCGACTTTCATATATATACAGACTACGGAAGATGGGGTCCTTAGATTTCTGCGCGAGAAACTCAGGAAGGACACTGCCCCAAATACAATGAGCGGTACATTGGAGGGAGATATTATGAAAAGCATTCCCGGAATGAGTTCTGAAACGTATGTTGGAACTAGAATAACTACCTGGGATTAGTCGCTGACATATTGAAATCTAGATTCCTTCTGGCTTCTCTCCATATCGAGGCAATCCTGAGGGGTACTACTGTTGCTCGGCGGAGAAAGACACTCAAGTCAATAAAAGATGGAGCGGGGTTAGGGGACGCATATGGTGTGACACTGGATCGGATAACGGCTCAGGGCGAGGAAAAGACAAGGCTTGCAATGGCCACTCTCACTTGGGTCTGTCATTCGGAACGGCCTTTACAGGTGGATGAATTGTGCCATGCACTAGCAGTGGAGATAGGAGAAACGGATTTCGACCCCGAGAATGTCCCCCCGATAGGCACATTGCTAGACTGTTGCCAGGGATTGATCACGGTGGATAAGGAAGCCTCGACCGTGCGGTTAATCCACTATACCGTCCAAGAATATCTTTCTAGCCATCCAGGTCTCTTCAGTAAACCTCACTCGATGCTTGCAGAAACCTGCTTAACCTATCTAAACTCACAACAAGTCAAGAACCTCCCATCCCATCCTCACCCAGATCATCAAAACATGCCATTCCTCAAATATTCTTCAAGATACTGGGGAACACATGCGGGGAGGGAACTCTCGGACCATGCGAGGACCCTTGCGCTGGAACTCTTAGGCCAGTACGATGGCCATGTGTCCGCTATATCGCTTTTAAGACAAGCAATGCCACGAAGTTCTATCGGAGATATCAGTACTTCTTCACTCTTCTCCGGTCTACACTGCGCATCGTTCTTCGGGATTGTTGAACTTGTGACTACGATTATAAATGCTGGAGGCTGCGATATCAACCAACCAGATTGCACAGGCAGTGCACCACTGACGTGGGTAGCAAGGAATGGGCATGTGGGAGTGGCGAAACTACTGTTGGAATGGGAAGATATTGATCTCAATCGCCCAGACGCGGATGATCGAACCCCACTTATGTGTGCTGCTGGCGAGGGGCATGAAGGAGTGGTCGAGCTGCTGTTAGAACGCGAGGATGTCGACCCCAATCGCCCAGACAAGTATAAGGAAACACCACTTGGCTGGGCTGCTTTCCAGGGGCATGAAGGAGTGGTCAAACTACTGCTAGGACGGGAAGATGTCGACCCCAATCGCCAGGGTGCGCTCGGTGGAACGCCACTTAGCTGGGCTGCTATCGAAGGACGCGAAGGAGTGGTCAAATTATTGTTAGAACGGGAAGATGTTGACCCCAATCGCCCGAATAAGGATGAGGAAACACCACTCGGGTGGGCTGCTATCAAGGGACATGAAGGAGTGATCAAGCTACTGCTGGGACGGGAAGATGTCGACCCCAATCGCCCGGGTAATCAGGGCGGAACACCACTCAAGTGGGCTACTACCGAAGGACACGAAGGAGTGGTCAAATTACTGTTAGAACGGGAAGATGTTGACCCCAATCGCCCGGATAAGGATGAGAAAACACCACTCAGGGATGCTGCTATCAACGGACATGAAGGGGTGATCAAATTACTGTTAGGACGGGAAGATGTTGACCCCAATCGCCCAGATAAGGATGAGGAAACACCACTCGGGTGGGCTGCTATCAAAGGACATGAAGGAGTAGCCAAGCTACTGCTAGAACGGGAAGATATCGACCCCAATCGCCCAGATAAGCATGAGGAAACACCACTCGGGTGGGCTGCTGTCGGGGGACATGAAGGAGTGGTCAAGCTACTGCTGGGACGGGAAGATGTCGACCCCAATCGCCCGGATAAGGATGAGAGAACACCACTCAGGGATGCTGCTATCAACGGACATGAAGGAGTGGTCAAACTACTACTAGGACGAGAAGATGTCGACCCCAATCGCCAGGGTGCGCTCGGTGGAACACCACTCAAGTGGGCTGCTACCGAAGGACACAAAGGAGTAGTCAAATTACTGTTAGAACGGGAAGATGTTGACCCCAATCGCCCGGATAAGGATGAGAAAACACCACTCAGGGATGCTGCTATCAACGGACATGCAGGAGTGGTCAAGCTGCTACTGAGGCGGGAAGAGGTCGACCCCAATGATCCAGATAAACAGGGCCGTACACCGCTCTCTCACGCTACTAGGAGGGGGCACGGAGACATAGTGAATCTATTACAAGCCTGGAAACCCGTGAAAAACCCAGCTTCTCAGTAGCCACATCCACTATAAACGACCTAAGCTGAAGCAAGGTACTGGGGCAGTCTATTGATCACCCTCGATTCGCCCGAGATCCCTCCTTTCCCAGTTCATGCATTGCCCAACTTCAGGAAGCCTTGTATACACTATTGCAGCCATTGCCATCCCCCTTTCTTCCCTGCCTGCCATTTACCTCAGCCATGCCATGATCCCGAAACTCTCTGCCACCGCCATTGGCGGAAATCCTACATGTACTGTATGTACACATACCCCTCCGAAACCCCCCCTCTATTTGTTAACACTTATGAACGAAGGCTCACGGGTTCCTTGTACATTGTGTTTAGCATACACTACTTGGCTAGTATTTCGTTTCTTAACTTGCATCCTTTTATCTTGGTTACGTTTTCCCAGTCGAATGGATCCCTTGTTACAAAATCTCCATTTTTTTCTCCCACCTTTCTTCATATCTCTATTTCCCCCTTCATTTTTCTTGTTAGCTATGGATAGTCTAGATAGATGGTCCGATAGATGAATTCCACATAGGCTTCCCTTTCCGATACCCTGGGACCTAGTGTACCGTAGGTGCTCGCAGAGCCACCCAGAACCAGAAAATCAACCATAAACATTGTGACCTCATGATATTATTCCCGACATTAATTAAGGCTCGAATCACCCATCTACATTCAACTAATCATCTGTTTGCCATAGCAACCAACCACTTCCGAATTCCGAAAAAGAAAAATATTTGAAATCGAACCCCCTTCGCCCACTTAGTAAGTTATCTCCTGCCACGCAGCCCTTAAACACAACCATTGGACTTGCGCGAAGGCAGCAACCTAACAAACTCTAACCACATGCCAGCCTCTCAACTCCACCACTGTACATGCCCCGGAAATTCGAGTACGTAGCGTAGAAAGTCGTGATCATCCGCACCAATACAACACAACGGTGACCTAAGATACGCTACTTCGCAAAGGTATCTTCGCTAAAAGTTCGAAATATACAACTCCATGAGCGATCTGCAGAATTTAGAAATGGGCTTTGGCTGTCGGCAGAAGAATGGAGGATACAAGTGCTGGTAGGTGGGGTGAGGGGGGGAGGTTTATGAGTTTGTCCCAGTATCGCCTTTGTACGGCCATTGAGGGTTCTTGGCAGCTGTGGCCCGGACGACTATGGTACTGGGTTGCTGCTATCGAGCTTTGTTGAGATGACGGGCCGAGTTACCGGCATCGCCACCTTCCCTGAATCATCAATTCACCATAACTTACCACCATACCGATAGCCAAAAAACTTTCAAGTGACTGGATTAATTGATCGCTAGCTCGGCAAACAGGCCCTAATACTAGTACTATTAACGATAGCCAGCCCACAATAATAGCGGACTGTACCGTCTCACTTTCTATAACGCTGGGTGGCGTTGTTCTCAAGTCTCTAACCCCACCACTTCAACCATTCTTCGATATAGTACCACCAATAAAATTCCGATGGGCTAACCCCCGAGCACGTTGCCCCTGACCAAGTGAAAAAAGTAGAAAAATTGGCAAAGTGCATAGGAATGGTCTAAGGCCAAGATAGTCCTTGAGCCTTTGTGTAACAGATCTCAGATCCAGTGATTTGTCCGTTCTCAGTTAACTTAGGCCCAAGGCTTCATCATCAGCCCCGCTTTCCCTCCGTTCCAAATAATTTCCCTCACTGACTTAAGTTAATCAACACCTTGCTCTCAACAACATTCAAAGAGGTGAAAATCGAAAAAATGTCACAAGCTTTCAACATCACAATAGCTTCAACACCGCCCCCGATGATAGGTTTGAAATACTGGAGTGGCTATCTCTATTGGAGCCACTGGTACGACATCGAGACATCGGAGCCCAGCGGGTAGACAGTATAGGAGCCTGGCTACTAGAAACGAAGGAATTCAGGCGTTGGCATACCGGTAGCAGGGAGGATGAAACCTATCATCCGACATTATTCTGCAACAGCAACCAGGGGGTGGGAAAGAGCTGTATCATGTGAGAGAGCTTAGATTATTTCGGGGTATCAAGCAGTGGCAGTCCTTGAATCATTAGGCCAGATTCTGCAGGAGTCCCGGTATGCCCGGATACTTATAACGGGAAGGCCGCATTTCCTGAGCGAGGTGGAGAGGGGATTAGGTGGTGGCTTTCATATATATACAGACTACGGAAGATGGGGTCCTTAGATTTCTGCGCGAGAAACTCAGGAAGGGCACCGTCCCAAATACAATGAGCAGTACATTGGAGGGAGATATTATGAAGAGCATTCCCGCAATAAGTTCTGAAACGTATGGGGGGCTTTGGCAAGAGAATAGCTGCCTGGTATTAGCTGCTGAGGTATTGAAATCTAGATTCTTGCTAGCTTCACTCCATATTGAGGCAATCCTGAGGGGTACAAGGCTGTTCGGTGGAGGAAAACACGCAAGTCGATAAAAGATGGAGCATGGTTAGGAGACGCAGATAGTGTGACACTGGACCGAATAATGGCTCAGGACGAGAAAAAGACAAAACCTGCAATGGCCATTCTCACACGAGTCTGTCATTCAGATCTCAGAACGGTCATTACAGCTGAATTAATTGTGCTCTGCACTGGCTGTGGACATAGGAGCAGCGGATTTCGATCGCGAGAATATCCCCCGGATATATACATTGCTAGACTATTGCCTGTTGAAAATGGTGCTGCTCGCCATACTCTCTTGATACTCCCTTTGTTGTTCGGATAGCTTTCGGGAGCGCGCTTGTTTGTGGTTTTGGATATGCGCTCAGGATCCGGGCATATGGCTCCGGCTTCGGGCATAGGTTTATCTTTGCGCTGAGGATTCACGCATATGGATCCGGCATCAGGCATGGATTTTTCTTCGAAGATATGGTTTGGCTTTGGGAAATCGGTTTGGCCTTGGGCATGCGGTTTGGCTTCGGGAGTGCTTGTGGAAAGCATTTCGAATGCAGGAATGCGATAGTTTTGGGATCGTGCAGCTTTCGGGAAAGCCGGGAGAAAAGCGGATGTACTGTAAGGTCAGCCGGAAGAGCTGGAAGCTCGGAGGCGCGAAGGTGTTTGCCCCCCCCCGACAGCCCGAGAGTCATGATGAAGGAAGGAGAGACTCACATGGAGTAGGATGGGCGTCCCTACTGGCTCAATGGGGGGGGATACGGTGTTATTGTTGATATATACTCCTGACTTCGCTGATTAGTTAGTTAGAGCGAGCACCGAGCATCGTGGAGTTTCTGAGCGAGAGCCTGTGGTTGATAATGAAAAGATTTTTCCCGACTTGCGTGTGCGATCGTTTTCGTTGTGAGTTGCTTCGCGTTTCGTTTCACCCCTCGTCACTCGTCCTGTATCTTCACCGCCGTTGAAGTTGTTGGAAATGATCACTTCCGGTGACAAGTTCGACCCGATCAGCAGTAAGTGGAACGAAGAATTTCCACGGCTGCTTATCGTGTATACTGAAGGCGAGAATGTGAGAGAGATTAAAGGTCAAATAAGAGTAGTATTAAAACCAGTTTCGTTGAGTTGAGTTACTGTTAAGGAAAGAACGTGCTGAGCCAGAAAAGAGAAAAGAGGAAACATGAGAAGCGAGCCCAGCAACCAACAACAGACGAGATAACCTCATAACTAAGCTTCCATGAACAACCCATGATATCCAACAGAAGTTTAAAATTGCCAAGGCTTAATCACGGTGGATAAGAAAGCTTCGAGTAACTTATACGGTTAATCTACTATACGGTGAAAGAGTATTTGTAGTTCACCCAGGTCTCTTCAATAAATCTCACTCGATACTTGCAGAAACCTGTTTGACCTACCTTAACTCACGACTAATCAAGAACCTCATATCCCACCCTCTCTCTTTCAGACCGTCAAAGCATCCCATTCCTCAAATAATTATCGAGAGACCAGGGAGCACATGCGGGGAGGGAACCCTCAGATCATGTGTGGGCTCTTGGGCTGGAGCTCTTGAGCCAATACGAAGACCACATTTCTGCTGTATTACTTTTCGGGCATGTAGTCCATCCCAGTAATATTGGAGATATGGGTGCTCCTCAGCTCTTGTCTGGGCTACACCGCGCGTCCTTTTTCGGGATCTTCGAGCTCGCGACTACAATCATAAATGCCGAAAGTTGCCAGATCAACCAGCGAGATTGCTCAGGCCGTACACCGCTAGCATTTGTGGCGAGGTTTGGACATATAAGGGTAGCGAAACTACTGCAACGACGGGAGGATATCGACCCCAATCGCCCCGGTAAGCACGGCTGTACACAACTCTCTCATGCTGCCTGGAGGGAACATGGAGGAATAGTGAAGCTACTACGCGCTCAAAAGTCCGTGGGAAACGCAGATGCTCAGGGGCCACATGCGCTGTGAAAGACCTAAGCCGAATTTGGGCTCCGGGACCATCATTTGATTACATTCACATCGCCCGAGATTCTTCCGTTTTCCAGTGCGAGCCTTGCTCTACCTTGGGGACTCTAGTACCGGTATGCGCTGTTGCTGTCATCACTATCCCTCCCTTTCCCTTGCATATCCCTTAATTCAGCCCGATATCATGATCTTGAAATCTCCGCCATCGCCATTTGCGGAAATCTGACATGTATGTGCCTGTACTCATACCCCTCCCAAACCACAGGATATTTGCTAACATTGATTAACGAAGGTTGGCGAGTTTCTGTACGTTGTGTCTAGCGTACGCCGATTGGACACTATTTCGTTTCTTAACTTGCGTCCTTAATCTCGGTTCCGTTTCCCCAGTCGAATGGATTCCTTATGCCAAAGTCTCTCTTTTTTTCCCCCACTTTTCGCCATGTCTCTATTTCCTCTTTCATTCCCCTTGCTAACGATAGGTTGATAGATGGACAGATAGATAAATTCCACATAGGCGTCACTTTCCGATGCGCGGGGACCTCGCGTACCAGAGGTGTCCCGGTACCACCTCCAACAAGAGAATCAACCCTAGAGATTGTGACCTTATGATATTATTTCCCGAGATGGATTAGGGCTCGAATCACCCGCCCACACCCAACAAATAATTTACCTGCCATGCTACGGAATCGCCCCAGGATTCCTACCAAGATAGATATGAATGTTAGATTAAACCCACTTTACCCTCCAAGCAAGTTTCTTTCTTGTCACAAAGCGCTCAAGCACAACCATTAAATTGTCGCGAAGGCAGCAACCGGATGAACTGTAACTACATGCCAGCATCTCAAACCCACCACTACAGATGTCCCGGAAATCCGAGTTGCGTAGGAAATGGGGATTATCCGGACTCATACAAATACAGCCCAACTATGACCTAGGATACGCGGCTTTGCGAAGGTATTCTTGCGGGGGATTCGAAAAATACAGCTCTATGAGCAATCCACAGAGCTTAGGTATAGGCCTTGGCTGTTGGCAGATGTATGGAAATTCGGGTAGAGAGGTGGGGGTTGTGAGGTTGCCACAGTATCGCCTTTAAAGTTGTGCATGCCAGATGCGCAGCTGTGGCTTGAGACACATGCCCAGGATGCCCCGGACCATAGTCCAATAAGTAATAGCGGAGCGGGGAAATGGATGGTGAAGGGTCTCGCTCGATAGTGATTGAATGGGGGATCTTGAGGTTAATTTTGCGCTGTTGAAACAGTTGCCAGTGCCGGGAGTGGGGACCCGAGAAGGTGGGATCTCCCGAATTCCGAACTCCTCTCGAGAGCAGGAGAAGCGAAGTGGGGCTGTTGTTGCTGTTGGTGGTGCAAAAGACTCTGACTACCGCATTTCTCATAGTGTTCCTTGCAACGCCTGCTCGAGCACTGAATATCCATAGGCTCTTACTTCCAACAGAACTCGCCTCGAATGCTTCTATCATAGCTCTCTAATAACTCTATGACTTGCTCATCACTAGTACTCATACTAAAAAGCTTAGTCATGCTTTTGAGCTTCCTCACTATACCAGACGACTTCGCTTGGCGCCCACTTAAGCAGCGAGTTCGAAATGTGGAATTTTGGGGTATACTGGTCAGAATTTGTGATGGCTTCTCGAAGAGAATTTCAAACTGCACTGCCTGTACCAATTCCTCAAATTTCTACTGCTTTGGAATCTATCAAAAAGGCACGGAGTAATGCCAGTAACTTATGGTTCAATAAGGCTGCTAGAGTAGTGTACTGTACTAGCATATAGAAATATGGCTACTTCTTCTCATACAAGTACGGTACAGTACCGGTGTGCTGAGGGCCGGATTGATGGGGAAGTTTAGCTGCACGGAGGACTCTTTCCCACCCAGCAAAACACCCTGTTAGCTAGCCTTGGCATGCACGCATTCTGTGCATAAGCCACCTTGATGTATCACAGTTTAGAGGCAAGGCACCCCCTGGTGGGGATCACCCCAATATACTACGTCTCTATTCTACTTCTATCGATATTTGTTATTGTCATTCTACCTATCTCTTGTCTACGCAGGCAGGCATCTGGCCTTCAGCTTACTTCTCCATCGAGTTATTGCCGAGTATAGTAGCGCGCACCACAACCACACAGCACACGGGTGGATACGGCTCGGTCGAAAACACCATCCAACTAGGGGAAGCGTAACGAACCACCCCACACCGGTAGTCCTCGAGCCTTTGTGTAACGGATTTCGAATCCAGTGATTGGTCCTTTCCAAGTCAACTGAGGCGCAGGCCTTCACCATCAACCCCGCTTTTCCTCAATTCCAAGTAATTGTCTTAACGGATCCCAAGCTAATCAACACCTTGCTCTCAACGACATTCAAAGCGGTGGAAATCGGAAAAAATGGCACAAGTTTTCAGCAATAACCATCACTCCGTCAACATCGCGAATAGCAACATCGCAAATAGCTTCAACATTGCCCCCGATGATAGATCTGAAATACTGGAGTGGCTATCTCCATTAGAACCACGGGTACGTCATCGAGACATTGGAGCCCAGCGAGTGGATAGTATAGGAGCCTGGCTGCTAGACACCACGGAATTCAAACGCTGGCATACCGGTAGTAGGGAGGATGAAACCTATCATCCGACTTTGTTCTGCGACGGCAACCCGGGAGTGGGAAAGAGCTATATCGTGTAAGAGAGCGTGTATCATTGTAGTGAATCAAAGAATAGTATTGCTGACTGGCTGCAATGACAGTTCACTGGTTGTTGATAGGCTGTGCGACGAGTCTGTCGAAGGGGATATTGCGGTTGCGTGCTTCTACTTCGACTTTGCTGCTCGGAATGAGCAATCACCGGTAAATATGCTTGGCTCACTATTGAGGCAACTCGTTAGCAGACCTGGAGAAATTCCGGAAGCTGTAACACGGGGCTTCCGAAAAGAGAAGACGGTTATTGGGGGTAGAGGGCTACAAGTTTCCGGCATTTTGAGCATGTTCCAGGCTATCGCAGACACAAAAAGCACCTTTATATGTGTTGACGCACTTGACGAATGTGTGCCAGAGCATCGAATGGTGATCCTCGAATCATTAGGGCATATTCTGCAAGGATCCCGGCATACTCGCATATTTATGACAGGAAGGCCACATGTCCGGAATGAGGTGGAGAGGGGATTAGGTGGAGTGGCGACTTTCATATATATACAGACTACGGAAGATGGGGTCCTTAGATTTCTGCGCGAGAAACTCAGGAAGGACACTGCCCCAAATACAATGAGCGGTACATTGGAGGGAGATATTATGAAAAGCATTCCCGCAATGAGTTCTGAAACGTATGTGGGAACTATGGCAAGAGAATAACTACCTGGGATTAGCCGCTGACATATTGAAATCTAGATTTCTTCTGGCCTCACTCCATATCGAGGCAATCCTAAGGGGTACCACAGTTGCTCGGCGGAGAAAAACACTCAAGTCAATAAAAGATGGAGCGGGGTTAGGGGATGCATATGGTGTGACATTGGACCGGATAAGGGCTCAGGGCGAGGAAAAGACAAGGCTTGCGATGGCCACTCTCACTTGGGTCTGTCATTCGGAACGGCCTTTACAGGTGGATGAATTGTGCCATGCACTGGCAGTGGAGATAGGAGCAACTAATTTCGATCCCGAGAATGTCCCCCCGATAGGTACATTGCTAGACTGTTGCCAAGGATTGATCACGGTGGATAAGGAAGCCTCGACCGTGCGGTTAATCCACTATACCGTCCAAGAATATCTTTCTAGCCATCCAGGTCTCTTCAGTAAACCTCACTCGATACTTGCAGAAACCTGCCTAACCTATCTGAACTCACAACAAATCAAAAACTTCCCATCCCATCCTCACCCAGATCATCAAAGCATGCCATTCCTCAAATATTCTTCACGATACTGGGGAACACATGCGGGGAGGGAACTCTCGGACCATGCGAGGACCCTTGCGCTGGAGCTCTTAGGCCAATACGAAGGCCATGTGTCCGCTGTATCGCTTTTAAGGCAGGAAATGCCACCCAGTGAGATCGGAGGCGTCGGTACTTCTCCACTCTTCTCCGGTCTACACTGCGCATCGTTCTTCGGGATTGTTGAATTCATGACTGCAATTCTAAATGCTGGAGGTTGCGATATCAACCAACGAGATTGCACAGGTCGCACGCCACTGGCTTGGGTAGCAAGGAATGGGCATGTTGGCGCGGCGAAAATACTGCTGGGACAGGAAGATACCGACCCCAATCGCCCAGATAAGTATGAAGAAACACCACTCGGGTGGGCTGCTATCAAGGGACATGAGGGGGTGGCCAAGCTACTGCTAGGACGCGAAGATGTCGAGCCCAATCGCCCAGATAAGCATGAGGAAACACCACTCGGGTGGGCTGCTGTCGGGGGACATGAAGGAGTGGTCAAGCTACTTCTGGGACGGGAAGATGTCGACCCCAATCGCCCGGGTAATCAGGGTGGAACACCGCTCAGGTGGGCTGCTCACGAGGGACATGAAGGAGTGGTCAAATTACTGTTAGGACGGGAAGATACTGATCCCAATCTCCCGGAT
>Ga0307509_10009330_pt1 | contig 12300 bp, 17 predicted proteins | sample 10_EM_MG_FD_202245 | JGI IMG/M metagenome (GOLD analysis project Ga0307509, IMG submission 202245) | Populus trichocarpa ectomycorrhiza microbial communities from riparian zone in the Pacific Northwest, United States - 10_EM | ecosystem: Host-associated > Plants > Roots > Unclassified | place...
CCAATCACTACAATTCTATTCTATCACTATATACCTACACAACATGTCACAACAACAACGGCGGCTTATGGCGGACAGAACACGTCCGTCGAGGCAGGGCAGGCAAATACAAAGGGAGGTGCGCAGTGGATGTGTCCGCAAATCCAGATCCAGACACAGGTGAACCATCATCCCAACCCCACTTGCATCTCGTCCGTCGGGGTCCACAGAAAGTAGGAGTACCAGCCTAGTGCTAGCCTCATCACGGCTTGAGGTACCAGAACCTATTCTTGTAGACAGCAGGCGGCCATCAGCGGATGACAGCATTGAGTCACAAGATGGGGAGTATGAGGATTACAATGTCCAGAGTGAGGAGACTGAGGTGGATGAGGTTGAGGAGGAGGAGGAGGAGGAGGAGGAGGAGGAGGAGGAGGAGGAGGAGGAAGAGTTAGAACAGGGGGAGGAGAATGAGAATTTATCATCGGGTTGGGGGGCACAAAGAGCAATTCGGTATGGGTTTCGTGAACCACAACCTTCGATACTTACAGTCACTCACGGGCATACGCAGAGTTCCGGCCGGGGAATTGATTACCCCAGACCGAGAGCACCTGTCCCAGTACGTGTTAGTTAAAACAGTTTCACACCTGTGATCCGCTCTCGCCCGCCCACCGCCTTGGGTCCGCTAGAGACACCAGCAATAACTCCGAGCAACTCAGGTCCAACAACGCCCGAATTGGATAGCGTGGGTGAACAACACACCTGCAGCCGACGAAATATGCCCACAGGACTTGACCATAGCATTGTGCACAAACCCCGTGACCTGATGTGGGAGTGGACAATATTCGTAAATCCATTTCAAGCTGCAATTACCCTAACCGAAGCAGTCCGCACGTGTTGGAAGGATGCCCGGAGAGAGCTGGGCTTTCCAAACTTTGCTGATGCTACCCCAGCCTCCGATGATCAGGTAAGTTACCCTTAATCAGTATCTTATATCTGATCCGCTAGACTAAATAGACCGGCTGGCCGCCGGACCTTTTGCAGGTTCGGGCAAAGCATAGCGGATGCAGATCACAGGATTTGCATACTGTAAAGGGGTGTATAACTGCACTGTATAAGCTAGATATGGAGGATGCTGCAGGGTGTGCACGAAGGGTGGCATACCTACTAGAGGAAGACAGATTCCTTTGCCCACCGGACAAATATGAGGTATAGTGGTGCAACAATTTTCACAATTGTCTCTGACCCCAGCTAAAAAATCAATCCAATACGGCGGACAGGGAGTTTCTCTTAGATTCCTAGCCCCACAGATTCCAAGCGTGATTTTTGGCCAATTTTATTTTTGTCCTAAAAGGAGAGGCATGACAGATGCGAGCTTCCTGCGTAAGATTGACGGTCCGTTTATCTGTCTGACTGCGGCCATGCTGTGCCATTCGCTGCGATGCTGGTGGACTGGAATCTTTATCGATAAAGTGGTTTTCACGTGTTGTAATACCGGAGGTAACATAAACTGCGCGGAGTTGTGGTTTTCAGGAGTGTCCGGATCCCCTTTGGCCAAGGTATCTGGATACTCTCGAAAACCGCCAGTACTCGAGACGGGTGATAAGTGAGCTAATAGAAAGGCAGGCCTGGTGGAACGTCAGATACAGACATGGCAGAATACTGGAGAGCGCTTTCAGGGTTTAATCATTCCGCGGAGCAAGACTGCGTTGGGGGCCAAAATTGCCCAGGAGTGGGGAAAGCGTGCTGAGAGAACAGCAGGGTATTCCAATGATGATGATACGTTGAGGCGGAAATTTGGGATTGATCTGGAGACCGAAGTATCAGAATCGGCGAGGCGCAGGTGCGCGGATCTAGCGGATGCTTTGGGAGGACTGGTTGAGTCAGCTCTGTCCGGAGAACTTGCGGATGCACGGGAGCAGGTTGGAGAAAGTGACCGAGAGGACTTGGGGGATTGTGTTATAACTACACTATGATCATAATATTATATATGCATAGTAGAGGAGTAATAGAATAAATAATACACATAGCAAAGGCGCACAGAAGCCCGGAAGCCCGGAAGTAACAAAACTGTAATAGTGTAGAGGCCCTGAGAGGGTGGTCGGCAGGAGATGATATGCGGCTACCACGTCGTGATGTGTCGGCCGGGTGATTCGAAGATGCGCAGCTATGGGCACGTCTTCTGGTGGGTAATTGAAGGTTCTGTAGGTTCAGAAGGCGTGGAAATGTGTCAGGCGGACGGTCAAAAGCCAGGAGCACATTGTAGGACATCAGGCCCACAGGAGAGGTTGTATGGGACGTATGGTCGAAGGGATAGGTAGCAGGTGACGTCCGGCCGACGAGATGGGCTGCAGAGGATGTCTGGCGGACGTGATAAATTGTATGGGCGCCCGGCGGACTAGATCGGTTGCAGGGGGCGTCCGGCCGACGAGATGGGTTGTTGGCGGCGTCCGCAGGACACCCGGGATAAAACAGCAGGATCCGGAGGTGGTGAGGGAACAGGTCAAGGGCTGGAGCACGCCTGCTGGATGCGGGGAGATACACGATGGGATTGAGAGGTAGTGAGCGAAAAGGAGTGTACCTGAGGGGGTGCGGGACGGAGATGGGATAGGGAGGGGAACTCAGGAAGGAATCCGGAGCGAGCACAGTAACATAGGAGGAAACCCTGTGGGGGGGGGGTTGATTTTTTTGCTGATGTGGTGGGGGGGACGGGGCAGTCTTTTCTCAATTTTACACAAATCATACGACTAACTCAAACCTCGGATTACATCTAACTTAGCATAATTACCTTTCATAGAACTCTTATTGTTATAAATACACTCTTTCTTTAACCTTACCATTTCGCTATATAAAGTCTGAACACAGTAACTCCATAGCACAACTGTGGTTATGAATTGGGCGTTTGGCTTGGGCGTATAGCTTGGCCGTATGGTTTGGGCATAGGGCACCAGCGGATGAATAAGGCTTATGAATTGGGCCTATGATTTGAACCTGTGAATAGAGTGTATGAATTGAGCTTATGAATTAGGCGTATGGCCTGCTGAGACAATATATGTTACTAGACTAGGCAAGTCGGACCTCCAATCGGTGTTGGGAATTATTCAGGTTCATATTGTATGAATCATTCCATGCAAATAAATACCCGTATATACATTGAGGTATGTGGTTTTTGGTACACCTCCCTGGCATGAATGGACCGAAGACCAGGGGGCTACTTGGCAAAGCGCTTTCAGATCCCGTAACCCCGGCGGTGTTCTGTCGATTCATGCCAGGGACGTGTATATGCTCACACAATTACTCAATCATGTGTCAAAAGAGCAATGTCCGAGAGGGGAATATCCGACAAAGCGGGGCCCTGGGCAGAGAAAGTTCATTGACGGGGGGCTGTTCAAGGCATTGAACAGGGCGGGGGCCTGGATGGGGGCCGGGGCCGGGATTGAAGAAAAAAGACGCCCCGCCCCGGGCCATTGACCGGGGCGGGGCGGGGAATGGAGGCGGGGGCCAGCGGCTTTCGGGTTCCCGTCGGCCCCGTAACAAACACTATGGACACGGCCGTTTTGCGTCCTGACGCATTTGACCCCCCCTGGCGCAGCCACCCCCCTGATAGTCTACCCCCAGCGCCCAGCCTCTTCATCCCTTCACTCCCAATGTACCCGTTCCCATGCTACCCTTTTGCGGAAGTCGTGCGGCCGCCACATCTCGCCTTCCGGCCTCCACCGCCGATACGCCCGCCCACCAGCTTCCCTTCCATGATACCCTCTCTCCTTTAACGCCGTCACTCACCTCGCCGTGAATCCATTTCTCATCCAGAACCCTACCACCGTCACCTCCGCTTCTCCCACACTCCCGGATTCCCTCACTCCTCTCACGTATTGGGCGGACGTTATCCCGTCATTACTTTTTCCGCCCTCATCCGTCCCAATACGTTTAGCCCTTCCTCCTCCACCCTCTTATCCCAGCCCCTCTTCTCCCATATCCGGCGGACCTCCTCCCTCTCTTGCCCTTTCGTGCCGCTCTCTCCTCAGCTCCCCACATCCTGTCTCCTCTACTCCATTGCTCTCGCCGCCTCCCCGGCCTGTTACAGTCTGCTCGCGGGCTCCCACCGCCTTCCCCAGCCTCTCACAGTCGGCTCGCAGACTCCCACGGTCTTCCCCGGCTTCTCACAGCCCCCAAGACTCATTCCCGTACCTGTCAACCTACAGCTATCCGCTAGACTACGTACCCAAACCTGCGCAGTTTATAACCATCTGCCCGACACATTGCCATGCCTTCCGACCCTACAATTGCTCGCTAGGTGCCTTACTCATACTTGCACGGCTTATCACCATCCGGGCAATTCATTCTCATGCCTTTCCTGCCCACCGACTCGCACACTACTATTGTTTGACCATTCCTGACCCTTTTACCACGCGTAATTTAATATAATTTTATTACATATATATACACGATCAGCGAGTGGTGATAAAACGATTCTGCCTATCCTCGCAATCGGTTTCTTCAACATGCGATTCCGCCTCCCCACGGTCTTGGAACTGCGGTGCTCCAACCACCGCTCCCAGATTGGGCACATGGTCTAGCCGCGGCTCGTGCCGACCATGTCCTCCTCCTGTATCCACGAGGCCGCCAGCGGCCTCCAGTTCATCCTGCTCCGTATAACTACCAAACTCCCGCCGCAATGCGTCCTCATCATTGTCATATCCCCCTGTCCTCTCAACCCGCTTTCCCCGCTCCTTCGCGATTCTGGCCTCCAATGTCACCCTTATCCGCTACATTATTCGACATTGCGAAAATCTTCCCATGTTGCCCCAGGATCGTGTCTGACGTTCCAGCAGGGCTATCTAGCTGTTCGCTGACCTTTCACCCAACTCGAGTACTTGCTGTTTTCAAACGTGTCCGTATCTCCGGGCCGTCGGGGGCTCCGGACACTTTTGAAACCTGCACGTCCACATTGTTTTTCTTACCCCCGGAAGCGGCGCTTGTGAAAGCCACATTATCAATAGAGATGCCAGTCCGCCAACATCGGAGTGAATGACATAATATGGTGGCTGTCAGATAGATAAACGGGCCATCGCTCTTATCCAGGAAACCCTAATCCGTCGTGCCTTTCCTTTTCAGGCCCGAGTAATATTGAGCAAATATCACACCCGGAATCTGGGGTGCTAGGAATCTAAGAGAATATGGCTGTCCGCCGGATTAGATCGATTTACTCTTACTCCGCTTAGAAACAATCACGACAAAGGTCCAAAAGATACCTCATAGCTGCCCGGCGTGCAAATGAACCTATCCTCCTCCAATAGGTATTCCACTCTTCGTGCGCAGGCTGCAGGATCCTCAATATTGAGCTTACAGAGTTCTCTTATAGCCTTCTTTGCTGTATGCAGATACTGAGATCTGCATCTGGTGTGCTTTGCGCGGATCTGCAAATCAGTGACGAGCGGCCACGGCATTTAGTATAGGATAGGATGTTGGTTATCGATTAAGGGTGACTTACCTGGTCATTGGAGGGCGGGGGTGCATCAGCAAAGTCGGGAAAGCCTAATTTGGTCCGGGCATCGAGCCAACATGTGCGGACATCTTCCGTCAGTGTAATTGGATCCGGAAACGGACTGACGAAGATCGTCCAGTTCCACATCAGGTCATGGGATCTGGCCAGAATTGTACGCTCAAGCCCTGTTGCCATATTTCGCCTAATGCTCGCTTGCTGTCCTCCCTTATGCAATTCCCGCACCGTTGGATCTGGGTGACTTGGGGTTATCACCGGCATCGCAAGTGTATTCAAGTCTGTGGGCGAAAGGGAGGAAATGGCAGATGTAAAACGGTTTTGGCTAACCGGTACTTGAGCAGACGTTCTCGGTCCGGGGTAACAAATCCTGCTGCTGGAATTCTGGGTATTCCCAGGGGTGATTGTCAGTATCCAGCGCGGCGAGCTAAGGAACTCACGCCCAATTGGTCTTTGCGCTCCCCAGGCCGATTGATGATCCGTATCGTCCCCATGCTGGCCTAACTCGTTCTTCTCACTCTCCTGACTCTCCCCACTCTGGCCATCACCCTCATATTCCCCATCATTAGAGTCTAGACTCTCATCCACTGACTCTAAGACCTGCTGCCGGTTGTACAGGACAGGCTCTGGTATCTGGAGTCGTGAAGAAGCTGCCTCACGCACGGCATCCCTCCTCCTACCTACAGCGGACCCAGCCATAACAGATTCAACACTGGGTGATGTTATTATAGTTAATCAGTCCCTGGACCCAGATCTCCGAAAACGTCCGCAAAGGACCTCCCTTTGCCTTTGCCTTTCCTACCTCGACGAATGCGCTTGGTCCACCATAAGCCGCCGCTGTTGTTGTGACATAGTAGGCAGGTGAATAGTGATAGAAGAGAATTGCAGTGTATGACGTTCAGGTGCAGGTGGTGTAAGGAAGCCTCTATTGGTATGTAGCTAAGGGCACGATATGGGGTGTGAACTTGGAAGATCGAAATGGTCGGCCCAGCTTCCTTAAGAACTAAGGACATTCACAGTTCATCACTTGCTTTCAGGTCCGCTGGCGTCAGCACACACCGCGCGTCCAAATTGCAGCTTGATACCTGATATAGGAATTTGCACCTGAAGACATGGCCGCGCTCCGATTTCACTGGGGCAATACGAGTGTTAGGTACTTGGGGTTCCTAAACCAGATGAAAAAAGGTTTATCAGAATGTACAGACTAATCTAGTTTGAGTAGGTCTGCCAAGAGGACAGAAACAAATACAGGTAATGCTAGGGCACGGGCCCGTACCCTAATCTCAGAAAGTGCAAGCTGCCGCTAAGGCTCAACGGATGGGATATAAGATGAAAAGCTAGGATAGGAATAGTAATGAAAGGGGCAACCCCGAATGAAAAACAGGTAGTGAAGAACAAGAATAATCCGCACAAGTCCAAAGAGCAAACCACTAAAACCAGCAGAGAGAACATATACCAAACGAAAAAGAGGTGGAAAAGAGCAAGAATAATCTGCAAGGATTCTGAGGGCAGGTCCCACGAGCCGACCCGGTAAAGGCAGAACACCTAGTGGCAAACAAGAATCGTCTGCAATACTCTAAGAGGGACCTAGTAGAGCAACAAAGTGTCAGTAGACTACATTGGGTTTGGGGAACCCAGAAGGGCAACGGCCGGGCCAATCCAAAGAAGAAATGTGTGGGAAAAAATACAAGGATAACTCGCAAAACTCTAAAAGTTAAACTCCCAATGAACAACACCCAAAGGAAACACCCGCAGGATCTACGGACAGTCACAGGTCTAAATTAAGTATACTGATCAGGGCAAGCAGCCCAGACCTGGCGGGCTAATCTAAAACAGAAATAGTCAGGAAACAGGGAGAATAACATGAACTCTAGAAACGAAAGTCAAAACATCAAAAGGAAAAGTCGAAGGGTCCATCGTGGCCTAGTACTTGTAAATTGCTTGAAATGGACCTGCACCCTCAGCTAGCTAGACATTACCCACATTGGTCGGGGCATGAGAGCTTTGTTCGCAGAGCAAGTGAGCGAGGACAGAAACGGACTTGAGCGGACTCCCAACGCCCGTTTCTGCCGGAACTGCGGCAGACCTTGCCAACAGAATGGATGAAAAACCTGGTAGTCGTAACCAGAACTTACCAGGTGTAGAGTATGCACTCGAGTGGGTTGGGGAGTCCGTGGGTGGGCTTAATTCTCATCTGACTTCTTCAGCTGTCGGAATATCCGCACACACAGTGCCGGTACGCGGATCGGAGGGAGAATGGCTTCTGCCGGGCGTATCGACTTGTGTCGCCAATGTGTTGACAGGCTGCTCGGCCCCTGAGGCCACTATCTAAATATGCACGGCTGACCTGCTCCCCTCTGCCAGCTCAGAGGCTGCAGACGCATGATGGTGACGCGGGTTGGGAGTAAACGGAGGCTGACTGTTTGTTGGACTAGGCCGGTCAGCAAGTTGCCGACTCAGATTATGCCCCCCATCGCTTGTGTTCGGCTCAACCTCAATGCCGGCATCGATTGCCCCCACCTGGCGTGCCACCTTCCTCTGGGATTCAGGACTTCCACAGAAATCATATGGCTCATTGGCCTCTTTGTAACATGTCTACATGTTCCGGTAACAGTACACAGGAGCAGGCAGTGCAGGATCTCCTATGTTTAGTTGATTTATATTTGGTTTATTTGATTTGATTTCAGCTCCGCCACTGTCTCTTAGTCACATAGACTATGCTATCGTATTGCTATGTTTAGTTTGCGTTGCTGGAAGTTTATATTTAGTCTTTTTTGTGGTATTACCACTCCTAGTGGTCCTTGATGGGGTGGTTCGCTTTGCGGCCGTAGCGGATAACTCTGGCTGGTGGCCATCTGAGCTCTGTCCATCATCACTACCGGCGGACCCCTCATCCGAGGCGTCTGGAGGGGGGCCGCGGTCATCAGGTAGAGCAAACCTCATTTCAAAGGGAGGAGGAGTGCTATCCTCTGTATCATTCCTTCGATGGCAACAGAAGAGCAGAACCATTGGTTCGCTTGGCGGATTCAAAGACCAGCATATGCGGACAAGTCGGCTAGTTGTCATTCGGATCATTTCAGCAAGCAGCAGCGGCTCCTCTGGATCATCCTGCACCAGACGTTTACCCTGTCTCGTCGCACCAATAAGCATATGAAATCCAACTCCTCGTGCCATGGTTTTGTCTATGCCCGCTAGCAGGTTCGGAAAGGTGGGCTCAGTTAGCTCCATCCAGTAAACATGTTCCCGACTTTGCCACTGGATCTTGTCCATCCCGACAGGAAGTGGGCTGCTTGGGCAGACTAGGATGGCTCATCTATTCAGAGACGGAAAAACCGTGGACCAGCGAGACCTGCAGGAGCTGTATTAGCATATATGGTACATCTTTATTGCGGACACTTGTGGATAACTTACGATCATTTCTGGCGGGTGTGGGGTCCGCAACCAGAACACTGGCAACAGGGGCTCTCAACATGTCTCTTAAGATACCCTGATGGTTTTTTGCTATGTCCTTTAGCAAAAGGTCAAGGGCATTCGGTAAAACATTCACCACGGGGTTATCAGCCTGCCAGAGTCCCAACCTCTGGTTAACAGCCCGGAGCATAAGAGCATGTGCCTAAATGGCCGCCCATTGGGCGGCAGTACTCTGCTTCCACCCTGGGATCCTGTCTTGCTCCATCTTACGTTTGATAGCATTTCACCAGGCTTTATACTCCGGACTATAGGTTCGTGGGTGGGGGAAGCCGCAAACGTGCTTACACCAGGTAACATCGCCATTGTTTTTAAAGGACGCCAATTTTTCGAAACTGAGACCAACCTTTAAGGCTGCCATTGTAATAGTGATCGGGGTGAGGGGTGGGTGATGGATCAGAAAGAGGCGATGTTTTGGGGGGGTTTAAATGGTCCCTCAGCGGATGGAGGATGGCCGCTACTAGATGCTGGTACTTTTAAGGACGAAGGATTGTGGAAGATCCGAAAATGGAAATAGAGCGGGCCTGGGGGACCGTAAAGCGAATTCTGCCGATTGTAATGGTTGTGAAGCGGTTATTGGCTAGGGAAACACAGATAGGTAATCTGAAATGAGCTGAGGATACACTGGTGATCCTGCGGATGAGTGAGAGGTTGTGTTGAGCTTTGTGGGTCCTGTTAGGATGGGCTAGCGGATCGAGGATGTGATTGTGATTGGGGAAAGGATTATGGAGAGAAGATGGAAGGGGGGAAAGAGAGAGCTTATATAGGCCGCACCAGGACGGGTTTAGTAGGGTTCGCAGGATTGTACCCTGTACAAGCATGAATATCTTGAAAAGTCACGTGACCCCCCCACAATGACGATAGGTTGTAGAAAAGATTTTAAGCCGCAACGGAGCAGGATGGGAGCCGCGACCCATGAGCCAAGGCTCCCAGAGTCTCATCTCAACAAAGAACATGTTTCACAAGTTAAGCGGTGAATAACGGTTGGCACCTTGAAGGTATGGACCGGACTAAAGAAACTTGAAATTTTCTCGATTTACCCCTTAAAAGAAACCTACCCTTCACTTGGAAAGACTGAGTCCGCTGCAGCCGCTCAGCCCATCCGCTTACGCATCCGCCAGAGTACTTGAAAGAGAAACACCACACACGATAACCTCAAAGCCAACAAAGTGCCCTTATTGCAGGCGACGTTATCAACAAGCCGCGGCATACAAAAAACAGCTTCAGACAATGCATCTTGATATCGTTCTTTCGCTCAGTGCGATGTCAGACGCGGCTTCCATGCGACCTACTTTTGTTCGTGATGAACTTGAAAACCTGACTCACTCAGACTACAAATCTGATTGCAGGCCCGAGATCCCAGATTTCCATACAGCAAGGGGTGAGATAGATGATATGCCGAACGATTCAGACACGGAAGAAGTTTCCCACCCACCAGTCCCCGTGCGCCCTTGGTGTCAAGAAACTATTCCCGATGCCGGCAGACCACTCGGCGAAGTTGCTGGCTATACAGAGCTCAACAAGGCGATGACGGATCTCCCTTGGAGCCCTTTCTCATCTGAAAATGACTTTAATTTGCGAAGTTGGTTTGTCCGGAGCAACGCAGCCAGGTCGCAGATCGACGCGTACTTTGCGGAAGGTTTAGGCCGTACGGATAGTAGATCATTCTGGTGCGCCTATACCTTGCACCAACACCTCGACATACTGGACCCATTTCGTGAATACTGGGTGTGGGCAGAAGCCAGCATTGATAATGGTCGATATGCAACAACTTTCTGTTATCGAAATATTATTGACTGTGTCCGCTACCTGATCCGTCAGGTCGCGTATAGCTCAGATATGGTTTACGCACCTATTCTGTAACAGGTTTATTCCTGTCTAACGAAAATACAATAGGACCGGTGGTAGACCTGCTAGCGCTGGTGCTAAGGGAGGCTTCAAGGGATCGGAGGTAAGAGATAATAGTTGAAGGACAAATAGAACTCAGGGACTCAGGGATTGCCGTTCAACCAAGTGTATTCTTAGACTAAAGGTCTGTCGAAGTCTGCTGTCTCCTGCTAGCCAGGAGACTGGTTTAAATACAGAACCCAAGAGCGATACCCTTCCTGCAATCACGATCATTACCAGTACCCGCTCACATACCGGAATCCTGTAATCCTGCAAGACCAAAGAAAGAAACATAGCTCAGCCTCCACCAGTGCTACATGACCATTCCATACCCGGAATCCTAAATATAAACTTCCAGCAAAGCAAACTAAACATAGCAATACGATAGCATAGCCTATCTGACTCAGAGACAGTGGCGGAGCTGAAATCAAATCAAATAAACCAAATATAAATCAACTACACATAGGAGATCCTGCACTGCCCGCTCCTGTGTACCGTTACCGGAACATGTACACATGTTACATATTCGAGAATATGATTCAAGTGCAGAGCGATTATATTCCGAGATCCATACGGCGGACTGCTGGTGGGATATGCAGGTATGAGATAGTTCCTGACAAGTTCTTGGAGTCGTGTTTCCAGTGCTCACAGCCCATTCCGTTCCTTGGTAGAAAGCTTTGCCCGCCTGATCCACAGTGGTGCCCATTATTGGATGGTCTGACCAGACGTACCTTACCAATTTCTCCGGAGATAAGAAAGCCTGGCCGGTATACATGACGATAGGCAATATGCTTTCGAGGACAAGAAGCAGCACTGCCAAGATGCTAATCCTGCTTCTAGCAGTGCTTCCAGTACCGGCAAAGTTCACTGGCAAATCAGCCCGTGGGAACGAAGCCCAGCGGCAGAGCAACGCGGATGTCCTGCTCGCTCTCTGTGATCTTGTCCTGGCACCATTACAGCAGGTTGCCCGAGAAGGAACGGTAATGGATTGTGCAGACGGCAAAACATGTCTTTGTTTTCCCATTTTGTCGGCCTGGATCGCGGATCATGCTGAGCATGCAGCATTGCAAGGAATAGGCAGCAAGTCATGCCCAAAGTGGGAGGTTCCGTGCGAGGAGCTCCGTGGGGATCCGCGGCGGATGTATGAGATCCGCCACTACATGCTATATAGAGAGAAACCCTTGAGGCATGAGCCGGCCGAAGCGGCCAGCATTGCAGAATACTTTCAGCGGTTGCGCGTGAAAATAGTGACAATTTATTGGTGGCGTATAGTGGACTATTGGTTTAGTCACTGCGGTGTGAAAGCAATAGAGTGCGCAAAAAGAATAGATTCGTATCTAAAGAGTGAAAGAAAGACAATAATGAGAGAATCATAACGGAGAAGAAACAGGAACGATAGGGTCTCTTATAGAGACAGAACGAGCTAGAATCAAGGAGACAAAAAAGGAGAGACGTAAAGGGAATGTAGG
>Ga0307509_10009331_pt1 | contig 12300 bp, 11 predicted proteins | sample 10_EM_MG_FD_202245 | JGI IMG/M metagenome (GOLD analysis project Ga0307509, IMG submission 202245) | Populus trichocarpa ectomycorrhiza microbial communities from riparian zone in the Pacific Northwest, United States - 10_EM | ecosystem: Host-associated > Plants > Roots > Unclassified | place...
GGGTGACCTCGACTACACGCCGGGCGAGCGCGTGCTCGTCGATGCGGATCGCGGCAGCCGGCTCGGCTGGATCGCGACGGTGCCGGTCCGCCGCGCGCTCCGCGATCGCGGGATCCGCCGCGTGATCCGGCGCGCGACCGAGCAGGATCTGCGCGGCGAGACCGCGACCGACGACAACCGGATCCGCGCGCTGCGCACCGCGAAGGACAAGGCCGCGGCGCTGCGCCTCCCGCTCAAGGTGTTTCGCGTCGAGCTCGGCGCCGGCAAGCTGCTCGTCTACTACACGAGCGACGATCGCCTCGACCTGCGCGACTTCGTGCGCGACCTCGCGCAGGCGACCGGCCTGCGGCCCGAGCTCCGCCAGCTCGGCGTGCGCGACGAGGCGAAGGCGGTCGGCGGCATCGGCTCGTGCGGGCTCACCCTGTGCTGCACGACGTGGCTGCCCGACTTCGTCCCGGTCTCGATCAAGATGGCGAAGGATCAGGGCCTCGTGCTGTCGCCGACGAAGGTGTCGGGGCAGTGCGGTCGGTTGAAGTGCTGCCTCGTCTACGAGCAGGCCGCGTATGCCGAGCTCCGCAAGGGTCTGCCGAAGCTCGGCAAGCGCGTCACCGGCGCACGCGGCGAGGGTCGGATCGTCGAGGTCGACGTGCTGCGCCAGCGCGTCCGCGTCTCGTACGGTCCGGGCGATACCGAGGTCGTGCTCGCGACCGAGGTCAAACCGCTGTTCCCGGCGGGCAACCCGCCGCCGGCCGATGGTGCACCGCGCGGTGACCGGCCGCCGCGCGATCGCGGCCGCGACACCCGCCGGCCGGAGCAGGTGCAGGCCACCGCACCGACGGCCGTTCCCGACGACGATGACGACGACTCGCCGCCGGATCCGAGCCGCGATCCCGAGCTCGACGCGCTCGACGACGACTTCCCCGAAGATCCCAGCCGGGATCCGAACGCCGAAGACTGATCACGATGACGACGACGCCTTTCTACATCACGACCCCGATCTATTACGTCAACGACGTGCCGCACCTCGGGCACGCGTACACCACGATCGTCGCCGACGCGCTCGCGCGGTATCACCGGATGCGCGGCCAGGACACGCGGTTCCTCACCGGTACCGACGAGCACGGCCAGAAGATCGAGGAGACGGCGAAGAAGCGCGGGATGACGCCGCAGCAGCTCGTCGATCACGTCGCCCCGCGGTTCGACGAGACCTGGAAGACGCTCGGCATCGCCGACTACCGGTTCATCCGCACGACCCAGGACAAGCACAAGCGCGTGGTCGCGTCGCTGTGGAAACGGATCCGCGAGCGCAACCCCGACGACCTCTACCTCGCGTCGTATCAAGGTTGGTACTGCGTCGGCTGCGAGGCGTTCTACACCGAGAGCCAGCTCGTCAAGGATGGCGAGCGCTGGCTGTGCCAGATCCACAAGACGCCGGTCGACTGGCTCGACAAGGAGCGCAGCTGGTTCTTCAAGCTGTCGCGCTACGCCGAGCCGCTGCTCGCGCACATCGAGGCGCACCCCGAGTTCATTCAACCCACCGCGTACAAGAACGAGATCGTGTCGTTCCTGAAGAGCGGCCTCAAGGATCTCTCGGTGTCGCGCACGAGCTTCGCGTGGGGCATCCCCGTGCCGGAGGCCGATCCGGAAGGTCTGTCGCACGTGATCTACGTGTGGCTGGACGCGCTGACCAACTACCTCTCCGACCTGTGCCCGGAGGACGGATCGATCGGCGGCCCCGACGTCGCGAAGTACTGGCCGCAGGCGATCCACGTGATTGGCAAGGACATCCTCCGGTTCCATGCGGTGTACTGGCCCGCGTTCCTGATGGCCGCCGAGCTCCCGCTGCCGAAGACGATCTTCGCGCACGGCTGGTGGACGATCCGCGGCGAGAAGATCTCGAAATCGATGCCGGCGACGCGGATCGATCCGGTCAAGCTGTCCGATGCGCTCGGCGCCAACGCGGGCGGCGCGGGAGAAGCCGCAAGCGCCGCGACGCCCGCGGGGATGACGCGAGGCCGCGCGATCGGGATCGATGCGATGCGCTACTACCTCCTGCGGGAGGTCCCGCTCGGGCTCGACGGTGACTTCACGTTCGAGTCGCTGTTCGGCCGGTTCAACGCCGAGCTCGCGAACGACCTCGGGAACCTGGTCAATCGCAGCCTGACGATGATCAACAAGTTCCTCGCGCAGACCCAGCCGATCCGCGACGCGCATATCGTCGAGCTGCCCGCGCACGCGGAGCTCGAGGCCTCGGTCGCCGAGGTGATCCAGCAGACCACCGCCGCGTACGACGCGATCGCGCCGAGCAAGGCGCTCGAGGCGACGTGGAAGCTCGTGCGCGACGCGAACAAGTATGTCGACGCGACCCAGCCTTGGGTGCTCGCCCGCGATCCGGCGAAGCACCCCGAGCTCGCGCTCGTTCTCCACGAGCTCGCCGCGGTGATCGGCGTGATCGGCGGGCTGGTCATGCCGGTGCTGCCGACGACAGGTGCGACGCTGCGCGAATGGGTCGGCATCCCGGCCGCGAAGCGCGACACGTGGCCGAGCGTCGAGGATCTGCTCCAGCCGATCCACACGACGGCGATCGCGAAGCAAGCCACCCCGCTGTACCCGCGCCTGGACGAAGCGGCCCAGACGAAGATCTTCGAGCACATGGTTCCGCCCGATCCTGCCTCGCTCGCGCAGCTGGCCAAGCCTGCCGCGGCGGTCGTCGCGAACACATTGATCGAGTTCGCCGACTTCGAGAAGCTCGAGCTCCGCGTCGGCAAGGTCCTCACCGCGGCCGCGGTGCCGAAGAAGGACAAGTTGCTCCACCTGTCGGTGGATCTCGGCGAGGCCAAGCCGCGGTCGATCGTCGCGGGCATCGCGCAGGTGTTCCAGCCCGACACGCTCGTCGGCAAGCAGGTGATCGTCGTCGCGAACCTCGCGCCGCGGAAGATGGCGGGGCTCGTCTCCGAGGGCATGATCCTCGCAGCGGGCGACGACCAGATCCTTGGACTTTCGGCGATCGACCACGACGTGCCCCCGGGAACGCGGGTACGATAGGGCTTCTCATGTCCGAGCCACGTCGTGCGCCGCGCCTCGTCGTCAACGCCCCGGCCGTGATCGAGTCGATCGGCCAGGCGTCGATGCAGCTCCACCCGAACCTCGCGCGGGTGTTTCGGCGGGTCGACGCGGACAAGAGCTCGGTCGGTACGAAGTTTCCCGCGATCATCCGCGACCTCTCGACCAACGGCGCGTTCGTGTCGGGCTCGCCGCTGCCGCTCCTGTCGCGGGTCGCGCTCAAGTTCGAGCTGAAGGGCGTCGGCACGGTCGACGCGATCGGCTGGGTGCTGTGGCAACGGATGGACGACTGCGAGGTCCCGAACGCGGACGCGAACGCCACGCTGCCGAAGGGCTTCGGCGTGCTGTTCGAGGCCATCCCGATGGAGACTCGCACCGCGATCGCGGCGCTCGTCAGTCGCATCGGTGGCCAGTAAGCACTTCGCATTTCGCCCGCGCTATCGCGGCGTGGCACTGACCTCGGTCGGGGTCGGTGGTGCGCTCGGCGTGGTCGCGCTCGTCAGCCTCGGTGCGGCGCTCGTCCCGCTCGCGACGGGTGCGATCGGCGTCGTGCTCGGCGCCGGTTATCTCCTGTCGCCGACGTGGAAGCTCGAGGTCGTGATCGACGACGACGGCCTCGAGGTTCGTTCGCCGCAGAAGTCGCGGTTCAGGCTCGCGTGGACCGACGTCGTCAAGGTCGTGTCGGCACCGAGCTCGAACACGTGCTTCGTCGACGGTGGAGCGCCGGAGCGCAGCCTGCTCGTCCCCGGTGATGGCGCGCCCGCGCCCTACGATATCGCCGACAAGCAAGCGCTGTGCGCCGAGATCACGGCGCGCGTCACTCCGGACAAAGTCGAGACCGTCGAGACCCTCGCCCGCAAGAAGTAGGTGTTAGCGTTTTCGCCGGAGGGAAACGCATGGGTCTATTCGATAAAGTGAAGGGTCTCGTCAAGGGTGCGCAGAACGCGGTGCAAGGGGCGCCGCAAGCACCGGCACCGCAAGCCGCACCGCAGAACTACCCGCAGGGTTCGATGGAGGTCCCGGTGACCGCCGACGAGCCCGAAGATGACGGCGGTAGCAGTGACGAGCAGTTCGACGTCGCCGGGTTCGACGTCAACAACGACGAGCAGGCGTTCTTTCGCGCCGTCCTTCACATGGAATCGGAAGGCCAGTTCGGTGGCACCGACGAATCGCGCGCCGAGATCCAGGAGCGCTTCGGCATCCGCGACCGCAGCCACTGGCAGACGGTCAAGGAGTCGAACTACGCGGTGCTCGCGCGCAAGTACGGCTCGTACGAAGAGGTGACCCAGCAGGAGATGAACTGGCGCCAGGGCGAGATGTCGAACCACATGAACGCGCAGGTCGCGGACATGGCGAAGGGCGGGGGTTTCGAGCCCGTCGAAGGAATTTCGCTCGAGCAGTGGGCCGCGATCAATGCCGCGATCGTCGGCGGCCAGAACCACGAGGATCTCCTGAAGGGCGCCGGCATCGACGACGCGCGGTGGCAGCGCGCGAGCGCCGAGTGGAACGCGCGGATGGCGCGCGACACCACGTTCGCGATCACGACGGTCTACGGCAACGCGTTCCAGGCCGCGTCGAAGGGCAAGTTCGGCGACTTCGCGCGCGAGGCGGCCGCGGCGCGTGCCGCGAACCGCGACGTCGCGATGCAGCCGCCCGTCACGTGGGAGCAGTACTACGAGTACATGTACGAGCAGGCCTACGCCGCGAAGCAGGGCACCGACCCGGTCGCCGCCCTGAAGTCGGTCGGCCTGACGATCGTCGACTGGACGGATCTGTCGACGTTCATGGGCTACGTGTTCCAGCGCGACGCGGGTCGCCACTGGAAGGAGTACGAGGAGATCCACAAGCGGGTCGAGGCGAAGTACGCGGCGAAGTATCCGGGCGTCAAGGCCGACGTCGACATCCAGTTCTGATGTCGGCCGCAGCACAACGCTGGGCCGCGTTCCTGGGCCAGATCGAGCAGCGCCACGCGGCGGTCCGCACCGAGACCGAGCAGGCCGCGCGCTCGTTCGATTCGGCGGACTCGACGCCGCTGTCGCACACGCTGATGGGCGTGAAGAACCGGCTGCAGGACCTCGAGTCGAACATCGAGTCGACGTGGCACGCGAAGGTCTCCGACGTGTTCTCCGAGGAGGGCGCCTCGGCCGAGACCTGCGCGCTCGAGTTCATGAAGGGCCGCAACCTCGGCCACCGGCTCGACGACGAGCGCGAGGAGATGGAGATCCGGATCTTCGCCGAGCTCGCGCGTCGCCGGCCCGACGCCGCGGTCGCGCTCGCGCCGCACATCTTCGCGCAGGAGGCCGCGACCGGCGAGTGGCGCGCGATGCGTGCGGCGATGCGCGCGCTGAACGCGTATCGCCCGCCTGCCCCGCTCGAGGCGGTGAAGGCGTACGAGCGCGCGCAGATCGCGTACTGGCGCACCTACCTGACCGTCCGCGGTCGCTACGAGCCGGCGATCCAGGTCCACAACCTGGCGTACGAGATCGGATCGCGGATGGAGCAGTGGTACGTGTCGTCGGCAGAGTTCGAGCCGGCGTGGGTGCAGGCCGGACGACCGCGCGAGCCGTTGTGATGCTAGGTTTCGCGCGTGTCGTATCTGTTTCCGTCCTCGACGATCACGTTCGACGCCGCGCTGCGCGACCTCGCGGCCGGTAGTCCGAAGGCGCGCGCGTTCGCCGCGCATGCCCTCGGCGACGTGACCGAGCCGGTCGAGCGCCGGCGCGCCGTCGACGCGCTCGTGCGCGCGCTCGACGACGATCGGCCCGAAGTCCGTGCCGAGGCCGCGAGCTCGCTCGGCACGCTCGCCGAGCCCAGTGCGATCGCGCCGCTGATCAAGCGGCTCGACGACGGCGCCGCGCCGGTCCGCCAGAACGCCGCGATCGCGCTCGGCACGATGCGCGCCGCCGACGGCTTCGCGCCGCTCGCCGAGGCGCTCGCGGAGGGCCCGGCCGATCTCCGGTTCCAGGCCGCGACCTCGCTCGCCGAGATCGATCCGCAGCGCGCGTTCGACCACGTGGTGAAGGCGCTCGGCGACCGCGATCCGCAGGTGGTCGGCGCCGCGGCGCTGTCGGTCGGCGCGATCGCGAGCGAGCTGGGCGAGCCCGAGCGCAAGGATGCGGCGAAGACGGCGTTGCTCGCGCAGTTGACCCACGGCGATGCCGGCGCGCGGTTCGACGTCGCCTACGCGCTCGCGGATCTCGACGACACGACCGGCAAGGACGTGCTCGCCGGCGCGCTCGCCGACGAGGGCCGCGCGTGGGACGCGGTCACCGCACTCGCGCGGATCGCGGCGACGCCCGAGCTCGCGAAGGCCGTGACGAACAAGAAGACGCCCGAGGAGGCGAAGACGCTCGCCGCCGGCCGCCTGCTCGTCCGCGAACCGGACCATCTGGCGGCGCGGAAGACGCTGCTCGATGGGCTGAGCTCGCGCAAGGTCCACGTCCGTGGCATCGCGATCGAGCAGCTCGGCGAGGTCGGTGGTGCGTGGGCGAAGCTTTCGCTCGACAAGCTCGCGCGCTCGGGCAAGGGCGCCGACCTGCTCGAGCCGATCGCGAACGCGCTGCGCGCGATCGAGGGGAAGCCGTGATCGAGCTGTTCGATTCCCACGCGCATGTTGACGGGCCCGAGTTCGATGCCGATCGCGGCGATGTGCTCGCGCGTGCTCGCGCGGCCGGCGTGAAGCGACTCGTCGTGATCGGCGCGGTCGACACGCCTGCGAGCGCCGAGCGCGCGGTCGCCTTGGCCGAGACCGATCCGGACGTGTGGGCGACGGTCGCGACGCATCCGCACGACGTCGCGAAGATGACGCCCGCGTGGTGGGCGATCCACGAGCGGCTCGCGCGTCACGAGCGCGTGGTCGCGATCGGCGAGACCGGGCTCGACTACTATTACGACCACTCGCCGCGCGACCTTCAGCAGGAGGCGTTCGGCAAGTTCATCGAGCTCGCGCGCGAGGTCGGCAAGCCCGTCGTCTGCCACATCCGCGACGCGCATGAAGACGCCCGGCGGATCCTGCGCGAGCATCGCGCCAGCGAGCTCGGCGTGATCATTCATTGCTTCACCGGGACTCCGGACGACGCCGCGGCGTATCGCGACCTCGACTGCTATCTCTCTTTCAGCGGCATCGTCACGTACAAGACCGCCACCCCCTTGCGGGATGCCGTCCCCATCGTCCCCAAGGATCGGCTGCTGATCGAGACCGACTGTCCCTACCTGGCCCCCATCCCCAAGCGGGGAAAGCGCAACGAGCCGGGCTTCATCGTCCACACCGCGGAGGTCGTCGCGCGGGAAGCCGGCATGGAATTCGCGGACTTAGCTCGGCAAACGACCGAGAATGCGCATCGGGCCTACCGGATCACTCGCGGTTGACTCCCAAGAGTTTGGCCGGTATAGATTCGCTCCCCATGTCGCTGCAGCTTGGCCTCCTCGGTAAGAAACTCGGAATGACACAGGTGTTCGCGGATGACGGCGAAGCCGTCCCGGTCACCGTGATCCAGGCGGGGCCGTGTGTCGTCGTCGGCACCCGCACCCAGGAGCGCGACGGTTACACCGCGCTCGTGCTCGGCTTCGACGAGAAGCCGGCGCGGCTGGCCAACAAGTCCGAGCTCGGTATCGCGAAGGCGGCGAACAGCAAGCCGCAGCGGTTCATCCGCGAGATCCGCGTCTCGGCCGAAGAGGTCGCGAAGTACACGGTCGGCCAGGTCATCGGTCCGAAGGACGTGTTCGCGGACGGCAACCCGATCGACATCGAGGGCTGGAGCAAGGGCAAGGGCTACCAGGGTGTCATCAAGAAGCACCACATGAGCGGTATGACCCGCGCCCACGGTACCCACGAGTACTTCCGGCACGGCGGATCGATCGGCTGCCGCCTGACCCCGCAGCGCGTCCACAAGGGCAAGCGCATGGCGGGCCAGATGGGCAACGAGAAGGTCACCCAGCAGAACCTCCAGCTGTTCCGCATCCTCGCCGATGACAACGTCATCCTCGTCCGCGGCTCGGTCCCGGGCTCGGCGAACGAGTACGTCGTGATCACCCTCGCCGCCACGCGCAAGCAGTACAAGCGCAAGGGCATGGGCAAGGAAGAGGTGCGGTCGAAGAACCCGCTGAAGGCGTCGAAGAAGGCGGCCGCGGGTCGCGGCTAGTCCCTCTCTTCTCGCCACGTGCTATACGCCCGGCCGCGCTCGCGACCGGGCGTTTGTATTTGATGAACGAAGGCCCGCGGACCGCGGGCTGGTAGAGACAATGAAGTCGAAGGGCCTCAACGACCGCAGCAATCGCCGCGACCGCTTTCACCAGCAGGCGAAGAAGGAAGGCTTCCTCGCGCGCGCGGTCTACAAGCTGAGCGAGATCGACGACAAGCACGAGCTGTTCGTGCCCGGCATGCGCGTCCTCGACCTCGGCTGCGCGCCCGGCTCGTGGCTGCAGTACGCGCGCAGCGTGGTCGGCCCGACCGGCCAGCTCGTGGGGCTCGATCGTGCGCCGCTACCGAGCGATACGAGCGGCGCGCGGATCGAGGTCGGCGATGTCCTGTCGATCGACCTGAAGCAGCTCCTGGGCGACCTCACCGCGTTCGACGTCGTGCTGTCCGACATGGCGCCCGACACCAGTGGAATTCGCAGCATGGACCAGGCGCGGTCCGAGGCGCTGTTCGAGCGCGCCCTCGAGATCGCGAGGCTGACGCTCGCCCCCGGCGGCAACTTCGTCGGCAAGCTGTTCATGGGACCCGACTTCAAGAAGCTGTGCGACGACGTTCGCAGATCGTTCACCTCGGCGAAGACGCAGAAGCCGGCTTCGAGTCGTCAAATCTCGATCGAGCAGTACGTGATCGGGAAAGGGTTCAAGAAGTGACGCTCCGCGTCTCCATCGACGCGTGGGGCGAGCCGAACCCGCGCAAGATCCAGCAGGCGGTCGACGTGCTGCACGCCGGTGGCGTGGCCGCCTACCCGACCGACTCGATCTACGCGCTCGGCTGCGCGATCGAGTCGCGCGACGCGATCGAGAAGATCTATCGCGCGAAGCAGATGCACAAGAACCAGCGGCTCGCGCTGATCTGCCCGGACCTGTCGACCGCGTCCGAGTTCGGCGTGTTCTCGCAAACCGGATTCCGGCTCGCGCAGCGGATCTTCCCCGGGCCCTACACGCTCGTCGTGCCCGCGACCCGCGCGACCCCGAAGCTCTTGACCGACGCGAAGCGCCGCACCGTCGGGATCCGGATCACGAGCCACCCGATCGCCCAGGCGATCGCGCGCGGGCTCGGCCGCCCGCTGCTCACGACGAGCGCGATGATCACCGACCCCGACGGCGAGCACGTCCCGTGTCGCGACGCCGACGAGATCATCGACACGTTCGGCTCGTTCGTCGACGTCGTCGTCGATGCCGAGCAGACGCCCGCCGCGCCGTCGACCGTGCTCGAGGTCGACGGCGACAACATCAGGCTCCTGCGCCAGGGTCAGGGCTCGATCGAGGACTTCCTCGACATCATCGACGTCGACGCGGCCTAGCGTCCGGGTGTTGGTCGTAACAGCGCGTCGCACGCAACAGCGCGTCGCGGCGGACCGGACCAGACGCGGACCGGACACCGCCATGGCGCCAAGAGACTTTCTTGGCAGAACGTTTGAACGCGGGCCGGACGACGCCAAAGATCGGGAAAGACGCCAAACGAACCAGTGACTCGGACGGCGTCCACGTCGACCGCCATGATCTGCTCCGGGCTTCGTGCTCTCGACCGTCCTGCGAACGAACGGGTGACGCCCGGCCCGCGTCCCAAGGTTCCGCCGAAACAAGTCTCTCCGTGCCTTCGTGGTAATTCCGGGACCGACGCCCTGTTACGCGCCTGCGCGTGCGATCGAAGAACCCGGGATTCGGCCCGTTGCTTCGCTTGGCGTCTTTCCCGATCGATGGCGTCGTCCGGCCCGCGTCCATACCCTCTGCCAAGAGAGATCCTTGGCGCCATGGCGGTGTCCGCCGGTTCCGGTCCGTACGGTACGTCCCGCGCATCGGTCCGCACGTCGACGCGGCGTGACGGCTAGCGCGCGACGACCTGAACCTTCGCGTCGGTCGGCCAGCTCTCCTTCGCGAGCCACGGATCGAAGCCGGCGTTCTTGATCGCGACGAGCATCGGCTTGGTCACGTCCTTCGGCGTGCCGAGCGTGGCGTCGTACGAGACGAAGATGCTCTCGTTCGCCGGGTCGAAGCCGAGCTCGTAGACCTGCTTGACGTCGGCCAGCGCGTAGCGCACGCGCATCGGGCACGACTCCTCGCAGTACATGCCGAGCGCCTTGATCGTGACGTGCGAGAGCTGCGAGGGCTTCGGTGGGCTGACCGGCTGGCGCGCGACCGGCTTCACCACGATCGGTGCGGGCGCGGGTGCGTCGCGGTCGTGACTGCAGCCTACGACCACGAGCATCGCGACGAGCGTGCGCATCAGTGGTGGTGGCGATGCGAGCCAGAAGCGGGTTTCGGCGCTTCCTTGCCGTCGCCGATCGGCACGCCGAGCTTCTCGGGCAGCTTCGGATCGCAGATCGCCGCGACCCGGCCGACCTCGCCCGGCGGCTGGATCTTGTCCTTGATGTCCGTGAGGATCTGCTCGGCGTCGGCCTTGTCCTTCGCGGTCACCGCGGGAGTCTTGTGATTGCACAGCGCCTCGGCGAGGGTGAGCTCGGAGGCGGGCGTCATCGCGCCGTCTTCCTTGGTCAGCGGAGCGAGGAGCTCGAGCGCCTTGTCGCCGTCGCCGTCCTTCATCAGGACCTTCGCCTGGGTCGCGCGCGCCGGGAAGTAGCCGGCGTTGCCGGTCTGGACATCGAGCGCCTGATCGAGCTGCTTCTTCGCGCCGGCGGAGTCGTTGTTCGCCAGGAGGATATCGGCGAGCGCGGTCCGCGTGCGATACGCGAACGGGTTCGGCTCCTCGTCGGAGACCTCGGCGAGCGCCTGCTCGAGCTGGGGCTGTGCGTTCTTGAAGTCGCCGGTCTGGTAGTACGCCATGCCGAGCGCGTGGCGGCCGAGCTTGGTCTTGGCCTTGCGCGCGAGCTTCTCGAGCGCCTCGAACGCGGCGGTCTTGTCCTTGTCGTTCTTCGCCTCGGTCGCGGCGAGGGCACGCCCCCACTCGTGGAGGATCTGGGCCTCGAGGTTGTCGGGCGCCTTCTTCAACACCTCGTCCATCTCGCCGACCGCGTCCTTGGCCTTGCCGAGATCGATGTCGGCATAGGCGCGGACGATCTGCGCCCGGACGCCCTGCAGCTTGGAGCTCTTGTCGAGCGCCTTGCTCGGGACGCCACCGGCGAGCGAGAGCCCCGCGTCGAACAGGAGCACGACCGGATCGTCCTCGGCCTTGCCCTTGCCGTACCACGCGATCGGCTTGCGGAACGTGGCCGCGTCGGCGAGCGCGCCGCGCTGGAGGTGTGCCCACGCGACGCGCGCGAGGAACCGCGGCTCGATCGGCGTCGACTTGGGATTGCCGGTGGCCTTGCGCAATGCCTCGAGGCTGCGCGCGTACTCCTCGATCGACGTATCGGCGACCGCGAGCGCGAGGTTGCGATACGCGGTGACGCGCGGCCCGAAGTTCTTCTCGAGCTTGACGTTGAGGTCCTCGATCGCATCGGTGGTCTGGACCGACGCCTCGGCGCGCGCGAGCGACTTACCGAGCACCGCGAGCGGATGGTCCTTCGCCTTCGCGAGCGCCTTGTCGTAGAGCGCGAACCCCTCGTCGAGCTGGCCGTCGTCGACGTCGAGGTCGGCGAGATCGATCATCGCGACCACCAGGCCGTCGTCGCCGTCGGACGCCTGCTTCAGCATCGACCGGCCGGCCTTGCGCTCGCCCGCGGCGAGCAGCGCGCGCGCCTTGAGCCAGCGCGCCCACTTGTCGCCGTCGTGGGTCTTGAGGAAGTCGTCGAGGCTCTTGGTCACCTCGGAGAGCGTCGACGCCGCCGTCAGGTTCGTGCCGAGCCGAGACAGCTCGACCGCCGCCTTGCCGATCACGAGCTCGCGCGCCCCCGGGTCGGTGTCCTTCAGCTTGCCGCCGTGGTTCGCGTCGCGGATCGCGCTGTCGACGCGGTTCGCGTCGGTGCCGTAGAGCAGTGCCTCGAGGCCGGTGACCTCGGCGACATACGCGTACGACAGGAGGTTGTCGCGGTCGGTCTTGATCGCCTCGTTGAGCTTGCTGATGCTGAGCTCGAGGCCCGTGAAGTCGCCGGTGCCGATCGCGGTCTTCGCTTCCTTGTGGAGGCTCGCGACCTGCTCCTG
>Ga0307509_10009332_pt1 | contig 12298 bp, 8 predicted proteins | sample 10_EM_MG_FD_202245 | JGI IMG/M metagenome (GOLD analysis project Ga0307509, IMG submission 202245) | Populus trichocarpa ectomycorrhiza microbial communities from riparian zone in the Pacific Northwest, United States - 10_EM | ecosystem: Host-associated > Plants > Roots > Unclassified | place...
AAATGAAGCCCAAGTGAAAAGCCAAAATAGATGTATCGTGACGAAATAAAGACCAAACCCTGAGGTTTATGTTGGCCGAAAGCGGTAAGTATTTTAAGCGAGAGGTAAATAGAGGGTGCGGAGCGTGTTGTCTTTGTACCCTAAACAAATGCATATGATTTAAGTAAAAAAAATTAAAAAAAAGGTCACAGTAGTTAGACATCCTCCGTCTCCGCTACACCTCCGGCGATTGAAATCTCAACATCACGAGAAATCATCGTCACTGCCATCCACCCCCCTCTTCCCAGACACGCCACATTGCGTCTGTCTGAGTGAAGCCATCTCCCTTCCCTGTTCCTTTCCCTTCTGATGGTCAGGCCTGGCGAGCTTGTTCCTAGGGGTTAGTTGAGTCTGCCTTCACCCCCTCTTCTCCGGGCTCGCTTAGGCAGCCCTCCACGGTCGGCAACCCCTCACCCGTCAATGGTCGGTTTTTAGTCGCGGTCGATCGGTAAAGTACCTGTCCCCAGTGGCACTGCTCTCTGGTATTGCACTATCTCCTCTGTGCTCTGCTGGTACAGGCGGACCTTTCGAAACATCGTGACACCGTTTCCATCAGCCTTCCTCGCACTTCTCGTGTCGGCTAGCCCTTCGCCCTCCGCCCTCCGCCTCCCCGACGTTTGGATCGGCTGGCATCCTACTGCTCATGGCTCTACGCCCACCATCAGACCTCTGCTCCCTTCTGATGTCCTCGGACTAGGGGCGCATGTTTAAATCTTCTCTCCGGGTTCCGTTTCCCAAAATAGCCGACCGGATCTTCCTCCGGCTGCCACCAGCCTTGCTCCTTTCGGTGGCACTCTCTCCAACTCGGTCGCTCTTCCTGAGCCTCGGCTGGCGGTGCTATATGCCCCCGGGAGTTACATCCCCTTGTTGTGTCACCGAGACCCATCATTCAGGAGTTCCTATTCCTTCGGGAGCTGGGCCCTGTAGGGTTCTACTATGGTTTAGCTTATAGGTGGTTTGACTTGGGGGAGTGGGTTTGTTTTCCTTTGTTGGTTATGTCTACTGTCGGTTGGGGATGTTTTTCTTTTAGGCTAGGCTTTCGCGGGGGTTTTTGGTTCGTTGCTTTCAGGCCCACTTTCTCATCTTCTTGTAGTTTCTACCCATAGTACTCGGCGGGGGTTTCTCTGTCGGGCAGGGTCAGAAGGTTTTAGCTTGGGGATGGCGGAATGGACTGTAGTTGGAGGTTTTAGACTACGTGGCCCACGCTTGGCAGAAAGTCTGTTGAACCTAGGACCGTGGGATGAGCACAGGTGTGTGTTTGTCCCGATAGAAACAATTAATAATCGAGATTAAAAAAAAAAAAAAAAAGGTCACAGTAGTTAGACATCCTTCGTCTCCGCTACACCTCCGGCGATTGAAATCTCAACACCACGAGAAATCATCGTCACTTCCATCCACCCCCCTCTCCTCAGACACGCCACATTGCCTCTGTCTGAGTGAAGCCATCTCCCTCCCGTCTTACTTTCCCGTCTGATCGTCAGGCCTGGCAAGCTTGTTCCTAGGGGTTGGTTGAGTTCGCCTTCACCCCCTCTTCTCCGGGCTCGCTTAGGCAGCCCTCCACGGTCGGCAACCCCTCACCCGTCAACGGTCGGTTCTTAGTCTCGGTCGATCGGTAAAGTAGTTGTCCCCGGTGGCACTGCTCTCTGGTATTGCACTATCTCTTTTGTGCTCTGCTGGTACAGTCAGACTTTTTCGAAACATGGTGACACCATTTCCGTCAGCGTTCCTCGCACTTCTCGTGTCGGTTAGCCCTCCGCCCCCCCCTCCCTGGCGTTTGGATCGGCTGGCACCCTACTGCTCGCAATTTTACACCCACCCTCAGACCTCTGCTCCCTTCTGACGTCCTCAGACTAGGGGCGCATGTTTAAACCTTCTTTCCGAGTCCTCTTTCCCGAAATAGCCGACCGGATCTCCCTCCGACTGCCACGAACCTTCCTCCTTTTGGTGGCACTCTCTCGACCTCAGTCGCTCTTCCTGAGCCTCGGCTGGCGGTGCTATATGCCCCCGGGAGTTACCTCCCCTTTGTGTGTCCCCGAAACCCATCGTTCAGGAGTCCCTATTCCTTCGGGAGCTGGGCCCGGTGGGGTTTTACTACGGTTTAGCTTATAGGTGGTTTGACTTGGGGGAGAGGGTTTGTTTTCCTTTGTTGGTTGTGTCTACTGTCGGTTGGAGATGTTGTTCTTTTAGGCTAGGCTTTCGCGGGGGTTTTTGGTTCGTGGCTTTCAGGTACGCTTTCTCATCTCCTTGTAGTTTCTACCCATAGTACCGGGCAGGGGTTTCTCTGTCGGGCAGGGTCAGAGGGTTTTAGCTTGGGGATGGTGGGATGGACTGTAGTTGGAGGTTTTGGACTACGTGGCCCATGCTTGGTTGAAAGTCCGTTGTACCTAGGACCGTGGGATGACCACAGGTGTGCGTTTGCCCTGATAGAAACAATTAATAATCGAGATTAAAAAGAAAAATAAGAAAGAAAAAAAAAGATCACAGTAGTTAGACACAAACCATCTCCCCTACACCTCCGGCGATTGAAATCTCATCACCAGGGAAATCATCATGTGATCCACCACCACCCCCTCTCCTCCCCCTTGATGGCTTCTGCCTAGGGGAGTGATGCTATCTCCCCTCCTCTCCCTTGGGGGTCTACCCCCTCCTCTATGGGTGTTAGGCGGGAGCCTATCTCAAAGTCTTGCGAGATAACTCAGGCCGATAATCTTAATCGTAGACGGAGATTGTCTAGCAAGGCTCAATGATTCAAAATAGAGGTAGGTAAAGTGATAAAGATTTTTCTAGCGTAAAAACTTATATTGATAAGATCTCTTCTCCGTTGCTTGATAATGTTCAAATAGCTCAGGAGGCACCTCGATATTTATATGCCGCGTCTGGGTGGTCGCGGGCTACATCTGGTTCTCATACTAACTAAGTATCTACTAACAACTCCAGTTTCTTCTTTAAGAGTGCAAACACCATTTGACCCTGACAATTCTGTTATCTCACTTCGACTTCCGAATTGCAACACCATGATATTTCCTGACGGTGCTTCCACACATCAGTCCATTGGTTACAATCCATCTTCGTCAGCATGGAGTTTTGCTCACCATTTGCATACGCAGAGTGATCTCCATGATCGAACCAACAAAGGGGCCAGCTTTGTTATCAAACCTCTCAGCACTGCAGACATATTTCTGCAACCGACATCTGCGAGGCATAAGATAGACTTGTTATGATAATCGCACCAATAGCCATTATCCCTCCATAGTCATATCGTTATCGTAGGGTTCCGTCAGCATTCTATGGATACTATTAACGTATGTGAGTGCGGGTATGTCTGATTTCTCAAACTACCTCATCCGACAACACCATTCACTTCTGCAACTTTCATCACGAGAGCGTGGAGTATAGAATCTGTTGCCTAACCATTGTCCGTGAAAACGTCCCGTTACTTAATGACCACTTTCGCGACTCTCGTCTTTAGTGCTCAGTAACTTTATGCGACGTGGACCGATCTGGCTCGAAACACTTGCATAAGCTCGCCAGACGTCTTCCCTCATATATCCTGCTAACGGAATCCGGTCGGTCAGACGGCCGCGACGTATAAGGGGTTACGAGGAAGGCTCCAATGACCTTGTCTTTGGTGAGGGGACACAACTACGGCAGCGTCTGCTGATATAGCGCCATCCCAATGCTGGTGCGGGAGGGGGGTGTTGGCTTGTCGTTTTGAACTCAGAATCCTAAGGTCGGGTAACTATAGGTCTTTATTCACTAAGGGAAGGCTAAGCCTTCCGGTATGCCTAATAACGGGGTTCTTGTTCCTGTTCATCGTTGACTCCCGCTCATGAAGTTCAGTTCTCCCCCTTACCCCACACTTCCTTTGCACCTCGCTTAGGTTTTGCACGGTCGGCATTCCGTCCTCTTCACTCATGGTCGGCGCTGAGCATCCCAAGCCCTTTGCGAAGTACCTTTCCGTCTCGGTTATGTGGTCCTGTCGGGGAACACTTTGGTTACTAACTTCAGCACCTCATCTTCGTTTCGCATTCGGAGAAGCATCGGCCGCGGTTACTCTAGTCGGTCTTCTCAAGTGTTTGGAAGTCCTTCCTCCTCCCATCCTCCTCCCCCTACCTTCTTGGTCTTCGTCCCCTTGCTCGGTTACAGCTACACCCACTCCCCCTCTTCCCACCTCCCCAGCTGGCACCTTACTGCCCCCTTTTCCGCGGTCGACCTTTGGTCGCTATATAAAAACCCACCTCGGTTACGCCCGTCCTCCTGGCCATCACTCATGCCGCTTTGGCATACCCTCCGGCGACCCCTCATCAGAGTCCCCTCTACCCATCTTTCCATCCTGCCATCAGGCACCACTTAGTCCCCCGGCATCGCTCCGGTCTGCAGGTCCATACTCTCACTTCCTAGCCCAGGCTGATACACGTCACTTATCAGACGTAAATTTCCTTTGTTAGGGGTTCATTCATTCCTTATGTTTTTATACTTTCGTAGCAGATGTCACTAAGGGTTCTCCTCTCTTTCCTGCTTGCTTCTTTCCTTTCTACTTCCTTCGGATGTATGAGTATGTTCGTAGGATTTGGTTGGGCGATAGGCGAGATGTGCGGTTGGTCTCATACCAGAGGGACTTGGGGGTTTGGATGTTTCCTGGGGTGAGGAGGGTACGGTTTTTGTTGGCCATAGCGTTAAAGCTGAATGCTCTCTTTGTACCTTAAATAAATGCATATCATTTAAAAATAAAAAAAAAGGTCACAGTAGTTAGACATCCTCCGTCTCCGCTACACCTCCGGCGATTAGAATCTCAACACCACGAGAAATCATCGTCACGTCTATCCACCCCCCTCTCCTCAGACAAGCCACATTGCTTCTGTCTGAGTGAAGCCATCTCCACCCCCTCTTCCTTTCCCTTCTGATGGTCAGGCCTGGCAAGCTTGTTCCTAGGGGTTGGTTGAGCCTGCCTTCTCCCCCCTCTTCTCCGGGCTCGCTTAGGCAGCCCTCCACAGTCGGCAACCCCTCACCTCTTAGTGGTTGGTCTTTAGTCTGGGTCGATCGGTAAAGTAGTTGTCCCCGGTGGCACTGCTCTCTGGTATTGCACTACCTCCTTTGTGCTCTGCGGGTACGGTCGGACTTTTCGAAACATTGTCACCCCGCTTCCGTTGGCCTTCCCGCACTTCTTGTGTCGGTTAGCTCTCCGCCCTCCACCTCTCCGACGTTTGGATCGGCTGGCACCCTACTGCACGCGGCTCTACGCCCACACACAGCCTCTGTCTCCCTTCTAATGTCCTCGGAATAGGGGAGTTATGTTATCCTTTCTTTCCCGGCTCTGTTTCCCAAAATTGCCGACCGGATCTTCCTCCGACTGCCATGAGCCCTCCTTCACTGGGTGGCACTTCCCTCGAACTCAGTTGCTCTTCCTGAGCCTCGGCTGGTGGGGCTTTATGCTTCCGGGAATTATTTCCCCTCATTGTGTCCCCGAGACCTGTCATACAGGAGTTCTTATTCCTTCAGGAGCTGGGCCCGGTGGGGTTTTACCACGGTTTAGCTTATAGGTGTTTGACTTGAGGGAGTGGGTTTGTTTTCCTTTGTTGGTGGTGTCTACTGTCGGTTGGGAATGTTTTTCTTTTAGGCTAGGCTTTCACGGGGGTTTTTGGTTCGATGTACTCAGGCTTGTGTTTCCACCTCCTTGTAGTTTCTACCCATAGTACCAGGTGGGATTTTCTTTGTTGGGCAGGGTCAGAGGGTTTTAGCTTGGGGGTAGCGGGATGGACTGTAGTTGGATGTTTTTGGACGACATAGGCCACGCTTGCTTGATAGTCCCTTGTACCTAACACCGTGGGATATGCACATTTGTGCCTGCTGGCCCCGATAGAAACAACAATAAAAGGATTTAAAAAAAAAAAAAAAACGTCATAGTAGTTAGAGCTCTTCACGAAACCATCTAAGTACTTTTCTACAATATACTCTTTACCTTTATCTTTCACTTGTATACAAGCGACTCGAGCTCTTAGCGTCAGAGCAACCACAACCCTTGTAAGACAAGGTCCCTCTCCATCTCTCCCCAATAAGACATTGGTGTGAGATACGATAGACTATAAGATAGTCTAAGACACAAACAAAGACTAGAAGATAGTCTAAGTACGAAAGAAGAGATTATAAGATTATCTCAGAAAGAAGAATACTCTCAGATCCTTGAACAAACAAACGAGAACTATAAGATAGTTCAAGATCTTCAAGTAAGCGATTCGTTACCTGTTGCATAATTAACCGACACAGGGTAGGATTGTTACATTGGGCTACTATTGTTCAGCCTAGAAATTGGGAAATAACTTGAGAGTTGGGTAATATATTCAACAGAAACATTTTGGAAAATAAGTCTAATCCTTTAGGGGGCAAAGTTTTTGCAGCTTGAGTACTAGCAACTTGAATTGTAGTATGCAATAGGCAGGCTAGAGAATAGTATATATATATAGTTTGGCTTGTGGATTATTATATAAAATAGGAATAATACTTCTTGTAAGCAATTGGCTAATACTAAAACCTGAAGCCTATAGGATTATTGTTGATTGGATTAACTCTGGGAATTTCACTCTCAATAGGTAGTTGACTGACAATCAGTAATCTCCTTGATAACTTTTGAGATCTCATATTAGATGATAGGAGATGGTTAGTAGACCCAGAGCCATACTTCTGTTTTCAAACGTGTAGTGCACAGAATTTTCAAGTGTAATGAGATTTCCTAGCTTATTAATACTTTTGTAAATGGTGTTGAATATTTTATTAGTAGTTTCTAAACCATAAAAGAGCTCCATGATTTTCCAAAAGTCCAGATTGCGGCAGCAGTTATGGTTTGCAAAAGCGAAAGGAATTATATATGCTGCTTCAATTGCAAATCCCTTGCAGGTGGTTATAGTGCATTGAGAGCAATTCTGCAAAAGATACTGGAAGGTTGAGGCTTGATTTCAAGTAGTTGCCTTTGCTAAACGGGTGGTTGGTAGGGTAGTACTATCTGAGGTGGGACTATAAGTTGAGAGGGGACTGGTGTATAGCTCTGGTAAGGGTAAGGTCAGGAAGGCATTTTTTTTTTCTTGTGTAGGGGTCAGGAGAGGGAGGTTGGGTCAGCTGGTTGCACTCCGGTAGTGGAGATTAGGAAAAAAAAAACTCGGAGAGCTTTAAATGGAGACTGAAGAAAACTAACCCGCGTCGCTGTGCCCCAAGACGTAGGCGTGCATACCAGAAAGTATGATACTATTTCAACAAACTAAGATACTCGTGCTCCTTCACCAAGAAGGGCTCCCTGAGCCTATTGTTTGGTGAGTCCAACAAAATATCAGGCGGTGGAGACCTTTTTGGCAAATATTTGCGAATAATCCTGAGGTATCATAATACCAGTGACACAGTAGTTGATATCCCAAGATTTCACTATTTTTTGGCCATCTTCTACTATTACAGTAACCTTAGCCTGCCAAAACTGACTAGTAAAAAAGTAATGCTAAGAGGAAGGCAGACTATATGAGTGGACTTCGCCCAATAAATTGTACAAAAATAATATGCTGGGCTACCTAAACTACGATCCACATCAAAGTTAAATCACAAGGTTTTGGCAAGCTGTGATTTGAAATCATGATTTGAGGAAAAAGGAATCTTAGGGTTTAAATATGTGATTTCAAAACTTAATTACTTTCGCCAAACACTCCCTAAAGGTGTCTCTAACAGCGCTTTGCAATCGCCCCGTCTGTCCAAAACGGGATGAGGACGATAAAGGATGAGACTGCATTGCTCTTAGACGGTACGGACTGCCTTGGGTCGCCCTGGGCGGGGTGGGCGGTCGTCAACGGCCCTCAGCTATGGGAAATTAGTCAACGAGACAAAAGACAAATATTAGTAGTCAAATAGGTCAAGGTTGAGAATAGAAATAAAAATAAGAAATAAGAAAAAGGGTGGTGCCTGAGCGGCCTACCCGGGGTGGTAGTCGAACTGCCGTCCACGGCCGTCGGACGAGGCTAGTCCTCGCCTTTTGTCGCCCCGTCCAGGACAAGGATGACACCGCCCGACTAAACGACTAGGGGCCCTGGTCTCTAGCAATCCTTTAGCAGTGCACAGACCCTACTACGGTAATTACCGTATTTACCCCGCAAAATGAGAAGAGGAAAAGGCAAAGAAACAAGTGAAGCTTGATCCCAAAAAGCGATCCGAAGTGAGGGTATGATGGCGGTAGGTTTCCCTACCTCCACCCGTAAATGCATTCTAGGCCACCAAAAACTCACGCCGGCGACACCGTTTTCATTAGCAGATTCCTCCAGACTCAAGTCAAATGCCTCTAGCTACAGAGCCTGTGAAATTGGCTATCCTGGAGTCAAGATATCTTGACCCCAGCCCAGTAAAACAGCAGAATTGGACCTCAGGGAGCCTTTCTCATAGCCTGCGCTATTAGAGTGGGGTAGTCAATCACAATCCCTTGTTTTGTGCCAGAACACGGAGAAATTTCTTCTCTTGGGTAGGGGGACGAGGGAACACCGAAAACTCACCCCCTCAGCTAGAGCTTAAGACGGAGAAAAAAGAAAAAAGAGCCCGGTCTTACCAGCGGTGCCAACTCCAACGCCGTAGCGTGGGGTTCAATTATTCGAGTTCTTACGGCATGGTTGGATGCGAGTACGAAAGGAACTGTGAGGAACGAGAAGCTGTATGGTATGATGGTTGGTTAATATTGAGAAGAGAGGGAAGTAGGAGCGGGGGGGGGTTGAACAGAACACCTAACCGGCGGGGCTCTAAAGGAAACACAAGAGGGTAACCTTGATGTAAGCTCGTATGCGAGAGGCGCGACGACATTGTGTTGGACAGGCAATACCCATTTCTAGTAGGGGGCTATGCTCCGAGTGATTCATGGTGAAGCATTCATGTCTCATATTGTGCCGGCAGTCCCCCGAAAGCGCGGCAAGGGAGGATAGGTGAAAACGATCAAAATCCGGGTTGTTTTGACCCATAATTATTCAGTTATCCCGAGCTAAGTCTTTAATCCTCATAGGTCAAAAACGCAAGTGTCTTCTATTACGCAAGGTCTTGGGAAGATTGGGGAAATTTTCTCCCTTCAATCCCCTGACATGGATAGACACCAAACTTTGTGAATCTTGAGTTAACTGCCAAGACAGCTGTGTCGTGCTCTATGGGGAGGACTCATTGGAACTAACCCCAACCCGGGGCCATTCCAGGTGGCCTGGAAAAATTCAGGGAAATCACATACACCCAGTATCAAGTACCGGGGGACACAGGGATCGAAAATTCGTACAGCGGATTATCTCTCACATCTTACCCACTGCACTTAGCACTGCCTCTTTCCTCAGCCTCCTCTGCTATAACTAACAGAATATTTTGCTACCTGAATCGCTTGAATTAGTATGAGTTTTAGCATTACCTCCCCCAAAACTACTACTAAACAATAGTTATTTTCTTCTGGTACCATATTAGTTATTCATACTATATCTAGATCAATAGCCTAAGTTGAAGAACTTCGGGACAGAGGAAAAAGCCAAGATTTTTTTTCCAGAATACTGTGGAGGTGTGGAACTTGCAGAGCGGTCTTTCTTTCTAATATGGCTATCTTCGGCCTGTAAAATTGCACGGTTTGCCGCCGCGGAGAACACGACAGACACCTCTTTTACTCTGCAGTACCTAAAACTCACTCACTCTGCCCAATAAACTACGACGTCGCCGGATATATTCTTTATAGCAGGTAATGGATGTTGCTCGTGGACAGATCACTGTTACACTATCTCTAGCCCCCTAGGGTATAATGAATGCTAGTGCTGTGGGACCGCCTGATAACCACTGTCAGATCTCTAGCGGAAATTAGCCCTCTATCCTAGGATAAGGTTAGCTTGACAAGCTAATGGAATTGAGAACACCAGTTAATGAGATCCAGCACTTCTCTTGAGTGGATCTTGTCCTGGGTTAGGAAAGCGGCAATCCTTCTCAGGAACCCTTGTCTCGGAATCCGGAGATTACAGGGCTAGCGGAGGTGGTATGTTCAAGAGATTTTACTGTACCAGTGCAAACACAACGGGGAGTATCGGTATATCATGTCAGCAACATTGCTTGACTCTCGGTTGCTCCGAGGGAGAGGAGACGATCCCGGCCGACCCGCCGACCCGCTGTATATACGATATGATCCTTGCCCCCCAACATATCACGGCCAAGTGAGATAGACCTCAAGACACACTCCCACTGGAGATCCGGTAATGTGCTACGGGTACCCCGAACAACGGAACTGCGCACCGTGTCGTTGGAGTTACATTCTCTGGTCGGGCCTTGTGTTTTCTTTGTTTTTGTGTCTCTCGGGGGGCTGAGCAGCACTTTTTTGCTCTGTTCTCCGCCCCTTTTCTAAAGTGGGTAATTCTTGACCGCATAGCACACGGTTCTACTGTTTGAGTTTCTGCAGTAGTAGGCATAATGTGCCAACAACAACACCACAGGGATTAGAATATTCCAATTGAGTCTGGCAATTACCTGTGAATTTTGGCTCAAATGTTCGAGTGATTCGTTCAGATGGTTGTAGATGAGAAGACCCTTCAAGTTTTATGGGGTTCTCCGGTATCTTACGTGCATGATGCGGGGTATTGCGACTTTAAATATCCCCGACAATCTGAGGGAAGTAGAAAAAAATATTCCCCTTGCGCAGATATACACCAAGATGTTTTAACCTGATCTGGTGAAGACCTCCGGATTGTTTGTCGGTATTCCGGATGCGCCGTTTATTCTTGGGGTTTAGCACCGTCTTTCAGGCAGGGCTTTGCCCTGGATGATATTTTTTCTTTTGTTTGGTTGGTCCTAATATGAAACTTTTGTCTAAGTTACCTGGGAGGGTCTTTTTTTTTTCTTTTCCCAACAGGGCTTGGATTGTCGGGACTTTTAAAGCTGCAATGGCAGGCCTTGCGCAATTGCCGGCAAGAACAATAGTCAGTCTCACGAGCTTCGTAGACGAGAGCATCGTACAATACAGCCTTTAATAGGGGCACCACGAAACCAGCCGGTGACAAACGGTGATATTGGGTGGACAAACAAGTGGGTTGAGTAAGAAGAAGAAAAAAAAGCTGCCAGACACTGATCCCTACTCATCACCCACCGGTTTTCGTCGTGCCCCCAGTAAAGTCTGTAGACAGTATGGTGTCGGGACCCGCAGGGGGAGTGTGTGCCATCCCCCCCCACACTTCGGTTTTTTTTTCATTGGGAAGAGGCAGTCAACCAGGCTATTTTGGGTCTTGGGGATTCAAAATTTGCAGGCAAGCAACTCTATGGCCAAGGGGGGTTACACACATCCCCCCTATGGTTTCCGGCGCTACCAGCCTAGGGAGGTGCATTCATCTGGTCCCAAGGGATTGCGGGAATGCCCGGTTGGGTCCTGACAAGAGATTCTGAAGCCTTGATAAAAGTGCTTAACGCTCGAGCCAATCTATTTCTGTGTTTCCAACCCCCAGCTTTCGACTCCCTCCTTTGTACGCCTTACTCCATATTGGGGTCTATTTACCAGAGTATAAGGAGCTTAGCAGAGTACAGAGTGAGTGATTAGTCTCGCGAAGAAGCATTGTTTTCGTGCTCTAAATATGATGGCGGGTGGGCGTCTACCGTTGAAAGAAGGAGGAGGATTGCTAATAATGTATCTTCTATTTTATTTTTAAGCGCTTCAAGGCTGAAAAGCGATCCCAGCTTTAAACCTAGAAGGCTCCTCAATAAAAATTATTACAGTTTCTCCCTATTCGGTAGCAAATAAGATAGGGGCTCGGGAATCGAAAGGGATTCCAAAAAAATATTAACTTCGGGCGGGCTATAGAGGTTTAAAGTTAGGTGTAGTGAGGTTGTTTATTGTTGAAGTTGGCAAGAAGCGAGTTAACCGCATTAGGACACCAACTAACATGAATCACTGAGCGAATCCATGTCGTTAACTTAGTACTCTACTTGTATAGTAATACTCCCTACCATACAGTCGAACCTCGCTTTCCCGGATGGCCAAAATCCAGAGAATCTGTCCGGCACGGCAGATTATCCAGGGCAACAGGTTAGGTTTTAGTGCAAAAAAAGATCAGAATTGAGAGCATTTTATCTGGGATAGCGGGGAATCCGGTAGAGTGGGTGCGGCCGTACAGTACCTGGCAATTCATAGAGTGTTTGGATGCCCGAGCAGCAATCTGAGTGTTCGACCATTTGGGCGTAAAGATGGACATCGGTGGCTCCGAGGGGCGCGCCCCCCCCCCCCCCGCCGCGTCAACTGCACAGGGCC
>Ga0307509_10009333_pt1 | contig 12296 bp, 12 predicted proteins | sample 10_EM_MG_FD_202245 | JGI IMG/M metagenome (GOLD analysis project Ga0307509, IMG submission 202245) | Populus trichocarpa ectomycorrhiza microbial communities from riparian zone in the Pacific Northwest, United States - 10_EM | ecosystem: Host-associated > Plants > Roots > Unclassified | place...
CGAGAGGGCTATCAAAAATGAAGAAGAGGGATGCGGAGAAGCGCAAGCGGCAGCGCGAACGAAGAAAAGCTGCGAATCACCTCCACAACTCTGAACATGGGAGTGAAGATATTGCAAATTCTACCATTGATGCCAAAGGTGTGTTATTCTCTGGTATTTAACTGATCTTTCTGCATGGGCTGGAAATTAGCAATTGTTGTATTTAGCTTTCAACTCCGTCGCATATCTGTATTTAGGGCATACACTAATCTCCTCGTCGCTTGTATTAGATTCGGGGGAACCATGTCTACGGCTGGATATGGATAACGTTTATTCAATGAAAAGGAATATTTCCCACATGTTGAAAACCCCGGATCATCCACCCATCAGATACCACCAATGTGGCGATTTTGACGTTCTGGACTCAATCCTTTCGCGACCTAAACGGCAGCCGGATAGCAACTTGAAGGAGCGTTTTGAAGAGGAAAATGAGCCCCAATTACACCGGATCACCGGTGACATTGTTATAACAAAGGACAAGTAAGTAATTCATCCTTTGGGCTAAGACTAGGCTTATATACTAAACTATCTTTAGGCAAGGCGTCCCATGTGTAATCAAAGCTGGGAATAGCAAGGCATGTTGGCTATTACCTCAAGTTGAATCGGCAGTACACAAATATGTTGCGTCACGGAATATAGCGGCAGATCATACCAGACATGGTGCAGGCGGTACACAAAAGCGCTATAGGCCAAGCGAGATGGAAGGTGCTCATACCACTCACAAGGCTGCGTGTGATAGTATGAAGGATGCAACAACGTTGAGTTCTCCTGCCGGAAACGGGAGCAGCGCACATAACTCGGACGGTCCTTTGAGAACAAAAGGCTGTGTCATTGGGCACCGTGCCTTCGTTCCACGAATGGGATCACGAACTCAGATCAATGATCTTGGACCCGGGCCAGCCCAGTCATATAACACGAAATCAGCAATTCACGCACTAAAAGAATTCGGCCAACAGCTTTCACCCGTGACTCAAACCGTTGAGGCGCTATTGCAGACTATCCTCCCGGAGGAGCATTCCAAATACACCGCAGTCTATGAGACCATTTACGATGGGAAAGCTGACAATGTTGACGAGGCATTTGGAATATGGACCTCCCGCTCACTCGTCATCAACGCGAATACCAATAACCATCAGGATCTGGAGGACGTATGCCATGGGTGGTGTGCGATAGTGGTATTCGGAGACTTTGAGGGCGGCGATGCCTGCTTTCCTGAGCTTGGAGTCAAGATTGATTATACCCCTGGTATGTAGAGACTCCCGCCCATCTTATCCAATTCCAACAAGTGACTAAGATATATTCTCTAGGTTCCATTATTTTCATGCGTTCCTTTTCAGTTGAACATTATATTGGCTCTTTTGTGAGAAATTGGTGTAGTGTTGTCCACTTTACACATCAAGCAGTGCACGATGCATATGTGGAGAAGACAGGGAAGCTATTGTGGGAGTTCAATAAGATGCCTAAATGGTGGCAGAAGTTGAGCATGCATCTGAAGGTATAATCATGTGCCTAATCATTGATTTTTCTATTTAGTATGGGTATACACTCACACCCCGCTGTCCCGGATCTTGATAATCCGGATACCTCGCTGTGTCGTCCGAATCTCAGTGAGTTCACAATTTCTTTACACCAAAGCCTGGCCTGTTGTCCCGGATCACTCGCTATGCTGGATGGATTCTTAGGATTTTGTCCGTCCGGGATAGCGGGGTGCTAGTGTATACTTTTGAGCTTGGCCTGCCCTTGTTTGCAAGGCGGTGCCCCCAAATTCTTACGTCCAAAATATACGCCTAAAGCCATACGCCCAAAACCATACGCCTATAACCATACGCCCAAAACCATACGCCCAAAGCCAAACCATAAGCCCAAAACCATATGCCCAAAATCATATGCCCAAAAGCCATACGCCAAAAGCCAAACCATACGCCCCAAGCCATACGCCCAAAGCCATACACCCAAAACCATCCCCCCAAAACCATACGCCTAAAACCATACGCCCAAAAACATACGCCTAAAACCATGCGCCCAAAACCATACGCCCAAAAGCTATATGCCCAAAGCCAAACCATACGCGCAAAGCCATACACCCAAAACCATACGCCAAAGAGAGTCACATAAAACCATAGCTTTTTATACACCATAGTGAGCGCCCAGTTTACCCAACTATCTGCAAGTTTAGGGTAAGTGATTGCCTGAACCTCAGACCAGATTTAAATAGTGGCTAGTATTTGGGTGGATGGCTGCCAAGGCATGTGAGACGTGACGCCTAAACCAATAGTCTTAGAATGAAAAGCCCAAAACTGAATGCCCAAAGCGATAAGCCCAAAGCCATACACCCTGAATGAGATCACGAAATGATAAGCAGGAGACCATATCCTCACGAAGATAGGAATCGTGCATGCACCACTATACAACTATACGCTTAGAGTTATGTACCCGGAATCATATGCTTAGAAGTACTTAGAAACATACCTAGATTATACGCTTACAATCCAATACTGAGAGCGATTTCCAAACACTATTTATCTCAAACTAGAAGCCCAAATCATTATGATAATGTGAGCACTATATTCAAATCCTATGTTTTGAGATAGTTGCCGGATTGCTATATGGAATATCCAAATAGTGGAGTCATCATACTAGACATACGAAGTAATTAGGGGGTGTTTGGCCAGCCAATTCTGATCTCAAATTGTGATTTCAGATCAGAATTGGGAGGCCAAACACCTCTTAGATTTCAACATGCCATTTGTTTAGTCAGAGAATATCACTCGTAGGAATAAGTGGGGCCCCGCACAGGGGCGAGAGTGGTGGACGAGAAGACGGGGGCCGTCTAGGCAATGAGCGGGGAAATTAAAATACCCGCCCGGCCCGACAGCCCGGCCAGGGCCCCGTGTCATACGGGGCGCGGAGAAACGGCAAAGAGTTGACTCCGGGCTGGAGTAACGGCGGGGTCACAAAGTGAAAAGCCGCCCCACCCCGCCCCGTCAGGAACACTAGTAGAGACTCCCGCCCATCTGATCCAATTCCAATAAGTTACTAAGATATATTCTCTAAGTTCCATTATTTTCATGCATTCCGATGCTGTAGAAAATTATATTTGCTATTTTCCGGGAAATCGGTGTAGTGTTGTCCACTTTACACATCAAGCAGTGCACGATGCATCTGTGGAGAAGATGGGGAAGCCATTATGAGAGTTCAATAAGATGCCTAAATAGTGGCAGAAGTTGCGCATCTATCTGAATGTATAATAATGTTCCTAATCATAGATTTTTCTATTTAGTAAGGGATATACTTTTGAGCTTGGCCTGCCCTCGTTTGCAAGGCTGTGCCCTCAAAATTGTATGTCCAAACTATCCGCCCAAAGCCATACACCCAAAACCATACCCCCAAAACCATACACCCAAAGCCATACGCCCAAAGTCATACCCAAAAATCTATACACCCAAAGCCAAACCATACTCCCAAAACAATACACCCAAAACCATACACCCAAAACCATCTGCCCAAAGCCAAAGCCATATGCCAAAAGCTATAAGCGCAAAACCATGCACCCAAAACCATACACCAAAGGGATTCACCTAAAACCATAGCTTTTTGTACACTATACTAGTAGTGAGTGCCCTGTTTAATCAACTATCTGCAAGTTTAAGGTAAGTAATTGCCTGAACCACAGAGCAGATTTAAATAGTGACGAGTATTTGGGTAGATGGCTTGCAAGGAATGTGAGACGTGATGCCTAAACCACGAGTCTTAGAATGAAAAGGCCAAAGCTCAATGCTCAAAGCTATAAGCCCAAAGCCATACACAATAAAGGAGATCACGAAATGATAAGCTGGAGACCATATCCTCAGAAAGATAGGAATCTTGCATTCATTACTATACAAATATATGCCTAGAGTTATGTACCCACAACTATATGCTTAACAGTACTTAGAAACATACTTAGATTATACACTTAGATTCATATACTGCGAGCGATTTCCAAGCACTATTCATTTGAAACGAGAAGCTCAAATCATAATAATAATGTGAGCACTATATTCATATCCTATCTTTTGAGATACTTGCGGGGTTGGTATCTCGAATATCCTAATAGTGGAGTCAGCATAATAATTAGTGAGTGTTTGGCGCACCAATACTGATCTCAAATGGTGATTTCAGATCAGAATTGAGAGGCCAAACAGCCCTTAGATTTCAACCTGCTATTTGTTTAGTCAGAGAAAATCACTGGTAGGAATAAGTGGGGCCCAGAAAAGGGGCAAGGGTGGGGGATGAGAAGACGGGGCCGTGTTGGCAATCAGCGGGGAAAGTAAAATACATGCCCGCCCCATAGCCTGGCCAGGGCCCCATGTCATCAAGGGGGGTGAGGAACCGCAAAGAGTCGACCCCAGGCCGGAGTAACAGTGGGGTTACAACGTGAAAACCCACCTTGTGCTGCGCCATCAGGAACACTAGGTATGGGCAAAGGAGATAGAGAGGATATGAGATGGGGGCAATATTGAGCCATTGAAGGTGAGGGTGAAGCAGGTAAGTTGACTCAGCCGGAGGTGATAAGAGGTAGAGACAGTCACTGACTGTGACACCTCTGGCAAAAACCTACTGCAGTGAGAGGGCAATTCTTGTATCATGTGAAGCATAATATCAGACAGCTATACAATCTTCCGCCAGATAATCCTACTGCCATGGCAGGCAGGTTGATTATCTGCTAGAATGGGACAGGTTCATGTTCCCAGCCCATGGATATGAGGTTGGTCCCACCATTGGACTTGGGCGGACTTGACTAATCGTGCAATGAACGTAGGACTTAACATTCAAGTTCCTTGCCCACCAGCTGGCGGACAGTATATATGACAAGAATTCTCGATGGAATCACAATGCAAGGCATGCTGGACCCTAAGTCTCTGAAGCGCATAACCGGTATGATTGTCTGTCTGACATGTCCAATACTGTGCCATTCACGATGGGCATTGCAAACCGGGGTATATACGAAATCCCACAACTTCTATGCTGATTACATCAGCAAAAACGGATCCTGCGTCTGATCTGTCGGCGTTGCGTCCTGACGCAAGCGACGTATTTTCTGCGTCCCCTGCGTCCTGTGCGTCCTGACTTGCGTTGCAACGTTCCTTGCATCCTGATGCAACGTCACATCCTCCCGACGTCTAGACTGCCCGAGACTCTCGATCTGGTCCTCCTCACCTCTTCTCCGCGTCCTGATGTATCCTGCCCCTCATCCCGGCTATCAGAACTTCAATTAATTTGCTGATTCCTCAGACGTCCGCCGGCGTCTGGGGCGGCAGCACCTTTTTTTTTTCACATCTCACATTTCACGTCTCACATCTCACGCCTCATTGGTCTGGTGAACTAATGATCTGGGTTTCAAGAAAGTCGCTTCTATATCTTCTAGTATATACAGTATCAAGATGTAGGATTCTCACACATAGTGGAGGCTTGATTCTCTCATCCAGACTCTTTAATAAACCTCATTAAATGTTCTCAGATCAATCCGGCTATTTACAAGCCAGCGCTGGTCTTCCTCCGGGATCAGGTGCGCCAACCCGAGAATTGTCCCTACATCAAGTATTGTAAACCCTCGCGTATCCTCCCTCATCTGAACTGTAACAAGGCCATGTAGATCCAATAGACGCCACGAATTGACTGGGGTCAGGATCTGAACACCGCCGACACGACGGACGGTATCATCGGATCTGTAGTCCCGGATTTTCAAGAGGGCAACTAGCTTTGCCAGTAGACAACCCCGCAATGCACCATACATTTCTTCTGTAGCTGCCTGTACCCAAACCCAATCATTCCGACTGCCCTGGTTTCTAAAGTGTAGGGCGCCGGTGGATCGCGCACGGTGGATCTCGTAAACATCGGCTTCTTTGAATGCAAGAATTGGTATTTCGAGCTGTGTCAGTTACTCAACAGGGAGTGATCGAAGCATCGCATGGTCCTCAGGAAGACGGTGCGCTGTGGGCAGGTTGTGTCGGCTATATCGGATCAATTCACGATATATAATCTCCAGTGAGACTCCCAAGATCCGGCTAAAATCCACGACATTGGACACATCCTCCCGACGTCCCTTCAGGATCCTTCTCCGGATGACCGGCTGTGATACTGTGCTGGTTGTCCTATCTAAATACTGTAGCACCTCTGCCGAGAGATCCAGTCCGCGAGCTTGCACAGATTCCAAGTTCAATAATCGCATCCGGATTGGATGTTGACGATCGTAGCTGTGCACGATCTGGCGCGCGCCATCATTTTTATTCAATTGTCGCCATGCATCCTTGATTTGCGTCTTGTGAGCTAGCTCTCCGATCTCCGTGGAATACATCGGAATATTGCCAAACTGGCGTATATGGTCACAAAAGTGGCTTAGTAGATGCATCTTGATGAAGGTGAAATGTGTTTCGCCATGAATCATGTCCATACGCGGTTCGTTCTCTGCGTCACGATCGTTATCACAGATCTGGCGCCATTGGGATGGGGCCACTCGCTCCCTTATTAGGGCTCTCTGACGTCGGATCTGCTTTCGTTGCTTGTCAACTTTGGCCTGTGTGCGTTTTGTCACTCGAAACTCCAAGAAGATATCTTTCATCCTATGAGACTGGTCCGGATAATCTTCCATTTAGGCTATGGTGTCTGGGGTGTGGCTTCGGTATTGTCCCATCATAGTGAAGTCGACAAGTGCCCTGACGCATCCGCGAGCAGGTTTGAAAGGAATTGCCTGTGCGCCTCCTGGTTGGCAAAGAGCCACGGCGAGAACTCCCAAAATACAGGGCCCCAGATTCCTCATCTCTTTCCCATGCCACTGTGAAACCTCGCGGTAGGCCTTTTTGGGGACCAAGAATCCCGGGTATGGCGGTAATGCCTTCCAAACGTCGTCGAACGCCTGCAGTCGCCCGTGTTTCTTCAGAAGGCCTTCAATCCGGTCCATCATGTGCTTAAATAGCCCTAGATAAATGGTATGGAGCATGTCTGGTTTGTAGAGATCAGATGCCGAAACCCGGTCAAGTCTGTGAAATATATTTTGGCCGATACCAAGATTGTCACACATGACGTGGTTGTCATCGGACTCCAAGCCTGCGTTCTGAATTTTAGGTTTGTAGCGCTGGTATCTGGCGTAATCTCTGGTTCGATAGTTTTTGGCATTCGTTCCTAATTCGTGGGTAGGCACCTCGCATTTAGGACAGGGATTGGATTTTAACCCGTGTAGTGCCACATTTTCCATATGGTCCGCGATCCACGCAGAGAGGATTGGGAAGCAGAGTCGAACCTTGCCGTCGGCACAGTCAATGGGGACCCCGGAATGTGCCACACCCCGTAGGGGCGCAAAGATGAGTTCGAATACATTTTGTAGGGTGTCAGTGTTGATTTTCCGGTGGCAGTGATCGGCTTTGGAGGACTTTGAGAGTTTGGGTGGAATAGGCAATAAGGCAAGAAGCAGAACAGCCATCGATCCTGGGCTGTTGCGCTGGGCCGATGGAAGATTTCCGATCGTAAGATAGACAGGCCCCGCTTTCTTGTCACCCGAGAAGTTGGTGAGGTTCGTCTGATCCGTCATCCCAATTATTGGAACAACAGTAGCACCAGGTGGAAGCGTCTCCTATAATCAGTGAGCGAACGTCCCCGCACAAGCGGCTGGGTTGCTATACCTGAACGTCCCACCACCAATCCGCCCTATGCATTTCTGCATATATTCTGTGCCCTGTAGGGTCATATTCACGCCGTGGCGCGTGGACCAAGTCGTCTCGGTATGCGATCTGGCAAAGGGGTATCTAACACACCCTAGAACGTCGCGGTAGAAAAATGGCAAAGTTCTCTGGCCATCCTCAACCTGTCCTTCGAACCACTGCAGATATTAACTGTACGGATCCAGCAACCGGAGGTGGTTTTCCAGCGTGTGCATTGAGCTATGCCCGACTTATTCAGCATTTCCTAGGCCACTCGAGAAGTATTCGTTGATTCATGATTTGGATACTTTTCCATCAATGAACCAGGATGCTAGTTTGAAACCTTGCGCACTATTAAATGGTGGCTATGGGTCCTCGCAAAGGTTGCTGTGTTCGTCCTCAAACCGGTGGACGTCGCGGATTACTTCTCCGGCGCCTTCATAACCAATCTGTTTTCCGGCACAGGCTGACGTAGCGTCGTCGAGTACTGCAGTATCAGACCTGTATGAAATGTCTGAACAAAATGCGTCAGACGCCAATCCAGCAGGGCCCTGATCGGATTCATAGTGGGAATCCTGCCGCGCGCTCGCGTCGGTGTTGTGCAATACGCCGGGTTCAATGTTGATATATTGTACGGTGGACGCGAGAACAATGTCCAGACCCAGGTGGGCAGTTCGCAGGTGCTTCTCATATGCACCAGACATGCTGTATTTTCGGCGGCAGAATGGACATTTGCTAGGCATGCATGGACTCTGCTCAGTTAATCCCGAGGGCTCCGTGTAGATGCGAGGGTACCGCTATGTCAAATGTTGACCACAACGCGTGTGGATCGCATGTAGGGTGAATCATGATCTAGTTATTGATAGAGTTTAGCGTTGGCGTCACGTGGCATCAGCTATGGTTTCTTTGAACTGAGACGGCAAAGATTATGTTCCTGCCCGAATGTGTTTATCATGTTTCATTTATTCGACTTGAATCTGACAATGGCAGAGTCCTGTCACAGAGTGTCAGATTTGCGTGTTCTTAACGAATCATGAAATGAATTCATGATTCTTTCAAAACACCTAGAGGACCTGGGAGTTTTATATATAAAGTGAATCGATCACGATACTAGAAGGGCTTCATACCAAGATCCATCTCACACTCAGAACCTCCACAACAGCCACCATTATCACATCACAAGTATCCTAAATACTGCCATCTATTTACACCAAGAATCCACCGATATGGCGCAGAATAACAACATTGTAGTGTACGCCCTCATAGTGGCCGGAGGTGCACAGCAGGCGCCGCCCACGGGTCAGACCAATCACCTTCCGCCTTTTGCTCTCGTTGGGGAGTTTTCTCATCGACGCCCCGATCGTCGAAATGTTAACGATCATCTGTTGACCATGGGCGTCCCCCATCACCCGAAAAACAAGCGCCCCCCCCGAGTATGTTTGTTGGCGGCATGCTGTGAAAGATCAAATGTTAGCCAGAGGCTATATATCAGATAATGCTCACTTCCCAGACGCAGAATTCCAGCAAATTGTCGCAGGCATGAGGAGATTGAAACCAGCGTGCGATGAACTTGCCACTGCGTCAGCAGCCAATAACATGGCTAGTATGCAGGCGATTGACGAGGCAGTACTTCAATTGGTTAAGGACTGTGGGAAGAAGTTGACCAAGACCATTAGGACCAATAACGACATGCCTCCACCCGGCCCGGGCGTCCCCCCTGCGCAAGTCATTGTGGACCCGATATTACTACCTCTCAACGCACTACCTCAGTGCCAGTGGAGTATTGCAACCGCTGGGCCGAACGCTGGCCCAGTTGGCCAAAATGCACAGCAGGCCAATGCTCCTGGGCCAGCCCAAAACGTACCTGCTTCCCTGGCGAATCCCCAAGCGCAGAACAATCCTCCACCCCCAGGCCCGGCGAATCCCCAATCTCCGAACAATCCTCCCCCCCCAGGCCCGGCAAATCCCCAGAACAATCCTCGACCCCCGGGCCCGGCAAATCCCCAACCTCTGATTGTTCTATGCTTGGGGAATCTCCACAAGGAGAAAAATCCTCACCCTCCGGCAAATCTCCCAGGTGAGAACAATCCTCCCGGCGCGGCGAATCTTCCAGGTCAGAACAATCCTCCCGGCGCGGCGAATCTCCCAGGTCAGGACAATCCTCCCGGTGCGGCGAATCTTCCAGGTCAGAACAATCCTCCCGGCGCGGCAAATCTCCAAGGTCCGATGAATCCTCCCGGCGCGGTAAATATTCCTGCGCAAGACGAACCAGCTCACCCAATGGGCATTCTCGGTACGCCACTGGGGATGCAACATGCTCCGGCGAATCTCCAAGGTCTGATCAATCCTCCCCGCCCGGTAAATATTCCTGCGCAAGACAAAGCGGCTCCCCCAATGCGCATTCTCGGTACGCCACTAGGGATGCAACATGCTGCGCCGGCGGATATCCAAGGAGCTGTCGCACCGATCGCGGAGGATCCGGGGTTTGAATACCTGGGCATGGCACGACGCGTACCTCGCGCAGTGTCTGATCTATCCCAAATTAGTGAGTTTTTTCGCAACATTCTGTATGTGTGTTTTTTACTTACTGACTTAGGAGATATTGATTGGAGCGCTATGCTTCGACGTCCACGTGCTGTCCATCTTGTTTGGGTCTGTAATCCTGCAAGTGGTGGCGCACAACAACCCAATTATCGCCTTCTTCATTGGCGTCCCCAAAATATCCATGGGGTAGGTTTTGCTGAGTTAAATTCCTATGATATGCGCGGACTGTCAGCAATTATAGCGAGAACTGTGCCACACAATGCAGTTCGCTACATACTTGGCACGACAGGTGATGGCCGACAACAGCTGCGTATGCATCCTGGCTTCCAGTTGTCCTCTGTAGATTACGCCTTGATGAAGAGTGATAAAGACGTAAGAGCATGGCTGCTGTCGAATCCGGTTCTCGAGGATCCGTTGAATCTCATGGTCTATTGTCATCGCCCAGCGACTCAGGAGACGGCGGCCAGTCCGCCCTTGAGGGGGCACAACTATCTTCCCGAAAGTCCCATCGCCAATTGGGCTCGGCAAGCAGGGGCACGTACTGGCATTCAAGCCCCAGAAAGGGAAGTCAGACCAGACCCCGGCCCAGCCAATGCTGGAGGTAACCAGGGCTATGACTCTCCCCTTTTTCTCCCGGTACCCAGCAGTTCATCATCTGATGTCTCCGACGACGACGAGGGATGCGAAGCGATCATTGGAACATCACCATCCGCCATTGCAGATCCCGCCAAATCCCTCCACTGTCGTATTCCCCTGGCTATTCATACCCTATCCCAAATGAATACCAACGCAGGGTTGGAACTGAGAGGCCGCGGGGTCATACTCCGGAAGTCAAGGCACGGAAGCGTGGAGCTCCATCTGATTCGGATGATTTGGAGCGTTTGAACTAGAGACTGCGTCACACTTCAAATTGTCGCGAGTTGTTGAAAGCAAAGGAGGACCGGAAGCGTCTGGCACAATTCGATGACGAAAAAGGTGACGAGGATGCCAGTTTTGTTAAGGGCATGCGTCTGAGCATGTCCGGGGAGTTTGGTCGATCTGACGGCGACTCGATCGTGCCCTGAGTCTGCCGAGATATATCAGTGATTTAGCGTTTGTCTTTAATGGATATCATAGTATTAGAATAGATTTCTTACTACCTGCAGATCTTGAATTCATGAGTTCTTTCGTGGGATCGCTCACACATCGCGTAGCTCGTGGTGTTTCATTCAAGCTCTGTCATGATAGCTAATCTCTTGGCCTGAGGATGAACCTGACGCCAAGAGATGGCAGAGCACGCGATGTCTCTTGGCGCATGCTTACTTGTGAGGCTTAAAACACTACTTCAGGGGTGCGCAAATATCACCCATTACGATCAAGACTTAGTACTTTTCACGATCTTTCGACAGTCTTTGTTCTATCCAAGTTCTCTTTCTTTATCCGCTGTCATTGGCGAAGCACCTTCGTTATCTATCCCACGATACTGTATCCGAGCCTCACAGATCCACATCACGACGTCGCGGTACACCCTAAGTCGCATTCCCTGTTTGTAAGTCCCCTAGGGCTCACAGCCGGCGAAATGTACAGCATCCGCGCTACCTATATAAGGACCCCTCCGACCCGTCCATCTCTCCATCTTTCTCGTCCGCTCCACCTCCAGCGATTGAAATCTCAACATCATGAGAAATCATCGTGAGAGTGTCTACCGCCGCTGCTCTCCCCTGATGGCTTCTGCCTAGGAGTAGTACGCACTCATCTCTCCCTTTCCTCTCTCTGGGGTCTCTGGCCTCCCCTCCCACGGGGTTCTCGTTTCTGCCTTCGTTTAAGCACGCTTGCGTTGGTGTTTCTCCCCCTTACCCCGCACTTCGCGACGCGTCTCGCTTAGCGATTTGCACGGTCGGCAACCCTCTTTCCATCGTCAACACACGGTTGCTAGTTTCGGGCTATCGGTGAAGTAGTTGCCCTGGTGGCCCTGCTCTCTGGTATTGCACTCTCTCCTGAGTTGCTCGGTCGGTACGGTCGGCGTTCGAAAAATCGTGACCTCGTCTCCGTCCTCCG
>Ga0307509_10009334_pt1 | contig 12296 bp, 9 predicted proteins | sample 10_EM_MG_FD_202245 | JGI IMG/M metagenome (GOLD analysis project Ga0307509, IMG submission 202245) | Populus trichocarpa ectomycorrhiza microbial communities from riparian zone in the Pacific Northwest, United States - 10_EM | ecosystem: Host-associated > Plants > Roots > Unclassified | place...
CCCCTCCAGCAGCGCGTCGAGCGCCGCCTCCACGCGCAGTTCGGAGCGTAGGTCGAGGCTCGAGGTCGCCTCGTCGAGCACAACGACCCGCGGCTCGGCCAGAAACGCCCGGGCCAGCGCGAGCAGTTGCCGTTCGCCGGAGGACACCGACTGGCCGCGCTCGTGCAGCGGGGTGTCCAGCCCCTCGGGCGTCCGCTCGACGAGTTCGCGCAGCCCGACCGCGTCGATCGCCTGCCAGACCTCCTCGTCGGTGGCGGCCGGACGGGCGAAGGCGATGTTGTCCCGCAGCGTGCCGGCGAAGAGGAACGGCTCCTGCGGCACCACGCCGATCTGGGTACGCAGCGAGGCGAGCGTGACCTCCCGCAGGTCATGCCCGTCAATCCGGATATGTCCGGAGTCGGGATCGTAGAACCGCGTCACCAGTTTCGCCAAGGTCGACTTGCCGGCGCCGGTCGGCCCGACACACGCGACGGTCTCCCCGGGCGCGATCCTGAGCGACAGATGCGATAAAACCGGACGAGACGCCAAATATCCGAAAGTGACGTCCGCAAACTCGATCTCCCCGGCCACCGGCGGCAGCACCACCGCGGCAGGGGACTGCCGCACCGAGGGCGCGGTTTGCAACAGCGAACGAATCTTCCCGATCGCGGCCTTGGCCTGCTGATACTGGGTGTAGAGCTGCACCAACTGCTGCACCGGCTGGAAGAACGCGTTGATGTAGAGCACGAACGCAGTCAGCTCGCCGATCGTGAGCGTCCCGCGCAGCACCATGTGCCCGCCGACCAGCAGCATGATCGCCATCGCCACCAGCCCGATCACCGACGTGCCCGGCCCGTAGATCGCGTTGATCCGCCCGGTCCAGTCGTTGGCGTCCCGGTACGCGCCGACCACCGACCGGTGCGCGACCACGTTGCGGTCCTGCCGGTTGTGCGCGGTCACCACCCGCACCCCGTTCAGGCTCTCGGCCAGGTCCGCGAACATCGCCGCGATGGTGTCCCGCTGCCGGTTGTAGCCCCGGTCCGCCGCGTACCGGAACCACAACGACGCGGCCGTGAGCGGCGGCACCACCAGCACCAAGGTCAGGATCGCCAGCAGCACGTTGTAGTGGAACAGGATCGCGGTGACCACCACCATGGTCAGCGCCTGGATCAGGAACTGGGCGAACCCGTCCTGCAGCAGGTTCTGCAACGACTCCACGTCGGAGGTCATCCGGGTCATCGTGACGCCGGCCTTCTCCTTGGTGTAGTAGTCCAGGGACATCCGCTGTAGGTGCGCGAAGATGCGAATCCGCAGGTCACGAGTGGCGGAGGCGGCGAGCACACCGGTCTTGCGCATCCGGATCGCGGTGGCCAGCCCGGTGAGCAGCACCGCGGCCACGAAGCAGATCGTGGCGATCACCAGCACCCGCAGGTCGCGGTCGGCGATCCCGTGGTCGATGCCGATCTGCACGAGGTACGGGCCGGCCTGCAGCAGCAGCGTCTCGACCAGGATGGCCAGCCCGGCCGCGATCAGCAGGCCGGGCCGCCCGATCAGCAGCCGGCTCAGCGAGATCTTCACGCCCGAGTCGGCCACCGGGTCGAACGGGACGTCCGGGTCGCCGTGGCCGGGCTCCTTGGCCTCCAGTTTCGCGACGCCGGCCGCCAGGTCGGACGGGATGCCGGCGAACGGCAGCCCGTTGCCGTTGCGCCCGGCCGCGCCCATGGTCGGCCGGCCGCCGACGCTGAAGCCGCTGAAGCCGCCGCCGAACATGTTCATGCGAGCACCTCATTGTCCGAAATACCGGAAGAAGCCAGAACTTCGGTGTATTTCGGCTCTCGCGCCAAAAGGGAGGAATGCGTCCCATCGGCGATCACTCGGCCGCCCTCCATCAGGACCACCCGGTCGGCGAGGCTGATCGTGGACAGGCGATGGGCCACGATCAGCGTGGTCCGTCCCCGCATCCGCTCCTTCAGCGAGCCGTGGATCCGCTGCTCGACCCCGACGTCGATGGCGCTGGTCGCGTCGTCGAGCACCAGCACCGGCGGGTCGACCAGCAGCGCGCGGGCGATCGCGATCCGCTGCCGTTGCCCGCCGGAGAGCGTGTAACCGCGCTCGCCCACCACCGTCTCGTAGCCGTCCGGCAGTTCGAGGATGAACTCGTCGGCGCCGGCCGCCACCGCCGCCTCGATCACCTCGCGGCGGGTGGCGTCCGGCCGCCCGTACGCGATGTTGTCGTGAATCGACAGCGAGAACAAGAACGGCTCGTCCGGCACGATCCCGACCTGCTCGCGCAGCACGGACAGCTTGATCTTGCGGACGTCGACGCCGTCGAGGGTGACCCGCCCCGAGGTCACGTCGTAGAAGCGGGCGGCGAGCCGGCCGAGCGTGGACTTGCCCGATCCGGTGCCGCCGACCACCGCGACCGTCTCGCCGGCTCGCAGCGACAGGTTCAAATGATCAAGAGCCAAGGTCCCGTTCGGGTACGCGAAACTGACGTCGGCAAACGCGAGATCCCCGCGCAGCGGCCGCTCGACCGGGTCCGGGTCGTCGAGGATCTCGCTGGGCATGTCGAGGATCTCGTAGATCCGGCGGGCCGAGGCGGAGGCCCGCTGGCCCATCATGATCATCATGCCGAGCAGCCGGAACGGCGGCTGGAGCATCAGCACGTACGAGTTGAAGGCGACGATCGTGCCGACCGTGGTGTGCCCATTGATCACCATCAAACCACCGATGAGCAGCACCAGCGCGAGCCCGAGGCGGGGCAGGTTGTCGAGCAGCGGGTTCCACCGGCTGCGAATCCTGGCGTCCTGCCGGTAGGCCCACCGGATCCGGTCGGCGCTCTCGGCCAGCGAGCGCAACTGCCGCCCCTCGGCCGCGAACGCCTTCACGATGCGGACGCCCTGAATGTTCTCGTCGACGACGGTGGCCAGCTGGGCCAGCCGCGCCTGGATCATCCAGGAGACCGGGAAGATCGCCTTGCGCATGCTGACACCGAGCACCCCGATGATCGGCATGGTCACCATCGCGACGATCGCGAGCGGCACGTTGATCGAGAGCATCAGGACGAACGCGACCACCGCGATCAGGCACTGCACCAGGATCGACGGGCCGAAGGACAGGTACATCTGCACGGCCCGGATGTCCGAGCCGGAGCGGGACATCAGCTCGCCGGACTGCACCCGGTCGTAGAAGCCGAACGGCATGCGGACCAGGTGGGCGTAGACGATGTTGCGCAGGTCGTATTCCATCTCGTACGCCGTGCGCAGCAGGTACAGCCTTGCCAGATAGTTGATCAGGCCCTGCAGCAGCGCGAGCCCGATGATCGCCAGGACGTACGTGGAGAGCCGGCCGGTGCGGGCGACGATCGCGTCGTCGATCCCGATCCGGACCAGGTTGGGGATCTGCACCTGGACGACCAGGCCGACGAACGACAACAGCAACGAGGTGATCAGCAGCCCGCGGTGGGCCTTGACGAGCGGCAGCGCGCGACGCAGCCAACTCTTACGGACATCGGGATCGATGGACGCCTTGGGCGCGCGTCGAATCAAGCAGCGCCTCCCGGGGAGGTGTTGTTAGCTTGGCTAACGATACTCCCCCGGCTCAGCCGACGCCAAACGGTTTAGGCTCGACCGCCGGGCAACTCGCCCCGGCCGGCGGGCGGGTCAGCCTGATCAGGTACGCGTCGGCCGCGGCCGCGACGCAAGGGCTGTCCTTGTAGACGACGTGCCCCCACCCCTGGTAGGTGAGCAGGCTCCCGATCGGGCCGAGCTGCTGGGCGACCCGCTGCGCCCAGACGTACGCGGTGGCCGGGTCGTGCCGGCTGCCGATCAGCAGCACCGGGGCCAGGCCGGGCGGCGGGGTGAACCGGCGCTGCGGGTTCGGCGGCGCGACCGGCCAGCCCAGGCAGTCGACGGTGGCGGCGAGCGCGAGCGGCGAGGCGATCATCTGCGGCGCGCGGCCGGCCAGGACCGACAGCCGGCGGTGCAGATCGGGGTACCCGGTGATCGGCAGGTACCAGTCCGAGCAGATCACCGCGGGGAAGCTGTGCTCGCCGATGTCGACCGTGGGCGCCGGGGGCGCGGCGGCACCGCGCTTGCCCGCGACCCCGGCCGCGTCCCGCAGGTAGTAGGCGAACGAGTACCACTGCGGGTCGTAGAACGCGGCGAACGCGGCCTGGGTCAGGTCGGCCTCGTCCAGCTTCGCGGGCCGGTCGTACGGGTTCTCCAGGGTGCCGGCCCGCGCCCGGGCGACCAGCTTCGCCCACAGCGCCGGGATGTCCTGGCCGCGCAGCACGCACTGGGTGTCGCGGGCGCACCACGAGACGAACTCGCGGAACGAGTCCTGGGCGGCGTCGGTCTCCTGCACCAGGAACGTGCCGATGCCGGCGCTGTGGTCCATCACCCCGTCCAGCACCAGGGCGCGCAGCCGCTGCGGGTAGCGCTCGGCGTACTGCTCGCCGATCAGCGACCCGTACGAGGCGCCGTAGAAACTGATCTTCTGCTCGCCGAGGGCCTCGCGCAGCGCCTCGACGTCGCGCACCACGCTGACGGTGTCGACGTGGTTGAAGACCGGGCCGGTGTGTGTCGCGCAGTCGGCGGCCAGGCGGCGGTTGTACGCGATGGTCGACACGTACGCCGACTCGGACTCGATCAGCGGGTTCGGGCGCGCGTCGAGCAGGTCCTGCGAGCAGAGCACCGGCGTGCTGCGGCCGACCCCGCGCGGGTCCAGGCCGACGATGTCGAAGTGTTCGCGCAGGTCCTCGGTGAAGAAGGTGGGCGCGTCGAAGGTGAAGTCCACCGCGGACCCGCCGGGCCCGCCCGGGTTGACGAACAGCGTGCCGATCCGGTGCGCCGGGTCGGTGGCCGGCCGCCGCGCGACGGTCAGCATCACCGTCGGCCCGTACGGATCCGCCCAATCGGCCGGCACCCGGAAAGTTCCGCACTGCACCTTCGCGTTCTCCGGGCACACCTTCCACGCGATGGCGGGGACCACTATGTCCCGCGCTTGTGCCGGGCTCGACGCGTACGGGAAAAGGGTTAGAAGCAGGACCACCGCGGCCCGCAAGGGTCGCGCCAAAGCTCGCACCGCGCTGTCTCTCCGCCCTGCACGGCAGCGGCACCGCGCCGGCCTATCGTCGGACGAATCATGTTCGCCAGGCAGGGGAACGGGTGAATTTCGCCGGGCCGTGGCAATGTATGCCGATGACCACCGCACCCCTCTCGCGTTTGGTCGCGATCGCGGCCGGCGCGGCACTACTTTCCGCCTGCACCAGCGGCTCATCACCGCAGGTGGAGGCCGCTTCGGTGGCGGCCGTTCCGTCGGTCTCCGCCACCACCACACTGCCGCAGACCGACGGGTCGTTCACCCCCCAGCGCGGCGCCCCCGATCTGAGCAGGCCGCGGACCGTGATGACCGGCCTCGAGGTCCCTTGGGGACTCGCCTTCCTGCCGGACGGCGGCGCTCTGGTCAGCGAGCGGGACAAGGGCGACATCATCTACATCCCGGCGCGCGGCGGCAAGCCGTCGCGGGTCTACAAGATCGAAGAGTCGCAGAGCGGCGGCGAGGGCGGCCTGCTAGGTCTCGCGATCGATCCCGAATACCCCAAGAACGGTTTCGTGTACGCCTATTACACCGCCGCGACCGATAACAGGATCGCCCGGTTCAAGCTGAGCGACGCCAAGCCGACCGTGATCTTCTCGGGCATCACCCGGGGTCCCCGGCACAACGGCGGGCGGATCGCGTTCGGACCGGACGGGATGCTCTACGTCGGCACCGGCGACGCCAGCGACGGCGCGCATTCGCAGGACCCGGACGACGTGAACGGCAAGATCCTGCGGCTCACCCGGGACGGCAAGCCGGCGCCGGGCAACCCGGCCCCGGGCTCGCCGGTCTGGTCGATGGGCCATCGCAACGTGCAGGGCCTGGCCTGGGGCCCGGACAAGAGGATGTACGCGATCGAGTTCGGCCAGGACACCTGGGACGAGGTGAACATCATCGAGCCCGGCAAGAACTACGGCTGGCCGGAGGCCGAGGGCCGGGCCGGCAACCCGAAATACGTCGACCCGATCGTGCAGTGGCACACCGACGAGGCCTCGCCGTCCGGGGCGGCGGTCTCCGGGAACACGCTGTACGTCGCCGCGCTCAAGGGCGAGCGACTCTGGCTCGTACCGCTGAAGGGAGGCGAGCCGACCTCCGAGTTCACCGGGATGTACGGGCGGCTGCGCACGGTGGCGATCGCACCGGACGGCGAGCTGTGGCTGATGACGTCGAATCGGGACGGTCGCGGCGACCCGAAGGACGGCGACGACCGGATCCTGCGCTTCCCGCTCACCTGAGACGAGCTTGGCCCGGTCCGATGACGGCTCACGGACCGGGCCGAGCGCTACTTCCTGGCGGTGTTCGGGGGTAGTTGGGGAAGCGCCGAGATCGCATTGGCGTACTGCGCGATCTGGCGTCCGTTGGGCACGACTCCGACGGCGCGGAGCTGGTCGTGGATCGCCTGCGCGACATCACCTTCGTTCTGTCCACGGTGAGTTTGCGCGACCTTGTTGATGACGTAGTCGATGCGTACTTGCGCCTGCCAGCCGGCGGGTCGGCTGCCGCCGAAGGTGGCGTGGCTGACTGAGGCTAGTGGTTCCATGCCCTGTGTATCGGAAGGTCAGACCCCTTACTCGAAGATATCGGGACCCGGTGCAACCGAACCGCACCCGGGGCACACCGTCCTCGCGATCAGCTGAGCCGGATCAGCCGTCCCGGCGCCCGGTTTTGCTTGCCGTATCGTGTGACCGGCGTCGTCACCCCGGGGGCACGCGCTGGGCGACCAGCGCCTCCAAGCCGTCGAGGATGCGGCCGAGGCCGAAGGCGAACGCGTCGTCGGCGCCGCCGCGCACGGCCACGTCGGTGAGCGCGGCGACCACCGCCGGATAGCGCTCGGCATGATCACGTACCACCATGCTCATCGCGGCGGCGAGGTCGCCCTCGGCGCCGCCGCTCTGCCCGGCGATCATCCGGACGTGGCCGGCGATGGTGGCCACCGCGTCGAGCCGCTCGGCGCCGGTCAGGCCGGGCGGCAGCACCGCCAGCGCCCGCTCCAGCCAGGCCACCTCGTGCGGCCCGATCGGGCGGCGGCCGGTGCTCGCCTCGAGCGCCCAGGCGTGCCCCTGGTAGGCCCGCAGCAACGCACCGGCCCAGTCGGTGAGCGCCTGGCGCCACTCGCCCGGGACAGCCGGCGGGTCGCCGAGGCCGCGCTCGAGCATGGCCGCGACCAGCTCGGTCTTGCCGGGCAGGTAGCGGTACAGCGACATCTTCGTATAGCCGAGGTCGGCGGCGACCCGCTGCATGGAGACGGCCGCCAGGCCCTCGGCGTCGGCGATCGCGATGGCGGCGTCGGCGATCTGGTCGAGGGTGAGCGCGGGCTTGGGGCCGCGCGTGGGGCGGGGGCGCGGGGCCCAGAAGAAATCGGCGGTCATCTTGCCTTCCCTTCGAACAGCGTCTACCGTACACAGAAGTAATCGAGTCCGGTGGACACAGTTCTGGAGGAACGAAGATGGACGTCTTGATCTCGGGCGCGAGCATCGCGGGGCCGGCACTGGCCTACTGGCTCGGGCGCTATGGCTTCGGCGTGACGGTCGTCGAGGTGGCGCCCGCGTTGCGGAGCGGCGGGAGCGCGGTCGACTTCCGCGGCGATCTGCACCTGGGCGTGCTCGACAAGATGGGCGTGCTGCCGGCCCTGCGCGCGGTGCAGACGCATGGGACAGCCATGCGGTTCGTCGACGCCGACGGCGAGCGGCTGATGGAGTGGCCGGCCGGGCTGGCCGGCGGCGACCTGGAGGTGCAGCGGGGCGACCTGGCCCGCGTCCTGTGCGACGCCGCACCCGAAACGGAGTACCTGTTCGGCGACCGCATCACCGCGATGACCGAGACGGCCGGCGGGGTGTCGGTGACCTTCGCGAGCGGCCGGCGCCGCGGCTTCGACCTGGTGATCGGCGCCGACGGCGTGCACTCGGGCGTCCGGCGTCTCACGTTCGGCCCCGAGGAGCAGTTCGTGAAGCACCTGGGCTATTACGTGGCCGGCTGGGAGGTGCCAAATGAGTGGGGCCTGGGCCGCGACATGCTGTTGCACAACGAGCCGGGCCGGATGATGGGCGTCGGCGGCGATCATCGGCACCCCGAGCGGGCGGCCGCGTTCGTCACCTTCGCGTCCCCACTGCTGCGGTATGACCGGCACGACCGTGACGCCCAGAAACGGCTGCTACGCGAGCGCTACGCGGGCATGGGCTGGCTGGCCCCGCGCCTGCTCGACGCTCTCGACGCCGCGCCCGACTTCTGGCTCGACCAGATCTGCCGGGTCGACAATCCGCATTGGACGAAGGGGCGCGTCGCGCTGGTCGGCGACGCGGCGTGCGGCGCCACGATCGGCGGCCAGGGCAACGGCACCGCCATCGTCTCGGCGTACGTGCTGGCCGGCGAGCTGGCGGCGGCCGGCGGCGACCACCGGGTGGCCTTCCCGGCGTACGAGCGGCGGATCGGCAAGTTCGCCCGCGGCACCCAGAAGGGCGGCGACACCACCGGCAAGTTCCTCGCCCCCAAGACGGCGGCCGGCATCCGGGCCCGCAACTACCTGAACAACAAGCAGTGGGTGATCGACCTGACCTTCAAGATCGCCGCCGACCGCAGCACAAACCTGGAACTCCCCGACTACCCAGCCCTGACCGCCTCCCGCTAGCTTGAGCCTTAACCTGCGGCTGCGTTGGGCGGCGCGGGTGTCAGTCGTGGGTCGCCGGCCGGGCGAGCGCGGCCTCGATCGCGTCGCGGGTGCGGGCCGGATCGGTCACCCACGGGTAGTGGCCGGCGTCGGGCAGCCAGATGATCTGGGCGTTCGGCAGCCAGTCGGCCAGGACGTGCGGCGCGGCCAGGCCGGTCACGATGTCCCGGTCCCCCGCGATGACGGTGACCGGCACACCGACGGCGGCGAGGTCGTTCGGGTCGAGCGTGTCCGACCAGTAGTCCGTGTACTCGGTCGTCGTCTCGGGGCGGCGGGCGTGCTCCCGGACGGCCGGGGTGTCGGCGCCGTAGACCAGCGGCATGAACCCCAGGTCGGCGTCGTCGTCGGCGTCCCAGGAGGCCTTCGCCGCCGGGTACCAGGGCTCGGCGGCGAACCACCGCCTCACCAGCACGTCCTGGTTCGGCTCGTCGGCGCCCAGCGGGATCGGGATGCGCGACGGGGTGAGCAGCACGAGCCGGGAGACCCGGGACGGGTGCTTCGCGGCGTAGGCCAGCACCGTCCACGCACCGGCCGAGTGCCCCAGCAGGTCGAGGCGGTCCGCGCCGAGGTCGAGCCGCAGCCGTTCGAGGTCGTCGGCCAGGTCGGTGAAGACGTGCGAGGGTGCCGGGTCGGAGAGCCCGGTGCCGCGCTGGTCGAGCAGCAGCAGCGTACGACCGCGGGAGACCCCGCCGAGATCGTCCAGATAACCGGCGGGCCGCCCCGGCCCGCCGGGCTGGCAGACCAGGAGCGGCCCGTCGCCACGCAACTCGTAGTGCAGTTCGGTACCCGCGGCCGACCGGAAGACCCCCATCAGCGGAGCCTATCGATCGCTTCCACGGTCAGCGCGCTGAGATCCGACACGATCAGGCTCGCACCCGCGAGCGCGTCCGGGGCGGGCGGGTAGACGCCGTGCGGCACCGCCACCACGGCCAGCCCGGCCGCCGCGGCCGACCGCAGCCCGTTGCTGGAGTCCTCCACCGCGGCGCAGACCGCCGGGGCGAGTCCCAGCTTCTCCGCCGCGGCGAGATAGACGTCCGGGTACGGCTTGCCCCGCGGCACCTCCTCGGTGGAGAGCGTCACCTGGAACGCGCCGGTGAGCCCGGCGGTGGCCAGCACCTGGTCGATCAGGAGCCGCGCCGAGGAACTGGCCAGCGCCAGCGCGAACCGCTCGCCGATCCGCCGCACCGCCTCGACCGAGCCGGGGATGAGCGGCAGGTTCGATCGGTACCGCTCGGCCATCCGGCCCAGCACGTCGGCGGCGACCTGCTCGGGGGTGCGCGGCACGCCGACCTCCTCGGCCAGGTGCCGCGACCACTCGCCGGTGCTCATCCCCATCATCCGGTCCTGGCTGTCCGGGCGGAACTCGCGGCCGTACTCGGCGACGTAGCCCCGCCGGACCTCCTCCCAGACCTCCTCGGAGTCGATGATGACGCCGTCGAGGTCGAAGACCACCGCCCGGATCGTGCTCACAGCTCCGCTGCCGCGGGGATGATCTCCTGCCGGAACACCTCGATCTGCTTGGTGTCGTACGCGTTGACCAGGCTGCCGTGCGCCTGCTGGAAGCCCATCGCGGCGAGCCCGCGCAGGCCCTCGATGATCTCGCCCGGGCTCTTGGTGGTGAGGTCGTAGTGGAACATGACGGTCTTCTCGATCTCGTCGTAGTCCCGGCCGACGTTCTCGCAGTGCTGCTTGAGCACGTCGAGCTTGTGCCCCACCTCGGGGCTCGGGAAGAGGTTGCAGGCGTCGGCGTACTTCGCGACGAGCAGCAGCGTCTTCTTCTCGCCACCGCCGCCGATGAGGATCCGCGGGCTGGGCTTGCTCAGCGGCAGCGGCGAGTTGAGCAGCCGGCCCAGCTGATAGTGCTTCCCTTCGTAGGGCGTCTCGTCGCCGGCGAACATCTGCTTACAGATCTGCAGCGCCTCCTCGAGACGCTCGAAGCGCTCCTTGGTCGAGGGGAAGAACAGCCCGAGGCCGAGCGACTCGTCCTCGTTCCAGGCGGCGCCGATGCCGAGCAGAGCCCGCCCGCCGGAGAGCACGTCGAGCGTGGTCACCGCCTTGGCGAGCAGCCCCGGGTCGCGGTAGGTCACGCCGGTGACCATGGTGAAGAGTTTGGCGACCTTGGTGTGGGCCGCGAGGTAGCCGAGCGCCGTGTAGGCCTCGAGCATGTCGTTCTCCGCCGGGCCGACTCCCCGGATCTGCCAGACGTGGTCCATCACGCTGATCCGGTCGAATCCCGCTTCGTCGGCTGCCGAGGCCACGTCGGCGAGCACCGCGCCGAGCCGCGGCGCGCCCTCGGGCCAGGTGAAGTTCGAGATGTGCAGGCCAAGTTTCACTGCCTTTTTCCTTCCGAAAGCCATTCACCCGCATCTGATCCACAATCAACCAAACCCTACCCCGAAAACCCATCACCTTGTACGCACAGTAGCGGTGCACGAGACGCATACGTTCCGTCACCGCCGTTCGCCGGGGCCGGTTCGGTCCGCGCAGCAGGCCGGTCTCCACCGTTCCGACGAGTTGCCGATCGGTTGCCGGCCGGTAGTTTCAAAGATCAGCAGTTCACCGTGAGGAGCACCGCCATGCCTCCCTCGCCGCTCAACCCAGCGACGACCCGTAACCGCCGACCATCACCCTCCGTGAGCGTCGTCATCCCGGTCCGCGATCCGGGCGGTCTTCCGCTGCTGCTGCGCGGCCTGCCCCCGGTGGACGAGGTCATCGTGGTCGGCGAGGGCCTCACGACCGAGACCGCCGCGCTGGTCCGGGCCGCCCGCCCGGACGCCCGGTTGCTCCGGCCCGGCCGCTCCGGCGCCGGAAACGCCCTGGCCACGGGCCTGGCGGCGAGCACGTGCGACGTGGTGATCACGCTGAACGGCGATGGCTCGACCGACCCCGGCGAGATCCCGGCCTACGTGGCGGCGCTGACCGGGGGCGCCGACGTGGCGCTCGGCTCCCGCTATCGCGAGGGCGGCCGGGACCTGACCGGCGGCCGATTCCGCCGCTGGGCCAACGTCGTCCTGATCGGGATCCTCAACACACTGTTCGGCACCAAGCGCACCGACCCCGGCTTCGGCTACGCGGCGTTCTGGCGGGACGCCCTCGACCGGCTCGGCCTGCCCGACCCCTCCGGCCCCGCGGCCGCCGCCTGGACCGACGGTCCGGAACTCGGGCCGCTGCTCGCGCTGCGACCGTGGCTGTGCGGCCTGCGAGTGACCGAGGTCGGCAGCGTCGCCTACCCCCGGATCAGCCGCCCGGCCCGCGCCGAGACGCCCACGCTCGGCCACTGGTTCCGGGTCATCACCGCGGAGTTGCGCGCGCGGCGGGAACGCCATTCGCTCGACGTGCCGGCCGGGTCGCCGAGCGGCGGCCGGCCGCGCGCCGCCGGGGCGGCACTGCACGGCCGGGCCGGCTCCACCCGGGCCGGCTCCACCCGGACCGGCTCCACCCGGACCGGCTCCACCCGGACCGGCTCCACCCGGACCGGCTCCACCCGGACCGGCTCCACCCGGACCGGATCGACCGGCTCCACCGGCTCCACCGGGTCGCGAGACATCACCGA
>Ga0307509_10009335_pt1 | contig 12295 bp, 11 predicted proteins | sample 10_EM_MG_FD_202245 | JGI IMG/M metagenome (GOLD analysis project Ga0307509, IMG submission 202245) | Populus trichocarpa ectomycorrhiza microbial communities from riparian zone in the Pacific Northwest, United States - 10_EM | ecosystem: Host-associated > Plants > Roots > Unclassified | place...
TCTCTGCTGCCCAACGCCGTCGGCAGGCGGATCAAAACAGGCTTCAGAGGGTTAACCGGCGGGCAGATTTGATCCAGCGAGAAAACCACTTCAACTTCATCAAGATGCACTACCTTAGTCACTTTGGCTCCCACGTGCGACATTTTGGGTCTATTTTGATGTATTCTACTGAGATGGGCGAGCTGGCACATAAGGAACAGATTAATAAGGGTTACCGCAGGTCAAACACGAATAACGCTTCCCGACAGATCTTGTCGTATTATGGCCGCAAGCACACCCTGGGAATGAGGTTGCAGACGATAGAAGCACTTTTGAAAGCCAGGAATACCTTCGTAATGGGAAATGGCGGGATGGAGGCACCGGCCTCAAGCCGGAGTGCACCTCGGCGAGTTCTCAAAGGCCGCATGACGGAGAACATCGGCACTCTGACCGAGCTATGCAGAGCCCTCAACATCGATTATTCCGACATGATTGAGGACATGCTACGTTTTATCAGGCAGACAATAGCGGACGACCAGCGGCTGCCTTCTGACCGCACGGAATTGAGATCACTTCCCGTAGAGCAATTTACACACCTTGAAATTCTGGTTTCAGACTTTCAGGAAGCTGACGTTTTCCAGATCCACCGCGCCCGCTGCACCGGAACAAAGGCGGTCCGCAACGGCAATCCTAGAAATGATTGGCTATGGGTCCACCCTGGCGGAGAGGAAAGTTATGGTGATCTGCGAGAGCGGGTACTAGCACGATTGTTAGCACTCTTTAAGATAAGAAACGTCCTGAGCGGGGCCGGAGATGTCCATCGCCTGGCATTGGTAAGCATACACGATCCCGTCGGTGCTGGTAGATTTCACCGCGGAAGCGGACATATACGAGTCAGCAAGCGGCCCAATGGTTGCGATATGCGAATAGTCAGTATAGGGGCAGTGATCGGGCAGGCGCATGTAATTACCAGCGGGGAGAGGCACTGGATAGTGAATCACAGGATAGATCTGCGGATGTTTAATGAGATATAGTAAGTTATTCTACAGGATTGCGGATTCGGCGGCATGAGTATAACTTGGTTAATCAGCGGACGTTTGAGGATTAGTCCGCGGCCGAAGTAAAGCCAGACCCTCCGCATCCTTATACATCCGCCAGAACCCCTTTGTGTATCCTCCCTTATACGGCGGACATTCTCCCTTCTGTTTCTCCTCCCTACCCATTTTGTCCGCCGGACATTCTACCCTTCGTCCGGACGTTCTACCTTTCTCCACCTGACACCTTCCCAACCTGCTGAGCCTTCATTTCGGTGATACCACCTTAAGGGTCTGGCTTCAATTCGGCCACGCGCGTAGTAGTCTAGTGAATTGCTCTATAGAGTGAATCTGCGGACATTTAATGAAATATATTGAAGTGTTCTATATGCAATTTGTACTAGTAGATAATACTACGGTAGTGAAAAGAAAAAGAATGACGATCATGATACCTGTATGAGTGGTGAGCCGGGAGGAAAAGATAAAAGTGGCGCGAGGGCATCCGCGTGGAAAGGAGCCGGACGATTTATGATGCCACGGTGCGGATTTAGGTCGCCAGAGGGAGAAGGTAGGGGGCAGGTTGTCTGGGTTGTGGGAATTGGGGATGGGTACGCCGGATGCCGTCAGACGAGAGCAGTAGAAGAGGGGAAGGATAAGGGGGGTGTCGGGACGGAGGGCGGCCGCAACAAGGGCGCTGGGTGCATGGGAGGGGGGATAAGGGCCTTGGGTCCGCCGGACTAAAATCATTTTTTTGCCGATGACAACCGCAGGTGTAACGAACCTACGATAGGTAGCTACAATAACTACCACCTGAGGCCAAATAGTATACCAAGTGGTAACCAGAGGTGGTATGGTCTAGTATGCTTAGAATACAAGAATGCTGGTTCGCCTAAGGGCAAGGCCTAGGGAACAGTAGAGTGACGTTAGGCATTCTATTAGGGAGAGGGACCTTTTGGGAGAACATTCACATAAGGTCAAGAGAATTATGGGAATGTTACACGAACCTCCGAGATGATTTTTGTGGTCGACTGGAGGACTTCGGGAGTGGTTAATGGCATAAGAGGGGAAAGTTACCCTACCTTGGGAATTTGGTCATTGTGCCCGTGGACCCCAGTTACCCTACTGAGGTGTCCAAGTTACCCTATCTTCACCAGCAAAGTCATCCTACAACTTAGAGGTTGATTGCCTCACATTCTATGGGCTCTTAGATGTTCTTGGGCACACACGAATCTGTGCTGGGAGGCCCCACGCCTGTGTAAGGGTGGCCCGAACATACTATTGAACTTGGGCGGGTTGAGTTAACCCCGCCCTCTGGCCCCAGCGTTGGGACGGCGCGTTATAGGCAGACGGCTGCATAGTTGCTTGTTTGCCAGGAAAAAGAGGTCATTGGAGGGGCCGCCGTAACAGCATATAAGTCGTCGCCATCCGTCAGACTGAATGTCGTTGGCAGGATATATAAGGGGAGTATGGGTAACGGCCAAAATCGAGGTCGCCCATATAGGGTCTCTCAGGCACTAAGGAGTCAATTCTTGCCTACGGGTGGTAGGGTAGTCTTCCTAGTGGTACTCTTAAGGTCTCAGAAGGCCAGAGTGCTTTCGAGACAAATACCTCAGTTACCACCCCGGACCTTCTCCCCTTGATTTGTAGCATTTCTATGGGTTGTTATTGGACTCTAGAGGTATGACTCTTATCACGGTAGAGTATGTCACGAGAGGGTAGCTATGGGTAGAGCCCACATAGTCAACCATTCGCTACATCTCACCGGGGGAGCTTGGATCTCAATTTATCACATTGGATAGTCGCGTAGATTGAATGATGGCCTGCATAGCTTGTATAGACGAAACTACCACTGGGCCAGTGAGTCCACCACCTAGGTATTGACTCCGGTTGTTGTCATAACAGTTAGCCACTGGTTTGACTTCGATAGGAAGAGTTTTTCCACCTGCGGTTGTATTGGAGATGCATTGCAGGAACTCATATGCTATTGACGGAGTTAAGTATACCCGCGTTGGTCTGGTACTTCCAGCAGGATAATTCCTGATTGAGGGCAGACCCCGGACAGCCCTGAGCACGACAGGGAACTCGCACAAGGTCCGAGTAGTGGTGAATGTCAAAGGCTTAAATCTGATATCTACATAACTTTAAGCGTTTGGCATTCTACTTCGATAACCAACTTTTCCTCGAGAGAACTAAATTGAGTGAACCTTCGAGCTTAACTATATTAAGTTTTACTGTTGATTTTTCTGAATTATTTTACCTCATCTTTACCTTGTACTTTGCAAGTTTGATCCGGTCGCAACCATAGTGTTCACCTCTCTTAAGGGTGCCCCCGTTACAGCAGGTGGAAAAGCTCTTCCTATCGAAGTCATACCAGTGGCTAACTGTTATGACAACAATGGGAGTCAATAGCTAGGTGGTGGACTCACTGGCCCAGTGGTAGTCTCGTCTATACAAGCTATGCAGTCCCTCATTTAATCTACGCGACTATCCAATGTGATAAATTGACGTGCAAGCTCCCCCGGTGAGATGTAGCCGATGGTTGGCTAAGTGGGCGCTACCCATAGCCAGCCTCTCGGGACATACTCTACCGTAATAAGACTCATACCTCCTGAGTCCAATAACAACCCATAGTAGTGCTACAACTCCAGGGGAGAAAGTCCGGGCTGGTTACTGAGGTATTTGTCTCGAACGTGGCCTGGCCTACTGTGACAACCTGAGTACCACAAGGAAGACTACCCTACTACCCTTAGGTTAGAATAGACTCCTAGGTGCCCGAGAGACGATATATGGGGGACCTCCATTTTGGCGGTTACCCATACTCCCCTTATATATCCTGCGAACGACATTCAGTCGGGCGGACGGCGACCACATATACCGTGTTATGGCAGCCGCTCCAATAACCTCTTTTTACTCGCAAAGGAGCAACTATGCAGCCGTCTACCTATGACGCGCCGTCTCAACGCTAGGGCCAGAGGGGGGTATTAGCTAAACCCGTCCAAGTTCAATAGTATGTTCGGGCCACTCTTGCACAGGCGTGGGCCGCCCGGAGTAAATGCCTGTGTGTCCAAGAACATCCAAGAGCCCTTAGAATGTAAGGCAATCGACCTCTAAGTTCTACGATTACTTTGCCGGTGAAGGTAGGGTAACCTGGACACCTCAGTAGGGTAAGTGGGGTCCATGGGCATAATAACCAAATTCCCAAGAGAGGGTAACTTTGCCCTCTTATGCCATTAACCACTTCGGAAGTCCTCCAGTCGACCACAAAAGTCCTCTCGGAGGTTTGTGTAACATTCCCATAATTGTCTTGATCTTATGCGAACATTGTTCCCAAAGGTTACCCTCCCCAGGAAAGTATCTCAAGGCTACTCAACTATTCCCTAGACCTTATCCTAGGTTTTCCAGCTATGTAGATACTAAGTATACGAGACCATACCACCTCTGGTTACCACTTGGTATACCATTTGGGTTAAGGTGATAGTGATTGTAGCTGCCTATTATAGGGTCGTTACACTACTCCCCTCTTCTCTTGGTCTGTCCTCAGACCGTCAACGTTGTCTCTTAGTCCCACGGTTTGGATTGTCTATAACCTTATGGTCTTTAGGTTTAGACAGATACCTCTCATGGCACTGTTGCAATGCTTGCATTGTGGTATCTTGTACCATCTCGAATCGTTCCCAAGAATTCTCTTCAGGACCGTACCCTTCCCCGGCAATCATATATTGCACAAAGTAGTGTGGAAACTTTGACTTAGGATTCCCGTCCCATCGGCTATCAACCACTTCCGCAACAACATAGCTAGGCTCATTGTCTACTATGTCAGGTGTTGGTATTACCTTTGGAGGCCTGCCCACAGGATCCTCCCTATAGTGTTCCAACAGACTAACATGGAATACAGGATGGATGTCCCATCTCTCCGGCACCTCAACCTCATAGGCTCTAGACCCCACCTTGCTTTTGACAACAAAGGGCCCAAACATCTTATGGTCTAGTTTTTCCTTAGGCCTTTTTGTACGGAGGTTCTTGCGGTTTAGCATAACCCTATCCGCTTTGTTAGCTCTGCCCTTTATGATATCTTCTAATGTGACATATTCCGAAGCTTGCTGTCTCTTTTGATCATGCCATTTCCGTTCTCTTTCCGGTGCCTGCAGTATAGTTTCTCGGATCTCTTGCCACGTGCCTTCCCAATTCTTCACAACACGCTCACTGTCTGGGTGTATGCCTTTGTTATCCCACACTATCTCCGACCACTCAGTCTGTGGGGAGAATCCATAATTTATTTCAAACGGACTTGCCTTCGTGGATTTCCACATTGAAGTGTTATACCCATGTTCCAGGAAAGGCAACAGGGATACCCAATCATCTTGCTGTAACGGGGGTACCCTGTAGACAGGTGAACTCTAAGGGGGCAACCGCACCAAACACTCAAGGTAGAAGATAAAGATGAGGTAAAATAATTCAAAAGAATCAACGGTAAAACTTAATATAGTTAAGCTCGAAGCTTCACTCAATTGTGTTCTCTTGAGGAAAAGTTTGTTGTCGAAGTAGAATGCCAAAAGCTTAAACTGAAGTAGATATCAGATTCAAGCCTTTGACATTCACCACTACTTCCGACCTTTGTGCGAGCACCCTGTCGTGCTCAGGGTTCCTCTGAGGTCTACCCTCCCTCAGGATTTATCCTGCCTGAAGTGTCAGACCAACTCGGGTACACTTAACTCCATCAATAGGATATGAGTTTCTGCAATGCATCTCCAATACAACCGCAGGTGGAAAAACTCTTCCTATCGAAGTCATACCAGTGGCTAACTGTTATGACAATAACCGGAGTCAATACCTAGGTGGTGGACTCACTGGCCTAGTGTCAGTTTCGTCTATACAGGCTATGCAGTCCATCATTTAATCTACGCGACTATTCAAGGTGATAAATTGACATGCAAGCTCCCCCGGTGAGATGTAGCCGATGGTTGGCTAAGGTGGCGCTACCCATAGCCATCCTCTCGGGACATAGTCTACCGTGATTAGACTCATACCTCTAGAGTCCAATAACAACCAATAGTAATGCTACAAATCAAGGGGAGAAAGTCCAGGCTGGCTACTGAGGTATTTGTCTCGAAAGCACCCTGGGCTTCTGAGACTTCCCGAGTACCACTAGGAAGACTACCCTACTACCCGTAGGCTAGAATAGAGTCCTAGATGCCCGAGAGACTATATATGGAGGACCCCAATTTTGGCGGTTACCCATACTTCCCTTATATATCCTGTGAACGACATTCAGTCGGAGGGACGGCGACGACTTATATGGTGTTACGGAAGCTGCTCCAATGACCTCTGTTACCTAGCAAACGAGCAACTACACAGCCGTCTGCTTATGACTCGCCGTCCCAACGCTGGGGCCAGAGGGGGGTGTTAGATAATCCCGCCCAAGTTCAATAGTATGTTCGGGCCACCCTTACACAGGGGTGGGGCCTCCTGCGCAGATGCATGTGCGCCCAAGAACATCTAAGAGCCAATAGAATGTGAGGCAATCAACCTCTAAGTTCAAGGATGACTTTGCCGATGAAGGTAGGGTAACTTGGACAGCTCAGTAGGGTAACTGGGGTCCATGGGCATAATGACCAAATTCCCAAGGTAGGGTAACTTTGCCCTCTTATGCCTTTAACCCCACCGGAAGTCCTCTAGTCGACCACAGAAGCTGTCTCGGAGGTCCGTGTAACATTCCCCTAATTCTCTTGACCTTATGCGAATGTTCTCCCGAAAGGTGACCCTGCCTAGTAAAGTACCTCAAGGTTACTCAACTATTTCCAAGGCCTTATCCTAGGTTTACCAGCTCTGTATATACTAAGTATACGAGACCATACCACCTCTGGTTACCACTTGGTATACCATTTGGGCTAAGGTGATAGTGATTGTAGCTACCTATCGTAGGGTCGTTATACTTGCTCATATGAACAATAACTTCTTAAATATTGTTCCAGTGTCTGATTAACCCTTTCAGTTTGCCCATCGCCTTCTGGGTGGAATGCAGTAGAGAGGTTTAGCTTTACTTGCAATAGCTGCATCAGGCTTGTCCAAAATTTAGACGTGAAGCGGGTATCTCGGTCAGAGACAATTGACTCAGGAAGCCCATGGAGGCGCCTAATTTCTTTCCTGAACGTCACGGCCAGTTCCTTTATATGTTCTTCAGTCCGTAGTGGTCTGAAGTCTGCCATCTTGGAGAATTTGTTTACGATGACCCATATCTTCATGTACCCATCGGCCTTTTGTAACCCAACAATAAAGTCCATGGGTATTGCCGTCCATGGTCTCATATGAACTTCTAAGGGTTCTAGGATCTCATACTTCTTATGCTGGATGACTTTATTACGTTGACATACATCGCAAGAGCAAATGTACCCAGTAATGTTATCATCCATCTTTGGCCAATAGAAGTTAGCCCTAACGCTACCAATGGTCTTGTATGTTCTGAAGTGTTCAGCAATCTTTGAATCATGTTGTGCCTCCATGATTGTTAGCCTTACACTTTGATCCTTTGGCATGTACCACCTGTTCTTATACAGGAGCAAGTTCTTTTCAATACTACCATTTGTATTGACCTTACTATCGCCTTTGAGGAGTGCCTTTAGCGTTGCTAAATAGGTTTGATCACTATCAGCTCCCTTCATAAGAGCCTCATGAAATGTTGTCTGCAACCGAAAACCTTGACAAGTCTGCAACACATGTGGTCGCAAGAGGACCTTTTTCTTTTTTTTTTCTTTTTTTTTTTTTTTTTTTAAATCATATGTTTATTGTTTCTACGGTACAAGAAATGACATGCACCTTTAACGATATGGCCAAAACAAAACCGAAAATCAAATCAACAATCAACCAAAGAAACAAACATAGCCATTTCCCCCAACGCGACCAATAATCGTCGCAAAGCAGCCGTAGCTAAAATCAAGGAAAGTATAAACCGCTTAACTAGTCTCGAGGGCCAGGGGCGGGTAGGGTGGTAGATGTAAGGAGGGGATTTGTAGGGGGAATGTGCAGGGAGGGAGCAAGCGGGGGCATCCCCAGAGGGAAACCAGTGGCAGTGGTGCGGAAGAACTCAGCCAGCGCAATGAGCAGCTGGTGGTCAGACCAGATCGGGGCCTCGGGGGCCAGGTCAGTGACCCCTTGGAGGGGGGGGGATCTCTGGCAGGCGGAGGAGGGGCAGGACAGGATGGCATGTTCGAAGGTCTGCGGGGCCTCAGAACACAACGGGCAGGACGTGTCGGCATCTGGATTGTCCCATGAGGGGTGGGCCGCGAGATAGCTTTTTCCAGAGCGCATCTGGTGTATCCTTCCCGCAACAAATTTGCCCAAACTCATAAAGGGATGGGGAAGCGTTGAGGCCGGATAGGGGTAGTATGGGGGGGCTGGGGTGGTGGACCAGTCGGAAAGGAGGAGTTGTTTAGCCCTTAGCTTGAGGCGAGCATATGATGGGACAACGCCGGGAACAGGGGGCAGGTAGTCCATCAAGTGGAGGGAGATGGGTGGTAAGGTAGTGACATCGTGTAGGAGAGGGGCGGCCGTGTTAGACAAAGCTGTGATGGCATTGTGCCGGTACCTAGGGTTCTTGGTCGTGTCCGGAGCAGAACGCCAATCGAGGTTGAAGAAGAGATAAGGTTGGAAGGTGATCTTCCCACATGCTGCCAAGGTGGCGCGGTGGGGTGAGAAGGTGGGAACGGATTTAGGGAGGCGTGCCGTGGCAGGGCTTATCTCCGGAGGGGAGCAGATGAGCCTCAGGCCAGCAAGGCGGCGTTGGTGGTGTACAAGAACAGGTAGCGGGGGAAGACAGGCTTCTCTGTACTAACATGTTAAGTTGGTGGAGGAAAAACAATTGGTGATCCACCAACAGACCCGATGCCAGAAAACGGACATCGGGCCCATGATGGCCGGGGGAGGGTTCCAGAGAGTGGACCCATACAGGAGAATTGGAGAAAGGAGGGAACGCGCCAAGGAGAGACAAAGGGAGGGTGGAAGGCCCATCCCGGGGGGGGAGAGGCGACGAATCGTGGCTAGGGCGGCATTCGCAAGCAGATACATCCTGGAGAAGTGGGACCTTGGGTCAAAGGTGGGGGTGAAGATGAAGCCCAGCCACTTCAGGCGGGATTGTGGATAGAAGAGCTGATCTTCCAGCTGCACTGGGAGGGAGGACGGCGGCTCGTTGCTCCTGGCGGTCCTCCAGTGGATCAGTTTAGTTTTCGGAACGGAAAAGGAGATGTTGATTGGTGAAGCCTTTCTCTTGAGCTTCGAGAAGGACTTCTGAAGGAGGTGAACGATGGTTATGTAGGCGGGCGAGGCCACTGTGACAGCGAAGTCGTCAACGTAGGAGATAATAAGTGATCTGGGGCTTTCCAGGTAAAGGGAGGAAACATATATGACGAAGAGCAGGGGGGAGATGGGTGTAACGGGGGCACCCTATAGAGAGGTGAACTCTAAGGTTGCGACCGCACAAAAACTCAAAGTAGAAGATAAAGATAAAGTAAATAATTCACGAAGAATCAAAACGGTTAAACTTAATATCGTTAAGCTGAAAGCTTCACTCAATAAGTTCTCTCGAGGAAAGTTGGTTATCGAAGTAAAATGCGAAAAGCTTAAACTTAAGTAGATATCAGATTTAAGCCTTTGACATTCACCACTACTCCGACCTTGTGCAAGCACCCTGTCCTGCTCAGGGTTTGTCCGAGGTCTACCCTCCATCAGCAATTATCCAGCTGGAAGTGTCGGACCAACTTGGGTACACTTAACTCCGTCAATAGGATATGAGTTTCTGCGATGTATCTCCAATACAACCGGAGGTGGAAAAACTCTTCCTATCGAAGTCATACCAGTGGCTAACTGTTATGACAACAACCGGAGTCAATACCTAGGTGGTGGACTCACTGGCCCAGTTGTAGTTTCGTCTATACAAGCTATGCAGTCTATCATTTAATCTACGCGACTATCCAATGTAATAAATTGACATGCAAGCTCCCCCGGTGAGATGTAGCCGATGGTTAGCTATGTGGGCGCTACCCATAGCCAGCCTCTCGGAACATACTCTACCCTGATAAGAGTGATACCTCTAGAGTCCAATAACAACCCATAGTAATGCTACAAATCAAGGGGAGAAGGCCTGGGCTGGTTACTGGGGTATTTGTTTCGAAAGCACCCTGGCCTTCTGAGACTACCTGAGTACCACTAGGAAAACTACCCTACTACCCGTATGCAAGAATAGACTCCTAGGTGCCCGAGAGACGATATATGTGGGACCTCCATTTTGGCGGTTACCCATACTCCCCTTATATATCCTGCGAACGACATTCAGTCGGACGGACGGCGAGGACTTATCCCGTGTTATAGCAGCTGCTCCAATGACTTCTTTTAACTAGCAAACGAGCAACTACACCGCTGTCTGCCTATGACGCGCCGTCCCAACGCTGGGGCCAGAGGGGGGTGTTAGCAAAACCCGCCCAAGTTCAATAGTATGTTCGGACCACCCTTACTCAGGCGTAGGGCTTCCCCGCGCAGATGCGTGACCCCCCAAGAACATCTACCAGCCCATAGAATGTGAGGCAATCGCCCTCTAAGTTCTAGGATGACTTTGCCGGTGAAGGTAGGGTAACTTGGACTCCTCAGTAGGGTAACTGGGGTCCATGGGCAAAATGACAAGATTCCCAAGGTAGGGTAACTTTGCCCTCTTATGCATTTAACCACTCCGGAAGTCCTCCAGTCAACCACAAAGGTCGTCTCGGAGGTCCGTGTAACATTCCCATAATTCTCTTGACCTTATGTGAATGTTCTCCCGAAAGGTTACCCTGCCTAATAGAATGCCCAAGCCTATTCTACTGTTCCCTAGGCCTTGCCTTTTGGCGAACCAGCATTCTTGTATACTAAGTATACTATACCATACCACCTCTGGTTACCACTTGGTATACCATTTGGGTTAAGGTGATAGTTTATTGTAGGTACCTATCGTAGGGTCGTTACACTACTCCCCTCTTCTGTTGGTCTGTCCTCTGGCCGTCAATGTCGTCTCTTGGTCCCACGGTTTGGATTGTCCATAACCCTATGGTCTGTAGGTTTAGACGGATACTTCTCATGGACTTGTTGCAATGCTTGTATTGTGGTATCTCCTCATATCTTGAACTGTTCCCAAGAATTCTCTTCTGGACCATACCCTTCCCAAGCAACCATGTACTACACAAACCAGAGGGGAAATGTCTTCTTAGAATTCCCATACCACCGACTGTCAACAATCTCTGAGATGACATAACTAGGCTCGTTGTCCACAATATCCGGCGTTGGCATTTCCTTTTGTGGTCTCCCATTGGGATCCTCCCGGTAAGGCTCCAACAACCCGACATGAAACAGAGGATAGATTTCCCATCTGTCTGGCAGTTCAATCTCATAGGCCCTGGAACCTATTTTGCGTAGGACAACAAATGGTCCCAGCATCTTGTGGTCTAGTTATTCCATAGCCCTCTTTGTGCGGAGATTCTTGCGGTTAAGCATTATTCTGTCGGCTTTCTTAGCCCTGCCATGGAGCACATCCTCCATTGTGACATATTCCGGAGCAGGCTGTCTTTTCTGATTATACCATTTCCGTTGTCTTTCCTCTGCCCGTTGTATTGTCTCTCGAATTTCTTGCCAGGTACCTTCCCAATCCTTAACCATAACCTCACTGTCTGGGTGTATTCTCTTATTATCTGACACCATCCCCGACCATTGCGTTTGTGGGGCGAATCCGTAATTAATTTCAAAGGGACTAGCCTTCATGGATTCAGACGTTGAGGTATTGGACGCATGTTCTGCAAACGGTAACAGGGATACCCAATCCTCTTGCTGATAGGTACAATAACTCCTTGAGTATTGCTCCAGTGTGTGATTAACCCTTTCAGGTTGCCCATCGCTTTCGGGATGGAATGCCGTTGACATATTCAAATTTACCTGCAGTAGCTGCATCAGGATTGTCCAAAACTTGGACGTAAATCAGGTCTCTCAGTCAGAGACTATTGATTCAGGAAGCCCATGGAGGCGCCGGATTTCTTTCACAAACGTCAAGGCCAGTTCCTTAATATGTTCCTCAGTCTTCCGGGGAATGAAGTGTGCCATCTTGGAAAACCTGTCTACGATGACTCATATCTTCCTATAGCCCTCTGACTTTGGTAACCCAACAATGAAGTCCATGGATATTGCCGTCCATGGTCTCATAGGAACTTCTAAGGGTTCTAGGAGCCCATACTTCTTATGCCTGATAACCTTATTACGTTGACATACATCGC
>Ga0307509_10009336_pt1 | contig 12295 bp, 13 predicted proteins | sample 10_EM_MG_FD_202245 | JGI IMG/M metagenome (GOLD analysis project Ga0307509, IMG submission 202245) | Populus trichocarpa ectomycorrhiza microbial communities from riparian zone in the Pacific Northwest, United States - 10_EM | ecosystem: Host-associated > Plants > Roots > Unclassified | place...
ATGAGCTTCTGGGAGATAATCCAGAGGATCTCAGCCCAGACCTCACCAATGGCGTGAACACCCCAGTAACCCGGACTATCGAGGGTCTTGTACGTTGAGGGGTTGATGGTGATGTCCTGGAGATGCATGTCAGGCGAGAAACTCGACGTGATATAGGAACTAACTTACAGTGGAGTAAAGATAATTCCTGATACCCTTCGGGCGGTTGGCGGCCCAGGCACCCATGCTGTAGTCCGAGTAGTTGGAAGTGCTGCGGATGGTGGTGGCCAAGAAGTCACCCCAACCCTCGCCCATGCCACCACTCTCGCCCCAGCCGAGGCAACCGGAGTTGGCAGGCCCACCAGTCAAACGAGTGCTCAGGCCGTGGGTAAGTTCGTGGATAACGATACCGGCCTCCAAATCACCGTCCCTGTAAGGGTTAGCACCGTTCCACAGATACATCCTGCAGCGACCGTTCTGACCGTCGGGTGGGGTCATGAAGTTGGCGTTGTTGAATCCACTGCCGTCCTGAGCATTGGCAATGACACCATCGTTTTCTTCACCACCCCGACCAAAGTTGTGCTGTTGGAAGTTACCCGACAGCTCATCGAATCCGTAACTAAATGTGTGGTCAGCTGCTGTTGTCGCTCATGAAGGGGAAGGACATACCGGTAGTAGAGATCGTGAACCATGTTGGAGGTATAAAACAGCTGGGTGATGGTGGCGTTGATGTACTTCCTCGCCTCCTCCAAGGCGTCCTCGTTGGTGGTGGGTTTGGGGTCGTAAACGTAGTCAAATTCAAGGTCCACTCCACCGTCCGGTCGGTAGTTGGAGAGGTAGGCATTTCGGCCCTCCCAGTTCTCATGGGCGAAAACGTTGTTACCCCACGTAACTGTGGTGTTGCGGATCGTAGAACCATGCCTGAAACGTTTGTTGGACGAGTATGGGTCATTAGCGATGGGCAGGGAGTGCCAACCCAAGGGACTGGCGAGCTTGTCGTTGCCCTCCGTTTCAATGGACCGGTTGCCTTCAGTTGGATCATTGATGCCCCACTTGAAGACGTTGTAGGTGGCGAGACCCTTGTCTTTCCCGGGGATAGGAGCGTGGGCATCGGAGGCCCAGTCGACCACAGAGATGATCTTGTGGGGAGGGTTGGCGGAGACGGCAGCCTCATACCAGTTGTCCTTCATCTCAACTTCAAACTTCCAGACGAGGTCGAGGTGGGTGGAGCCACCATCAGGGATCTGTATGTAGGCCAGGCGAGCCTTGACAGGGTTGACGGTCTCGGGGACGTTGTGGATGATTTCTACGAGGGAATGGGCTCCGGCACCAACAAAGCGGTTCTCCATATGGGAGGTCATGCCATCAATGTAGTGGTTGTACTTGGAAAGGATATCCTGAACCATGTGATCCTCTGGAGTAGCGGCGATCATGAACTGGAGGAGGGCATCACGAGGGTCTTCCAACTTGTGTTCTTTGGACATGAACTTGGCAGGAAGGTCCGTGAACGCGCAAGTTGACTCGAGGATGTGTTCAAGGGGACGAAGGAAGGTATCGTGATAGAAAGCGAGGTCTTCAAGGATGGTCTGCTCGCCGTTGAGTTGGCGTTTGTAGTGGGTAATGCGAGCATCGAGCTCGCTGGACAATTGGGAACAGTAGTCCGCGTGGGGGTGAGTGGGAGTTTGGACGGAGTTGTTACCGGGCGCTGGGCCTTGATAAGCCTGGATATGGTCATGTCAGTGATAGCGTGGGTCGTGTGATCGCATGGAACCCACCGAGTTTCCGTATGAAAGGATGATTCCATCCTTGATATTCACGTTGAGGTCACCGTCAGCGACCTCGAGTCCATTGATATACTGGCGGAGATAGGCATGGGTGACACCGGTGTTCTTATCCGTGTAAGAGTCCTTACGGAGAACGAAGATGGCAGCGTCGTCAAGGTGGGGAGGAATGAGGCCCTTTGCGAAGCTCTGCGCGAGCTTGAGAGGATCGTCGCTCTGGGGAACGCCGAAGCTCTGGGGAATTTCCGAAGGGTTAGAACGGAAGACTGCGTGAGGGTGAACTGGGCCGAAGCCCAGAGACTTCCTCGGCTTGACCGACTCGTGGGCGGCGACAGAGGTAGCTGAAAGACCAGCAAGGAGGAGGGGAATAAGCAACAGCTTCATAGCTCGCAACTCGTCGTAGGTGTTGAAACGGAGGGGGGATTGTACTCTGTTCGCTCCAAGCGAATGGGGCGGACAAGGTGGGAGGTGATGGGAACTCTCTCTCGGAACAGCCCTTATAGCAACTTGGGCTCGCGTGGCTGTCACGTGGGCCGGCTCACATCCCCCGCAAGCTGTGGCCTTACATACGCTTCCGCCCGCCTTGGGCCCGATAGATAGATAAGAGCCTGGGGGAACGCTGTTCGCCTCTCGTGCTCAGCGGCGCCAGCCAGGAGTTACACCACACGGCCTGAATCCAGCAGCATCGCCTCTCCTGGGACACAACAGGAACACTCCCTCCCACTGTCCATGTTGTTATCAATTGTGCCCAGCTGACGAGATCTCCCGTCGTCTGACGCAATCGTCCCCCCTCGTCCGACCTCGTCGGTCGCCCGGCCAACATTTCCCACGGCCGAAACCGCCTTCGCAGTTCATTCAACTCCACACATACATACACTGCCGCTCACTATATGCGCGTTGAAAGCCGTTAAACACTAGCTGCCTTTTCAGGTTTATGGGCGCGATCCCAGGGAGTCTAACAAAAACGGAGCAAAAGGGCCGGCGAGGCTTCTTCAGGTGTGTCACACGAAGACATTCTCAAGGCAATGCAAGTGCTAGAGCGGCGGCCAACACAATGGGGTCGCAGGACGATGTTAACCCAACGCCAACGTCGCGCGCCACCCCAAGAGCACACAGACGCCCGGACCGTCGCCCAAACTTCAAAGAAATGTGGCCGAGTGGCCCACCGAAAAAATGTAAAACAGGATGTCTCAGCCTTTAGATACCCCACCTCCTTTCCTGGCCAGCCCCAGCATCTACCGCACGGAAATGCTATCCAACATTCCCAACCCTAGCACCCGAAGACGTACCCCCACCAGCACAGATGGGTATAGGCATCAGGGATTTTCTCGAGATGGGGTTACTATCCTGTAACGGTCAGGGTGGTGAAGATTATGACACCAAACCGCCTACAGAAGGCGGCTCAACCGGCCGACGTCCCAGAGAAAATGGGGGAGATCCCAGGGAAAGCAGGGGTGGACGTGCCGGACGTGACCTAGACCGATGGCACATAACTTCCTCACAACCCCACCTCCGAACAAGCGGAGAGGAAGCAAGATCAAAGTCCATGACAAAGACGTTATCCAAGCCCAGAAACAGGAGAGGTCCACCCAGAATCTCCGTAAAACCCAATCAAGGAAAGGCGAGATTCGACCAGAACAGGAACCGGGGGCCAATGGTAGCACGAGAAACGCACAAGCGGATTCGCAGGAGATCACCGGTACCCCTGGAAATGCTGGGAATGTAGTGAACGGAAGGCACATCTACAAGACGAGAAACGGCCTGATGTCGTACGGATTGAAGAGAGGGAAGAAGACGGACGCCAGCAGTCTGCCTCGTCCGACTACATCACCACGCCTCGCTAAACCCTCACAACCATCGCCAAAGAAGAGTCCTGTCGTCAAGTCAAGGGCCCGCGGATCCCCAAAAAAGGAGTCCCAAACTATCGTTCGGAAGAGGAGGAAATCTGGAGCCGACTCGGAGGAGGAGTGCTAAAGGGGTTCCAAGCGGCCCAGTTTTCCAGCTGTCTCGAGGCGTCCTGAGGAGAAGGGCCGGACAAAGAAACGGTCGGATTAATCCACAGTGCCGAAGGAGCGGCGAGTATGCCTTTGCGTGGGTCAGCGTTTGTGAACGTAGATCACCTCCAACCTTCCACGAGTACACCTACCACGGTTCATTGTAAAGGGCGTCGGTGAGTTGGGCCACCTACCGCCGCCTGCCAGGGGGGGATGATGCAAGGGCAACGTCTATAACGAACTATAAAAATACAATGTCCGTCGTAGCTGAATGACCGGGTTAGTACCTCCATATCGTGCCATATAGTGGATAGAACCGCAAGCGATCTATCCTTATAGTCTACATCAAAGGTCCGTCAGGGGCAAAAGGGCGGAAAGAAAGGTGAGGAAAACACACCCGATGACCGCCATAGCGCCGGCGCCGATCAACAGGCTGGTCAAGGCCAACGCTTGTTTACCCACACCGCTCTTCCATAATGAAGGGTCCATAATGAAATCTCCGGCCAACATCTCGACGGAAGCTGCATAAATGAGCATGCCCGCCGAAATGGCTGCCATGATACCTTGTGTGAGTTTCATCTTGGCTGTTGAGGTGGCTCAGATATGAGAGCGGGAAACTACGAAGAACAGACAAACCTCCTTCATATGGACCGGTGAACAACAGCAGCCCGACTGCGATTCCGATCGGGACCGTTGTCGCGAATGACAACATCATCGACGGTCGAAGGACGCGGGACTTGGTAGGGAGCGTCGCTATCCGTGTGCCCAGTGATAAACCCTCAAATAATTGGTGGAATGTGATGGCGGTGACAAGGGAAGCTGACGCGGGCGCAGGTTCAGAACCTGATTGGGGGGTTACGTGTACGCACACTCACTAAACTCTGACCCAGATGTGATCGATAACGTGAGGCCGATGACGAACGAATGGATCATGATTCCGACTTGCAGGACCTACCTGGACGCGTTAGCGCTCCAACAGCAAGCTCCACTCAGTGCAAAAATGCTTACCAAAATCCCGACAATCTGTCTGCGCGGCGACGATGCCGGAGTTCCAAGATTCTCTGGCTCTGGCTGTTCGCTGTGGGCTTGTGAACATCCCGCCACAGTCGTAGCGTCGTCTTCGGCAGAGTCGTATGGATTGGGTTCCGTTCTGTGACGGTGGGTCTCAACGGTATCGGAATGCCTATCCTGGGTATCGTAGAGCAGTTTCGATAATGTGCGTGGTGACACCGGATGATCGGCACAGTGTGACGTCCTCGATTCGAAGTGATGATGCCCGTCAAAAAATTGCGGCGTACCGTGAGCTGAGAGGGTTTGAGGTCGTCGTGGGGCCGTTGTTTGAGGGGTTACGAGGGGAGTACGTTCGTGGGGTTCACAAGACGACGAGCGTCTGCAGATGTCGTGTGAATGTGTGGTGTGTGAAGGGAGAGACGCTTCTAGGTCGTGCGCATGCCCGTGGTGGTGTTGATGCTCCGGATCCAGTCGCGAGACGTATGAGGAGGAGATGTCTATGGGGAAAGGTGAACGGTGAACGAATCGCACAGGGTTGGTACATACACTCGATGAAGAATATGGTTAGGAGGGAACCGAGTCTGTAATCCGAGATCAGCTGGTTTGTCCCAGACTACGCTAACACACCTACACTATGAGCCCGGTCCAATCCCCAATCTTGGATACCTCCCGGACGTGGTGGCTGTTGAGCGATTTGAAGGCGTCCTGGAGAAGATGGACAAATGCTGTCGACAAGATAACGCCCGTTCCGAAGTGTTTCCCGATGAAGAACACAATCCGTGGTATCGAAACGCGGGTGGTGTGGGCGGAGATGTGGGGAAACGAGACGGCTGTCCGATTCGCACGTTAACCGTGCCAAGCATGGAAGGAAACTCGGAAGGCATGGTGAGACGTACCAAAGAGGGATATGACGAATATCATTGCCGTCGTCCCAGCTCGCTGGAGCGTCTCAGACTCTCTCGAAGCGGCACCGAACGTCGAGTCCATAGTGGAGGCTGGGGACAGGGGGGGACTAGGTATTGGATGTCGGAACGACAGTATTGGGAGTTCGCCACAGTGATTGGACGGGACCAGTCATGCACCTTCCCGGTCACGCGGCACAAGCGCCCATCCGGGGTGGGTGCTCTCGGCTAGGTATCCTTAGCTCATAGGTACCGGTGCACACAACTCTCCGCCTTGAGAATATTTCCTCCGGGTGTCATGAAGGGCTATCCGCCTCTGAAAATTGACCAAGCTTCGCGTTACACCGGGGTAAATAATAAACAAATTACACTACGTGAACCCGTTCAGTCTGTTCGCCGCCTTCGTCGCTTCACCGATGTTCACCCAATCCAAAAGAAGAAAGTTCGGGGCCCGCCCACCCGCAAACCGGGTGCAGCCATACGAATTGGCGAGGATCCTTCAAGAAGCGAACGATGAGGACCAAATCACTCTGGATAAAGCACCTCGCTTACGACGTAGCAGAGTTGGTCGTTTTCGCCTTGCCATAATCTGGGACAATGACATCCTTGATCCCAAGCAACTTGTAGTTCAGCGAGTGGTTGATCATATACATGTGGTCCACATCAGAAAGTGGCCCCCCACTTCGGTCCACCTTACAAGGGAAAGATGGGTTCAAAACGCCAAATGGCGTTTCCCAAACCTGGACAAGGACCGTCGATTGTGAAGGTCACACACTGCGAAGCGACACTGACCATTTGAAATTCAGGAAGGATGTAATCCACCCCTCCATTGTCGGCTCCACTGTCCATAAACACGACAACCCTCTTTCCGCTGTCGATCATCTGGCCCAAGGTGGGCCAGCCAGACTGCTTCATGGGTTTGGTAGGCGGAACGTAAGCCAATGGCGCAATCCCGGAATTGACGAACGCCGGATGCCAGACATCCTTAAGCGATTTACCCTCCGGGTTCGTGAAAACGAAGGTCAGGACTTCGTTAGGGTGCGAGTCGAGCCACTTCTTGACGTTCTTCAGGTAATCTGGCTCAAGAGGGTGAGTCTGTGTCGGCGTCGCCCCGGCTTAGGACAGTCCATACCTTGCACTGTTCCGCCGTCATACAGTACCTATATGATTGGTTCAGGTCAGAAGCGCCGAGGAGGCATCAGCGACCACGCACACAAGCTATTTCATGGGTCAGGGCGAGCGGATGATCTTGGACGCAAGATACTCACTAGTATGGCAGAAGTGCAGCTTTCCTTGCCACACGTGGGATTGCGCTTGAAGCAACCTAACTCCCAGATTGAGTTGGGAGGTCACATCGACCTCTTGATTCCTGGACAGGTTCAAAACGTTTTTGTCCACTGCGTAGCTGTCGTGACTTCCGATAAACGTGATGTTGCCGTAGCTTCGGTTACAAAGTTCGGCACGACCATTGCAAACGGTAGCGCGCTTCTGTGTCAGGGGAGACGAGCTGGCGACGGTGGCAAGCAGGACCACAAAGAAAGCCGCGAGCGTATGCATCGATCCAGTGTCCGGGGAGGGAGCGGCTCAGTTTGGATGGGCTGCGTCCTGACTTAAATGGCCCAATCCAATCCGAACTGCTGCCGAAGCGTCAACCCCGATGCGGCGTAGGTGAACCGCATGGAACTCGGGGGTATTCTGCCATCGTGACTTCGCAGCCAACATTGATACCCTGGGGCATCGTCAGGTGCAAGAAGACCAGACCAGGGGCATGATCGTTGCTGCAATCTCTGAGGTCACCGGTCTCTTCCCGATCAGTTCTGATCAGCCTTCAGTTGAACATCGACGCGACGGACTGGCCCCATCTCCTGGTAGGGGCCCGGTGGCTTCTCCGAAGCGACTGTTCGTCAGGCTCACTCATTTCTAGGTGTTTCACTATTCTAGACGTCGCGATGTCCCAGCGTTCCGCTCAGCACAGATCACGGTCGAATCCACCACCAACCCATCGTAGCCAACTTCCGACACTGCACCACGGAACGCGTCCTGATGGTTATCGAAAAGATCCTGCGCCCTCCCCGAGGATACCCACCCGAGGATATTCCGAGGCAGGAGAGCCCACCCAACAGCCGACGCATGTCAGCTATCCCACTCACGTCTTCTCGGATTCTGGTTCTTCGGACTCGGAAAGGATCCTACCTGAGCAAACCAGGGCGCGCTCTGTCCTACAGCGGAGACCCACGGGCAAGCGGAAAACATCTACCCCTTCTGGAATGATCCCTGAGGCGTCTTCTGGATCAAGGCACAGGAGAAGGGGCAGCGGCCCGGAAGATCTTGCCTTGCTCGAAACTCACATTCTGCCCTCGCTCAGTAAAACCGTCGACCGTATGACGAAGAATAGAGCTCCGGTGTCCTACCTAACAACTCCAGATCTCAACGATAACAGTATGCTCCCACTACCAAAGTCTTCGCGACTGCCGAGTAGACTGCCACCTGCCAAGCCACCATCGCAGCCAGGTACCCCCAGACCGATACTTAAATCGTCTATGAGGACACCTACCACCCCTACCATCCCACAATTCACCCCAGCCAACAACTCCTTGCGCTCTGTAAAGGGTTTTACCCCTTCCCCGACACCACAGGATGATTTCAACGAGCCGACTCCGACGTTTTCGCCCACGTCACTCCTCTCTGAGAGACCTCCAGCCTATCTGAGCCCTCAGGGGCAGACTCCGGATGTGTCTACATCATATCATTCGACCCCAAGGACGCCCTCACGGAGACCGACGATCTCCAGGCGTGCCTCTCCTCGCCCGTCACTCGCCGGTATGGGTTACACCTCACACCACCCGAAGTCTCCGGATCACACCTCGGAGTGCAGCACAGAGCGAGTCAGAGGTGTGCATTCGTCGCCCATCACCGCCGAGCGAGCACCTTGGGATGAAGCTTTCTCTGAGGCTTTGCATCTTGGCAATCATCTCAGTACCGCCACTACAACTCCACGCCCGCAGAGATCCACTGCTTCACCGCAGAAAGAAGAGCTCCGCCCTCCTGGCCGGACTTCTGGAACTCGCCGAGGGACAATTGATGATCCCGGTGGCTATACTCCTGGCGACAACGACGCATCACTCCAGAGAAAGCGACGTGAAACACTGCTTGCCATAGTCGAAGGTGTCAATTCTCAGTTTTATAGTGGGGCTCCTGCACGAGAGTCCAGTGAATACAGCGGATACGTGGGCGTAGCAATCGGATCTAGGGAATCGACGTTCTTTGAAGGGATGGCCGGCCTGCAACGCCCTCCCAGCGCTGAGCAACACTCACAAGGTTTTGGTATAGATCGGAGGAGATCTTCGTCGTCTTCGGCGTCTAAGCGGGTCCACCCTGGAGGGGAAAGACAATCCTGGTACGAGGGACACGTAGGCAACAACCCACCGAGTACTGGTCGCGACGTGGGCCACACCCATCAAGAACTGATGAGGCATCGTCCTGGTCACGACGCTGCTACCCCACCCAAACACAATTTGGATGCTCAAACGTCGAGGCGATCTCCCGCCCGTAACTCCCCTGAACCGACCTACGAAGTCCAAGCCAACCCGCTCCTCGATCACCCCTCTCGATCCCAGAGGGAGCAGAAACGGCGAAGTATATCGACTCCTCCCCTTGCTCGCCGCTCTCATACGGATCCGACACAGAATGTCAAGAAACGGGAACCTGTGAATCTCCTACCCCGCACACGGTCTTCATTATTCTTACCCACTCATGCGAGGTCCGGTCGGCCCACCTCAGGTGACGGGTTGGAAGCCTTTGGATTACCGCCTTCGCTATCGCACGTCTTCAGAGATGCGGCTGGGCACGCTGGTATTGCGCCTACCGAAAGCGGGAGGTCTCTGGATGACCGGGGGGAGAGCTGGAAGAGAGACTCGGATGGGCGAAAGGGTCCCGAGGGATTCCTGAGTAGTGGGGCTGAGCGGTTATTCCAGGTATTGGCCGATGAAGACGTCTCCAGGGGGTCGAGTAGTTCTCCCCGCCCACCATATCATCTCCCACCGGCATCGTATGGGACCCCGACTCGACGCGCTTCAATGCCAACTGTTCCTTCCGAATTCTCTATCGCATCGGCGTCGAGCGCCCCATCCGTTTACGATGATCATGCGGAAGAGCCCGAAGGAGGCAAGAAGCGACCCCAAGAGCTCGTGAATCCCCAGTCATCGGCTTTCGATTCCCTCCCGAACTGGAGGTCAACGATCCCACCGTCTATTTATAATTCACTCGCGCGTCTCTACGGTGAACCAGAGATGCAGCGCCAAGAAGTCATATTCGGGATATGTAATACGGAAGCTCTGTTCGTCCAGCGACTTCGGACAGTGCTGCGCCTCTTCATTCGACCGCTTAGAGCTCAAGATACTTCGACGTGGATTTCCGGCGTGCCCGGGCCCATCGCGAGGCTTTTCGATTGGTTCGAGGACATCATGAACCTCCACGTTGAACTCAACACAGAACTGAGGAATGTTCGACCAGACCATCAGATGGTCGTGGAACGATTCTCAGGAATGCTCAGAAAGTTCCTGCCACGTTTCGAGGTCTACCAGCCCTATATGATCAGGGTAGAAGGGGTGCTGAGGCAGTTGAGAGGAGAGGGCGACGACGACGGGGATGGGAACTTGGCAAACTTTCGGGAGTTTGTAGGTATCCAAGAGCACGAAGAGGATTGCGAAGGGTGGTCGTTGCAGAACCTCTTACTGGAGCCCATCAATCGCCTGGCGAAGCGCACAGAGATGTTACAGGTTGGTCATTTCCCCTCGTATCGGCCTTCCTGCTGAGTTTTCGGTTTGAAGACTTTGCTGGAGACGACATCAAAACAACACGTGGACCGTTTACCAACCATTTCTCTGGTATCTTCAATGAAAACGACGTTGCGCGTCATGCAAGAAGTGAAAGCCCGGGAAGAAGAGTACAATCTGGTTAAAGACTTGGTTTTGACTATCGAAGGACTTAGTTCCCCATCCTCTCTGGCTAGGCGAGAACGGCGACTTCTCATACGAGGGTCTTGTCGATTACTGGCTTCTAGGTCTCAGGCTCATTCTCAGAGGAATTCCAACGGAAACAGGCACTCTCTCGTTCTCCTGGATGCCATCAACAATCGGGACACCACCAAGCGGTCGGAGAAACGACGGTCCTTCCTTCCTGCAGCTTCGCCTGATATCAACCCCAACATTTTTGCTCGTTCGCCTTCCCCAAACAAAGCAACATCTGGCGGCTCTGAGTCTGGCTATGATCTGATTTTTTCACCTGTCGAGGTCTTTGTCTTCTCAGATATCGTGGTTGTGGTTACGCAGACAGGTAAGAACCGGTGGAAGCTGGTAGAGAAATTCGGAACTGCACGAATCTTGCATGTGGCAGAGAATACCATCCCAGTCCAAGGTGAAACTGGATTTATTTGCGCTATATATAACCCTTACATCGCCCTTGCAGGCCGTGAAGAACACGTTGTCGATCTTGATCTCGTTCCTGTTGACGATCTCCAGCTGGAAGGAACTCACATCGAGGAAGATACTTTGATGTCGACACCGGTCTCGAGCATTCAGATATCTGTGGACCCGGAACATCAAGGAGATACAGACTGTCGGGAAAGGTGGAAGAAGTGGCTTGAATCTTTCGAAAAGTGTTGCCGCGCCACGACCATTTCCTTGGAATTCCCGCTTCGATTCGATCTCCATCAGAATCTCACTGGCTTTGGTGGAATAGAAAACTTCGATGCCGACAAGTACCAAAAGGCGATGGGTGCTGGGCTTTCGCTCCCGAAGAGTCCTTCGGTGCAGATACAGGCTTACAGTCGCCGTCAACGAAGGAGAAGCGATTTTGCACAGGCGGAGAGGGAAGAGAGAGATTGGTGGTCCTTCAGGTTCAAGGAGGTGTTCTTGGAAATGCAACGAGGCGAAAGATGATATTCCGACACTTGTAACAGATATAAATCCTTTCCGATATCCTAATTTCACGAGACGGCTGCAAGATTGCACGGAGTAAAGAAAGGAAGAAAGGGGAAGCAAGGTCGGAACGTGAAAACCCGCGCACTCAAGGAGAACCGGTCCTTGCACGTTTGGGGGGCGGAGCAGCGCGAGTCCCAAAATCTTCCGTGGTCCGCCCCTTGGCACTACTACTCCTCGTCACGCGTCGATCAGGAACTTCGGGGTCGACCAAGGGAGGTCCCTTCCGTTTATAACGGCGAGGCGCATTGGTATCTTCGCCGCAACCACGGGAATGATCGTTGCGGGTTGGAAACGCCGATGGGCTTTGGGATGGGACCGGAGCCGGTGTAGTGAAAAAGCCCGGCATTTCGGGAGGGGGGAATGGCGAAGATCGCAGAGACCTGACCTCTGGAACCTCGGGAGCACCGGAGATTGCTTTCATGGTGGAAGAAGGCGTGACATCCACGATGCTTATAAACAAGGGTGGGGGGGACTGTGGCAGCGACATATTTACCCGTGTCGCGGCAGGAGAGGGAAAGGACCTCATGCCTCCGCGGGTGCCAGGAGACGAACCTTCTTCGTCGACCAACTCTGCAAGGGGCACACTCTGGCGAGCCGACGTCCGGTGGGAGAAGAGGGGGGATGATGGGGAGTAGCCGCTATCCAAA
>Ga0307509_10009337_pt1 | contig 12294 bp, 5 predicted proteins | sample 10_EM_MG_FD_202245 | JGI IMG/M metagenome (GOLD analysis project Ga0307509, IMG submission 202245) | Populus trichocarpa ectomycorrhiza microbial communities from riparian zone in the Pacific Northwest, United States - 10_EM | ecosystem: Host-associated > Plants > Roots > Unclassified | place...
AATTTAAGCACGCATTTGATTAAATACAACACTAACCATTGTGTAAATAAATTAAAAAAAAACTAATCAACAATAAATAAAAACATAATTGGAAAAACTAAGATATCAAAGTAAATAAAGATATTTATTCTCGCAACACGGGTATCATTTACTTGGTTGTGTCTCATAAGTTTGTTTATGAAAATAAATTTGTAACAGAGATTGACCCACACATAGAATTTATTGTATAAAATAAAAATAAAATAAAAATATTATGAAAGGTTGCATATATTAAAAATATAATTATAAAAAAATATTTAATCTATATAAAATATATAAAAAAATCACAGATATATCATACTAACCTTTGAATAAACTAAACACACCCAATATAATTAAAAACAATTAAAAAAACTAAAAGGGCTCAGGAAAACACTGTAACATGTGATTGAATCCACTGTGGATTCAAGCAGTATTTTTCGTTATCATCTCCTTATTCTCGCCTTTCTTCTCGCGTGATTTGGTGCCCTCACTGTCTTTCTTCTCTGCACTAGCAGCGTGATCGAAGCTTCAACTCAGTTTTGTTTGTTGTAGTTTCATGTTGGGACACACCAGCCATTGGGCATTGAGGGGTTCTGAGTGGATGTGGCTGGTGTGACTGATTGCTCTTTAGAGGAGCTGGGTTGGGATCAGCTAGCTTGAGCTTGGTTGATCATGGCTACATTTTAGGGGTGTGTGATGAGCCATTTTCCTTATGTGGTTAGTGGGGTGTGCCATCATTGTGCATTAAATGCACACCTCACTTGCGTTGTGCCTGGGTTGGCTCTATAGATTAGGGGCTGTTTTTTTTTTTTTTTTTGCTTTTTTTTAAGTTGTTTTTCTTCTTCTTTTTTTTCTTTTTTTAATGAATATTTTTTTAATTTTTTTTTTAATATTAAATTATTTTCTATTTAGTTATCAAACTTTCATGACACGGATTCTAGGTTTGACGGGTTAACCCAAATTTTTTTTTCATGGTTTTTCTTTTTAATTAATTTTTTTGTTTAATTTAGTTTGTTAATATTAAATTTTTTTCTATTTAGTTATCAAATTTTCATTTCACGGATTCCGGATTTGACGGATTAACCCAGCTAATTTTGGGTTAACCCGTATTTTTTTTTCCTATTAAAAAAAACTAAAAGGGCTCAGGAAAACACTGTAACATGTGAGTGAATCCACTGTGGATTCAAGCAGTATTTTCGTTATCATCTCCTTATTCTCGCCTTTCTTCTCGCGTGATTTGGTGCCCTCACTGTCTTTCTTCTCTGCACGAAGCTTCAACTCAGTTTTGTTTGTTGTAGTTTCACGTTGGGACACGCCAGCCATTGGGCATTGAGGGGTTCTGAGTGGATGTGGCTGGTGTGACTGATTGCTCTTTAGAGGAGCTGGGTTGGGATCAGCTAGCTTGAGCTTGGTTGATCATGACTACATTTTAGGGGTGTGTGGTGAGCCATTTCCTTATGTGGTTAGTGGGGTGTGCCATCATTGTGCATTAAATGCACACCTCACTTGCGTTGTGCCTGGGCTGGCTCTATAGATTAGGGGCTGTTTTTTTTTTTTTTTGCTTTTTTGTAAGTTGTTTTTCTTCTTCTTTTTTTTTCTTTTTTTAATGAATATTTTTTTTAAAATTTTTTTTAATATTAAATTGTTTTCTATTTAGTTATCAAATTTTTATGACACGAATTCTGGGTTTAACGGGTTAACCCAGATTTTTTTTCCTGGTTTTTCTTTTTAATTAATTTTTTCGTTTAATTTAGTTTGTTAATATTAAATTTTTTTCTATTTAGTTATCAAACTTTCATTACACGGATTCGGGATTTGACGGGTTAACCCAGCTAATTTTGGGTTAACCTGTATTTTTTTTTCCTATTCAGTTATCAAACTTCCATGACACGAATCCCAGGTTTGACGGGTTAACCTGGTTTGAAGGCTTAACCCAGTTAATTCAGAATTTTTTTCTTTTTCTTCATTAGTTTTTTTTTCTTCATGTAGGCTTTTTTTTCTTTGTTTTTTTCTTTTAAATTAATATCTTTTTTGTTTAGTAGTTTTTTTTTTTGCTTTTTGCTTTTTTTTCTTTTTAATTAATTTTTTTAAATTTAGTTTGTTAATATTAATTTTTTTTCTATTTAGTTATCAAACTTTCATAACACGAATCTCAGGTTTGACGGGTTAACCTGGTTTGACAGGTTAATCCAATTAATTCAGATTTTTTTCTTTTTCTTTATTAGTTTTTTTTTCTTGTAGGTTTTTCCTTTATTTTTTTATTTTTAATTAATCTTTTTCTCATTTAATTTAGTTCATTAATATTATTTTTTTTATTTAGTTATCACACTCTCATGACACGAATCTCAGGTTTGACGGATTAACCTGATTTGGTGAGTTAACCCAGTTGATTCAGGTTTTTTTATTTTTCTTCATTAGTTTTTTTCTACCAATTTCATCTTTTAATATTATAATTAACCCACAGTGAAAAGGCCGGGCATTTTTTTTTTTTTGCCTTTTTCTTTGTTTTTTTTCATGAATATTTTTTTTGTTTAATTTAGTTTGTTAATGTTAAATTTTTTTTTATTTAGTTATCAAACTTTCATGATACGGATTCCGGGTCTGACGGGTTAACCTAGATTTTTTTTTTGTTTTTCTTTTTAATTAATGTTTTCGTTTAATTTAGTTTATTAATGTTAAATTTTTTCCTATTCAGTTATCAAACTTTCATGACACGGATCCCGGGTTTGACGGGTTAACCCGTAAATTTTGTTTTCCTATTCAGTTATCAATCTTTCATGACATGAATTCCAGGTTTGACTGGTTAACCTGGTTCGAAAGGTTAACCCAGTTAATTCAGATTTTTTTTTTCTATTTCTTCATTAGTTTTTTTTTCATGCAGGCTTTTTTTTCTTTGTTTTTTTCTTTTAAATTAATATTTTTTTGTTTAGTATTTTTTTTTGTTTTTTTTTGCTTTTTGCTTATTTTTTTTAAATTTAGTTTGTTAATATTAAGTTTTTTTCTATTTAATTATCAAACTTTCATGACACAGATCCTAGGTTTGACGGGTTAACCCAGTTAATTCAGATTTTTTTCTTTTTCTTCATTAGTTTTTTTCTTCATGTAGGTTTTTTTTCCTTTGTTTTTTTAATTAATCTTTTTTTTGTTTAATTTAGTTCATTAATGTTAATTTTTTTCTATTTAGTTATCACACTCTCATGACACGAATCCCAGGTTTGACGGGTTAACCTGATTTGGTGGGTTAACCCAGTTGATTCAATTTTTTTTTCTTTTTTTTTCATTGGTTTTTTTCTTCCAATTTCATCTTTAAATTTTGTAATTAACTATAATTAAAAGGCATCAACTTTTTTTCTTTTAATTTCATGACATGAATCCCAGGTTTGACAGATTAACCTGATTTGACGGGTTAAACCAGTTGATTCATATATTTTTTTCTTTTTCTTAAATAGTTTTTTTCTTTCAATTTCATCTTTTAATATCGATTTGATTAAGAATTAAACTTTATGATTTGTTTTGTTTACTGTTCATTAGATTATTGTGATCTCATAAAGGGATTTTACTGTACCCCTCCTTGCAAATCACTATTCATCGGAATAATGCTTTGCTTTATTGTTTTTTTCTTTTCAATTAATCGTTTTTTTAAATGTTATTCTGTAATATTAATGTTTTTTCTTTTTAACTATCAGACTTTTATAATATGACTTTACAACTGTACTCATATCCAAAGCTTCGGGTTTGATGTTGCAACCAAACTCACTTAAACTTGGGTCATGCAAGTTTAATATTATTATTAATATTATAAATATAACTTTTGGGTTAGACGTAGCAGACATACCCAATGCTCTTAGATATAGCTTTGCAGAAAGACCTAACACTCTTAAATTTTAACTTTTTTTGATATTTTTTATACAAACAAATTAACCCGCGGCATAGCGCGGGTCACGTTTCTAGTAATCACTATTCGAGAAAGGCTAAAAAATCCAAAAAATATCATAAAGAAGGGGGTATTAATTAAAAGTTAAAAATTATAAAAATTATTTGAAAAAACACATAAAAAAGCCATCAATATAAAAAAAAATAAAGATATGAGGCAAGGCTCTGCTAGGTCTGGTAAGCCAAGCTTAGCATATGGCCTAATCAAGAAAAAGTCTGCACACAAGCCTATACGTTTTTTATTTAGTTGTCTGCCCTTTTTTCTTTGAAAAAAATGGAAGATACGTTGTATTTAAATCCTAGAATCTGGTCAGTGGTGTGGCCGGAAAAATAGGGTTATTTGTTTTTTTGACCCAAAACATCTACAAAACACCACAAGAACCTTGTTAAACCAATTCATAGCTTTTAAAAACACAAAAAAACTGGTCCAAAACACGAAAATCAACTTGAAACAAAAAATCTTTCGGAGTTTACATATTTTTTTAGGTGTTTTTAAGGTAAAAGAACATTTAATAGTAACCGTTATCATTATATGGAATCATTTGACACAAAAATTGATCATTTTAGTGGTCTAAATCTTTCCCAACACCAACTTTTTCTCTCTAAACTAGAATCTAGCAACCCTCTCTCTCCTCCAAAAAGAAAAAAAGAAAAATAAGGTTTGGCACCAAAATGTATTTTTAAAAAAATTATAGGGGCCAATTAACAAATAGCTTAAAAAGACAAGGAACACAAATGAACTTTTTAAATCAGTTGCAGATCTACCTTCTATTTTACCTGATTTTTTCACTTTAGTAATTTATTTTCAATTCAACCCTCACCCAAAAATAAAACATGCAGTTAGACCCTAATTTGAGTTAAAAAAAACTTAATAGTGCAAAAACAATAGTTTAAGGACCAAAGTAAATTGTTTTAAAAAATACACTTAATAGTGCAAAAAATAATAATAGCTAGACATGCACATAAAAATAATTAAATAAAACCAAAGAAGTTTTTTTGTAGGGTTGCACAAAAAGAATGCTCACTAATAAAAAAAAATGTTATAATTTTATTGGAAAACCAAATAAAAATTAAATAATATTTTATTACAAAAGATCACAAATATTTATTTAATTTATTTATTTTAATTAATCTTAATTAAAACCTAATGGTCAGGCATCCCACACACATATATTGGATTAATCTATTTTAATTAATTTATATTTAAATAAAAAGAAACGAAAGCTAAAAAAACGCACGCACAGGCCTGCATGGCCACGGCTGTGCTCTTGCCTATTTCTTTTTTGTTGGTAATGTTTTTTTAAGACAAACCACGTGAGTTTCCAACCAATAAATAGGTAGTTAAAAAATTAGGTTGGTGTTTTTTTGACTCAAAAATATAATTTTCAATATTTTCACTTAAAAAAACTTAATAAATATCTCTATGATATCAATAAACCAAATAATCCACTAAAAACACCGAAAATTCGTCTAAAAATACAAAATCAAATTGAAAGAAAAAAATATTTCTCAACCCCAATCTACTTTTTAAGTAAAATAAAGAAGAAAATACTCGTAAATAAAACTCTCCTCATCTAATAAAACTCATTGAAATCAATAATCATTTTTTAGTGGCTGAAATATTGCCAATTAACGAATTTCTCTCTTTCGTTATTTTCCAGCAATTTTCTTTCTCATCTCTCAAAATGAGAGACTTCAAAATAATAAAAATAAAGTTTTCAACTAAAACCAAATCATAAGAAAATAAAGGGATTGTGTTTGGGAAAAAAAAAGTATGGGGACCAAAACACACTTGTGCGAGTTTCAATCCAAACATGTAATTTTTTCTTGTTTTATATATACTTTGAGCCTCCTTCTTTCAACTGTGTTTCTCCATAACAAATTATAAGAAATTGATAGTTAATTTGGCCACAAAATGATATAATTGAAAAGAAAAAAATTTAATGATTATTGTGAAAAAGGTTTTAGTATATTGTTTAATTTGTAATATATATTCTTAGAAGGAAAGTAAAAAAATGTTAGTCATTTCTATGAGTGGCAATATAGGCATGTGTGTGTTACAAAACTACTCAATTAATTCATTATACTAGTAAATAATAATATGATTACTTAACCAAAACAATCAATTCCGAGTTCATTGAGTTGATAAAATTTAACTGATTAATGATCAATGGATTTCGCGTCAACACATTTATTGACCTACGTACCCTTATCAAACATTCTATTCATAAAATTACGTGCTGATTAAAAATAATAAAAAAAAACATTCTATTCATAAAACATTGCTCGTACAATTAGTCAATTTCTTCTAATAAATTTTAAGAAAACTGATTGCTTGTGATTTATCAGGTCTATGAGATTTCTTCAAGAATCAAAACTTGTGGCATAGCAAGTGAATAAATTAAGGCAAAGTAAACAAGTTAGTAGTAGAATTGGACATGTACCTAATTCAGCTCTATCCACACGGATGTAAATCTCTTGCCCCACATCTGAAAACGTTCTTGTATCAACCAGATCACCATACCATCTCAAGCATCCAAGTCCTCTTTCGTCAGCACTAGCATAAGCTGTACAAGAACAATTCCTCAAGCACTCTTGCTCACATTCTTTCAATCTCAAACTCATGTTCGCACTCGCCATTGATGTATCCGGCACCTTCACTCGAGCCAGCTTGACGAACCCTTCTCCGCCGTGACACGTGGACACGTTAGGTTTCCTGACACAACCTCTTGACCCCTCTCTCAGGTACCATTCTTGGGGTGACTTGGGTTCGAATCCGGGTAGACATTTGCACATGAAATTATTTGTTTGATATGGGTCACAGTTAGTATTTGGACCACATTGGCCATAGGTGTCACATGGTTCTTTTGGGGCGTACCAAATTTCGAACCATTGTTGATCAGGATCGTTCCATGTCAGCCGTTGCACTACTCCTGATTCGTTCACCACCATTCTTGAAATCAAGGAGGGATTATTGATACTATAGGAATAAGATACCTCATCAACACTGCTAACGAAAGTATTACCGTAGATGTAGGTAGTGGCCATTTGGGGTACTCCGCTCCATCTTAGTCCAGTCCATGGTCCGACACGCCACCTTCGGGTTTGACCCTTGTATAGGAACAACTGGGGAAACCCACTTGGATCAATACCAAGGACAATGGTTCCGGTTCCCGGGTCATCTTTGGACTTCCAAGATGACAGAGACCGGTTGAAACCGATTTTCAGGTCCAGCCCAAGCTTCATACCAGGAAGCAGAGTGTCTGTAGCATGATCAAAACTCTGCCACAAGACCCTTTTGCTATCCTGTTGAACCAAGACCAAGTTTCCTGAATCCTGGAGCTGAGCCGTGCAATTTGTCATTGATGAGGCTGCAACATTTGTAGACCAAACAGGAACACTACTTCGGTTATTTTCATAAATTACAAGGTTACCTTGTTTGTTGATAGCTAGGACTCCGGAGGTACCATTGATAGGATTATCTCTATTTGCCACCCATACAACAGTTCGTTCTGAAACCTTACGGCACCAAATTCCCACATAACGACGAGTAGAATCGATGCCTGTGCTGAAGAACCCGAGTTCATAGCTTTGTCCACTAGAGACCAGAACATCTCCATCTTTGATTGATTGGTTTGGAGCTATGATGTCAATAGATAAGCAAGAAGGAAAAACAAGGAAGAGAAACAATGCACTCAAAAACGTTTCTATAGGATTCATAATTTGTTTCAATGATTGTGTGTTGGTGAGGTGAGTAGATGACTTGGGAGTGCAGTTGGGGTTTTAATGAGTGGAGCCAGACATGTATTAAATGACCACTTGAAAGGCCATACCCATAAGTGTTTGGTTTCTGGTGAGATTTTTTTTGGTCCCAAGTTTGCACACCTCTTGTCAATTTTTATATCGTTAAATCACGAGTGAGATACGAAAATGTTACTTATTGTTGAAAAAAAAATTCGATGCAAGACAATCCTGACGCGTATAGCACTCTAGTTGGCTTCTATACATTCCAAAATTGTTTTCAATTCCCTGCTATAACCGTTTCAAATATGTATGACACAATGACATGCAAAGATAGCAAGTAAATGGTGAATGTTGTGGTACGTAAATGATAAATTTAAAAAATTTTAGGAGGTCCAAACTTCCCGTTAAATAGATATAGAGTTGTTTAGATTTTATATGAAAATTATCTGAAGATTAAATATTCTTTTTGGTTTTGAATAATTTTCTTAAGGCTGAGTTGTCGCAAACCAGAAGCTAGCCGTCCAATTGTCCGACTTCTAACATTAATTCACATGAATTTACTAGTGAAAAATCTTCTAAACCCTTTTAAGAGAGAGAAATTGTTATACTTTTAAGTGCTAACTCTTTTTTTTGTGCTTAAGGTGTTCTGTACTCCACTTTACTCAGAAAATATAAAAGGCATAACTTTCTAATTATATGAAAACTTAAAAACCCTATAAATGACAAAATATAAATTTGTCTTTTAAATAATATCACATATATTATTTTAGGTTAGTTTTAGAAATTTAATCAATTAAATCCTTACTTGATTGTTTATAGGTCTAGAATTGTAATCCCCTGTATCAATTACATTCTAGTCCTCAATCTTTAAAATTTATTTATAATTAAGTTACATTTGATTAATAATTCCATTTTAATTTTTGACCAATTAGGTCTAGATTTGCAGTTGGGATTTTAATGAGTGGAGCCAAAAAGCCAACTATTAACGCTTCATAGAATTTTTTTGACTGATTATTAGGTTTGCTCAGTTAAGCTAGCCATGTAATAAATGACCACTTGAAAGGCCATAAACGATGCTGTTAAAATTACAAATTGACTCGTAAAATCGTATAATTTTAGGAGTCAATATATGTTATTATGTCAAATCAACTTTAAAATTCAAAAAGTGATAAAATCATATTAAATCTTTGAAATCGTGTAAAATCATGATTTTAAACCCAGTTTTATGAGTTTATATATATATATATATATAATGCAGTAAGTGCACCACAAAGTAAAAAACCTAGCATCCTAGCCTCTCTTTCTCAAAGTCTTTCCAATGTTCCAAATTTTAAACAAACCATCACTGCAATATGCAATCTGCCTATGTTTCACTTTCAACCATTTCTCTTTTTTTTTTTCACCACAAAGTCAAGAACTTTGTTGTTCTTGTAAGAGATGGGTTAAAAGAAATTAAAATAGAACAAAATAAAAGAAGTTATGAATTTTGAATTTACCAACTATTTTCATTTTCAAGTAATTTTATGGTTTTTCTAATCAACAAAACCAGCACTTTTACAACATAATATGGATGCATGTTTTACTTTCTTTCTTCTGGATTATATGTGCTCTTATCTATTATATAATCTTATCATCATATTACTTTAGTTTTGTGAGTTCCTTATGCATGCTTCTGGATTATATGAATTGTTATGTATAAGACATGTATTATGGTTCTTTGTTTTTAACTAAAATATAATAAGAATCATATAATGTTTGGATTGATTATAGAGCTGATTTGAGTTGATTCTTGAATTGTTAAACATATAACATCTAGAAAAAATTCTTCCGGTAATAGGCTTGATGTGGGATGGCAATATGATATAGAGATTGATAAAAATTCTAGAAAAGTTCAGTGCAAGTATTGTAAAAAAATTATCAGTGGAGGTATTTTTCGTTTCAAACATCATTTAGATTACACTTGTAAGGATGTTGAGTCATGCCAACAAGTACTATAAAATGTTCAGCATATGATTTTGGGTGTTTTGGTGAAAAATCTAGAAGCAACTGAAAAGAAAAGAAAGGCTCGTTGATATATTGGAAAAGATGATGATGATGAAATGAAAGAAATTAGCTCCAATGACAAAGGAAAGAGATCAGCTAGTGGGAGTGGAAGGACACAAACAACCCTGAATCAATTGCTAAAAAAGGATATTAGAGAAGAAGCATGTCGAAAGGTTTTTCTACACTAGTGCAATTCCATTTTAATGTGTAAAAAACCACGAGTTTCTAAAGTTACTTGAATTGGTTGCAAAGCATGGGCCAGGTTTGAAGCCTCCATCTTATCATGATATTAGAGAGAAGTATTTAAAGCAAGAAGTGGATCAAACAATAAAATTGCTTAAGGAGTACAAGCTAGAATGAAAAAAAAGGTTGTTCAATAATGTCTGATAGATATGGATAGATATAAAAAGACGTTGTATTTGTAACTTTTTGGCTAGTAGTCCTAAAGGGACATTTTTTTTTTGTCATTGGTGGATACTTCTAATATGTCCAAGATTGCTGATAAGGTATTTAAGATGTTAGATGCCATTGTGGAGAGGATTGGGGAGGAAAATGTTGTGCAAGTTGTCGCACGTCATTAAATCCGCGCGGCGTCGGCTGGCGATTTTTCGTTAAGTTGATTTGATTTGATTAATTGGTTCGTTGGAGTCGCCACCTAGTAATTTATTGAGGGCTACTAGGAAACCCGAGTGTACTGGTCTCGTCAGAGATTCACGGGTAAGAAACTGGTTGTGGTTAGGGAAGGTATTAGCACCCCTAACGCACCCAACCTGAGGTAAGCTGCTTCGTGGACTTGATGTGTTTTTAAAATAAAATTTTAGCCCAATTCTAAAGCTTTGATAAATCAGTTATTAGTTCCCAAAATATATGTAGATACATGTTCTACATTTTCATGGAAAATACAACATGATTTTTATCTGTCCTTTAGATATTTGTACATTAAAATATTAAATTCATTTTTTTGATTCAATAACATACATAAAAAAAAAATACAAACACACATACACTTTCACTATATTTTTTTTTTTTCTTTTCTTTTTCTTTCTTTTTTTTTTGTTACATCAACATTACAAATTATAAAAATTCAATACTAAACAAAAAAATTTACATTAAACAATTTAAAAATTACAAAATAGCCATTCAAAAATCCGTAGCAGTGCTGGGACCATGTTCTGTGAAGCCAAAGGACAGCAGGAACAGCGGCGGCGCGTCTCCTCCACGCGCCACCGCCACTGGCGGCGCGTGGGTTCACGCGCCGCCGCACAAAACGCCGGAAAAGCAGGGGTCAGCCACAGCTTCCTCCCCTCTTCCTGTCCTCGCCGGTGTGACCTGCAAAACACCCAAAACGCAACAGGCAGTCGATTTTAGTTTTTCTTTACTTTGTTTTCATATCTGCGTCTCTTTCTCTTTTTCTCCGTTTCGGATCTGCTCCTCTCTACAGATCGGTTCTTTTCCTTTTGTTTCTCCTTTTCTGTTTCAGGTGGTCGGCTGTATGACCAAGAGGGCCGCCGGCTGCTAGGCTTTTGTCGTGTCTGGCCGGCGGAGATGGAGAAGAAATCTGCTGGTCTGATCGTCGGCTTTAGTTGTCTTTGCTGCTGTCACCTGCGGTGGAGATGGGAGAGGTTGCTGGCAGTGTTGAGGCGGAGGAGCTACGGCTGTTGTGGTGCTTGCTGGAGCTGGATCGGCCGAGAGAGGGGAAGGTTCCAGCGGCGGTTCTGGCTGGAGAAAAGGGAGGTCTGTGTGCAGGCGGCTGAGGAAGATGGCGGACGGATCCAAGTCTGTGAGCGCCGCTGTGTTCGGGCTGGTCTGGAGGAAGCAGGCGGAGGCGGTGGCTTGCTTCTGTGGAGGTCGTCGATGCTGAACGGTCTTCACCCCTGTCGGTGGTAGCGGCCTGTGATGGCTGCCGGTGGAGGAAAAGGGAGAGACCGGCTGACTGAGGAGAGATGGGGTTGTTCTGCTGTGTGGCTTGGTGGAGGCCGGCGTTGATGGAGAGGCCGATCTGTGTGCAGCTGAGAGAGGGAAGGGGCTGGCTGAAGGGAATCGGTTTGGTTTTGGAGGAGAAGGCTCTGTGTGCCAGCGACTCAAGGGGAGAAGGGAGAGTCTGAAATGGAAGGAGAGCGTGGTAGCCGGCTAGTGTGTGAGGGGAGGAGAAAATCAAAAACAGGGGTTCGGGGCTGTGTTTGGCTCTGTTTTTTTTAAAGAGAAGGGAAGGGCGGCTGCCTGGGAGCACAAAATCAAAACCACCGGGGGGGATCCCTGGTTTCGACCTTCTTCCCCTAAAGATAAAAGTGGCGGCTCTGGTTCTGGCCGAAAAACCAGAGGAAAGGGAGGGGGGCGGCGCTCCCTTGAAAAAGATGGGTTTAGGGTTAGGTTTTTTTTGTATTTTTTCTGATGTTGTCAAAATTGCCCCCCCTGAAAAAAATCAGTGTAGCTTGGTATTTATAGGAAAAGTTTTGCTAGGTTTTCAAACTAGTCCCTCAACTTTTCCTTTCCTTCTCTTTTCCTCTTTTTTGTAAATTTTGATTTTTCTTATTTTTTTGTATTTTTGAAAGC
>Ga0307509_10009338_pt1 | contig 12293 bp, 3 predicted proteins | sample 10_EM_MG_FD_202245 | JGI IMG/M metagenome (GOLD analysis project Ga0307509, IMG submission 202245) | Populus trichocarpa ectomycorrhiza microbial communities from riparian zone in the Pacific Northwest, United States - 10_EM | ecosystem: Host-associated > Plants > Roots > Unclassified | place...
TTTAACTAAATTTAAAAAAAAAATGACGGGTTTACCTAGAATTAACCGGGTTAACCCATCAAACCAAGTTAACCCGTCAAGCTCAGGATACGTGTCATGAAAGTATGAAAGTCTGATAATTAAATAGAAAGAAAATAAACTTTGACAAACTAAACTAAATGAAAAAATAACTCGTCAAATCAGGTTAACCCATCAAACCTGAGATTCGTATCATGAAAATGTGATAACTAAATAAAAAAAAAATTTAACATTAACAAACTAAATCAAAGAAAAAAAATTCATTAAAAAAAAATAAAAAGAAAAAACAAAAGAAAAAAACAGTTATATAATATAATACAATATAATTATAATTATAATTATAATTATAATGAAAAAACGTGGGGAAAATTTAAAAAAATAAAAAAAAAAAGTGGGGAAAGCTAAAGCTAAAGCTAAATTCTCAACCAACTCAATATTGAAAAAATAAATTTATAAAGATAATTTAAAAAAAAAAACATGTGGGAGAAACACTGTAGCCAAACAAAAACCATGTAACGGAAACACTGTAGTAATCCATAATATTTTTTTAAAAAAAAGCTACAAAGTTAATCTTTCAACCAGCTCAATATATATAAAAAAAAAAACCGACAAAGGCTATCTAAAAAAAAAAGTCAATTTTGGGTAAAAGAAATGAAAAAAAATGTACAAAAAAGGAAAAAAAAAAGCGGAAAAAAAACACGTGGGGAAAGCTACAGTGTTTTAAAGAAAATTACAAAAAAACTAAATTTTTAACCAGCTCAATAGTAAAAAAATAAAATAAAAAAAATAATTCTGAAAAAAAACAAAACAAAAAAAAAAGAAAATATGTAAAAATTGACAATTTTGGAAAAAAAGAAAAATAAAAAAAAAACATATGGGTAAAGCTAAAGCTAGATTATCAGTCAGCTCAATATTGAAAAAATAAATTCGATAAAGATAATTTTTTAAAAAAAATATATGGGGAAACACTGCAGCAAAACAAAAACTATGTAGGGGAAACACTGTAGCAATCCATATTGCTTTTTTTAAAAAAAAAACTACAAAGCTAAATTCTTAACCAACTTAATATAAAAAAAATAAAATCTACAAAGACCATTTTGAAAAAAAAAAGAATAAAGAAATCATAAAAAAAAAACAATGTATGAGAATATTATAGCAATTCACAATGTTTTAAAGAAAAAAACTACATAATTAAATTTTCAACCAGCTTAATATTTTAAAAAATTAGTAAAGATAATTTTGAAACAAAAAATTTTTTAAAAAAAAGAAACAAAAAAAAGAAGAAGAAATCAATTTTGGGTAAAAAAAAAAGAAAAAAAAATCCTGCTAAAAAAAAAAAAACAAACCTGCTACAGTGAATATCCCACGCGTTTTAGAGTTCTTTAATATCTCTTGAATTGTCCTCATGCATTTACAAGATTTTAATGAAAGAATTAATCATTCCATTAAAAGTAATTGAAGGTTTCTTGTTAGGTTTGGGTGGTCCACAAAGAAGTTGCTAGGTTTGCTAATAATGTAATGGATCCGCTATGGTTGATACAAAATGAACCGAATATTCGCCCATAAAATACTGCTTAATTGAATACAAATTAAGAAGAAGTACAAAACCCTTTTGATAACTTAGATGAAATACTAGATTGGTGATCTATGATCCGTAGCAGCGAGCTGGATCAATTTTTTTCCAATGTAAAAAAAATGATCAAGCAATGATAATAGATTTAGAGTAAAAAATATTTAAGACTTAAGTTTGACTCGATTGGGTTAAATAAACTAAGTTAAATCAATAATATAATTAAAAAAGCATAAGTGACATTAAAAAATATAACTTTTACCAATATTATAGAAATATATTCCCCCAATATTCTTCAAAGATTATCTTTGTGATCTTATTTAATAACAAAACAAAAATTAAATGAGAACATGATAACTTTATAAAAAGAAAAAATTGAACCCTAATTTCTAACAAATTAAATGTTAAAGGATAAAATTAAAAAAAAAAATAGACAAAAAAGCTGACTTGAGCCCACCTGAGTCAGCCAAGTCAAATACGTGACCTTTCATGAGATTGGGATAACCATGTAGAAATAAAATTAAATAAACCCACAAAGCTCAATTCTAAAACCAACCTAATATTGCAGGGAGAAATTGAAAAAAAAAAACTTGCAAGAAAGAAAAAAAACCCAAGTCAACTCGGGTTAACTCACAAAACTTGTGACCTAAGATATTAGATCGAGATAACCTCACAGAGAGAAAAGAGAAAAAAAAATAACAAAGTTCAATCTTCAGTCAACCTAATGTTGAAGGATGAGATTGAAAAACAGATCAATTTTAATAAAGAACTTAAAAAAAATTGATATCAACTTGGGATAATCTTTCAAATATGCAACCTATATCAGGAGGTTGAGATCATCTCAAGGAAGGCAAATCTAAAAAAAAAAACATGAAGTCAAATTCTCAATCAATCAAATGTTGAGGGATGAAATTGAACAAATAAATCAATTTAAAAAGGATCCAAAACAACCAATCAAAAGAATGATGACCAAATTTGACATAAAAATAAATTGAAACAAAAATACGAGGGATGAAATTGAAAAGAAAATTCAATGAAGAGAATGATCCAAATCAAAACTAATAACAATCAAGAGAATGATGACCAAATTTAATATAAAAATCAAATGAAATAAAATGCTAAGGGACAAAATTGAAAAAAAAATCAATTAAAAAAAGAATTAAAAAAAAGAATGAGGACTAAATTTGATAATAAAACAAAATAACACGGCTTCTTTAAACTTTGGTAGCCTAACATGATTTCCAAGGACATGAGAGAGAAAAGAAGTAGGAGAAGAAATAAAAGTCTATCGAATCTTCACCATAGCACCGCCATGGACACACATCCCACCAATAAAGAGGTCTCTCTGTAGCTGTCCTCATGCATTCGTGGACAATATTTTTTTGTCGTCGAAAAAGGTTGCACACGCTGTTAGAGCACGATGTATTTTATATATATTTTTTATTTACTATAATATTTGTTTTTCAAATTAGATCCCTCAAGCCTTAACTATTTTAAATTAATAAAATTGTAAGCATCAAACACATGTTAAAACTTTTCCCCATATCTAGGGAAACAAAAAAAAAATAGCAAGTCAAATTTAAAAAAGATTAGTCTCTAATATTTATTTTTAAAAAAGGTTCAATACTTGTCTATTGTAAAATTAAGTCCCCACTGCTTTAATTGTTTTAATTCAATTCAGTTTCATTGATTAAATCAAGCATCAACTGAGAGTCAGTTTTCTTTTCTAACAGTGCAAGTAGCCCAAATTAAGCCAAGCAAAACAAATAATAAAGTCCAACCCCAAATTACTTTAATATAAAAGGATTAAATTGAAAAATTAAAAATCAAAATAAAAAATACCCAAAAAAAAGAGAAAGAATGTTCTAAAGAATAATAAATTCCCTCACAATCTACAGTAAAAATTCGATGCCTTTTAGTATTTTTTTAAATTTAATATGCACCTTAAGGTAAGTCGGCTATTCCCAACTACATATTACTAGCATGGTTATTGAGGGTTGTCATACGATAATACAAATGGTCATCACAAGAAAGATAACAAATAAAATTATGGAGAAAACATTTTTTTCCCCGTAAAAATTGTCTTATTTTATATATGTAATCATTTTTCTTATTTTGATGAAAAAATTATTATTTTTATTAACAAGGTAGTTCATTGAATAAAAATTAACAAAAATAAAAAAATGTTTGTGAAAACTACAATGATTTGAACTAAAAAGAAAAGAAAACATATTTTTAATCAATGACTTAATCTTATTCATGCATTTCTTTCTTATTTTGACAGAAAGCATCCTTTTTTCTTTTTTCTTTTTTATGTGAAGCATTGATTTTAGATTATAATTGTGAAAGTAAGTTTTTATTAAAAAGGTAAGAAAATCATGAATCTATTATTTTTACACACTAATGTGAAAAATATCTTAGAATAAAAAGTTGAAAAAAATATATAAACAATTAACAATAAAAAATAAAATTTTATTCTCACTCAATATTAATGAACAATTTACTTTAGAAATCCTATATATTAGGCTAATATTAATGAACATTTTACAAGGCAATCAATAATATCATCATAAAAGACTTAAACTTATTTTAAAACAATAACATAATTGGACATTAGCTTAAATATGATTTTTTCACTAGAGAAAACAAATAGCTAATGATAATATGAAATTAACATATGCTAAAAGTGCCTTATCATTTCACTATAATAATTAACAGCGAAATGTCTTGGCATTTCACATTTTAATCTTTAAAAATTAAAATTTTTTAGAATTATTTTTTTTAATTTTCATCCTCTAACATTAGGTTTACTGAGTATTGAATCTTATAATTTATTTTTTATGGATTTATCTTGGTCTTATTACTCAAGTTATGAGTTTTGCGAGTTAGCTGGTTTGACTCGGGTAATTTTTTTTCCTTTTTAATTATTTTTTTCTCAAATTAATCTTTCAATATTGGACTTCATAATCATAATCATAGTTATTTTTTATTTTATTTATATGGGGTTATCATTGTTTCATGACGTAGGTCGCGAGTTTTGCAGGTTAGTCGTATTGACTTGGGTCATTTTTTTCTTTTTTCTTTTTTAATTATGTTTTTTTCTCAAATTCATCTTTCAATATTGAATTGATTAGTACTTTGACTTCATAATCATAATCATAATTATTTTTTGATTTGCTTTTTATGGGGTTATCATGGTCTCATGACCCGGGTTGCGAGTTTTGCTAGTTAGCCAGGTTGACTCGAGTTTTTTTTTTTTTTTTTAATTGATTTTTTTTCAATCTCAACCTTCAATAATAGGTTAATTTAGAATTAGAATATATATATATATATATATTCTCTTTATAGAGTTATCCTGGTCTCCTCACCTGGGTTTGACAAGTTAACCTGGTTTGGCTCTAATAATTTTTTTTAAAAAAATTTAATCCTTCAACATTGGGTTGATAGAAAATTGAGCTTCATAATTTGTTTTTTTTTTAAAATTTTTCTTTCTATGAGATCTTATTACTTGGGTCACGGATTAAGCCAGTTGACTTGATTTTTTTTTTCATTTTTTAGTTGTTTTTTTTTCAATTTCATCATTCAATATTGAGTTGATTATGAATTAGGCTTCATAATTTATTTTGGTTTGCATTCTATGAGGTTATCCTAGTTTCATAACCATGCAAGAGTTTGTTCGATTGATTCGAGTGGTTTTTGTGTCCTTATATATATATATATATATATATATATATATATATATAATTTCATCCTTCAATATTATATTGATTATAAATTGAACTTCATAATTTATTTTGATTTGTTTTTATAGGGTTATCTTGTTCTTAAGATTCAGATTTGACAAGTTAACCCGAGTTGACTCAGCTTATTTTTTTAGTTAAATTTTGTTTTTAATTTCATCTTTCAACATTGAGTTGATTGAGAAGGTCTAATGACTTGAGTAATAGATTTGACATATTAACTCAAGTTGATCCGAGTCGATCTAATACGTTATCATTTAATACTTAAAAAAAAAATATCATCTCAATATACATATAATTATATTGTTTTACCTGTTAAAAATACATTAACAATATTTTAATGTTTTTTATATAAAAAAATAATTAAACTCTCAACATAGCACGGATAAGCTCATGAACGAGTGATAGTGAGATGTTCGTACTTGCAAGAGCTTGTGAGTTTAAATTTTTTATTTGAATATTTCAGCTTCGGAAAAAATGCTCTTTTATTAAAGGAAGTTATAATGCAGTATGTTATTATAATAATATGACTTCTTTGCCATGCTTGCCACTAATCTTGATCCACTAACCACTGATTACGTGTTGCAGAATTCTATCTTTGATAACAAAAAATAAAAAATAAAAAAATACAAGAAATAATTTTACTTTAAAATTAAGTACTGGTATTTAAAATAAAAGAAAAACAAATATTTATTAAGGCATTAGTCTTAGTAGTTTCTAAGAAGAAGAATAAAGAAATATTAAAAAAAAAAAATAGCGGGTGGAAGAAGTTGGAAGAGCGGCTGCCTAATGCCGCTGCCCAAATCAAAATTTTCCTTCTTTCTTTCTTTTAAAAAATCATAAATAATTAGCACAAAGATCAAATTCACTAAAAGTTAAAAAAAATAATTACTTATCCCATCAATTCTCTACTTTTTTTTTAAAAAATATTTTAAAAATAAAAGAGAAGTAAAGAAAATGGGAAATTTTGATTAAAAAGAGGGTTTTTTTTTAAATAAAATAATTATTATAAAAATCAGAGTGATTATTTTATAATAAATTTATTTCTCTGTTAAAGTATGCGGTTTTACCTTTCCGAAAACCAGCAAGCACTAGTCAACAAGTTGAAACTCTCCCTCCAAAAAAGACCTCTTCCCTTTTTTCTTATATCTCCTTCATCATCACATATTACTAATCTCCTACCTTCCAATTCTCTCTCTCGCTCTCAAAAATCACCGAGACATAATTTTCCTTAGTTGAACGGGCGACGATGCCACAAGTGGATCTTGAAACTCTAGTCTCAGCCTGCGCCGGAGGCACCTGCGACAGCAAAATCGCCTGTGAAACTCTCGCCGCCACCACCACTAACACAAACAACTACCGCTCCCAACCGCCACCACCACCAGACTCGCCCGATGTTGCCGAAGTACCACCAGATTTCCCGCCAGAATCCTTCTGGCTGTCCAAAGACGCCGAACTCGACTGGTTCAACACCAACGCTTACTATGAACGCAAAGATTCTACAAAAGGAAACTCAAACTCCGCAAACTTAAACCCGAACCTAATCCCCAATCCCAACCATAACTCCTCCAATTCACAGCGTTTCTCTTCCTTTCACTCTAAGGCATCAATCATTGGCTTACCAAAGATACAGAAATCAACCTTCGTTGTTGACACAAAGAAACGCCGCATCTGTAAACATGGAAACACACGATTGTTTCCTAAACGGTCCGGTTCGACCGGTAAGTCGGATCCGACGGGTATGATTGAACCGTCTTCACCCAAAGTATCTTGTATGGGAAGAGTAAGATCGAAGAAAGATCGCCGTAGATTGCGGAAAAAACAGCTACAGCAACAAGAACAGCTATCTTTTCAATCAAGCGGAAAGAAGGAAAGTAGTAGAAAGGACAAGAAGAAAGAAGCAGGTTTCTTTGCTAGTCTTAAAGCTATTTTCAGGTGTAAGAGTAACATCAAAGATAAATCACATAGGACCACCGGCAATGACACGTCGTATGGTGGATCGGTTAGCGAGAGTTACACGTTTAACAAATCGAGTGATATCAGGGATCGGTTGCCGGCGAGTGATAGAGACGCGCCGCATAGGAGGAGCTTTGGAATGGAACCGTTGGCGGCGGAGCCGGTTGTTGGTTTGGGAGGGATGACGAGGTTCGCGTCAGGGAGGAGATCGGAGTCGTGGAGCGTTGAAATTGGCGTGGCATGATCCGATTGGTCAAGTAAACAATTTGGTCCAGGGTGAAGTAAAAGGGGGTAGGAGCGCTTTTGGTTGCGGTCGTGAATGGTAGGCATCTTTTGTGCCGTGGGTTTGAATTACGGTTAGGATGACGTGGCATGGTGGATTAACCATTTCAAGCGCGGTAACTACAGTAATTACCTTTCCACGTTTTTTTTTTTTGTCTTTTTTGTTTTCATGGTTTGTGAATTTTTCTTTTTTGTCTTTTTTCAAAAGTTATACAAATAGGGCTTGTAGATATATAATGAGTGTAAATTTTGTTAAATAATGCAGTTAATGAAGGCTATTATATCATTGGATCATAGTGGTTTGTCTCAAGAGGATGCAAAGCTATTATTTTGTTCCTCCCTCCTTGCATGAAATTTTATAATTTCTTGGGTTAAATGCATGGAAGATTAATTTTGATGTTCTATGTTAAAATTCACCACTGTTTTGCCTTGGAAAATCTGGTTATCCCTCTCACATCCATGCTAAGGAATTTGTGTAGATTGATCAGCTAGATTAAGACTTTAGAAAACATGGAATCTTGAAGATATATACATGTTTCAATTATAATTCAAGGGGTTTACAAATTCAAGGAACCTCTTAATTACTTCTGATGACTTTCTAAATTAAGTTGAAATGGAGTTCTCCTAAGCAGAACCAAAGTGAGTTTTCTTCCTAATTAGATGTGGGATTTGGTTACTTTGAAAAAGGAGGAGTTCGGAATTTGTATTGTTTTGGATATTCGAGAAGTGTTTCAAAGTGTTTTTTATTTTAAAATATATTAAAATAATATTTTTTTATTTTTTAAAAATTATTTTTAACATCGTAATATTAAAACGATATGAAAATATCAAAAAAATATTAAATTAAAATAAAAAAATAAAAAATTTTAACAAGTAAAAATAAACGTGTGGTCTTCATCTGCTTAGTGATAATGCTCTGTGGTCTTATCACTTTGTTGGGTTTTGTTCAAATTATCTTCTAATTTGTTGTGGTTAGGTGGGTCATTCATTAGCTTACAAGTGAGGGAATCCCCTTGGAAGGCCCATCGTCATTATTGACTTCTGTGGTCTTTGTGTGATCGATCGATGGTTTAAAATCTTGACTGAGTTCGTATTTCACCCACCCATTTGTCTAACAACTTGACTACTTCACTGTCAACATACATCATGTTCATTTTATAGCCATAACTCGGAGGAAAAAAAACAAAATAAAGAGTTCTGGTTACGTCTTGAATGTACTGAAATCAAAGTTGATAGCTTCGTTAATTTTAGGCCTGTAAAATCAATTGAGATGTCCTTCAAGCTAATAATAAAAAAAAGAGTTCAGCCCAGAAATCTGTACCTCAACTTGACTGCTCGATCATAATCGAAACTCATCATCATGGGTGTTTGTCTGCGGGCTGATCTTCCCAACAGATAAGCAATGGTGGGGGGAAAAAAACTGATCAAAACTCTTAACAGCGATTGTTGTTAGAAGGAAGGGGGGTTTAGAATGGTTATTTCTGGGTTCTGAAATCAAGATCAGAACACCAACTCATGATTTTAAACCAAGGGTGTAGCAATAATCAAGTCCACCATGATTGTTCTATTTCAGATGAAAATGACACCAATTGGTTCAATCTTGTTGTTCTCGAAACTTCATCACTTCGTGGGGACAAGTAATTCGTTGTCGGATTGTTCCACTAGGGAGCTTCTGTCAAGGAATCGATCTCAAATTCCTTGCATAAATTTGAACACAGTTGGCAAATTTGACACGTAATATCATGAATGTAGGGAACAATTCATGAAGTTAGCAGCTTGGATTTAGAGTAAAATTCAAGATGGTTGTTATGAGCTTTATACATGTTCTTTCCAATCTGCTATTTCAGGCCAGAAACGGTCAAATTGAAGACGAATTAATTGCAATCAGCTTATCGTGCCCCTTAAAAATGTTTCAAGCAAAAAAGAAATAAGGGTGAAGTTGCATCTGCAGACAGGAAAAGATCATTTCCATGATCTACGCTGGTAAATTTGTCCATAATACTACATAAATAAGTTCGTAAGACAGGAAAGGAACATTTTGTTTCCTGTGGGAACAATATTAATCGGAGAATTCATTATATAGTTCAACCTTTCTTCCATTCAGTGACTGCAAAGGCCTTGAGTTCTGCTTGTAATCAGCACCCAATGGAGCTTTCAGGGCTTCTACCTGCTCCTTGGATATTGTTCTCACCTACATATTTGTGTGCCATTATCAAAAAGTCTGCTTGTATGTTTATCTGCATACGTGTGTGTGTAGCTATATATATATATATCTTACCTTGCCAAGAACGTTCCAGATCACATTTTCAGTGCATGGTGGACTGGTGATAGAGCCGATGTATCTGTAATACTTGCGGGTATTTTTTCTTAATAGCTTATTGTCCAATGCCCCAACAGGAATTTGGGCTTCTTCATTGCCTGCACACGCGTCCTTTGCTAGATCACCCAGCTTGTTTGTAATCTGCAACCATGAAGGGCTCTTATTGGTTAAAACTTTCCTTGAGAGATGCCATACCTTCAATCTATTCATGCAGAACAACATCAGAAGGAGGAACCCTGAGCGATTGCCTCAAGGAAAGTGAACCTTTTCCAGGAAGGAACAGGATTGTTTACTTCAACGGTACCTAAGACTTCCAGTGAAGTAATTGCTTGTTTTCATTACTGCAACACATGCCCTTTAGGAATAACTAAAATCAGTATAGATGAAAAAACTGCGATGTAACGTCTACCTTACTGATAAACGGATCAGCATCACCAAGTTCGTAGAGCATTGACACGACAGCGATGGCGCCGGAATCTGACAGGTGGACTAGATGAAGCTCGGCAGCGTATCTGCAGATATAGAATGCCAATCAAGTTCAATTTGGTGTCCGCTTCTATTTATCAAACATTTTTGCAATCATATTTTGCAAAAATGTGTAATTTTTGTGAGTTGAGAGAGAGCATACTGGACTCCGTCAATCTGATGTTCGGAGGGAGAATGCCAGTGCATTTGCTTAAATGTGTAGTTTTTACCATCTACAATCAAGACTCCACAGTTCCCCTCATAGTGCAACTGCATATAGAAAATTCAGAATTCAGAATAATTATTACTACTTTAAATTTATGAAAAACAAATGATATCTTGGATAAGCATGTATAAAGTTGTCCAAGAGATCTCTTGAAACTATTTTTCTCCATTAGCTCATATGAATCTAACCTACCACAACATGTATGTCAGCCCATTCAAGGAGTTGATTACAGTATATTAATTTCTTATGATAAAATTAACAAAATTGTGTCAAGTTCAGGAATAAACCCCAATATTAAAGCCATTGTTAACAAGAATAGCATTTCCACGCTTGTAAACCCTGGTCAAGGGTGTCAAACTTTTGTTTTCCACTGCCTCGTTCTTGATGATGTTGATAGGAGACTGAAGTTTCCCAGATGAGCATGTTGAGAATTTGGGGTTCAAGCTTCCCCAGTTGGCAGGGCCATGTAAACCAGCATAACTGAATTCAAATACAGAACCTGCCAGGAAAATTTCAAGAATCAAAGTCAGCTAGTTTGTGACATAACAATAACAAAAGATCATATAACTTGTCAAAGAAACATAAATATGTGTTTCAGAAAAGAAAAGAAAAAAACTCTGTTTGTGTGCGTGTGTGGGGGAGAAAGAGTAGCGCGTGCGAAGGAGAGTCATACCGTGAGCTTGCTGTCCAAAATTTGCGAAAGCAACAGCAAACAACAATGCAATAGAAATGAAAGAGGAGGAGAGTTGAGGAGCCATATTTTGCAGGTGCGCTCTCATCTCAGACTAATTAAGACCTTCTCCTCGAAGATGTTTGTTAGAGAGAGGCTGGCTCTCTTGCTTTAAGTTGTTCAATTATAGGCTCAACTTGTAGCTGTACTGGTGCTAAATTTGGAGAGAGCTGGTAAATTTAGCTGTACTTTTCTCAAAACCTTCGGTACACCTTCTTCTGTATGTCTGTCTATTTATATACGTGGTGAGCTTGCCCTATCCTGCTTCATTTTTTGTTTGATGTTCTAAAAGAAACCTTTATCCTAAGCTAGGGGGTTAATCAAAATGCTTTAAATTAATGCAGATTATTGGATTTGCGCTTTTGTCACAAAGTAGCAGCTTGGCTCTGTTATTATTACAAGTAGAAAACGCAGAAAGCTGGCTTGGGAGAAAATGGAGACCATCGGCTAGCTTTTTCTGATAACTGATTCAGAGATTAATCAAACTTATTGAATGACTATATTTAGACTAATATAATCTGCATCTCTGAATTCTTGCACTGGTCACATTGTTGTTCAAGATGGATTGACACCAGCTGACTGGTTTTCTACCTTTTGTAGGTAAACTCTTTTTGTCCATTGAATAAAATTTACAAAACTTTTTATCATTAAAATAGCCAGAAGCTTCGCAATTTCATGCATGATATGAAGGTACTGGCCACAATCATAAAAGAAACATGATCTCACTGCCATTAAGTTAGGTGCAGGATGGCTGGTCTACTTTGCTAAGCACAAACTAAAGCATCTCCTAACTTCTAATTAATGGAGGAAGGAAGACTATTTTAATCAGCAGTGGAAGTTCTTACGAATCCAATAACCATGGTTTCTATTTTCTAGAAATGTCTGTGCCAGATATGTATATGCAATACTGCTATTACCTAGGGACCCCGACTCCCTAGGTAGCACATTGTTCAAGGTAAGACAATGAGAGAACTATTTACTTCACA
>Ga0307509_10009339_pt1 | contig 12292 bp, 4 predicted proteins | sample 10_EM_MG_FD_202245 | JGI IMG/M metagenome (GOLD analysis project Ga0307509, IMG submission 202245) | Populus trichocarpa ectomycorrhiza microbial communities from riparian zone in the Pacific Northwest, United States - 10_EM | ecosystem: Host-associated > Plants > Roots > Unclassified | place...
TCAACACTGAATTCAAAGCTCTCATAGCTTATTTTCATGCATCCAAATTAAATGAGAGATCTCCAATGTAGCTCTAGTAGTTCATCCCAGCACAAACATAATTGCATCAACGACATACACAAGACTATAACAAAAAGAATCCCCCGGCTGTCTAGAGGTGGCCATGGACACTTGGTTACATAGGTGGGTACGAAATACCAACCAAGACCTTAGAGAAAATTACAGAGGATAAGTATGTTAGAAAAGGTTTCTCTGTTTCTTAGGAAAACAACGTGAATATACAGCAATACTTTCTGCAAAGGCCGCTAGTTATTATATAGCAATGCAGGTTGCTTAATTTGGATACATTAAATAGCCTAATTCTCAGCTGATTTGTTTCCATAGCCAGCCAACTTCTCTTTCTGTTTTTGTCTTGTCCTCCAATCTAATCTTCCTTGTTGCTGCAGTTGATTTGTTTCTATAATCAACCAATGTCTTAACGTCTCTTCCTATTTTTATTTTGTTATCATGGGAGTGATTTGTTTCCATGTTGCTGGTTTTGATCTGCTCCATCTGCATCTGTCTTATTACCATTAATAAGTTTACGTGAATGCTTGGGCTGTTGGAAGGGACCCAGAAGGCTGGTAGAACCCATATGAGTTCAATCCTGATAGATTCTTGGGCAGTTCTATTGATCTGAAAGGAAAAAAAAAAGAAAATTCAAATGCCATCTGTGGTGAATAGGGAAGATATAGACATTGATGATGTGCTCGTCAAGAAAAAAAGAAAATTCAAATGCTTTTAAGAAAATTATGTGGTTGATGATTTAAGTCTTGGTGCTCAAACTTCTCACCATCATTTTCAAAACCACCAATCATCCACCATGCGTTGTTCTTTAAAGTCAACATTTTGAACAGAAAAACCACCAATCATCTTGTCCAAAACAAAAATGCCCCGCTCAGCAAGAGCATAGATCCATAACCTGATATAGGAATTGAGTAGTACATTGACAAGTATCCAAATTCAATGTACGTTTTTCTTGTCGCTGTCAAGAAGCTAAGTAATTGACAATATAGGAATTGAGTACATTGACAAGTATCCAAATTCAACTTTGCTCTTGAATTTTTTATTTGATTACATGGCAATAAAAAAGGATTTTTGTAAAAAAATAATAATTTAAATATTATAAAAAAAATGTGATATGTCAGTATGAATTCTCTTTTCCTTATTAATGTATTTTCTTTTAAAAAAAAATATTGTTTTTGGCAATTTTGTTTATTGCATAAAAAACTAATCAATAAAAATCAATATAAAAAAAATAACTATTAAGAATAAGGAAAAAAAAGGTAACCATTTCTTAAAAAACCATTTCTTTTCCTTATTAATGTACCTTATTAACGCATTTCTTTCCTTTCGTTCTCATTTTTTTTAATCATATGTATTGTTTTTAAACAAGACCTTATCGTAATAAGATATTAAAAAAAATAATGAATTAATAGTTTTAATGTGGATATATTAAAAACATATAAGAATAATAAACTTGAAAAAAAATTACAATATACCTTTTTTAGCCATGTAGCTTATTGCATTAAAACTAAAAGCAATTAAAATAAATATCTAAAAAAAATTAAGATTTGAAATAAAATAAAAAAAGTATCTCTTTAATCAAAACCCTTTTCCTAATGCATTCTTCTTCTTTTGATAAATTTTTTTTTTTTATCAAAAGCATTGTTCTTTAAATAAAAACATCATAATCCTAAAAGAAAGTTTTATTAAAACAAAACTAGAAAAAATAATGAATCGATAAATTTGACACTAATGTATTAAAAATATAATAATACTAATTTTGAAAAAAAAGCATATAAAAACTTACAATAACAAAATAAAAAATATAAATATTTGATTCACATTAATTATTCAAGGTTCATATATAATTATTTTGAAAATAATTGTTAATATTATTGTAAAAGATACTAATATTATTTAAAAATAATAGCATAATTAAATAATTATGTAAAAATTATTTTAATAAATTTATTTATTAAATGCAAAAAAAAAAAATAATCAAGTAAAAAACTTAAATGGACATGAGCATAGGTGCTTAAAATTTGGGCCTACATGCCTAACAACATTTAAAGTCTAGGCTTTTTTTTTTTAAAAAAAAGAAAGAAAAATGGCGTGTCCAGTGTTTTTTTTAATAAATAAATAGGCAATGAGTCGCCAATATGAGTAAACAACGCGTCGTCCATTTATAACTAGAAAATTAGGGTCAAAGTCTTTAGACCAAAAAATCTAGATTTCAATCATTTTTCATCAAATTATAATCACATGAACCTCTAAAACTCCATTTCTAATAACAAGATATATTTTAATTGGTCTAAAAACTCATAATTCCTAAAATATCTCAAAAAATAATATTTACCCCTAAAATAGAAAGTAAATTATGTATTTCTAAATTAGAAAGTACAAAGAGGACATGTCTCTAAAAATAATTTTTTTTTATTTTTATCCCTAAAATATTCTTGTAAAAAAATCATAATTGCAAAATCATCCAACTAAGCTTTGAAGGAATAAAAATGGTTATTATTATAATTTTAAAACTCAATTGGGTTACAGGTCAAAAGGTTGACCCTAATCTTTTTTAAGCAAAATAGATTGCGGGTTGACTAGGGTTTTTGATCAGTTCAAACTATGTTAATCCATCCTATTTTTTAAAAAACTCATATCAGTTCAAGCCTTACATAGACAACAAAATAAATATTAAGATGTTCACATTATAAGAAAAGCTAAATTATGTGGGAAAAGCACTATGATTTTCCTCACAAAACATTATTGATTGCTATAATGTTTCCCCACATTGTTTTTTTTACACATGTTTTTTTTATGATTTTTTTCAAAATTATTTTTGTCGATTTTATTTTTTAATACTGAAATGGTTGAGAATTTAATTTTGTATTTTTTCATTTTATTTTATCTATCTATGTGGTTAGCGAGATTAGTGTGGTTTGCGGATTTGTCAAGGTAATACAAATTGCTCCAGTTTATGGATGTGGTGTTTTTTTTTTAAATGATGTGGGGAAAGCACTGTAGCTTTTTTCATAAAATATTGTAGATTGCTACAGTGTTTCCCCATATTGTTATTTTTTTACACGGTTTTTTTATGTTTTTTTTGTTATGATTTTTTTCAAAATTATTTTTGTCGATTTTATTTTTTTTAATATTAAGATGGATGAAATTTTAGATTTGTAATTTTTTTCTTTTTATTTTGTCTTTCTATGAGGTTAGCGTAGTTTGCGGGTTTATCGAGGTAACTCAGGTTGCCTCAGTTTATGGATGTGATATTTTTTTTTAATTGAACTTGACCTTTTTTATAGTCTATTTTTTTTCTCATATTATTAAAACAATAGTTTTAAAGAAAAAACATGTTATTAAACTTTATGAAATAAAAAAATTAAAACTTATTGCACTGTGGATTATAATAGTAATCCATAGTGTTTTGCTTTCGTTTTCTTTTTCTTTTTGATTTTTGATTTTTTGTTATGATTTGTTTTCAAATGTATTTTTGTCGATTTCATTTTTTAAAATTGAGATTGATGAGAATTTAGCTTCGTAATTTGTTTCTTTTTTATTTTGACATTATATGAGGTTAACATGGTTTACACGTTTGCCAAAGTAACCCAAGTTGCCCTGTCCTACGAGTTTGGTGAGTTGTTTTTGTTTTTAATTGAACTTGACTTTTTTGTATAGTCTATTTTTTCTCGTATAGTTAAAAAAATAATTTTAGAGAAAAGTCATGTTATTAAATTTATAAAGTAACAAAAATTAAAAGGTGTAAGGAAACCATTGTTCACCCATATATATTACACTGTGAATGACAATAGTAATCCACAATGTTTCACTTTCTTTCTTTTTTCTTTTTGTTATGATTTTTTTTCAAATTTGTTTTGTCGATTTCATCTTTTAATATTGGGATGATTGAGAATTTAACTTCAAAATTTGTTTCTTTTTATTTTACCTTTACCAGCGTAACTCGGGTTGCCCTGATTTACGAGTTTGGTGTAGTGTTTTTTTAATTAAACTTGACTTTTTTATCGTCTATTTTTTTCTCATATAGTTAAAATAAATAGTTTCAAAAAAAAGTTGCAAACCATGCTATTGGGTTTATTGGGAATTCAGTTTCAGAATTAGTTTTGTTTTGCCTTTTATGGGGTTATAGTGATCTAAACAAAATCTCGGTATTGAGTTGGTGTTTGATTTTACAATCATTTATTTTTGTTATCATATAGTTAAATAAAAAATAGATTGAAAAAAAAATTATTATCTAAGTGGAGTCTATAACCCAGTTCACAGGTTTAGCGTACTAGCTCAGCTTACCCAATTCACAGGTTTGACAAGATTACCCACCGATAGGATATACTTTTTTTATTTTTTTTATTTCATCATTTAATATTTGATTGGTTAAAAAACAGACTACATTATTAATTTTTGTTTGCTTTCAAGGGATAATTGTCTCAAATAAGTTTCTTTTTTAGGTTAGTGCTCAATTTTATGAGCATTTGTTTTTATCATACAATTAAATAGAAACAATTATGAAAAAAAGTTATTAAACCCAATAAAGTACATGACCTGGGTCCCGGAGGGTCGAGATTGATCAATATCTCAATATTTTTTTTTTAAAATTATCATCCTGAAGTTTTTTTAAAAGCTAAGTTATGTTTTTATCGATCATCAAGGTTGCATTTAGACTTATGAAATCGATCGATTTAAGACGAGCTAGCTTTCATACGGTTTAATTAAAAACTTGAGTTAGACAAAGAGTTGAGTCGGGAGGTTTTAAAATTAACCCATTTGATCAAGTTTAATAATACTATTAAAAAATTATCCATGGTCTTAATATTTTTTTACATTTTAAAAAAAATCGATCCAACCCCTGATAGAGCGCGGGATAATATAAGTATATTAAGACACAAAAAGTAGTCTGATATGGACTCTTGTACTTGGCCCTATTTGTTTTTACGTTTTAAAAGTGTTTTTGAAAAAAAATAATTTTTTTTATTTTTTTCTTTGCTTCAAAGAAAAATGATTTTTAAAAAATAAAAAAACTTTATTTTGATGCATTTCCGAGCAAAAAACACTTTAAAAAGCAACTGCCACCACATTCTTAAATGCCCCCGTAGAGGGATAATGACCTCACCATTTCCTCATAAGTTTTTCTCTTGTTATAGATTACTTGATGTGGTCGTTTGAGGTAGAACAACTCACAGGTCTATTTATAACTTTTCATTATACTATATTTTAAAACATGAGGAAAAATCATTGTGCTACTACTGTGTATATAGAGTAGTTGCATTGTGAACCACACTGTAGATATAGAGTGTTTGTACTGTGGACCACACTGTAGATGTTCAGAGGACCATGAGGACATTGTCTTTTCTATTTTTTTATTTCAAAAGTTGCTGGCATGTGTTAGGTCAAGGTATGGCCGCCAGACCCAAGGCTATTGGGCCTGCATGGTCGTCATACCCATTAAAAAAAACAAATTATAAAACAATTTAGGATTTCTGTTTAGGATATTTCAAGAGTAGTTTAATTTTTTTATATAAAAAATAGAAAACATTTATATAAAAAAATTATTTAAGACATTTCAAGGGTAGTTTAAATTTTTTTTTAATAAAAAATAAAGAAATTATAAAACAAATTAATTAGCATTTCTGTTTAGGATACTTCAAGGGTAGTTTAACTATTTGTTATTATAAGAAATAGAAATAATTTGTAAAAAACATTATTTATGATACTTCAAGGGTAGTTGAAATTTTTTTTTAAAAAATAAAAAATTAATTAGCATTTTTGTTTAATTAGGTTACTCCAAGGGTAGTTTAACTGTATTTTTTATAAAAATTATAAAACAAATTATAAAAAAATTTAATTAGCATTTCTGTTTAGAATACTTCAAGGGCAGTTTAAATGTTTTTTTTTCATAAAAAATAGAAAATATTTATAAAATAAATTATTTAGGATACTTCAAGGATATTTTTAATTTTTTATAGAAAAATTAAAAACAATTATAAAATAAATAAATTAGTATTTCTATTTATGATAGTTCAAGAGTAGTTTAAATGTTTTTTTATATAAAAAAACATTAATTATATAAAAAATTAATTAGTATTTCAATTTAGGATACTTCAAGGTTAGTTTAAATATTTTTATTATAACAATTAAAAAAAAATTATAAAAAAATTAATTAGGATTTTTGTTTGGGATACTTCAAGGATAGTTTAAATATTTGTTTTTCTAAAAACAATTATAAAAATATTAATTAGGAGTTCTATTTAGGATACTTCAAGGGTAGTTTAAATAGTTTTTTTTTCTAAAAATAAAACAAATTGAAAAAATTAATTAACATTTATGTTTAGGCAACTTAAAGGGTAGTTTAAATGTTTTTTCTTATAAAAAATATTAGAAAAACTTTATAAAAAGCATTATTTAGGATACTTCAAGGGTAGATTAAATATTGTTTTATAAAAAATAATGAATTTATTTTAAAACATTAATTAGGATTTCTGTTTAGGATATTTCAAAGGTAGTTCAAATGTTATTTTTTATAAAAAACAGAAAACAATTATAAAAAACAATTAATTAGCATTTCTGTTTAGAATACTTTAAGGTAGTTTAAATATTTATTTTAAAATAGAAAACAATGATAAAAAACTATTTAGAATTCTTCAATGGTAGTTTAAATGTTTTTTTAATAAAAAATAGAAAATAGTTTTAAAAAAACTATTTAGGATACTTCAATGATAGTTTTAATATTTGTTTATAGAAAAAATAAAATAAAAAAATAAAAATAATTAATTAGCATTTCTATTCAGGATACTTTAACGGTAGTTTAAATATTCTTTTCTAAAAATATAAAATAATTTATTTAGGATACTTTAAGAGTAGTTTATATGTTTTTTCATAAAAAATAAAAATAAATTATAAAATAATTAATTTTTTTTATGATACTTCAAGGATAATTTAAATGCTTTTTTTATATAAAAAAAATAGAAAACAATTATAAAAGAAAATTAATTAACATTTCTGTTTAGGATACTTCAAGGGTAGTTTAAATGTTGATTTTTTTATATAAAAAATAGAAATATTTATAAAAAAAATAATTTAGGATACTTCCTATATATTTTTAATTCTTTTTTATAGAAAAAGAAATTATAAAAAAATTAATGAGCATTTTTGTTTATGATTCTTCAATGGTAGTTTAAATGTTTTTTTATTATAAAAACTAAAAACAATTATAAAAGAATTATTTAGGATACTTCAAGGATAATTTTAAGGTTTTTTTAAGAAAAAATAAAAATCATTTATAAAAATAATTAATTATCATTTTTGTATAGGATACTTTAAGGATAAATTAAATGTTTTTTTATAACAAATAATTTTTTTTTTAATAAAGAGACTGAAGTCTCTTATTTCTGGCATGGTTGCCAGACCCAAGTCTCTTAGGTCTGGCCTAGCCGCAGGCCCAACTGGCTTGGGTCTAGCATGACCGCCTGACTTAGGTTTTTTGGGTCTGTCATGCCATCAGACCTGAGTCTCTTGACTCTGGCTTGGCCCCCAGACGTAAGACACTTAAAATATTCTTTATACTCTTAATATTTTTTTTTATATTTGTAAGAAAATTGTTATTGACCCGCCGCGGAGCGCGGGCCAATATGCTAGTTAGATTAATGTTCGTGATATGTTATAGGTTCAATTACATTTTGTTTATATAAAAAAATATTTGTCAATGTGTTCTTTAGCAAAAAAAATAAATTAAATTTTATGAAGATTGATCTGATTGATTTATAAGTTCAAAAGCTACTCAGATGATTAATAAAAACATAATTTGACTCTAAAAAAATCAAGACGACATCTTTTTTAAAATATTGAAATGACAACACATTAAACCTACTCGGATCAATTCGGATTAATCTTCCAAATTCATTACCTAGATCATGAGACCTGAGTTAACTTGTTAAACCCGGATTATAAGACCTAGATAACTCTATAGAAAGTAAATTAAGAAAAATTATAAAGTACAATCTCATTCCAAACCAATGTTGAAGGATAAAATAAAAAAATCAATTAAAAATTGACACAAAAAAACACCTGAGTTAACTCGAGTCAACCGACCAAATTTATGACTTGGGTCATGAGACAGAGATAACCTCATAGAATGCAAACCTAAATAAGTTATGAAGTCCAATTCTCAATTAACTCAATATTGAAAAATAAAACTGAAAAAAACAACCAACTAAAAAAATAATAAAAAAAAACTCAAGTTGATCGGCCTAACTCGTGACTCAGGTCATAAGACTGTGATAACCCCATAGAAAGTAAATAAAAAAAAATTATGAATCTCAATTCTCAATCAACCCAATGTTAAAGGATTAAATTGAAAAAAAAAACAATAGCTCGAGTCAACCCGGGTTAATATGTTAATATGTCAAACTTAGGTTAGAAGACTAGGATAACTCCATAGAAAGCAAATCGAGAAAAATTATGGAGTCCAATTCTCAATTAACCACATAAAGAAGGGTTAAATTGAAGAAACAAATATTCTATTAAAAAAATAACAAAAAAAACCCGAGTCAACCTAGTTAACCCACAAAACTCATGACTCGGGTCATGAGATTATGATAACCTCATAAAAAGCAAATTAAAAAATAATTATAAAGCTCAGTTCCCTATCAACCCAATATTGAAGGATGAAGTTAAGAAAAAATTAATTAAAAAAAAGAGAAAAATAACCCAAGTCAACATGGCTAACCCATAAAACTTACAACATGGGTAATGAGACTGGAATAACTCTATAAAAATAAAATTGAAATAAATTATGAAGTTCAATACCATTAAACTCAGTATTAGAAGATGAAATTAAAAAAAAAACTAATTTTAAAATTAAAAAAAGAAATACTCAGAAATTTTGATGACTAAGGTGAAAAAGGCTTTGGCATTTATTTGTTCAGTGCTACAATTGAAATGCCTAGACCTTTTAGTGTATATATATATGTTTTGCACTACCCTGCGGGCAGAGTTAATTTTTTACCAACATAAAAAAGAATATTCATGCAATATCAACTTTTTAAAATGAATAAGAAAAATCTAAGAATTTAGAAACTAAAAGAGATCGCATGTGCTATCAAAGCAATGACTCGAAAAGCATACAAAAACAAAACCCTATGAAATGAACATCTCATGCTTATTCTCACACAATTAATTTAATTTAATTAAAAAATAAAATTCTTTTTCAAAATGCTAGATTCAACAAAGGTAGAAAAAAAAACCCAGTTACTTTCAAAAACACAGAAAAATCTCATAGAAAGTGAATAATAAAATACCAAAATGTTGGTAGATGAAACCGGAAAAAAAAAAGAACTTAAAAAAAGAAGAAATAAACCAAGCAAACTCGGGTAAACCTCGTAAACCTAATAAATCTGGGTTAATCTATCAAACTCGTAACCAGTTAAATTATAGACATGGTCTCAACTAAAAAGCTCAACATCTGCCCAATTAAATGCTAGAGGATGAAATCAATAAATTTAGTTTAATTAAAATACAAAATTCCTTTTAAAAAAGCTAAATTTAAAAAAGATAAGAAAAAAATAAACCGGAGGCAACCCTTGTTATTTTAAAAAGAAAGATAAATCCCATAGAAAGTGAATAAAAAGAATGTTGGAGCATGAAATTGTTAAAAAAAAGGGACCAGTTTCAAAAACCATCTCAAATAAAACGAATAATAATTAAAAAAATGAAAATCAAATCTGACAGATGAAAAAATATATTGTGAATTGAATTGAAAAATATATTTAATTTCATAAATTATTTTAAATAAAAAAATTGTTATAAAGAGAATAGGGACATAATTTTAAAGATAACAAACCTTCAGGGTTGATTTGATTTTCTTGAAGGCTAGCACGAAAATCGAGTAGGAGAAAAGGAAAAGGAAAGAAATTAGAAGGCCACACATGTCAAACCGGTAACTATTTTGCCACACGAGTCGCTTGTATGTGGAGGAGATGCCGAGACTCTCCGACCACTGCTTTAGAAGTAAGGTTTTGGCCACAAGACAGCGTCGCATATACCATATGAACTTGGCAGATATTGCGATTCCATTTTTTTTTTAATTTGCTTGCCCTGCCGTCCTAATTAATGACATTCAATAATTATTAAATAACTAAATGTAAAAGACTAAAAAACCCCTAAATCAAAGACAAAGCCTTTGAAATTTCAAGGGCAATCAAATAACTTAACTAATTGAAAATTAAGTCAAAAACTAAAATGTTCCTTGACTAAAATTTAATGTTTTTTTGCTTTTAAGAGTAATGAAAATAATTACACTATGTAATGAAAATAAAAAAAATATTATTTAACCTTTTTTATTATTGTAATGACAAATAAATCTTATGGAATAGATTTACATGTCCTTAAAACAAAATTAAATGATTTTGCCGATTAAAAACAAAATAGTAATTTCATTATAGAAATCCACAACGACGTCAGAGTGTACATAATGAATCTGTGAGGTCTCTTAGCTTTGGTTATAAAGATTAAAAGAAAATACATCAATCACAATGGCTTTATCCGACTTCCTAATTCTATCTCTCCCCGTTTTCCTCTTGTTTCTTCTGATCAAGAGAAACAAAACCACTAAGAAAGCCTGTTTTCCTCCTGGTCCTGATGGTCTTCCCTTCATAGGTAACTTACACCAGCTTGGCAATTCCAACCTTCATCAGTATCTATGGAAACTCTCTCAAAAACATGGCCCCCTCATGCACTTGAGGCTAGGATTCAAGCCAGCCCTGATAGTCTCTTCAGCCAAAATGGCTAGAGAGATATTGAAAACTCATGACCTCGAATTTTGTAGTAGGCCTGCCTTGACTGCCACGAAAAAAATTTCCTACAATGGCTTAGACTTGACTTTCGCACCATATGGAGCTTATTGGAGGGAGGTGAAAAAAATATGTGTCGTTCATGTCTTTAGCTCAATTCGAGCACAAAGTTTCCGTCCCATTAGAGAAGATGAGGTTTCTCGTATGATTGAAAACATATCCAAATCAGCTCTTGCTTCTAAACCATTCAACTTGACTGCAGAATTGGTGTCTCTCACAAGCACAACAATATGCAGAGTTGCCTTTGGAAAAAGGTATGAAATTGGAGGAAGCGATAAAAATAGGTTCCTAGAGTTGCTTGACGAAATCCAGGCTATGGCTTCAAGATTTTTCCTTTCGGATTATTTTCCTTGCTTGGGCTGGCTCGTCGATAAACTAACCGGACTGTCCTATCGTCTGGAAAAGAGTTTCAAAGAATTTGATGCTTTCTACAAAGGAATCATTGATGACAATCTTGATCCAAATAGGCCTAAGCCCGAGAGGGAGGATACTATACTTGATTTTTTGCTTCAGATATACAAGGATGGCTCATTTAAAGTTCAGCTAACCCTGGATCACATCAAAGCAATTCTAACGGTAATCTAATAAGTCCTAAACTCAAAGTAATTTCATCTTGTATTCAATATTCATTCCTTTTTTTTATTCTCAATTCCAAGTAATGACTGTTATACAGTATAATGTTCCAATTTCTAAGTCCTCGATTTAGATTCCATTTAGATTCAAATGAGGGAAAGAATATTTTTGTGAGGTAAAAAAATTAAAAAATCCATTAATGTGCACTCTAAAACTAAGTAGACCACCGGTTGATCTAAGATTTGGTTAGATTGGATTTTAAAAAAACCAAGTAATAGTTGACGAGATAATTCACCTCAAGATTCCTTCAACATTGTCAAGGCTATATTAAACTTAAAATAATTCAAAATTACATTATTTTAATTGATCAAGCCATGGGATGCCTCGGGTTTAGAGTCCGTTTGGAAACGCGGTTAAAACACGTTCTCCCAAATTCAATTATTTATTTTTACTAAAAATTATTTTTTTTTATATTTTCAGATCGTTTTGATGTGTTGATCTTAAAAATAATTTTTTAAAAATAAAAAAAATATCATTTTGATGTATTATTAAGTGAAAAACTTACCATTCCGACATCCATTTAATAATCTTGTGTACAACTAGTTCTCAGTAAATAATGCATAAAGAAATAATATATATTTTTGCAGTATTATTCTCCATTTAATTTTCTTTTGCGTCCTTGCAGGACATATTTGTTGCGGGGACAGACACAGGTGCAGTTACTGTGATTTGGGCCATGACCTTTCTAATGAAGAATCCTAAAGCAATGCGAAAAGCTCAAGAAGAAGTTAGAAATTTATTTGGTAATAAAG
>Ga0307509_10009340_pt1 | contig 12291 bp, 3 predicted proteins | sample 10_EM_MG_FD_202245 | JGI IMG/M metagenome (GOLD analysis project Ga0307509, IMG submission 202245) | Populus trichocarpa ectomycorrhiza microbial communities from riparian zone in the Pacific Northwest, United States - 10_EM | ecosystem: Host-associated > Plants > Roots > Unclassified | place...
CGTTGACCAACACCCAGTGTTGTGGACAAGCACCGGTGTGTTGCCGGCGAGCACATAGTACGTGTGTAGGTCGTCGACGGTGAGGTTGTACATGACCCGGGAGCCGGTGAAGGAGTGGACTGCGCCGACGATCGGGCTTGCTAGCGGTATGGGGGCGGCCAACTTCTCGTGCACAGTCAGGTTCGCGGCGTCGACCCATTCCTTGCGTTCCTGGCTCCAGAAGGGGTGGTGTGCGGTGGTGTGCACGATCGCGGTGCCGCCGGATTTGGTTTTGACGGTGAGGTCGACCAGTTCCGTGTCGGTGTTCGTGTGGAGGGCGGTGACCTTCTCGGCGCGGGTCACGCCGGTTTCCGGGTCGGTGGCCAGCACCTTGTCACCGATTTGGATCTCGGCGATCGGCTTGGTGGTTCCGTCGGCCAGCACGACGAGGGTGTCGGGCGTGAAGCTGTTGGCTCGGACGCATGCCGCGCCGACGCCTTTGACCAGGTCCTCCAACATGCTGTAGCTGTGCATGGAGGCACGGTTCGATGCGACGATCCGGCCGATGGCGGAGGCGTCAGCTGCGCCGGCGTCGTTCTCCACTGCGATCGGAACCATGAAGGCTTGTTCGGGGTCGTCGTGGCGCGCCCTGGCTGTCCGGGCGTTGAGGGCCTGGTGGACGGCGATGGCGTAGATCGCTGTGCATTGGTTGTCCTTGCCCAGCTCACAAGCTTTGTCCATCATGCGGAGGAGCTTGTAGTCGTCGTCGAGCGCGTCCCAACGCGAGCCCCAGGTGGCGTGGAAGTAGTCGTACGCCTGGTTGACTTGTCTGCCGAACTTCGAAATGTCGTTGACCTGGTCGACGGTGACGGTGACCCCGCCGACGCTGCCTCGGCCGTGGCCGTCAAGGTGGACCTTGGCTGGGTCGTCATGGCCGCCGCTCGATGGGGGTGGCGACGGGTAAGGACTTTTGCTGCAGTTGGCGCCGTTGGTGCCGTTGTTGCAGCCCGTGTTGCGGTCAAAGACGAGCCCGGTCGGGTCCGAGTTGGTGACCGGGTTGTTGTTGGAGTAGGCGTAACCGTTCCACTGTTGCGGGTCGGCGAGGTCCTGGATCGGGTCTACGGAGATGAACCGGCCGAGCAGCTGATCGTATTGGCGGGCGCCGATGTTGAGCAGGCCGGTGGGGTCGTTGTCGCCGCCGACGAAGCCCTTGCCGTTGACCCAGGTGGGGTTGCTGCCGCGAGGGCTGCCGTACGGGGTCTGCCGACGGATCGTCACCGCTTGCGTTCCGGCGTTGACGGCGATCTGCTGGGTGCCCTGGTGGTCGTTGAACAGCCAGGTCAGGGCAGTGATCGCGGAGGATCCTGTGCGGGAGGCGAAGACCGTGCCGGCGAAGCTGTAGTAGCGGGTTCCGGTGGTGACCGAACCTTGCTTGCGGATCTCCTCGCCGGGCAGGAACAGGGTGGTAGCGGTGGCGTCGCGCCGGATGAGTCGGGTGCCGTCGGCGTCGTAGACGTTGGTCTCGAGCGCGGTGGCGCCGGTCGTGACCGTGGCCAGTTTGCCTTCGGCGTCCCAGGTCTGGGTCTGGCTGTTGGCGTTGGTGCCGCAGTCGTTGCTGGTGCTGCCAGCGAGCGGCCGGCAGGTCATGTTGCCGCTGCCGTCGTAGCGGTACTGGGTGGTGGCCGCGGCCTGGCCCGGCGCTGTGGTGGTCATTGCACTGACCGTGTGCGGGCCGACCACGCCCTGACCGCCGGTCGGCACCGCATATGTACGCAGGGTGTTCCCGGCCGTCGCGTGGCTGGTCTCGGTCAGCCGCGAGCCGGTCGCGTCGAACGTCCAATCCTGCCAATAGGGTGCCGGGCCGGCCAGGTTCGCGACGGTCGGATCGGTCGCGCAATCCGTGGTGTTCGGGGTCCATGCCGTGGCCAGCCGGCCGAGTGAGTCGGTGCGGAAGCATTGCTTGTCGGCGCTGCCGACGGCCGGTTTGTCGTCGACCGAGGTGATGTTGCCGGCCGGGTCGTAGGTGTAGTTGAGGTCGGAGACGGTGCCGGCCACGGTTTCGCGATTGACCGTGGTGCGGGTGACCCGGCGGGTGCCTTCGTCGCGGTAGACCAGATCCTGGGCCCATTGGACGCCGGGCATCTTGTAGATCGAGCTCGAGCGCTCGCCGTATGCGGTGTAGGAGGTGGTGGCCATCGTGCTGTCCGATCCGGTGATGCTGGTGTTCAGCCGGGTCGGCAGGCCGGTCGTCGCGTCGTAGTCGGTGGTGAGTTGCTCGGCGGGCAGCCCACCGCCGGCGGGGTAGGAGATCGACGTTGGCGTGCCGGTCGCGTCGGCGTAGGTGTACTCGTAGATGTAGGTGTTGTTGAGGCCTGTTTCCACCGCCGGGATGACGTAGTTGACGCTATTCGGTTGGTAGCGGTTGTTCAGACCACGCGCCTGCCATTTGTAGGCGTTGGCCGACCCTGCCGGCTCGTAGCGGATGGACTGGGTCAGCTGGCCGCGGAAGCCGGTCTGGCCGCTGTACAGGCTGTCGTAGCGCCACTCGGCGCGCAGGGCGCCGGTCGCCGAGTCGTCGCGGACCGTCCGCGTACGCCCGATCGTGTCGTAGGTGAACCAGAGCTTCTCGCCGCGCGCGTCGGTGGTGCTCTCGACTTCGTTGAAGTCGTTGTAGCTCGTCAACGACGTTCCTGAGTCCGGGTCGGTTTTCTGGATCAGATGGCCTTTGGGGTCATAGACGTTGGTCCACTCATTGGCTGCAGTGTCGGTGACTTTGACCTGCTGGTCTTTGCGGTTGAACGTGTATTCGGTCTCGGTGTAGGCGCCGTTCACGCCGGCCGCGGTGGTGTGCTCCCGCAGCGCCACGACCCGGCCCTGGCTGTCGGTCACGGTCGTGGTGGGTGTGCCGCCTTGCGGCGGGGTGACCTTGGTGAGGTCGCCCTCGTAGGCGGTGGTGGTGCGCCATTTCTCCACGAGGTTGGTGACGCCGTCGCCGCTGAGGAAGATGGCGTCGGTGACTCGGCCGGCCCGGTCGTACACGTTCTTGTTGACCGACGGGACCGACCACTCCGGCTCCCACCAAAGGGCCCCGGAGGGCGCCCCTGGCTCGGCGTGCGCACCGTAGGCATTAGCGGTCCGGCCGAACTCGTCGTAGATCATGTCGGTGACCACCCGGTCGCCGCTGCCGCCCAGGGACAGCGACTGGGTCTGCCGGGGTCGCAGCAGGGCGTCCGAGATCTGGTAGGACGTGACGTAGTTGCCGTCCGCGTTCAGCGTCTGCGACTTGACAAACGGGTAGGCATCTCGGTTGGGGGCGAACACGTATTCGTATTGCGATGCCGGCTTGCCCGGGTTGGTCGCCCGGGTCCAGCCCAGCTTCCACACCCGCGATACCCGGCCGAGCGCGTCGTAGTCGACGTCCGCGGTGATCCGGCTGTTGGGGTCGGTCGTCTTGGTGACCGACCCCCAGTACGGATTGGCATCCGCGGTAGAGGGCCAGCCCAGCGGGTTCTTCGTGGTCACTGTGGTGACAGGGCCGCCGACCACCGGGGTATACGTCGTCTCGGTGGTATTGCCCTTGATATCGATGGCGGTCTTCACGCGGCCCGTGGAGTCGTAAGTGGCTTGGGACACCGTCTGCCACACTGTTCCGGTCGCGGCCGTCCAGTCCTTGAGCTGGTCGGTCTGGGTCACCGAGCCGAAGGCAGGCGGGGTGGTCAGACTGGTCGCGCCGTCGTAATAGCTGCGCATGTCGCCGATCACGTCGTCGACCGTCGACGGTGTCGTACCGCAGGTCAGGGCAGTAGTCAACGCACGGCTGACCGTCGTGGTGAGATTCTTGTCGGTGTTCCGGTTGTAGGTGTAGGTCACGCATTGCTCGTCACCGGTTTTGCTGACGTCCCCGTCGTCCTGCGACCAGTTGACCGTGCCGTATGCCGGGTCGAAGCTGGCGTGGCCGCTGGTGGTGCGCCAGCCCCGGCTGCCGTCCACACCCAGCGCGGTCTGCGCGTAGGTGGTCTGGGTGTCCGTGTACCGGGCCTCGACCGTGTCGCCGTTGATGGTGCGGCTGGCCGTCGGGCCCGACCGCCACGGCACGTTGATTTGACGGGAGACCGGTTTGGTGTCGACGCCGTTGTAGACGTCCTGCTCGCGCACCATGCCGGCGAACTGGTCCTCGTCGTACACCGTCTCGGAGCCGTAGGACGCGGGCACGGTGACCGTGCGGGCGCCGCCGGAGGGGGCGGCGCGGTCGCCGTTCATGCCTCGCAGGAACTTCGTGGTCGTCAGGGTCCGAGTGTCGGTCTCGTCGCCGACCTGGGTGTCGACCTCGGCGTAGCCACGCCACTGGTCCCAAGTCTTGTAGGCCGGCTTGCTGAGGCCGTCGTCGTCGGCGTAGTGCCAGGCAGGCACCCCGACGTAGGTGTACCGGGTGTGCACGGTCGGCGCCGGGTGCCCGTCGGTGGTCTGCAGGTCATCCTCGGCGACATGGGCGACAACATATTTGTGCCACCACTGGGTGACCAGGACATCCCCGTTCGGGTTGCTGGAGTCCGGCACCTTCACCGGGTAACACCGGTGGGTGTTGGACTCCGGCGCCAGGTTTTCCACCATCGCGGCGGTACATTCCGGCTCCGAGTAGTCCACCTTGATCCGGGCACCGGTCTCGGTGACGATGCTCGCGATCCGCAGCCAGTCATTGGTGGTGCCGTTCTCGGTCAGCACCCGGTTCGCCAGCGACACCGCCTCGAAGGTCACCGGCGGCAGCTTGATCTCGGTCCCGACCAGGCCGCTGTGGTCGATCCGTTCGAGCCACAGGCCGGTGTGAGTCGAGTCCGCGGTCGCCGAGAACGTGTGCGACAGCGTCCACGACTCGACGTCCTGCCAGCCGGGCGTCGCCGCGGTCGTGTCCCACACTCGGGTGGTGACCTTCTTCAGCCGCTTGGTGGTCCAGAACGTCGGCGAGTACTGGCCGGGGCAGGAGGTGGCGGACGCTTTGCACTCCTGGTCCCAGGGGGTGTCCTTCCAGTTCGCCGTGGTCGGCGCGGCCTCGGTGCCGCAGTCGGTGAAGCAGCGCATGTCGGTCTCGAACACCACCTGCGCGTACGGGGCGGTACTGCGCTCGGTGACCCCGTGCGTGGCCTGCGTCCGGTCGTACGTGCCGTAGTCGATCCGGGTCAGGTAGCCGGCCCGGTCGTACGTGACATCGTCGGCGTCGGTGCCGTTCTGCGCGTACTTGTTGGTCTCCTTGCCGTACCACAACGACATGGTGTTGCCGTGCACGTCGACGACGTAGTCCAGGTTCCACCGCCACGCCTGCGCACAGTCCGACGAGGTGAACGCGGACTGGTGGCACGGCTCGCCGGAGTGGTTGCCGAACACCGGCACGGTCAGTGTCGAGTTGGTGCCGCTGCTCTGGCCGGGCAGATCGTCCAGGCCGAAGTAGTACTGCGTGCCATCAGTGGTGGTGACCCGCCAGTACTCACCGACCCCGTCGACGGCCGCGTCGCCGGCGTCGCCGTTCGCGGCACCCGTCAGCTTCTCGATCCTCGAGCCGTCCTCGCTGCGTAGGTGCCAGCCCTTGCCGGCCTGGTAGATCAGTTCGCCGCTGTGGCCGCCGAAGCTCAGCGTCGCGTTGTCCGACCGCCAGCACAGGTCACCGCTGGCCTTGGTGCTGTTCGCACCGTTCGTGGAGTCCTCGAAGCAGGGCACGTACCGTCGCTCTACATAGCCTGGCGAGACATCGAAACCCTCCCCGACCCAGGACGGCTGGTTGTTGGTCACCTCGGACCGGCCGTCGACCGACGACGACGAGTAGGACAGGGCGATATTCGGGGACGGGCCGGCCGCCGGCGGCATCCGCATCGGGTAGTTCCACGAAAACTCGCCCGAGTTGCCCCCAGCCGACCAGGTAGCGCTCGCGGACAGGCTGGTGGCACTGAAGTCGCCGTCCTTGCCCGACGGCGCCGCCGCCAGCGCCACGAACGAGCTCGTGGTCGCCTGCGTGGCCGTCGCCGAGGCGACGCTCACCGTCGCCGTGGCGGTGCCGCCGGCCGGATCTGAGGTCGTCGGCAGCACCACCGAGCGGCAGCCCGGCGCATTCGGGGTGGTCAACGCACACTGCGGCACCCGCCACAGCTTGAGGCGGGACACCCAGTCCGCACCGTACGCCTGCTGGAAGCTGCGGTAGTCCACCGACAGGCGCGCGGCACCGGCATTGGCGCCATTCGGCGCGGTCACCCGCATCACCAGGCCGTCGTGCCAGGCCGCAGGGACGGTGGCGCGGTCGATCACCTGCACATCCACACTAGACAGCCGGGCGCTACTCGCGCCTGGGGCGTCCGCGATCCAGACCGGAAGGGTGCCGGCCTGCGCCCGGCGGGTCGCGGCCGCGGAGCGGGCCGCCACAGCGGGCAGTTGGGCTCGTGCGGTGGTTGCTTTCGGCCAGACGGGCGGACTGACCGGCGTGTCCTTGACTTTCTGCTGGGTCCAGGCGCGGCCGGTCACCGGGTGGCCGTCGTGGTCGATCTTCTCCGCGGGTGGCGTGGCCGGCGTGTGCGGTGCGGCCACGGCAGCCCGCGCCGGGACCACGATGCTCAGCGACACGAGCATGGCGGCGACCGCCGACCTCACCGACTTGTTCCAGCGCCGTGCGAACATTCCCCGTCCCCTTTGTGTCGACACGTTAGTCACCGCCGCCAGATCACTTGGCCGGTCGGATCGAGCAGGACAAGATCGCCGTTGTCATAGAGCACGAGCCGGTCGGCGGTGGAACCCGGTGTCTGGAGTTCCAGGTTGCGGTGCCGTCCGGCCGGTAGATCACGAGGTTGCCGTCGCCCTGCATGATCAGAGATGAGTCCGGGTTCCCCTGTGTGCCGGTCCACCAGATGGGTGTGCCGTTGTCCTGCAGGACGAGGTTGCCGTCCTGCTGCATCCACAGGTAGAACCGGTTGTCGCTGGAATGCAGAGCCTCGCTCGGGTGCAGTGTCTGGTTGACACCGAGCACGTTCCCGCCAGAACTGTCGGCGGCCTGCAGGCGGTAGGTGATCGCCACCGAGGCAGAACTCATCGCGCCCTGGTAGACCGTGACGTCGTCAATTCCACCGAACCACTGGTCGCACATCTGGTTCTGCCAGAGGGTGTGCCCGATCAACAGCGGCCCGGACGCGTTGAACGGGCGGAAGGACAGCGGCTCGGTATCTTCGAGTGCCCCGTTCACATACAGCCGGAGTTGCTGGAGACCCGCGTCGTACACGCCGGTCAGGTGCGTCCACACGCTTTCCTGCGCCGGGGATTCGGACACGGCCGCGTGGACCGGAGCCGCCGGATCGTCCTGCTGTCCGACAAGGAACTGCCATCGGTCGGAGACCGGGTCGTACTTGATCCAGAAGGCGCTCTCGTGCGTGCCACGCTGGGCGATGACCGTGCGGCCGCCGTCGCCCGGAAGACCCGGTTCGAGCATCACCCACGCCGAGACGGTGAACGACTGATCAGTGCGCAGCACCGGCCGGTCTTGCCACACGGTGAACTCGTTGCCGTCGGCGTCAGGCGCCGTCGTGCCGTTCTTCACCGCGCTGCGGCCGTACTCGTCGGCGGGTTCGGTGTTGCCTTCGTCCGGAAAATATTTGTTGTCCAGCCACAGTCCGGCCTGGCTGGCCGTGTGTCCGGCACCGACCTCTGCGCCACGACTGAGGGCCAGCCACCGGCCCCATCCGGTGCGCTGGTCCGGCGCCTCGCACGTGTCCGGCCAATCGGCGACCCAGCAGCCGACCGCCCCCTGGAAATTCCATGACCCGACCTCGATCGGGCTGATGATGCCCGGCTCGTCGAATCCGCCGGAGGTCGGATCGGAAGCCACTTGCCCGGTGAAGTCCTGTGGCTCCAGCACCCGATCGAAGACCTGAACGTCCGCGACCGCGCCGTTGAAGAACCTACCGGCCACGCCGGAGCCGAACCCGCGGCCGACCGCGAACCTACCGGCGGCCGGCCACGGCGCTGCGCCTCGGTCGGCCTGAGCGACCAGCACCCCGTCGACGTACAGCCGCAGCTTCTTCTCCGCAGCGTCGAACGAGCCGGCCACCTGAATCCAGCGGCCCACCTCCGCGGCCGTGATCGCGGTCGGCGACCACGCCGCCACAGCCGGGCTGGACTGGCTGCTCCTGTCCTGCATCAGGAACGTCCAGTACGGGACGAGCGGGTTGCCGGTGCGGCGCACGCCAAGCTCGAACCCGGCCGCGTCCACGCCATCCTGGGTGGCGAAGGTCATGTCATCGGCAGGTGGCGCCTCGAAGCGCACCCAGGCGGAGACACTGAACGAGCCCGTGGTGTCCACCACAGCCGAACTCGTGACGGCCGCGGACGAGGAGCCGTTGAAGGTAGCCGTCTTGCCACCGATCAGCCGGATATCGTCCGTCCAGCCCACGTTGGACGCGGTCAGCGGCGAGTCGACCGGCGCCTGCGCCTGATCGGCCAGGGCGCTCGTCTGGTTGCCGCTCGCATCGGTCTGCAAACCCCACCAGGCAGTCGGCGGAGAAGGCCGGCCGACGACACGGATTTCCAGCGAGCCAAGGCCCTCGTTCAGGGTCGCGTCGATGGCCTTAAGCCGCAGCACATTCAGGCCGAACGTCGGGGCGGTGACATCCACCTCGGCGTACTTCGGATTCGTGCCCGAGGCGGTGACCACCTTCGTCGCCGCGTCCCAGCCGTACTGGAACGTGGTGACGTTGGTGGCGGTCGACTCGATCCGGATCCGGCCCTTCTGTCCTGGGCCGGACGGCGTCGTGATCAGCGAAGCGGTCACCGGCGGAACGGTGGTATCGATCTTGAACTGGCACCACGGTCCCCATGGGCTCGAGATGGAATACGGTGCTTTGTCGATCGCCCGGGCTCGGAACGCATACGTCTTGTCCTTGGCCGCGGTGACGGTGACGGTGGCGGTGGTGGCGCGGGCGCCCGGGCTGATCGAGGTCTTGTTCGGCGGTGCTGCCTTGCGGGCCGGTGAGCCGTCGGTTACCGCGCCCATCCCGGCGGCCGGCACCTCGATCCACTCGAAGACACCGGTCAGCGAGTCGGAGGTGTCCGCGTCCGAGAAGATCGCCGAGAAGGTAGGGGTGAGCGTGCCGATGGACAGCACCCCCGGCACGCACGCGACCCCGGCGGCCTGCAGGTACAGCGGCTGGCCCGGGGGCGTGTCGTAGTCGACGAACAGCTTCGCATCGTTCGGGTAGAACTTCTTCCACCGGTCCTGGGTGGACTCGCCGGAGCCGTCCGCGGCCCGGGCGGTGAAGCCGACAGTCAGCGCGCTCCAACTACCGTTCGCCGCGTCCTGAACCAGCTGCGTGACCGCGGCGCCGTCGAAGTTCATCTTCATGTCGCCTTGGGCATTGCCACAGCCGCCCGCCTCATTGGCGTGACCAGAGGCAGTGTCCAAGAAACGCGACAGACTCATCGCCGACCAGCTGGCCTTCATCGTGGCGTTGATCGCCGGCGTCCAGTACATCGACGTGACGGTGCTGTCACAGGACCAGGAGTGGTTCAGGTTCATCTCCACCCGGGCCGACTCGATGTGCTTCTTGCCCAGCGACACCCCGTTCGCCGTGGTGTTGAACTGGAAGAACGACCGATACAACGCGCCAGTGTCGGGATTGAGCCCGACCCGGGCGGCGGAGTAGTCGGTGTTGTTCGAGTTGTTGCTGGTCGCGTACGCCCACTTGCCCTTGTAGATCGACCAAACAGGGTCGACGTAGAGCGGGAAGGTTGCCTTCGTCAGCAGCGCCGCGTCAGGCCGCAGGACCAGGTCACCGTCGGCGAGCGCGACGGACACCGGTGCGATCTGTGCGGCGTCACCGGCGCTCTCGTGCGTCGAGGGCTCCACGGCCTGAGCCTGCGCCGACCTCGCCCCGGCCGCGGTCACCGGTGTGGTCCGGGAATCCCACATCACCGCCGGCTCCGTCGACGCCAGGACCGAGCCGGCCCCGATCGCGCGCAACCCGCCGTTGCCGGCCTGAACTTGGGCGTCGCCGCCCAGGCGGAAATGAATCTCTCGGACCTCCGCCTGGGCAGCCGCACCCGCAGACTTGACCACCAGGGTGTGGGTGAAGCCCGTCTCGGTCGCCCGCACCACCAGATCCACATCAGGCAACACACTGGAGTAGGTCGCCGACGCCCCGGAAACCGTGGGAACCGGCAACACGCCCGGCCACGACATCGTCATCGTCCGGCCCGCCCGAGCCAACGTGACCAACGGGCCCGAGCCACCGCCGGAGAACGCTACATCCGCCACCGACACCGCCGGCCGCCACCGCCCATCAGCGCCACGACCCAACGCCAGATCGACGTCAGCCCACCCACGACCATGTCGGGCCCGCGTCGGCAGGACCGAGGCCTCGAACCTCAAATGCCCATCCGGCTGCGCAACAACCTGCGAAAACTCCGTCCGCGACGCATCCACCGCCACCGGCCGGCCACACTCGGCCGCCAGCGCCGTAGCCGCCGACTCCGTGTCCGCGACATCACCGCACGAAGCGGCCGCGGCCTGGGTCAGAGCCGGTGCGGAAAGGCCTCCCGCGATCACACCCGCCACCAAAAAGGCAGGCAGAAGCCTTCGCCACATAACGCCCCCGATCGATGTGTTACGGCGCCGCGACGCTACGTGGCTGATCAACAACTCGCTAGAGATTCAAGACGATGCGAAACAGACAAAGTGGAGTGAACCTGATAGTTCCCTGTGTGATCTAGGTCATACATCGGCGATCGCATACAGCGCTGGCGCCCGGATTTGCCGATCCGGATCAGTCGGGGGTTCCATCGATGCGCTCGCGCGATCTTTCGCCTGGCCAGTGCAGCCCACCGGGACCACCACGAGCGGCTGCCACCCGCCGCGACTTCGAGACCATTCTGATCCCGTATCTCAGCCGGTATCGGCTGGCCGACCTCGGCGCCGGCCCGCTAAACACCGTGTTCGCGACGATCGCCGACACCGCGACAGCAAAGGTGGACCGACGCGCGGAGGACTACGTGAGTCTGCGCCGAGGCGTTGTCGGGCTCGGGCTCGGTCCCGTGGCGAAGCTGCCTGAGCAGACGGAGGGCCAGGGATTCACCAGGCAACGGCTAAACGGCGACAAGGGCGCGGGCGTCGAGATCGTGCTGGAGCTCGACGGCGAGAGCTCAGGATCGACCGCCCAACAGGTTCCCTTGACATCCACTTGGGTTGAGGTTCGATGCTGATGCGCATGAATGTGGATGCCTACCTCGAGCGAATCGGCGCGGACCGGTCGACCGGCCTGAGCGACCTGCACCGTCTGCACCAGACCGCGGTGCCCTTCGAGAATCTCAGCATCCACTTGGGCGAGCCCGTCTCGCTCACCCCGGGCGATCTGTACGACAAGATCGTCGGCCGTCGCCGGGGTGGCTTCTGCTACGAGTTGAACGGCCTGTTCGCCATGCTGCTGGAGCAGCTGGGGCACGAGGTGACCCGGCTGGGCGCCCGGGTGAACGGTGGTCCGCCGTTCGATCACTTGACGCTGTTGGTGGACGGGGTCTGGCTGGTCGACGTGGGGTTCGGCGCGCACAGCACATATCCGCTGCGTTTCGACAGGCGCTCGCCGCAGGTGGACCCCGGCGGCAAGTTCACGATCGTCCCCGCCGCCGACGGCGACGTCGACGTCCTCAAGGACGGCAACCCGGAGTACCGCATAGAAATGAGAGAGCGCGAGCTGTCGGAATTCGGCCCGACATGCTGGTGGCAGACAACCTCCCCAGACTCCCACTTCACCCGGAAGACGATCTGCACCCGACTCGATGGCGACGGCCGCATCACGATCAGCGGCCACACCTTCATCGAGACCCGAAGCAACTCGCGTACGCAACACGAGCTCGACACCGACGAGGCGTTGCTGGCCGCGTACCACGACCGGTTCGGTATCAGCCTTCCCCGTCCTCCCGCGGCGGCCGCAGATCGATGAACTGGGCCGTACCTTCGAGCCGGCTAGCCTTCCGGAGCCAAGGGGGTCGGCGAGGTGGGCAGGGTTGTCGGGCGAGCGCGGCCGTCGTCTCTCCTAGGTGCCGTGTTCACCCGCCGTACCGTGCCGGAACCGTGCACCATCGGCGGCCAGATCCGTGCGCCTACCGGTCATGTCGCCTGCGAGCCGAACCTTCTCGGGGCATGCTGAGCGTATGGGAGCGATGACTCGGCAGGAAACGATTGACTTCATCAGCGTGGGAAGCCGCACGGGCAAACTGGCCACCGCGTCGCCGAGCGGGAGACCGCACGTGGCGCCGGTGTGGTTCGTGGTCGATGGCGACGATCTGGTCTTC